>Ga0247806_10000578_pt1 | contig 22013 bp, 26 predicted proteins | sample UWRJL059202B1_FD_179935 | JGI IMG/M metagenome (GOLD analysis project Ga0247806, IMG submission 179935) | Plant litter microbial communities from Arlington Agricultural Research Station in Wisconsin, United States - UWRJ-L059-202B-1 | ecosystem: Environmental > Terrestrial > Plant litter >... | reverse complement strand
CTGCACAACTACAAACGCAGCGCCGTGATACTGAAAGACCTGCGCGCCATCAAATCGCCACTAGAAGTGGAAGTGCTGCAAAAGGCGATGGACATTACAGAAGTTACTTTCCGCAGGTTACTACAGTTCATCAGGCCCGGCGTAATGGAGTATGAAATAGAAGCCGAAATATATCATTCGTTTTTATCGCAACGCTCGGCCGGCCCGGGTTATCATTCCATCATCGCCAGTGGCGACCGCGCAAGAACCCTGCATTACATTGAGAACAACCAGGAATGTAAAGACGGCGAACTGATACTGATGGATTTCGGCGCCGAGTATGGTAACTACAATGCCGACCTGACGCGCACCGTACCGGTAAATGGTAAGTTTACCCGCCGCCAGAAAACAGTGTACAATGCCTGCCTGCACCTGCACCAGTATGCCGCCAGCATCCTCAAACCCGGCATCAGCATACTCGATTATACAGAAAAAGTAGGCGACGAGGCCACCGTGATCTTTCAAAAGATTGGCCTGCTGAAGAAATCGGATATCAAAAACGAAGACCCGGAGAACCGCGCTTACCGCAAATATTTGTACCACGGTATTTCACACCACCTTGGTATCGACGTGCATGACCTGGGTACGCGCACAGAACCCATCAAGGCCGGTATGGTATTCACCATCGAACCCGGTATTTACATCGAGGAAGAACAAATGGGCGTGAGGATCGAGAATAATTTCTGGATCACCAAGAACGGCAATAAAGACCTGATGAAGAATATTCCCATCACGGTGGAAGAGATAGAAGCATTAATGAAAAAATAAAGCCCGGCATGACCAAACATATCCCTAATATTTTTACGCTGCTGAACCTTTTTCTTGGCTGCATCGCCATCGTGTATGCGTTGCAAACGGATAGTTTTCTCATCAGGGTAAACGAAGATTACAGCAGCAGTTTCAACATCCCGGAAAAACTCACCTATGCTTCCGTTTTTATTTTTATAGCGGCGGTGGTTGACTTCCTGGATGGCTTCGTGGCGCGGCTTTTCAAAGCTACTTCCGAACTCGGCAAGCAACTCGATTCGCTGGCCGACGTGGTGAGTTTTGGCGTGGCGCCCGGCGTGATCCTGTACCAGTTGCTGCGCATCGCTTACATGAAAGAAGAAGACGGGCTGGATACTTCCATCCTGTATTTATTACCTGCCTTTTTATACGCCTGCGCCGGCGCTTACCGCCTCGGCAGGTTCAACCTCGATACCACGCAATCCACCGGTTTCAAAGGCGTACCCATTCCCGCTGCCGGGTTGGTGGTCGCTTCCTTCCCGCTGATACTGCACAATGCCGATAGTTTCATCAACGAATGGCTGGTGAACAAATGGGTGTTGTACGCGGTGATACTGGTGTTGAGTGCGCTCATGATCAGTACCATTCCCATGATGGCATTGAAGTTTAAAAATTTTGGTTTGAAAGACAACCTGCCGAAACTCATTTTACTGGTTGTCGCCATCGTGGCCGCCATCTTTTTAGGATGGATCGCCGTTCCGTTGGTCTTCATTGTGTATATTATTTTATCTTTGTCGCTCAAACAACAACCATGATATTTACAGTACAGGTTAAAGTGATGCCCTTGAAAGATTTGCTGGATCCGCAAGGCAAGGCAGTAATGGGCGGCTTGCAGAATTTAGGGATTCAAAACGTTTCCGATGTACGCATCGGCAAACACATCGACCTGCAAATAGAAGCCGCCAGCAAAGAAGAAGCCGAAGCCGCCGCCACCATCGCCGCGCAAAAATTACTGGCCAACCCGGTGATGGAGATGTTTGAGGTGAATACAATCAGCTAATTAGCTAATGTGCTAATCTGCTAATGTAGCAGGCAAAAAGTTTATAATTCACTTATCGGTTTATTAGCATATCAGCACATTATCACATTGACTTATGCTCTATCTCGTTCCTTCTCCCATCGGCAACCTCGCTGATATTACTTTTCGCGCCATCGAAATACTGAAGAACGTTGACCTCATCCTGGCCGAAGATACCCGTACTTCTTCCGTGCTGCTGAACCATTACCAGGTGAAGAAGCCCATTTCGCCTTACCACCAGCACAACGAACATAAAATTGTGGCCCACCTGGCCGAACAGTTGCTCGCCGGTAAAACCATCGCCCTCATCACCGATGCCGGTACCCCCGGCGTGAGCGATCCTGCTTTCTTACTCGTACGCGAATGTGTAAAGCACGACATCAAAGTGGAATGCCTTCCCGGTGCCACGGCCTTTGTACCCGCGCTGGTGAACAGCGGCCTGCCCATGAACAGCTTTTGCTTCGAAGGATTTCTCCCGCTCAAAAAAGGCCGCCAGACCTTTTTAAAAAAGATGGCCGAAGAAGAACGCACGATGGTGTTTTATGAAAGCCCGATGCGGCTGGTAAAAACCCTGAATGATTTCATTACTTACTTCGGTGCCGACCGCCAATGCTGCGTAAGCCGCGAACTCACCAAAAAATTTGAAGAGAACAAGCGGGGTACCCTGCAGGAAGTGCATGATTATTTTAATGCGGGGAATGTGAAAGGGGAGATTGTGGTGGTGGTGGAAGGGAGGAAATGAGTGTTTGAAAGCATGATTTTCTGTTTGAGGGAGGAGAGTAGTGTACACTTAAAACTTACAGGTAATTTATCGATAGCTAAATGACACAGACAAAAGATAATTCCGTAAAAATTCTCTTTAGATTCTTTAGTGACGTTTTAGATGAATGGAAGGTGGAAACAATGTGGGCGGATGTTGTGGATCCAGGCAAAGGACTTTATAAGCTTGACAGCATTCCCTTTTACGCTCCTGTTGCTCCTGACGATATTGTATTTGCAGAATATGACGATACGGAGCAAATGTTGACATACCGGGAAAGCATAGAGCATTCCGGCAATTCAACCGTTCAGGTTGTGTTGATGGACTCAAAGACCGACATCAATATTATCCGGGACGTTTTCTCAAGAATGGGATGCGTTTCCGAAAAATTAAATGACGGTTATTTCTCTATGGAAATCCCTTTTGACAAGGACTATACTTTAATACGGCAAAAATTAATAGAGCTTGAAGACAAAGAAATTATTGGTTATGCAGAATCCTGCTTATCCGGCAAACATCGCAATTTTAAATAAACCTCAATGGATTCAAAAATTTTCTGTTTTTTTCTAGCAACTATTTTGACAATTACTATAGGCTGTAAATCACAGCCAGTTGCAAAAAATTATTTATTGACAAGTGACGAAAAAATTATTTGCGACACTTTACAAATCGACACTTCTATCATTAAAGACATCCGGCAGTTCAATGCAAACAAAATTGAACCATTTCACTATTCGTTGGGGAAGTTCATAACAAAGGATGGAGAAATTGAATCTGACCCGATTTTCCTACAAGGCCTCGTTTTTAAAGAGACAAATTCAAAATCGTATGAGTTAGTTTTTTCGTTAAAAGACAGGTTCAAAGAAAAAGGGTATAGCATTTTCCTTTTGGAGAACAATTTCAACATTAACAATAAACCTGACCATATTGGTATTCTCAAAACGACTGATAAGTACACTATACTTAAGCAAATTGCAACGGACGGCATTAATTGGAACATAACGAATGACAGTTTAATTTCCATCATAAAGACTTTCGACAAAAAATATGCGCTTGAGCTTATTGGTGCTTCAGGAGACTGGTGCGAGTTTACTATTCATAAGGAGCCAAAAAGCTGGACGCAGTTGGCAAGGGAAGTTTATAAAGTATGTCCGGACGTAGTTGACCAGGGAACAGGGACAGTTGAAGTTTTGGCGGGCGAAATGAAGAAAACAAAAAGGCTCTATTTCTGGTGGGACTAGAACTGCGCTACCTCCCCGTTGTAAGTAGTTTATTGTATTTTCATTTTAACAGTATTGATTCAACCACATAGAAAAAATAATTGCTCATGACCTGGTTATTCAAAATTTATTCAAGCCTTGGGAGCGATGCTGATTTGGATGCTGAAAAATTAACATCAGAACGATCCTGGCGGAAATTTGAATGTGGATGGCTGAAGCTTGCCTTAGGAAAAAAGGCCTTTAAAGATGTAAAACGGGTTTATAAGATTGGATGGACGATGCCCTTTTTGGTTGAAGAGTTTGTGCAGTTGATTGAACGCGGAGCCTATCATGAGTTGCAGAAAGGAATAGAAACATTAGATGCACAATTAAATGAACCTGTAAATGACAGGCCCAACTTAATTGCGATAGACGCACATGAATTTTTCTTATGGTTCCTGGATGATGGCAGCATATCGTTGAAAGTAATGAACGGTACAGTAACTAAGCGGAAAGTGTTTTTAGAAAAGCAAATGCAAGGTATCAGGATCGCCTCCATACCTGGACGAAAACTTGTATACCCGGTTTAAGATTATTTAATGTAAGGCTAATGATATTTTATCAACGTCATATTGGCAACAAGCTCCTTGCTTTGCGATTTATATCGATTGTTGTAGGACTTTTTTGTTATAACTCATTTGCAACAAATAAAGTCAATGTTGGGTATGTGCTTGTGATCGTTTTAATGCTCTTGTGTCTCATCATTGTTGAAGATTTTATTGTGTTGTCTGATTCCTTCCATGTGAAAAAGTTTTACTTCTTTGGCTTTCTTCCTGCAACCTGGACATTTACAAAAACGGGGCGCCCTTTTTTAATTTTATACAGCGGGGATTTTCATGTTGAAGCTGATCCTTCAGAAAATGTGAACCTGGGAAACCATATTGGGATGCCTGTTCAGCATCTATGCAATATTTGGTAGAAAAAATTCAATCACATATATAAAATTTACGATTAAGAGAAATATAAAATCGAATCTTTTTAACCGGGTCGACATCATGCTGAATAATGAAGAATACTTTCATATCAAAGACATGACCCAACCTTTGCCGAACTCCATGTAAAATAGCATTGCCTCCTGTTAAGAAGACATTGTACAGGAATTGCAGGATTATTTTATGCGGAAAGAGCAGATCAAGAGTGCGGATAAAACAAAAAATAAACTATGTCAAAATATTTGCTGCTCCTTCTCCTTATCTTTTCAACTGCCAGTAATGCTTTTGCGCAGCAGGCAAAGGACTGGGGCGCGTTCCAGCAGATCATCGATGCCCGGCCCTATGCCGGCAAAAAGTTCAGGCTGGAAGCCGCGGTGAAAGTAATCACCATCGATCCTGCTGCCGATGGCGAATTGTGGATCAGGATCGACAAGCAGGATAAGAAGATGGGCTTCTTTTACAACATGATGGATAAGCCCATCCGATCCGATCAATGGAAGCTATATACCATTTCGGGTACGATCGATAAAACCGCCAGGTTCATCAACTTTGGTGGCCTCTATCACCGCAAAGGCATTTTTTATTTCGACGATTTTAAACTTTTTATCGAGACAACAAAAGATAACTGGGAACCGGCACCCATACCCGATGCCGGCTTCGAAAGCGATACCGCCACCCACCGGAAGAACTGGCTGTACCTGCAAAACCGCGTGGGCTATGATGTGCGTGTTACTGGCAGCCAGGCATTCGAAGGAAAGCACGCTTTCAAAGTAGATGGCTCCAATTTTACACCCGAACCAACTTTTGGCAACAATCCCCAAACCGGCAAATACGCCACCGTTAACGGCATCAACATTTATTATGAAACCTATGGGCAGGGCGCACCGCTGTTATTGCTGCACGGCAATTCGGAATCCATCGGCCTGTTCCAAAAGCAAATACCCGAACTCTCCAAATCATTCCGCGTAATTGCCGTGGATACACGGGGCCAGGGCAGGTCTTCCGAAGATGGTAAAACCTATACCTACGATTTGTTTGCAGCCGACATGAATGCATTACTGGATGAACTGCACCTCGACAGCGTGAACATCCTCGGCTGGAGCGACGGCGGGAATACCGGTCTCATCATGGCCATGCAATACCCGGCCAAAGTAAAAAAGCTGGTCACGATGGGCGCCAATGTATTTATCGATAAAAGCGTGGTGGACAAATGGGTGTTCAAACAATTAAACAAAGAAAAGAAAGAACTGGCCGCCGATACGCTGTACAGCAGCCGCAACCGCTTGCGCCTGGTGGAACTGCTGCTCACGGAACCCCGGCTCAGTTTTGCAGCATTAAAAAACATCCAATGCCCGGTGTTGGTGGTGGCAGGGGAGAAGGACATCATTAAAGAAGAACATACGAAACAAATCGCCGCACATATTCCCAACAGTAAATTATACATAGCACCGAAGGAAACGCATTATTTTCCTGCAGAGAATGCCCATGTATTTAATAAGGCGGTGCTGGAGTTTTTGAGGTGATGCTGTTAGGAGACTTTATGATTTCATCTTTCCAGGTATATTTATGTCCTTACTATTATGAACGAACTAATTAAATCAATAAGTAAAAAGCATTGGGAAAGTGGTATAGACATTTATCCGGCAGCAACAGGTTTGGACATTAGTGCCTTTGAAAAAAAAACGGGCTTTCCTCTTCCAAATGATTTTAAGGAGTTCTATTCAATTTGTAATGGTTTCGGGTGCAATGAAGATATTTTTAATATTATTCAACTAGAAGAAATCAGGGGTTATCCACGGGATTATGGAACTAATTGGTTTTATTTTGCCGAATACATGATCTATTGCGACATGTGGGGATTACGTCTTACAAGCTCCGGCCAATATGAAATATTTAACGGCAGCTATGCAAATATTGCCATGACATCATCACTTGTAGAATTCCTGGAAAAATTTCTTAAAGGAAATGTATTTGATCCCGGAGGGCTGTATGAATGGCAGGAAGAGCTTGGAATAAAATAAACTATGCATACCTGGATTTGCCAAAACTGTACTACTGGTTTATTCGGTATTTATGCGACTAGCCATGCTTCTATAAAACATTTGTACTATATTCAACGTTTGAATTTCGAATAAATATTGCTGCTTTAGATTTCTTACCCTGCCTGGAACTTTATAGGATGTACGCATGCGGACACAAATAAAAACGCCCTGCTACATTATGAAAACGAAATATATTGACACAACAGGGAAGCCGAAAACTGCATTTTGAAAGAGTAGGCAAAAAACACAGGAGTAAATGAAAAAATTATTACTAAGCGCCGTTTCCATTTTAGCATTGACAATTTTTGTTTTAAGCAGTCAAACAAGTTGCAAGAAAGAAACCATCACCAACACGGTCACCGATACCGTTTACCAATGTACAACAACCATTAATGGCTTATGGGTTGGCACCTACTCCGTCACTTCACTTCCGGCACAAGGTCAATTGTTTTATAGTTTAATAGTTTATCCTGATGGTTCACTTTTATATAAAGCAAAAGGCGGGGACGGGAACTTTTATTACGCAAAGGGTACCTGGACGCTCTCCGGTAATACTTTCGCAGGAACGGTAGTATCTTTTAATACGCCGGCTGTAACGCAAACGGTTACGGCTACTTATTCAGCAACAGCCGGAACATTGACAAACGGGACCTGGGCTGACGTTGCAAATTCGGGGAACTTGCAATCGATGACAAAAATAAAATAAACGATCTTGTAATATAATGCACCGGCATCAGAGTTCTTGCGCAACAGGTCTCCTGATGCCGGTTTTTTTAATACCTGTTGCTGCGGTAACTCCTCAACTTTATTTTTAGAAAACAAGTGCCGGCAGTATGAATGCTTAAGCACCATTGATCCATTCAGCAATAAACCTGTCAATGATTTTTATCAAAAAATATTGGATAGCCATTGTAATGGTTTTCGCCCTGGCAATGTTTATTAAAATAGCCTTTTGCTTTCTTATTCTTGGGGCATTGGTTTTTTACATTAGCATGGAGTCACTTCTTTTTTTAAAGCGTGTTGAAAAGGAAGGCATATCGTGCACCGGAATTATAAAAGAATACCAGTCAGACAGTGACGGGACTAAAACGCCACTCATCGAATTTTACAACGGTGACCGGAGCAATCATTGAAGGGCAGCCTTACGTTTATACTTCAACTGATTTGAGCAAAATCAGGTCGTACAAAAGTTTGCTTGATCAATCTGTCGCTGTCTTATACGACCGGGAAGACCCAAAGAAGTTTGTTATAGCAAGCGAGAAAATAGCGAACTATTCAATCTTGTTTATTTTTCTTTTGGGAGGGGTGTTTTTTGTGGGTTTAGGTATCAGCAATCTGCTGGGGTATTTAAATTCGGTTAAGAAATACAGCTTCTAACCAACCCGCGCAAGCATCTTCGCCGGTCACGGTTTGTTCTTACCTTCATGAACGATAATTTAACCAGGCCCGGGGTTCTAACGGCTGGTGCAAAGCCGGCATTCATTTAAATATAGTAAAATGGCAAAAATAATTGCAGCAATGAATATGACGCTCGACGCATTTTGTGATCATACCACATCGGTGGCCGATGAAGAAATACACCAGCATTACACCGAACTGTTGCGCAGCGCCGGCGCTGTTTTATATGGCAGGATCACCTACCAGTTGATGGAATTCTGGCCACCGCTCGTAAAAAATCCCAGCGGCGATAAAGCGATGGATGAATTTGCAGTAGTAATGGATAAAATACCCAAAGTCGTTTTCTCCAACACGCTGGAAAAGCTGGAATGGGAAACGGCCAGGCTGGCAAAGAAAACGCTTGAAGCCGAAGTGCTTGAATTAAGGCAGCAACAAGGGAAAGATATTTTAGTTGGCAGCCGCAGTTTAATTATAGCCTTATTGAAACAGGGATTGATTGATGAGCTGCAACTTTGTGTTCAACCGATAATAGCTGGAAAAGGACTATCCTTTTTTGAAAACATAAAGGATAGAATGGACCTTACTCTTATTAAAACAAAAACTTTTCATAACACGGGTTCTGTGTTGTTTTATTATAAGCCGGCAAATTAATCACTGCATTACAGCGTTTTGCAAATAGATAACTGCACGAAATATCAATTTGCAACTCCTGTTAATTTATGTTGTTGAAGCCATACGGTCATCCTTTCCCAAAAACCTGCAGCATATTGCCAGGACACGGGATCGTTAGGCAGCCCGGTTTTCGCAACCAAACCATTATGTCCCATGCCCGGGATTATGTAAACAGCATAATCCTTGTTTTTGGAAAGTCGTAAAGCCTCTTTGATCCTGGGGGCGCTCTTTTGAGAATTCACATTCCAGTCTTTCCCTGCTAATTGCCATAGCACCGGGATTTTTAATTTTTTTAAATACGTATAATTATCGGCATAAAGATTCTTCCCCAGCCATTTCCACCATTTTTCCGAACTCTCAGATTTTGTTCTCGGTTCAGGAAAAATTTTCGGGAACCAGCTTTTCTCTTTATAATTTAATAACAGCGCATTCCCTTCTTCCCATGTTTTGTTTTGGGCAGCAAGTTTCCAGTGGTTGCGATACATTTCAACAATTTCCGAAACCTCCGTTTTCGAAACTCCTTCGGCAATAAAACTACCTTCATATTCATGACTGATCGTTTCCAACACATTTTGCCCGGAACCCACGCGCATCAATAAAAAAGAAACATCTTTTGATTTTGCGGCAGCCATCGTACCGGTCCAGCCACCCTGGCTGTTGCCCAAAATCCCTATTTTTTCCCGGTCAATTTTTGTATTTGTCTTAATGAAATTTACCGCCGAAACGATGTCGTCCGATAACGCTTCAAAGCCGGCCGTTTCCCAGTCTCCCTGCGATTTACCGGCGCCCTGCTTATCGAAGGTCAGCACGCCGATGCCGAGTTGCAAAAAGTAGGTTGTAAAAAAACTTACTCCCCGGGTGGCTGGTCCTGAACCATGTGCAAAAACCACTACAGGAACTTTTTCTTTTTTTATGGGCAGGTATAGATCACCTTCCAGTAAATTATTACCACTCTTAAACCTTACCGTTTCCCTGCTATGCGGCTGTATCCTGTTGCCGGTTGCTACCGTATTATTTTCGCGGCTCAATAAAAGTTTGTCGCCTTCAAAATGAAAAACCAACGAGCTGTCATTACCTTCCCTGAACGAATTTTTACTTATAGGAACCAGGTTACCAACTTTTAATGTTTTAAGATTCAGGTACACCAGGCTGTGGTTAAACTCATCAAAAATGCCAAGTGTAATTTTTTCATTGTTTCCAAAATCATAGGTTCCTTCATAATCGTACAACGCCTGGTCCTGTGCCTGGCAAAATAAAATGAGAAAACAAATGATAACAGTTAATTTCAATCTGATCAGTAAGGAAAATTTCATGAATTATTTCTTTAAGCTAAAGGATGGTAGCAGGACAAAAATTCTTTGATGGGCCGGCTTTAAAACCGGTTCAAAAGTAGAATAATTTTACCTTTTAATTATACCGGCTGCAATGTTCGCAGGTTCATAACAAAAGCCCGGCTAAAGGATCGCATCGTTTTTGTAACTTCGGTTAGCAACATCCCGGGCTACGAAACCCGGATGCAAAACCCTTTCTATGACAGACATATCCACCCGGAAAGACACATTTCTTATTTCAACTGACAAAAGGAAGTTAGACATTGACGCTATTCACGACTTCTTATCAACCAAAGCGTATTGGTGTTTGAATATTCCAAAAGACAAAGTGGTAAGGGCCATAGAAAATTCACTTTGCTTTGGTGTTTATGATGAGGAGAAACAAATAGGTTTTGCAAGGGTCATTACCGACTTTTCAACCATTGCTTACCTGGGCGATGTGTATGTTTTGGAAGCCTGCAGGGGCAAGGGGATCTCAAAATGGCTGATGGAAACGATCATGAATCATGAAGACCTGCAAGGTTTAAGACGCTGGATTTTATTGACAGGCGATGCACACGCATTGTATCGTAAATTTGGGTGGTCCGATATTGCAGACCCCACCAAATGGATGGAACTGCACAATAAGCATGTTTATTCAGAATAACGGCGCATTCAAATCAAAGCACAGCCAGCAAACAGCAATATTTTATAGAAGAATAATAATCAACATGTCCATTACCAACGAATCCGAATTAACCGGCATGAAAAAAGCAAGTGAAGCCGTTGCCCTTACGTTAAAAGCAATGAGGAATTATGCCCAACCGGGTATGACGACCAAAGAACTGGATGAATATGGCGGGCAGCTATTGAACCACCTGGGCGCTAAACCGGCACCTTACTTAACCTATGGATTTCCGGGCTGGACCTGTATCAGCGTGAACAACGAATTTTGCCATGGCATCCCATCTGCCAAAAAAATATTGAAGGAAGGCGATTTAATTAACATCGACGTGTCGGCAGAACTGGATGGCTTCTGGTCGGACAATGGAGGATCCTTTGTGCTGGGACCGGATGTGCACCGGCACGCAAAACTCGTAGAAGCTTCAAAGCAAATTTTACAAAAAGCAATCGATAACATCAAAGGCGGCGTACGCATTGCCGACCTCGGTTTTTTAATAGAAACGGAAGCTAAGAAAAGAGGTTATAAGGTCATCAAAAACCTCACCGGCCACGGGGTAGGAAGAAGCCTGCACGAGGAACCGGGCGAGATCGCTAATTTCAGGGACAAGTCGAACCCGGCCAGGTTTAAGAAAAATTGTGTGGTGGCTATTGAAACATTTATTTCAACCACTTCTACCTATGCTGAAACGTTGGAAGATGGCTGGACCATGGTTGGGAACAACGGCGGCTTTATGGCACAGCACGAACATACGATCGTTGTTACCGATGGCAAACCGATTATACTCACAGCCATGAATGAAATATGGAATTAGTGGCGGCGCAGGAACTGTGCCGGAAGGATGTTCTTGATGCGGCCGGTTTTCCAGGTCTATGATCGCCCCTACAATTACCGGGTGTATTCATTGCACGAACCTGGCCTTGGTAAACGAAACCTTTTAAAATAAATACCATGAGCGAAACTACTTTGAACAGGCGCAGGCTGATGCAGTTGTTGACACTAACGATGGCAGGCAGTGCCTTTCCAGGATTCACGGCAGGTGCGCAATCCATTGCTACCGTTACAATGGAAGGGCTGGATGGGCCCAGGCCCCTCTTCATTCCTCCCGGTGGGGGCCAAAAAGGAAAGATCGGGGAGGGCGACATTACGTTTAAACTCGATAAATCGCAAACGGCCGGCAACCTGGGCAGTGCCGAAGAAATATTATTACCAGGTCATTTGGGCGCACCGCCGCATTACCACAAGAGTTTCGACGAAACCTGCATTGTACTGGAAGGCACCGTGCACATCATGGTAGGAGAAGAAGTGTTCGTGGTGCCGGCAGGCGGCTGGCACTTAAGGCCGCGCGGCATTGTACACACTTTCTGGAACAGTGGTACCACGCCTGCCCGGTTCATCGATTTGTACACACCCGGTGGCCACGAAGCTTACATGAAAGACCTGGCCAAATTGTTTGAAGGCGGTAAAAGGCCGAAGCCCGGCGAACTGGCAAAGCTGGCAGAGGTGCACGATATCGTGTTTGCATTCGATAAACTGCAGGGCATCATGGATAAGTATAAAGTGCTTTTGTGATGCTGCGATAAGCCTGTAAGGATTGAACGCTTTTTGCATCACCCCGCATGGGTTGTACCTTCAAAAATAAAATGAATAAAAGCCGTATTCACATCATGACAAGAACGCTTTCCCTCGCCAGCCGCCTCCGTGAAGTACTGCTCAACGGCAAATGGATTGCCAACACCAACTTCAAAGAACAAATAGAGCATGTTGACTGGGAACAAGCCATTCGTAAAGTAGAAAATTTAAATACGATTGCGTTACTCAGCTTTCACATCAATTATTACCTGGCCGGGATCCTTAATGTTTTTAAAGCTGGTAAACTGCAGATCAGCGACCGGTATAGTTTTGACCTGCCGGCAATTACATCGGCCGCAGGCTGGGATCAACTGGTTAATGAATTTTTGGGTAATGCGGAACAGTTTATCAAAGAAGTTGAACAAATGGAAGATGATCGCTTAGACCAGCCATTTGTTGACGAAAAATACGGCACCTGGTTGCGCAACATCGAAGGGGTTATCGAACACAGTTATTATCATTTAGGGCAGGTTGTATTGATAAAGAAAATGATTACATTGAAACAGTAATGCAATTCAGCCATGGAAAATTCTCCTTTAGATATCCAGTTCATCCGCAACCGCTACGCAAAAGCAAGGAACAAATATAAACCGCGACATATCAATACCCTGCTCATCGCCGAAGGCCCGCCGAATAACCTTGACCGCTATTTTTATTTTGAAGAAGTGAAAACACACGATTCGCTTTTCCTGGAAATAATGGGCGTGCTTTATCCCGCTCAAAAGAAACGGTACCTTGCCTCGCGGCGCGATGCACTGTTGAAAGAAGAACTGCTGGAAGCCTTCCGCGAAGACGGCTATTCGCTGATGGACCTTTCCGAAACGCCCTGCAACCTCCTGGAAGTTTCGCTGGAAAGCCTTGTTCCATACCTGCTGGAGCGCCTCGAAAAAGAGATCGATAAAACAACACCTGTTATTCTCATCAAGTCGAGTTTGTATGATATTTGCTACGCCCCGCTCCTGGCCAACGGGTATAATGTTTGTAACGAACGCATACCCTTCCCGGGCAGCGGCCAGCAATTGGTATTCAGGGAGAAGTTTAAAAAAGCATTGGATTCTTTTTAAGTCGCGGCCGGCAGATCAATCGCCGTGTTCAATGCAAACATTATACATTTAAGAAACAATCAAATGGCGCCCAAATTTTTTGCAAAGCCTTCCGAATTCAGGAAATGGTTGAAAGCAAACCACAAGAAAGAAACGGAACTGGTCGTTGGTTTTTATAAAGTGGGCAGCGGGAAGCCGGGCCTTACCTGGTCGCAATCGGTGGATGAAGCGCTTTGTTTTGGCTGGATAGACGGTGTGCGTACATCCATAGACGAAGACAGTTACCAGATCCGTTTTACACAGCGAAAGTCTTCAAGCACCTGGAGTACGTTAAATATTAAAAAGATAGAACAACTTACACAGCAAGGACTCATGCAACCGGCCGGCATCGCCGCTTTTGAAAAAAGAAAAGAAGCCCGGTCAAATATTTACAGCCACGAAAATGAGGAAACGGAACTGGCGCCGGCTTTTGAAAAGCAATTCAAGTCGAACAAAAAGGCCTGGACTTATTTTCAATCGCTGGCAGCTTCCTACAAAAAACTATCCAAGCATTGGGTGATGGGAGCGAAGCAGGAAGCCACCAGGGTGAAACGGCTGCAGCAACTGATCAAAGAAAGCGAAGAAGGAACAAACCAGTGGAAGGATAATAAATATAAGAAGAAATGAAAACGGGAAAGATATTTAAAATGGTCACCACGCTTTGTGTAATTGCATTGCTCGATACAAACCTTTATGCACAGGCAACAGAACTGGAGAATTTTCAAAAACAACTCAATGCATACATAAATTTTACATTGGGAAAAAAGGGTGCGCTTCCTTTGAATGCAGCTAACCAGGTTAAGTTTAGGAAAAAGGTGGACGAAACTTTTAAAACCTTCGTGCTGCATAAAGACAGCTACGGTTATGATAAATACGTAGTCGTTAAAAACGATGAGAAAACCAAATTCCTGCGGTTGGACGACCGGGTGACGGTGTACATAACCCATTTTTTGATCAACAAAAAAACATACGTTGTGTACAGTTACACTTCAGTAAGCAAAAGAAATTATTACATAAAAGAGAATGAAAGCAACCGGGTTGTGTACGAGGGCAATTCCACTACCTATCTTATTGATAACCTGTATCCGATAGATGATAAGCACTTCCTTTTGATAGAAAAGAACGGCGATTTTAATTCGAGCAGGAGCGCGGTAGTACTGTTGGTAAATGCACCGCGTTGGACAAAGATCAAAGCCTTTGAGGGTAAGGCATTCGGGCAGGTACCGGCGGACTATTTCAACAAAAAATTCGTAAAGCGCAGGACTGAATTTCAACTGGTTTGCGAGATGGATTTCACTTTCAGCGCACCGGCAGATGTGAACAGTATATTTTTCGACCCTGCAACAAAAACGATCTCTTATAAGCAGTACGCTGAAAACAAAAAGTTTAAGCTGGTAACTGCAAAATGGGAAAATGACGTGTTCGTGATCGACGATTATAATGTAGAGGAGAACCTGCCGGCAGGCGGCATTGCTGTACCGGGCTGATGGTCCGATTGAGTCCAAATGAATCTTTTTGCAACGATTACCATTCCGCATTTGTTCGGTTCTTCGGTTGTTCCTGCAGGGTACTGCTTTTGTTCCGCTTCGTGGTTTGTTCGGGTCCGCTTCGGTAAATACCCGAACAGCACCCGAACAACACCCGAACAAACCCCGAAGGAGTACCCTGCCAGTACCGAACCAGTATGCAAGCTGTTCCGAAGAAAAAGGTGCAGCCGATGGTATCAAAAGTTCCAAAAGTGGTCATTTGGATTCAAATGTTCCACTTGTTTGGAATTGGGTATAGCGAACTGTTATTTTTGTATTGGCAGGTGATCTGTGCATGCAGGGAAGAGTACCTGTTGGATAATAATAATTTTCAAAGTACTTAATCATTAAGCCTGTAAATACATTCCAAATGAATATAGAAGACCTGGAAAATAAACTCAACGAAAACGGGCTTGAAAAATATTTTGACAAATTAAAACCCCTGGTAAAAAATACCATCAGGCTTTACCCGAAACAAGCTGATGAGATCGATATCCCCATCGGGCAAACCAAAATTGGCGGCCGGCCCGATCTGCCCAAAGAAATTAATTGGATAACAGAAACCCACAGCACCGAAACAACAGTAAAAAAGTTCCTGTTTTTTAAAACTAAGAAAGAAACAACCGTTACAAGATCATTGTCATTTATTGCCCAGGTCAATCTTGCAGGAGTTGCACTTTATGACAAAGAAAATTTATTACCGAAGCAAGGCTTATTGTATTTTTTCTATTCAGCAGAACAGGAAGCAGGGGGCTTTGATCAAAAAGACAGAAACAAATTCAACGTAATTTATTGGAATGGTAATTTTAATGAATTACAAAGGACCGATTTCCCAGCAGATTTGCCGGTATATTTATCTTTTAAAGCCTGCGCTGTAGCAATAAAACCGGAAATTAGTTTGCCATTTTGTGATCATGCCGTTTATAGCGATTTTACGGAGGCTGAAACAGATAAGTTTTGGGACGAGGTTTATAATGACCCGACTATAAACAAGCTGTTTGGCTACTCAGACAACATACAGGGCGAAATGGAATTGGAATGCGAGCTGGTTACCAACGGGCTGTACTGTGGCGATGCATCAGGGTATAACGACCCAAAGGCAAAAGCCCTCGAACCAAATGCAAAGAACTGGCTGCTGCTTTTACAAATTGATAGCAACGATGAAAATGAAATGATGTGGGGAGATTGCGGGCGCCTGTATTTTTGGATAAAGAAAGAAGACCTGTTAAACCAAAACTTTGATAAATCCTGGTTTAGTTTACAGTGTTTTTAGTCAGCCATGAGCGGCCCAGCAGCATTCCATTCGCCGAAACCAAGGCCTGGATATCTATTGGCGATGATTATTGCAACGTCATGCCCCAATTGTACAAAACCTTAATCGGTAGCTGTTATTGCTCAATCCTTTTCAACAGATGTTTCCCAGCCGTCATAATCTCCATTACATTCTTCTGCAAAATGCCGCAAGCTTAAAACATATTCATTAACACTATCCAGGTCAACGTTGTCTACTCGTGCAATATGCAGTTCATATGGGAATTCTCCGAATGGACTCTTTTCTTCTTTACTAATTATATTGAAATTTAAATATTCAATTTTGGAAAGAAAATTATTTCGGTCGTTATCAGTTTTGAAATAAATCCAATGGTCAACTTGTCTTGGTTTGATTAAAGTGTCGCCATTTTTTTCAAGATGGTCGATTACTCTTCGATTCTGCAGGCTTTGAAATTGTGTTGGGGTGGGATACATAAAACTTAAGTAAGAATCCCAAAGCCTATCCTCTTTAATGCCGAATTCATATGTATATGAAGGATAGGCAACCATTGATTCGGAAATTGTTTTGTCGTATAGAATTGTATCACCCATGTAAAAATAAAAATCTCTGCGACCGTCAGTTGTCAATCGTCCTGCATAAATAGCGTTGTGCTTACTAACAATGAATTCCTGAAGCCTGTCTTCAATAGCCTTTAGGGTATCAAATTCTTCACTTGATGAAAGTCCGTCCTCTCTTGGATTATTCATGTCAACAGAAATCCATACAAGATTTGGTTTGTCGGTAAGTGGCGCAACTTTTGCCAAGCCGAGGTCAATATAAAATGAACCGGGAATATCGTCAACATTACTGAAGTAAAAATCCCAATCTTCTTCGTGAGAAGGGTTGTCGCTTGAAACTTCAGTTTTACTTTCTGTTTTCTTTTTCCCGAATAATTTGTCGAATAGTCCCATAATGATTTTACGAAGTAGGGTGTGTCAAATACGATTGCCACCAACAAACAGGGCTTCATGCGATTGGGAAGTAGCATCCGCCTGCACGTACTGTTGCAGGTTGAAAATATTTTTGATGAAGTTAAGTACAAAAGCTGATAGATATTCGACTGCTGGAACTGAAGCTGGGATATGGAAATAGCGATGTTTCAATGTCAAGATCAACTTGCATACAATCCAATGTTGTGAGCTTGCGCTTCTACCTTGTATAGTCAAAGCCAAACTCCCTTTGTAGAACCTCTGCAATTTGTGTAACGTTCTTTGCCTGCCAATATTTTTCAAAATATGAAGCCGGTGTCCAATAATGATACATTCTGTATTTGTCTTTAGTCGCAATTTCAAATACATAATCAATTCCGTCATCACCCATTGTATAATTTGGCAATTCATTCATATCGTTTAACGACAACAATTTTAAATTTACCAACGATTTGAATAAATTGTCCCAACCCGATTTGGGAACGATTTGTTTAGATTCTTTTTTAACTATCAAATGTTCTCGCAGCCTATCATTGTATTTATATGTCGCAGTAATTAGTTCGCCAGTCCAATTATGGTTAGTTCTTGATAAAATTACTAAGTCCTTTTTAATAGCCAGCCAGGAGTGAAACCAAATTCTTATTTGAATGTCTTTGTACCCTGAATGGAGTGTCTAAACCTAAATCTGAAGTTTGCTTTTTTACGTAAGGGTAAATCCAATCAGCTTCCCCTTTATGTGTCCCCTGTTGATAAGTTGGGATTTCTAAAGAAACTCTCTTTGTCAGTGTTGAAATATCGTCAATGTCTTTATAAATATCATCAGTCTTTGTCTTGCAGGAAAAGCAAAGGCTTAAAGAGAGTAAAAGTAGAATTGATATCGTACCGGAACCGCTTCGCAAATGAAAGTATAAAATTGAAATTAAGAATTAAAGTTCAAGGTTGTTTGTCTCCCCCCGACCCAATGACAGGCTTTGCAATTTGCTAAAGCTTAGTTTTTCAAAACCAGCTTACATAAAACCTAGTATTGGCAGCGGTTGCACTTTATTCTGTGTCTGGTTTTAAAAAGTCTTTCTTAAAAACGTTGGGATATTTGAAAAAAGTCAGTCGACAACTTAAGCCCAATATTGTTTTAAAAGATAAAGATAACAACTTAGCTAAATTATCAACGTTCCGCCGAAACTGAAGCTGATAGCTAGCGACAGACGAGTTCTGACGTTCTGCACCAACACCAAACCATTTGTTGGCTGTATTTTTTTGTCTTTCTATAAGTATTTTCCTTTTAGTGCGTCAATAATTATTTGATGGTCTTCTTCATCGTGTAATCCTGAGACAGTTATTGTCGCTATCATTCCTGCACTCTTTATAAAGATTGGTATTGAACCACCTTTAGCAAGAAAATCTTTTTCTTCAAGTCCAAAAGTTTTGTCCAAAGTCATATTGTCTTTTTTCAAATCTTTTTTTACACTTAAAGAACTTTCTTCAAATTGCTTTGCCACATTCGCTTTTCGTCTAAGCCAATTATGTTTGTCAACAGGAAGACTGTCGTCAATATAAATGAAGACTGTGTGATTTAGCCTGCATATTTCAACTGCAATATGTTGATTGCGATTTTTCGCCAGGTCGATAATTTTTAAGCCCATTTCAAGAGCCATTCGATTAGAAAAACTATCCAACTCGATTTTCTTGGTTACCTCTTTTTCATTTTTATTCTGTGTCATTGCCGGAGTACTAATGTAAAAGTGAATATTAAAAGTAAAAATTTGATAGTCATTCCCGTAAATCTAAAGTTATCTTTCAGCATTTTTTAAAATGTCTTGTTAGGTGAATGCCTCTGTAAAATTAAAGCTAACGTTCGAGGTTTTGTGCAGGTGGGAATTGACCAACTATCGGCCTGGAATTGAAGCTAAATTAGTACTAAAGCCACACTAAAGCCATTTTGCATTTTTAAGGATTTGCCCATTTTGGAATTCCTTTCTTTGAGCAGTGTCACCCAGGCCCATTATAAAGTTGTCCCAATTGCCTGCTGAATTATAAACAGCGCAACTCCATTCGCCAGTTACATCGGCCGAAAACTGCCAAAGAATATGGTAGCCGTAATCATTTGAAAATCCTTCATTGTCGGCTTGCAAAATTCCTTTTGTTTTATTCCAGATTTTAGCCTTCACGTTACTTACAATTTCAAAGTTGCTGTCGGCAAATGCAGCATTAAGCATTTGAAAAGCATAAATAACTTTTACTTTGCCAAAATAGTTTGCCAGCCATTTAACTGCCGATGATGGTTTATAGTCTTGAATTATTTCTCTAAACTCATTAAGTTCGTCTTGCCCGAGTTCACCGTCAGCAACCCGATTTCTTTCTACCTGGACCAATGCCTCGCCATCCTGGTTAAGAAGGTGAAATATTGTCCATTTACCAGCTTGCTCACTTGCTTCTAATTCAAATTTAGCAGTCAGTCCCTTTTGTTTTAATCCGTCAATGAGTTCGTCAATATGTATGTCAGGGTCCTGAGAACCCAATACCCGGATATAATAGGACATAAATAAATATTTATTTAGAGTTGCCTGTAGCACTTAAATATACAAACATTTTCCCCGCTCTGTAATAGGTACATACCTCATTAGCAATATCATAAAATGTGCTTTTAAAAATTTGAGGGAGAGCCTTTTTTATACTTTAATTTTTCAGCAATTTCCAAGTCATTCAAATAACTACTGTCACCAAGAGCTTGTTTTGTCCTTGCTCGCCAATAATAATCAATTGCATATTCTTTGACAACCGAAAAGTCCATTCCGCCGCCTTGCCATTTTTTAAGTAAAAATGAATAGTCGTCCATTGCTTTTTGATATTGTCCAGACATTGCAAAAAGCATAGCTCTCAATTTTCTTGCGTAATAATGAAAATTCCAAAATGTCAAAGAAGAATCTAAGTCTAAGATCGCATTTGTTGTGTCGCCTAATTTGAACTTTGTCCTGCCACGATGATAATAATATCTGTCTAAACCTTGGGGAATGGTTGTGTCTTGAGTATATGAATAAGCAATGGCTTTTGAAAAATCCATAACTGCGTCATCTAATATTCCAAGCATTTCTTTGGAAAGCCCTCTGTCAGCTAAAACCTCTGCATGGTTAAAAGTTGAGTCTTTAGATATTGCTTTACTAAAGTCAGGTATAGCCGAACTATATTGGTTTGTCCTGTAATATTCATAGCCTCGCCGCCAATAAAGTTCTGCATTGTTAGAATCCACTTTTATCAGCTTGGTAAAGCCTTTGATTCCTTTCTTTCCTTGCGGCACTTCATAAATAACTTCGGTACTTGTCTTTTGTCCTATTGAAATAGTCGCCGAAAGGAGAAGAGATATGAGAAGAAAATATTTCATTTTCAGTAGGTTGTTCAAAAAATAGCAGCTAACACTTAAATATACAAACATTTCCCCCGCTCTGTAAAAAGTGCATACCCTCAGTTCATTCCCCCGCGTTCAATGCAAATATTTATTGTAATTACCCCAACCCGGTTCATCTTAAAAATAAAAAGGGCACCTTCACCCGGTGCCCTTTCGATATTATTTTAAAAAAAATCAATTCACATCACGCTACATCAAACCTATCCAGGTTCATCACCTTAGTCCACGCCGCCACAAAATCTTTCACGAATTTTTCCTGCGCATCGGCGCTGGCATACACTTCGGCAATGGCGCGCAGTTCCGAGTTGGAACCGAATACAAGGTCGGCGCGGGTACCCGTCCATTTCGGCTGACCGGTTGCACGGTCGCTGCCCATGTACAGTTCGCGGTCTTCGGCAATGGCTTTCCAGGCGGTGTTCATGTCGAGTAAATTAACAAAGAAATCGTTGGTCAGCTGGCCGGGACGTTGTGTGAAAACGCCATGAATAGAACCATCGAAATTGGTACCCAGGGCGCGCATGCCACCTACCAGTACGGTCAGTTCGGGCGCGGTCAAGGTCAGCAATTGCGCTTTGTCTACCAGCAACTCTTCTGTCGATACGGGCACTCTTGTTTTGCGGTAGTTGCGGAAACCATCGGCAACAGGTTCGAGGTAACCGAAGGATTCAACATCGGTCTGGTCCTGCGATGCATCCATGCGGCCGGGCGTAAAAGGCACCGTGATCTCGTACCCCGCAGCCTGCGCTGCTTTTTCAACAGCCGCACAACCGGCGAGTACGATGAGGTCGGCCAGCGAAACTTTTTTGCCCGCGTTTTCATCGCTATAACTTTTCGCAATGCCTTCCAGTGCCGTCAATACTTTTTGCAGCTGCGCGGGGTTGTTTACCGCCCAGTCTTTCTGAGGTGCCAGGCGGATGCGCGCTCCGTTGGCGCCACCGCGTTTGTCGGAACCGCGGAAGGTAGAAGCCGAAGCCCAGGCGGTAGACACCAGTTCGGCTACACTCAATCCCGATTCCAGTATTTTTGTTTTCAGCGTTGCAACATCATTTTCGTCAACAAGGGTATGATCAACGGCAGGAATGGGATCCTGCCAAAGCAGTTCTTCCTGCGGTACATCGGGTCCGAGGTAACGGGCCACCGGTCCCATATCGCGGTGCGTTAATTTAAACCAGGCGCGGGCGAAGGCGTCGGCAAAGGCATCGGGGTTTTCCAAAAAACGCTTCGATATTTTTGC
>Ga0247806_10000577_pt1 | contig 22014 bp, 20 predicted proteins | sample UWRJL059202B1_FD_179935 | JGI IMG/M metagenome (GOLD analysis project Ga0247806, IMG submission 179935) | Plant litter microbial communities from Arlington Agricultural Research Station in Wisconsin, United States - UWRJ-L059-202B-1 | ecosystem: Environmental > Terrestrial > Plant litter >... | reverse complement strand
CAATCGTTCCAATTTTATTCAATAACGTGTACTGATAAACTTTTTCACCTTTTATTTCTCCAAAAACTGATTTGGTAATTCTAGGTGCAGCACGACTCGCTGATTGTATTTCAGTATAGGACAATTATAGGTTGCTTCGGTGTTGGTTCGGTGTTGGTCCGGTGTTGGTTCGGTGTTGGTTCGGTCTGAACCGAAGCAACTACGCTTCAATACCGAAGCAACACCGCCTCAAATATGAACACCAAATATAGTATCTAAACGGATTCCTAAGAACATTTGTTTAATAGGTGAACCTTATAATCTGTGACTCCAAGAATAACTTGCAGGTTTTTCAACGACATTTACCCTTTAAAGATCTTAGTCACTATAAATCTAGAGTCTTCATAATCGACCTTCTTATACAATAATAATTAAGCCTCTGTCGACTGTAAACGCTGTTTGTAATCGATCATCATTGTTCGATAACGATCATGAGACAATTACCCCCCGATCATAAGCAACTCATAAACAGATGTTTATTATCTATTGTATCTTAGTATTTAAGTTGGCTTAAAGAAGTGGGGTAGAACTAAAGTTCAATCGTTAAATCATTTAAAGATGTTCAAAACGAATATTAGGATTGCAGTACGATACTTTATCAAAAACTGGGATTTCAATTGATAATGTAGGTGGATTCACATCCCTAAACTTCTTATTTCCATAAAAGAATGAATGATAAGCCTTTCTTGATCATGTTAGAAGGATCTTAACTTCCTTAAAGAGAAGTTAATGGTTTATTCGGATAAAGCCCATACAGAGACAGAACCTGCTTCACAATGGAAGTCGCCCCAGCCTTCTTCATTTATAACAACGGTTCCATCACAATGTCCTAGAAAATCTTTGAACGATTTGCCAGCAAAACCTTTACCTATCTCCATTGATTTAAACCCCTTATCTCCGTTTGAAAGTACAACAGCTAGGCCAGAACTAGGATGCTCCTCATCTCCTGCTCTTGTCCATCCGATACAGCTAGGATGGTCAAGGTAATCTCTTTCCTCACCATACGCTTGTTTTTTACGCAGTTGCAGCAAACTTGCTAATTGAGGCAGCGGTTCCATAGTCACCTCATGATCTTCTCCATCTGTTCCGGTATCTGTATAATGCGAGCCATAAACATCTGAATAAAAAACGCAGGGATAACCTGCAGATCTAAGCAAAATCATTGCGTAAGCATGTGCCCTAAACCAGGGTTCAACAGTTTGTTCAAGAGATTGTAATGGCTGAGTATCATGATTTTCAACTAACGTTACTGCGAGCTCAGGTTTTACCTGAACAAGAGAACCATCAAATATGGTGCATAAATCAAATTGCTCACCAGCTTTAGATGCCCTTGAAAAATTGGCTTGAAGACAGGCATCAAACAATGACATTCTACCTTCGGTAAGGTCGATGTAATCAAGCAATGATTGCAAATCGTATGGCGACCAATATTCTCCAACAGTAAACATTTCTGCACCAGTCTCTGCACGCATATAATCCAACCACTCATTGTAGAATCCTGCAGGCATATGCTTGATAGCATCTAAGCGGAAACCATCAATTCCAGTTGTCTCATGAAACCATTTTCCCCAACGCTTTAACTCTTCCCTAACATGAGGATTTCTGAAGTCAATATCTGTAAGCATTAAATAATCATAGTTTCCGTTTTCTTTATCTAAAACGTCTTCCCAACCTTCACCATATTGATTTTGAATGCTAAATATTGCAGTCTCACCTGTACGTTCATCATAGTCTACGCCTGTAAAACACTGATAGTCCCATTTAAAATCAGAATATACGCCGTTCCTTCCGGGATAAGTGAATTTGGTATAGGCATCAATTTCGTAAGCCTCAGATATAAATTCATTTCTATTATCAGGATCAACTTTTCTAACCAAAACAGGTTCATGTTCATCTGCTCCACCAAGGTGATTCAAGACAATATCTGCATAAACCTGAACTCCATGCTCTTTACCAGCTTTTACTGCAGCAACATACTCATCCTTAGTTCCGTATTTTGTCCTAACTGAGCCCTTTTGATCAAATTCTCCAAGATCGTATAAGTCGTAAGAATCATAGCCTGTTGACTCCTCTCCTTCCATACCTTTATGAGCTGGTGGTAACCAAACCGTATCAATCCCTGCTTCTTTAAGCTTTTCAGCATCTTTGCGGAACTTGTTCCACAGCGTTCCGTTCTTAGGATAATACCATTCAAAGTATTGCAGCATTGTATAATTTTCCATTCTGAGTGTTCCTTGTATTTATGTAGCCCTAAAACTACAGGTATAGTCAAATTGTTTTTCTCATTGTACCTCTAGAAGCGAAATACACATTTGAATACAAGGTATCTTAGTCTTTAGCTAAGCATGTGCTTTAAAATGGGTTCACATTTCTCTTTGCAGCAAGGGTAAAAGTTTCCATGTTTCCAGGTACTGGATTTAGGTGATTCACCCCACCAGAATTCAGCTAATGCCAATGGTTTTAAGTTGTGCAAGAAAGCATATTGCAGTAATTTAATACCGGCGCATTCAGCAGCTCCTGCAGGTGGATTCTTATACCCTGCGTCAGTAAATATCTCCTTGAGACCTTTGTATAAGCCGCCTTGATTTAGAAGTTGATACTGATCGAAGATTTGTTTTTGTAGGGCATTTGAATAAGAACGACGTATAGCTTTAAGTTCATTGGTTCGTAGTTCATTTAAATGATAAAGTCTTATCTCGTCATTCATACGGGTTAATTCCTGCATACCTCGGTTTAAAAAACTTCCTTCGGTAAGCAAGTCGAACACGGGAGGAACAAAATCAGGGTAGGTGTTTTTGCCCCCAAGTTTTCCAGAGAAAGCGGAAAGATAGCCTACTGTGCCTCCTAGCTTTTGTACTACCAATACACCAAACATCTTTCCAATGATTGTAAGACTACTTTGGCTATCAAAACCAAAATTATGCTTCAACAATTCATCCTTGCTGAGATATTCCTGCAACTGTGTTGCCGCTAAAAGACACAACTCGGGTGGCCCTGAATCATCCGTAAAAACCAGGCTATTTGGTTTAGAATAATGTTTGATATTAGTTCGAAAGTGCGTAAACATTATAAAGAGATGAATCCTTAAAATTAATTTAAGACTTTGTTATGATTTCCTTTAGCGCGAGAAGCCTGTCATAGGCTGGGATACTCATCCTGCTTTCAGGCGCATTTTTAATGATGCTCAACTGGGCTTGGATAAACATCTTTATGTCCATAATTTTGGTAGCCTCGTTCAGTTCAATAGGCCCTTCTGGTAAATCTATACCATGGAAAGCGCCTTCTATATCTTCTATTTCACCCAAAGTCATTGTCTTAATTTCGTTTTACACTTATTATACTACCCTTCCAGATGATGAAGCCTAATTTAGCACAGAGTTCATAAACAGCTGTTTCAATTGAAGCGGTGACATCATTTACAATTTTCCATCGAACCGCATAATTTGAAGTATAACTAAGCCATACCACAAGATCGTCACAGCCTTGCTCTCCTTCTAAAAGCTCCTCTAATTTAACCTGCATTTCTGAAGCAAAATTGTTAAGCCTTTTGTCCATGACTTTCTGCAATGGCAAATCATTACCAGCTCGGGGCTCTTTAATAGCTAATACAGTTATTGTTAGTTTACGAGACATATGCTACAAATATTAGCATTTAAATTTAAAATGAAAAACAAAAAGGGGATATCCATCCGGATATTCCCCTTTTCTAACCAAATATAAACCTGTATGAACGGGTCTTAGATCCAAATATACTATCATTAGGCATATGCGATTTATGCTTAATGTCATTTAACATTATTTAACTTAACCAAGTAGTAAAACTATTCTGTTACTACTTGCTACGAGCGAGATCTAATGCTACCGAACCTTTTGAAGGAGTAATCCTAAATGCAGTACTTGCATTAGGTTTGTTAAAAGAACCTTTTAATAAGCTAACTTCATAGTCTGAACCTTCAAACTGACTCTTTATCTTCGCCGCCTCTATTTTCTTATAGGGAAGTGCTGCCTGCTCCGCAGCAGTCATATCAAGAAACCAATCAACTTTGCTTGAGCCAGTAGAGGTGATCTTAAGTTGTTTCTCATCAAGGTCCATAACAAGTGTGGCAGACCTATTTTTAATAGGCCAAACAATGTGAAGTTTACCTTGTGAAGGATTGGTAATGACAGGATTATCTCCTACCAATAATACTTCTTTGCCATTAACCAACTCTTTAAATCTCAATCCTGCCCTTGTTCCAGGTTTGCTCCATATATAGCCATCTACAAATGGCAAAGTATAGAAAGCGCATTCGTTCGAGGTTGCTTTTTCTTTGGTATAGGCTGAAGGGAAACGCTCATCGAACAAATGGATATCTCTGAAAGTTAGTCCTGATTTTTCCCACAATAGATTTACCCGATAATATCTACTATTAAACCAGACTGTTTTAAGGTCACTTCCCGGTAGGTCATTATTTACCACTACCGAAGTTGCAGGCGTTACTTTGTAATGATCTTTAAACCATTTCCCAGATTCTGCCAATGTTTCTACTTTAAGTTTTCCCTGGTCTCTTAATTTTGCGATCAAGGGCATCTGAAGTCCGAATCCCTTACTCATCGCGTCCCAAGTAAACGAATTTTCTTGTCCAGCCTGAGTATAAGCGAATTCCATAGACTCTCCCTCAACAAATTCTTTAAAAAACCAATTAACCCAGGTTTCATCGCCACCAGCTTCCGGGTATACAGGCTCCAAGGTGATTACACCCTGTCTTGTCGACCCAAGCCCAGTATCGTATTGTCTTACAGGGTCACTACCAAGCATTCTGAATATGGGAACTGGCAATTGCTTTTCAATAGTTTGGGCAGGCATATAAGAATTGATCCTACTCGGATAGTATGCCTGATTCCAATAGCCGCCCCATAGAGTATAGCCATCAGTACCTACCTGGTCTTTACAATTGCTGGAAGCCACGATATGGTATTTATCATATAAATAATTGAGTGTATGTGAATCAATGAACCATGAACCAACCGATTTTGGATAATAACCAAAGATCTTTTTAAAGTCTGCCATGTAAACATCAGCAAGCTGTTCCCGCTCAGCAGGTGTATATCCGGTTGAAAAGCCAATATCTGCATGCCAGTCCCACGGATACCTGCCACGCCACTTTAATCCAGCTTTTTCAACCATAGGCTGGGGAATTTCCCACCAAGCGCCAATCTCAAAACTATTTTGAGGCAGATCTTTTAGCAATTTTTGATACCTAAGGTCCATTAGTGCATCATATTGCAATAGAAATGTTCCACCAAGATTATACTTTTTCATCATCTCAACTTGCTTCACTACAGTTTGATAAAGTACATCTTCAGTTATCTTCGGATCCCGGGGTTCTAGCAATCTAATGAAGTTGACTATATTAACGATTTTAGGTTTTGGTTTATCTGGCCGGTAGATACTTGCTACACTGAAAAATGCAGTAAATGAGAAAAATAGCAAAAGAAATATAGATTTCATACTCGTTTTTTGGTTATGGATTATGTAAAAATATGTGTTTCATGCCAACAACCATCCTGTACAGTAGGGTATGCTGACGAACGAACACATAAGATAAACGATTAGATTATTAATACCTTTACAACGATCGTGGCATTATTCATGCTATTTTGATCATATATTATGAAAAACTTACTTCTTGTTTTAGCAGCTCTTACGCTTGCCTCATGTAGTCAAAGCACTAGAAATATGGAATCCACAGCAACTGCAGATTCTTTAAAGTCAGATTCCTCAATTAGCACCAATTCATCACCGCTTTATGCTAAGATGAGTGTAGCACCAATAATTAAAGCTGGCGAAGCTATTCAAATGAGATTTACTGTTTATAATGACGCTGATAGCGTACAGCAATTTTGTAAATGGCATACACCATTTGAACCTTTATTGAGCAAATATCTTGACATTTCAGATGAAAGTGGTGAAGAAGTTTCTTACAAAGGGGCAATGGCGAAACGTATAATGCCACCACCTGCTGATAGCTATATAAAAATTAAGCCGAAAGACAGTCTGTCCGTTGTAGTTGATCTGTTAAAAGGATATTCAATTTCCAAACCGTCAGTTTATAAATTGAAGTATAACGCTCAAAATATGAGCGGGCTAGTAGTAAAGGATAGTTTGAGCTTTGCATACGGAAAGTAACTCTTAAATCAACACTTCCGCTATGGCCAAGAGATACGACATCATTATTTGTGGTGCAGGGCTCGCAGGACTCAGTCTTGCATACAGAGCTTTTTCATCTGGTGTCTGGATTGACCAAAGTGTATTGATCATTGATAATTCAAAGAAAGACACCAATGATAGAACCTGGTCTTTTTGGGAGAAATCAACCGGTGTCTTTGAGAACCTGGTACATCACCAGTGGAAACAACTGGTATTCTATACCAACAATAATCAACGGATAAATCTCAATCATTTGCCCTATGTCTACAAGACTATAAGAGGTTTGGACTTTTATAACTTTACGGTAGAATTCCTCAAAAAAATTAAGAACGTTGATTGGCTGGAAGAGTCTATAAATTCAATAGAGTCCGTAGCTGATTACTGTATCATAAAAACGGAGTCAACAACCTACGAAGCAACTTTCGCATTCAATACCCTATTTACCAAGCCTTTATTAAATGAAGGAGATCAATATTTTCTTCAACATTTTAAAGGAATAACCATAAAAACTTCAGGCAACAAATTTGATCCTAATCAAGCTTACCTGATGGATTTTAGAACTTCCCAGGTAAACGGAACTACTTTTTTCTATACGTTACCCATGAGTGAGAATGAAGTTTTTGTGGAGTATACCTTGTTTTCCAAGCAACTCCTTAATGAAGAAAAATATGATTTAGAGATTAATGCATATGTGAACGATGTATTGAAGCTATCAGATTACGAAATTGTTGATAGCGAATTTGGGGTAATACCAATGACAGATTATAGGTTTCAGCGACGATCAGGTAACATAATGAATATTGGGACCGCTGGTGGTGACACCCGGGGATCTACTGGGTACACCTTTACTAATGTTCAACGAACGGTAGCCAAAATACTTCAGGAATTTAAGAGCAATGGAAGTCCGTATTTTGAAAAAGAGGCTATAGGCCCTAAAGAAAAACTGTATGATTCCACACTTTTAAATGTACTAGCAGAAGGAAAATATGAAGGTCACCAATTATTTAGCGACCTTTTTAAAAATACGGATGCTAAAACGGTTTTTTCTTTTTTAGACGGGGAGAGTACTGTTTTAGAAGAACTTAAGGTAATGATGAGTTTGAAAACATGGCCATTTCTTAAGTCATTCACAAAGGTCGTAACAAGAAGGCTTTTATAGCTTTAGCTTATCCAGTTTATCAATTCTAAAGTAGCCAAGAATTATCTCATCTTCTGCTAATCCTGCAGCGGGCTCAATTTGAATATGATATTTCTCTTTAAAAGATGAGGAAAGAATTTCCTCTACTTTGTAAATGTCATCTACATCTATCCCATACTTCTCGTCGATATGAGAATTGGCCCCCTTAAGGGTATTTGTTTTATAAAAGACTGTCTTTTTGGATTCTTGCACCGCGATTGCACGATCATTTTGTACAGTTAATACAGTATAATGTTGCTCGGAAAGTTTATTGCTTTGGTAACCTCCAAGATTTATAAAGAAAAGCTTTTGTTGCGTATCTAATTTTGCATCAAGTCTTGGAACTACGGTAATTGAATACCCATCAACATTAGTCACTTTTCTCCAGCCATCAATGTGTAAACTTGATCCAGCTTCAGGCCAGAAAGCTTTCATTTCTGGAACCAGTTCTTTAATAGAAGTTCCAATTCCAAAAAAATAGTCGTGTTGTTCGACATTTCGTTTTGGTGCTTTAGAGCCAAGTAATACCATGAAAAGCTTTAGGGAATGGGTGTAGTCATCCATTTTAATCATACGTGTTGTTTTATTATACTTTTTGAGATTGAAGCAGATGCAGCCTCACAGAAATCAAGACCAGAATAATCGGGATTATAGCCTCCAATATAAGGCACTGCCATTACGTAAAGACGCTCATTTAGGGCACCATACTCATCTACTGCCTGAAAATTATCATTAATGGTAATACCTGGAACTCTAAGGAAGAAATTACCAAAAGTGTCTTTTCCTATATTTTTACCATTTGAATCTAATGCCTTCTCGGCATTTGCGTTGTTGCGAAACCATATTTTGGCAGGACTTACCGTTTTATTTTCAACTAAGCTTTTATAAGGGAGATCTTCATAATTTAAGTGTGGCTGACCTACGCAATCTACAAAGGTTTTAAACCTTTCTGACTTGTCGCCACCATCCTCACCCTTATAATGATAAATGATTCCACCTTCTTCAAGCGGTTCAACACTGCTATCATCGCCTACCGACACCATTTCTAGTAAGCCGGCTTCGTGTAAAGCAAGCATTTCTACTACAGAACTTTGCGGTACGAATGCGATTACAATTGATATTAACGGCATCAACACTTTTTGAAGTCTTTGCATATCCTCAGCAGAAAAATACTTAGCAGGATAATTCATAGCGAAGCTTAGAACAGCTAGCATTTCTTTCCAATAAACAGATTCTTTACGTTTAATAGATTGCTCTGCCTCGATATATTCGGCCTGGAAGAGTTGAAAGGGATCAAGCCTTTCTCTCAACTCCATCATTAATTCCACGAATTCTTCCATTTTCATATCCTCAATCCTGGAATAAAATTCTGGCTCCTTAGCCTTTATCATTCGCTTGAAATTCTGTTCAAACACGTAATCAAGTGAAAGAAAGCCTTCATTTGCTGCGCGATTTGCGGCAAGCTCCTCTTTACTCAATATAGAATCTTTCAGAAGATGTGAATCCTCGAGATGAAAGCGTATTGCTGGGAGCATTCCATTCCTGGAATGCATAATAATTTTAAAATTTGGAGAATCTTCAGCGACCTTGAAGCTAACTCTCCCAGAACTATCTATTGAAAAGCTCCCGTTTTTCCTGGCAAGCGTTCTTATTGCATCGATAGCGGTTAGGGAAGAACCTTTTATTGCTACAGAATGATTTGCTTGAAAAGCAATCTTTGAAGGAGGATAAGGCGAATCGAAGTACCCAACAATCTCGCCTTCATGAGTAACCGGCCAATTGTGACCTGTACAAATAATTACGTGATCATATGTAAACTTTATCTCATCATTGATTTCAACAACAACAACAGAGTGATGTGGATCGTCTATAATATCAGTTACACGGCTATTAAAGTGAACTTGCGTTGCTATTCCAATTTCTTTTGCCAATTTAATTAACATGTTAAATTGATCATTTAAGTATTGACCAAACAATAATCGCGGTAAAACTTTATAATCGTTGAACTTTTGAGGGTCAATATTGAAGTGGTCTACGGTATCTTTCGAAATAGTCTTAATCCATTCTGAGATTGAAGTCACGAGCTCTGGAATTTCATTACCAGAAACATTTGTAATATGTTCATCGTTAGCTCCATCCTTACTATAAGGCATTCCTGCACCCAGAATATTTTTCCTTTCGAAGATATCAATCTCGAGCTCTAAATTTCCGGATTCTATTAAACGCTTAAACATAAAAAGGCCACTTGGTCCTCCGCCAAGTATTGCGATACGAGTTTTATCTGAAGTTGTCGTTGTATTCAAAATTAGTGCGTTATTAGAATCATATAACAACATCCGAATCCTTATGTTTTGTCTAACATATCTTCTTCTAAATCCTTATTTTTACAAAAAAACAGGTATATGAAAGCGACGTTGATGACGGGATTCCTCTTTATATTTTCATTTGTTGTCTATGGGCAAGATAAGCCAAAGGCAGATTCGCTTGATTTCAGCAAACCTAATATTGTAGAAACAGCCTGCGGGGAATGTAAGTTTCATTTGAAAGGAGACGACTGCGATTTGGCGATAAGAGTCAATGGGCGTGCATATTTTGTTGATGGCACTGGAATCGATGACCATGGCGATGCACATGCTAAGGATGGCTTTTGTAATTCTATAAGAAAGGCCAAAGTTACCGGTAAAATTGTGAATGGTCGATTTAAATCGACTTCGTTCAAATTAATTAAATGAGCTAATCCATTTTTCAGGTTGCCAATCTTTAACAGGAATTTCTGAAGCTATAATCGTTAACTTACCGCCAGCGTTGATATCTTCCTGAGTGATATAGTTACGATTGAATGTTTTGCCGTTTAGCAATACCTGTTTAATAAATTTATTCTTAGCGCTGAAGTTTTGAACTTCAATATCAAAGCTTTTCCCTTTTGGCAGCTCGTAAGTAATCGATTCAAACAGGGGAACATTTAAGTAATAAACAGGCCATCCGACACATGCCGGCGAGAATCCACTGGCGGTGAACACATACCAGGCAGACATTGCCCCAGCGTCATCATCCATAGTTCGCAGATAGGCATCTGGTTGATTTTGATAAATCCTACCAATATTAGAGCCTATACCCCTGCTATTATCGTTGAAGTAATTTTGAATGACTGTATCTACTGCAATCTGGTGCATCCAATCCTGGCTTTTCCAAAGTTCGTTTGTCGCATTATACATCAAGGGCACCTGAAGATCTGGTTCGTTAGCATGATTGTATAGATCCCGGTCAAAAAACTCATCTAATTTCGATAAAAAGGATTGTTCACCTCCGTCTAATTCAATTAGACCTTTGACATCATAGGGTACAAACCACCTATACTGCCATATGGTTCCTTGATATAGACCTCTGGCTTGCATCTGGTCGACATCTCTTCTATTCATATCCTGGAAGTCTTTGACCCAATATTTTTTGTACTCAAAAGCTTTCGTTTTGTACTTCAATGCTAGTTCCTTCTTATTCAAAATAGAGAAGATCTCGGAAAGCGCCCAAGCATCGTAACTGGACTCTAATGCTTTATCAGGTGCTTTATAGTCAAGGCCATCTACTTCTTTAACCAAAGAATCAGCAATCTTTTTAAAATCAACTTTGTACCCTTTTCGATAAGCATCAAGTAAAACGACTATTGCGTGCTCAGAACGTACCGTATTGGAAGGCTCAGTTTGAGTGGCATAGTCTTTCTTACCAGAACTGTAAAGGTCAGCCAATGACGTCACCATGCCAGAATACTTTTCAGGCGTAATGATAGAAAGTAATGGCAATTGGGTTCTATAATTATCCCATATGGCCCAGCCATTATAACGCATTTCTTTGCTTTTCTGTAATTCACCTTTTGTAGAACGGTACTGTCCATCAGCTTCGGAAATTAAATATGGAGACTGCATGGTCCTGTACATTAAAGAGTAAAACAAACTTGCATCCTTACTATTTCCTTCAACAGCAACTCGCTTTAATAAGCTGTTCCATTCACCTTTGTTGCTCTGTTTTAAAGTATCAAAGCTGCTATTATTAATTGATGCTTTTGCAGCAATTATGCTAACAGAGGATAGTGCGACATTTACGTCTGCAATCATAGCATCAATAGGTAGGATGGCCTGTAACTTATGGTCACCATAATCTTTCCAGGTTACATCACCTTTCAATTCCAGATAATAATACAGTCGATATTTCCCTACGGAGCAAGTGGTTTTAGCATCTATCCAACCACTAATAATATTCTTTTCAATTTTGTGTTCTTCTGCAATGAAACCCCCTGAAAAAGCATGAGAAAGATCCAGGTAAAGCCCTTTGTCGCCCTTGGGATAATCATAATGGTGTTTACCAGCGTTTCCCTGTACGGTAAATTTAGCATTGATCTGGTTTGTGAATCCAACCTCATAAAAACCTGGACTGGCCTGCTCAGTAGACTTTAAAAGGAAAGATTTTGAAGGGTCGTTACCTAAGAATGGTTTAATCAAAATTAAACCTCCGCTTCCGGTACAACCCACTCCTTCAAAACGTGTATGGGTGAACCCATTAAATTTCTTTGCAAGATGATCATAACCCATATGGGTTGTAGGATAGGTTTGCGGACCAATACTCAACATTCCAAAAGGATATGACGCTGCAGGAGACATCTGACCATGATCACCAGAAGAGCCTAAAAAAACATTTACAAGATCAACAGGCTGACCCGTTTTTACAGAAAAGGTTTGGGCTTGTATATTTAAGACAGAACTGAGTAGTATTGGTAGAATAAGTTGTGTAAGAAACTTCATTTATTATTTAAGTTGGGATCTCCATTCAATTTTTTAAGCTTTTCTCTTATGTATTTACCAGCGGGTGTCAATTGTTCATCGGTCCAATTACCCTGAACAGAAGCACCATGATTTAGTAAGGCTGTTGTCTCCTTTTTATCTGTGATATTCCAGTTCGCCCAGCTGAGTTTGTTTCTCTCCATCCATTGGAGCCACTTATTCGATTTACCAAGATCAAAAATGCCATTTCCATCTGACTCTCCTACCCCCCACTCCGTCACAAATAATGGAAGGCCAGTAGCGATAGCCAGATCAGCTTTCTTCATTAACGTCTCTTGGTGATTGGGATCTGAAGCATAAAAATGGAATGAATAAGCAATGTTCTTGAAACCTATGATAGGCGATTTAGCCACAACATCAACATCTTGATCCCATGCTGGACTTCCAACAATAATTAGATTTTGCTTATCATATTTACGGATCGCTTTGATAAGCGCTACAGAATAGTTTTTTATTATCTTCCAATCTATACGGGTTGGTTCATTAAATATTTCATAAATAATATTCTTCTTACCCGAATATCTTTTAGCCATTTCAGTAAAAAACAATAGGGATTCTGTCTGATTTTGATCTGCATGATGATCATGCCAGTCAATTAAGACATACATACCATTTGCTATAGCAGCGTCAGCAGCGCTTGTAATCAATTGCTTCTGTTTTATAGGATTTTTAAGATATCCCCCTTCCGGCTCAACACCCATTGCAAGTCTGATTATAGTTGCATTAAAGTCCTGATGCAGCCAATTGATAACCTCAGAATTATAATATTTTTGTCCTTGCCAGATGCTCCATGACATGCTGATTCCCCGAAGCTGTGGAGGTTGATTGTATTTATTTAGAATTTGACCATTTTTGACTTTCAATTGGCCATGGAGCTCCACGGCAGATTTTTGTTGCCCAAATAGGAAAGTAGAAATTAGGCTTAAAACTAATGTGACAAACGTTTTCAATACTATTTGATTTTTTTGCTTCCCATAATGTTATAACGTAAACCGAAAGCTTGCTGACTATCTACTACCCCATCAACAAAGTGAAAAGATAAGTCAAGTATTCCTTCGATGTTCTTAAAGAGTATTGGCCTCCATGTAAGATCTGTTCTATTGTAAACTTTGGAGGTGTAAAAACGATCTCCAAATCGAATGTTATGACCTTCTCCATTATAATAGGAATTAATTATCCCAAATCTTCTGTATTCAGCATGGAACTCTAGTAGCAGACCTTTTGGAGTTTGCCAGCCACCAATAGTACGTACACGCTCAAAAGACATCAAGCCGCCTGCATTAATCGTTAACGAGTCTAGAAAGGTTTTTTTAGAAAGATCTAATCCAACTTTTACTGCTAAAGCACCATTATCCTCAATGTGATCTCCTTCTATACTAACGGCAGGTCCAGCATTGTGAAGCATCATTGCATAGTGCGATATAAAAAAAAGACCTGTCTTGTAGCTTCCAGATAAGCCGAAAAGAAAATTCTCTCTCGCCGTTGCGGTTTGTCGGCTAGTCCAATCAATCCAAACTGTCTGTCTAAAATGCTTATTCTCATATTTAACCAACATTCCTTCGACATTGGGACGGTAATAGTTAAGAGTATCAGTAAGAATAGATCGGGGATAATCCGTTAGCAACTTGTACCTTGGGAAGGCACCCATATAGAAATTCCAGTTGTTTTTCATGTACTGATAGTAAACTACTGGATCAATATGATTAGTAAACTTTGGAGATCCAAATTCATGGAGCGCATTGAAACCTACACGTATTCTATGCGTGCTGTCTAGTAAAAGACCCAGCTCTGGGGAAATCCTGATTCCAAAAATTGTTTGAGGATACCTTCCAGATTTACCATATTCTCGGTTATCAGCAAATGAATGGAGACCTACAGCTCCCTCTACGTCTTGGGCACGAACAATATTGGAAATGGTAAGTAAAAGAACTAAAAGGTATAGGATCCTGATCCGCATAGAAAGATTATTGATGGGCTAAATATATAGCTTTTTGAGGTATTGGAAACTTATTAAGCAATCAAATTGTTAACGTTAACAAATATATCATATTAAGCAAACACGAAAACCATGAAAACTCCTAAAAGCAAAACAGAAAAAGCAGAGACTGTGGATCAGAAAAAGCCAAAAGGCTCCGAACCAGAAAATGCAACGTCTGCTAAAGACGCTAAAAAAGTTCCAACGAAGAAAAAGTAATAGGCTATTTGGTGCGAAAAACCTTATCCCACAAATCTGATGTCACACCATATTTCTTAGTAGAATCATCGTAATGATGCAACATGTGTTGTTGTTTCAACTTTTTCCAGAAAAGATTCTTAAACTGAGCATGATGCAACATGTAATGTGTGATATCATAAAATAAATACCCCAATAGAAAACCTGCAAAGAAACCATCAAGCATTTGAGGTTGTAATAGCCATTTGAATAAAAAATAGAATGCCAATGCTAAGGGAATACTAGCCGATGGGGGCATAACTAAACGGTGTGCATCATTAGGATAGTCATGATGCACACCATGAAAGATAAAATGAATCCTTTTTCCCCACTCGGACTTCGGATAGAAGTGGAAAATGAATCGATGCAAAACATATTCTGTTAGCGTCCATATAAAAAGACCTGTGATAAGGTAGCCAACAAAGAGTATCGGACTATTCAAGACCATTGATTTATAGCAAAAAAACAGGATGGTCGGAACATAAACAATCAAGGGCACGAAATAAGGAACTTTGGACAATCCTTCTAAAAAAGGGCTCTTAAACATTCTCACAGATTCTGGAGAATTAGAAACAAAATTCTTCTTCATCGTTCCGTTGGTTGATAATTGATAATTCTCAAAAATAAATATTATATGCTTTTTTTTCTAATCCGCATCAGGGCTTTTTACTCAAATGAAATTATTATGACTTAGCATTTCTTGTTCTAGGTTAAGATCTAGCGAGTATTGAGGTATTACCTTTGATGTATAAAAAGAATAAAATACATGGCACAATCTATATTACACACGGCAGAAAGCAGAGATAAGTCAGATCATGGGTGGTTGAAAAGCTTCCATACATTTAGTTTTGGCGCAAATTATAATCCTGAACGAATTCAGTTCGGTGCTTTAAGGGTTCTAAACGATGATTGGGTAAATGGAGGTATGGGCTTTGGTGAGCATCCTCATGACAATATGGAAATTATCTCTATTCCTTTGAGTGGCGCTCTACAGCATGAAGATAGCATGAATAATGTTGCAGTTATTGAATCAGGAGAAATCCAGGTAATGAGTGCTGGAACTGGAATTTATCACAAAGAGTTTAATAAAAATGAGGCTGAGCCTGCAGAATTTCTCCAAATATGGTTATTCCCTAATATAAGAAATGTAGAGCCCAGGTATCAACAGCAACGATATTCTGATGACATGATACCAAATCAGTTTCAACAAATTCTTTCTCCTAATAGCAATGACTCGGGGGTATGGATTTATCAGGATGCTTGGTTTAGTATCGCAGATTTTACTGAGGAGACAATGACTACTTATGAACTAAAAAACAAAGGCAATGGTTTATATGTATTTATGATTAATGGATCGGCTAACCTAGATGAACAGGCTCTGAATCAGCGAGATGGATATGGACTCTGGGATACCGAGAAGGTGATCATAAAAGCTGCTAAAGCCAGTAAAATATTAATTATGGAAGTTCCAATGAATTACTAAATGGAAAAGGCTGAAATACTAATTATCTGTACTCACGATGAAATATTAAAAACGATTGTGCGGCTTATTGACTCGAATTCCTCATTAAAAGGTACAGGAGCTAATACGCTTGAACAGGCACTTACTTTATTTAAGTCAGCAACTTTCGATTTGATCCTAATCGGCGCTGGTTTAAATATACAAGAGGAAGAAGAACTGATTACAAGTATTGACAGGTCGATAAAGAAAACACCGATTGTACGTCACTATGGGGGTGGAAGTGGCTTGCTGTTTACAGAAATCTTCCAGGCACTAGGCAAATAGTTATGTAAATAAAATGGCCATAACAATCTAAATGTTATGGCCATTTGTTAAAACAAGGTTACTTCTTATTCCAATCGTATTCAAGCATTTTAATAAAATAACCTCCTACTACGCTTCTAGCTTGAAATCCTGTCATTTTACCAGTAGTAGTTTCGTGCCAATCACTTAATGGGACTCTTGAAGTTGTTTCATTAGCATACTTGTAGACTGGAGCAATTAAAGCATCAAAATCTGCTTTATTATTAGCTAATACACTTGTCCATAGAATCCAGTCTGACTTGGAGTAGGTTTTTCTGCTATCTAATGGGAGTCCATATGGATTTTGCTTGGTTAAGTAGAACTTAATTTCCTTGTCATAAACAGATTTAGGAAACAAATTTAAGCCAAGCAATTTATCCCACACTAGATTATACTTTTGGCTCCAGGTACCTTTCTTATCAAAGGTTAAGGCATAATGATCACCATCATCAGCCATAGTCATCCATTTTAAAGCCATTTCTTTTGCCATTGTGGTATATTTTTTCGCTTCAGCTTTTTCACCAAGCTTCTCAGCCAGCATACCATAAGTACCTAGAGCAACAATAGCTTTTACTGATAAATTAGCGTTTCTAGCTAAATGTCCGGCAAAATCATCGGTACACAATTGGTTACCTGGATCAAAACCTTCCCTGCTTAAATACTCTGCCCAAACGCCCAATGTCTTCCAATGCTTTTTCGCGTATTCGGCATTACCTTCTGCTTTAGCAATGGCACCTGTAAGTATCAACATGTTCCCAGATTCTTCCACAGGCATGTCTTCACCATAGGTCTGTCCATTCGCAAGTGGATAGGTACCTAAATCATGTGCAGCAAAAGGCTTAGTCCATTTACCACTTTCACTGTAGGCGAAAATCCCATTTAATAAACCTTTTACTAATTCTGGATTGTAAGCAAGAAATAAAGGTGCAGAGGGATAGGTAACATCAACCGTATAAATTGAACCATTACTAAAATTCTCCTTCGACATAAATAGCAAATCCCCCGATGGGCTTTTCACTAACTTATGAGCTGAAATTGCTTGTCTATAGCCTAAGACACAAAGTTTAGCATATTTGTCTCCCCCAGAAGCCAATGCCTTCTTATACATTGAAGCGTCGAAAGCGTTGCTTTTTGTTATAATCTTTCCATAATCAGCCCCAGCACTTATCAGTTCACTATTGAAGGTTTTGCTCCCGTCACTGTTCCAATATGCCTTCAGGTTTTGTCCGAAATATTGAACAGCTTCCTGATCGTCGTATCCAACCATTAAATACTGTTGCTTTTCTGCTAATCCTACTTTCCCAAATGAAAGAACTGTACTAAGAGATAACTTCGTTCCTGTTTGAGACGTAGGTCTATTAATTTTTAGACCTTTAGTAAACTCAACAATAGCATTTTTCTGTGGAAGTATGTATTGAATCGCTTTATTTGTTATTGGGGTTGCTATATACATGTAGCCCCAATCAATCCTCAAATCATCTCCACGCTTTTTTAAGATTGGTTGTTCCGTAGTGCCTGCTTTCAAAATTGCTAAAGGGCCAGCATTTGCAACATCAGCTTTAACCTCCTGTCCAGGCGTATTTGTAGCAATATTGGTTGAAGCATTAAAAAGCACTTCTACATTATGAACCTTTTTATCATTTGACTTCACCTTATAAGTAACATACGAAATTGGTCTTGATACCATATGCAGATCATCCAATAAGAGAGGTGATGTAAATGTTAGCGATAAATCTACACCACCCGATTTAAATTCATATTTAGTTTGAGTTGCAGTAATATTTACACTTTTCTGCTGAGCTAGCGCGAGAGTGTTTGTAGTTTCAGCTTTAGAAACCAATCCTGCATCAAGCCAAGCTCCACCAGCAGTATTAGCGATATGAATGGCTAGTATATTATTTTCTTTTTTAAGATTTTTGAGAACTGCACCCTCAATAGGAACATAAACAAATTTATTATTAGTCCAGCCAACATGACTATATATCAGGCTACCGTTTAGATATACTTCAATATTATCGTCGTGATTAAGTTTTAAAGCAAGATCTTTTAACATCGGATCCGCAAGGTCAAACGACCTCCTCACCCAAAGATTTTTAGAGGTCCATGCCGTCTTGGCAAACTGAGAAATATCGCCAAAAGGTGCAGCGCCTGTTTTCCAATCACCAGCAGTAAAATCAACTGACTTCCAATTTTCAGATGGAGCTGTTTCTGTATAGCTGAAATTATAATCTTTGTCTTCGGACGAAGGAAGGATTACTGAATAAGCTTGTTCGGTATTCCCTAAAAAGCGATATGATTTTCCATCAACCTTAATAATGCCTAGTAGTGATTGCTCTGCTCCCGTCCAGTGCTTAGTTACTGAAGCATTCAGATTATCTGTACTGGACCAGATACTAAAATATGCATCATGTGTGATTAAGGGATAAGATGGAGCCTTATTCTCTTGCGCACTAGCAAAGAAGGAAATTAAAATAAGAAGCTTAGTAAGTAAATTTTTAATCATTGTAAATTAAATTAGGTTTAAGTTCAGGTTGAGCATATTGCTAAAAGCCCAGCTGTTTTTGGCAGCTGGGCTCATTATTTAAAGATAAGATATTTACTGGTCTTGTCTATATAGTTTAATACTCGTCAATTTAAAGTTTTGATCCGCCTGTTGGAATGTCGCTACAAATCCGAATGTAACCATTCTAGGCTCAGTGATATTAAAAGCAGTGGTTGAAAATAATGGTGCGTTTCCATTAAATAAACGACGTCCAATAACATCACCGTCGGTTTCTACCTTATCAATATCAGGAAGACTATTTGCCTTTGAAATTACGTTATAAAGTTTGTCTTTGACTTGAAAATCATGAAACTGTAAAGCGTAAAAATACTTGCCAACTGGCAATGGAACTAAAGAAGTTTGCTCAATTTTTCCGTTAACAATATCTTGCTCTCCACCCCATTTTTCCATTGACATGCTATTACCTTCCCATTCGTCCCATCCACCCATGCCACCTTCTCTTTGTCTGACTGCTTGGTTTACCCTCCAATCAGCAACTACTCCCCACCTGCTTCCAACACGTTGAGAAGCAACAAACTTAGGGCCTGCATTAATAATAAATTGACTAGTAACCTCCTGTAAAGAGCCACCGGATGTAATTAGTTTTGTTACAGTAGCCTGTGCTCCCTTAGCAGTTGTTAATGTAACCTTTGAAGTATATAGGCGCTCAGCACTTTTATATAACTTACTCGGTTGAAGCTCATTAGAAACAGTGGTGTCGCCGAAATCCCAAGATGCTGAAGCTATTTCAGCAGCACTTGAAATGGTAAACTTGACAGTATTTGGAGTTCCATTAGGAAGTGCAACGATTTTAGCTACTTTCTCAGCATCAATAGTAACCACAACTAGTTTTTTTGCGGAAGCACCAGTCTCAGAAAAGGCAGTTAACACTACTTCGTAACGTCCATCTCTAAGGAACATGTGTGTTGGCGATTGGTCTCTTGACAGACTGTCATCTCCAAATCTCCATTCCAAAGTTTTGTAATTTGAAGACTTATTTTTGAACTCGAAAGTAAATGGATCCGTCTGTTGCACTATTTCATAGTCAACGACAGGGCGTTCGCCAGTTTCTGTGTTCTCAGCTGGAACAATGCGGTCTTTCTCGCAGGCTAATATAGCGACTGCACAGAACAGAAATAAAATCGGTTTAAGGATTTTGTTCATGGGGGAAAATTTATATTTGGTTTAGGTTATTCATCTACGCCTACTTCAAAGATGAATTGATATTATAAATATAACAAATATTGTGCTTGCCATCAAAACTAATTGTAACAAATATGTAGCAAAATAAAAAAAGCCAAATCATCGCTGATTTGGCTTTCAAATATTATATAATTCTATTTATACAGTCTTATTTCAGACGCCTGGAAGCTAGAATCGTTGTTTATGGCAGAAATATTCCATCTGTAAAATCTGAAGGGTTTAGGCTCAGAAATAGCGAAATAGAAAAGTTGCTTCCATTGACTGTTTGCCATAGAATAAAATGAGCTTGTAAGATTTCTTGTATCCAGAACGCTCCAATTGTCACCATCGCTAGACCCTTCCAATGTCCAACTTTTAGGATCTCTGGAGTCTGAATCATTTGCAGATCCAATTGCGTAAATTTTTACAGTCTGCGGAGCTGCATATTCAAACTTAAATGTTAATGGCAAAGCAGGACCGCCTAAATAGATTTTCGATTCTACGCTATTGTCAATTAATTTAGCTGCATTTTCATTTGTATTGCTGTTATCTGTCGAACCTACAAATGATAAAGCATTTTGAGTAATATTTTCAACAACTCCTTGATTTGTAGCATTTTTATCCAACTGAATTACAGAACCTTTATCTGTTGTTACTTCTACAGTAAAGTTGTTGAAACTACCTGATGCATAAGTTCTAGTTGGTGTTAGACTTTCTGAAATAGCTGACGGTGAGACATCATTAAATGTCCATTTTGCAGAAGCAATTTTAGCTTTACTATTAATGCTAAACTTTACTTCATTAGCGATTCCTGTTTTAGTAGCAATAATTTTAACTACGCTATCAGCAATAATATTAATATCAACCATTTTCCGAGAAACGCCTAACTCAGAATTAAATGCTTGTAAATCTACTTGATAAAGTCCTGGAGCTAAAAACACATGGCTTGGAGAGACAACTGTAGATAAAGTATCATCGCCAAAACGCCATTCTACTTTTTCATAGCCAGAAGACTTGTTTTCAAAGTTAAACGTAAACGGATCGTCGCCAGGAATAATTGAATAATCAACTAAAGGAAGTTTTTCTGAAGCAGGTATTTCTTCGACTAACACCTGGTCTTTCTCACAAGATACTAATATTGCTGAAAATGCCAGCAATAGGAACGGCTTAAAAATTTTGTTCATTGGGGGGGATATTTTTGGTTTAAATAATTAGCGAATTTAAACAAAATATCTCCATGAGGACCGGATAAGCCTTGAGTACCCAATATATTACAAAATATAGGTAACAAAAAAGGTGGCTCTGAGGCCACCTTTCTAATTTTTTTTTAAATATTATCTAAACAATCTAATTTCCGAAATCTGGAAAGATCCTCCATTCCAAATTGAACTTACTTTCAATCGATAGAATACAAATGGCTTAGGGTCTGCTACTGCGAAATAAAATAACTGCTTATATTTATTTCCTCCTTGGGTAAAAAATGTGCTTGTGTTTAATCGCGAATCTACTGTAGTCCAATTGGTATCATCATTAGAGCCTTCTAAACTAAATGCTTTTGGATCCCTGTCTGGGGAGTCATTACCATTTCCAATCGCATAAATCTTCACAGTTTGTGGAGATGCATATTGAAATTTGAAAGTTAGTGGCAAAGCCGGACCTCCGAGATAAATTTTAGTCTCTAGATTGTTATCGACTAATTTAGAAGCATTTTCATTTGCATTTGTATTATTTGTAGATGCTGTAAAGGCAGTATAATTTTGCGTAATATTATCAGCTAATCCCTCTGGGGTAACAAACTTCGTTAAATCAATTACTGAACCTTTATCAGTTACTATATGCACGCTAAACGAATTAAATGAACCCGAGTTATAAGTTCTAACCGGCTCGAGAGAATTGGATTTAACATTTGGAGTAACATCTGAAAATGTCCATTCAATTGTTTTGATCTTTGCTTTAACAGTTATACCAAACCTTACCTGATTCTGCACACCTGTCTTAACAGCTGTAACTTTAGCTACACTGTCAGGAGCAATGTT
>Ga0247806_10000576_pt1 | contig 22019 bp, 22 predicted proteins | sample UWRJL059202B1_FD_179935 | JGI IMG/M metagenome (GOLD analysis project Ga0247806, IMG submission 179935) | Plant litter microbial communities from Arlington Agricultural Research Station in Wisconsin, United States - UWRJ-L059-202B-1 | ecosystem: Environmental > Terrestrial > Plant litter >... | reverse complement strand
GCCTTGCCAAGCCATTGCTTTTATCCAACACAAAAACCCGCCGAGGACGGCAAGAAGCCATCCAAAGCGGGCCCAAATGCCCATAGATATCCAGTGATTTCGGCGATCATGGACAGGCGTTGAGCGCAAGTCAAGCGCCTTCGAGTGCATCTTGTGCAGACGCGATGACTGCCTAATTGGTGCGCAAATGCTGTCTCGGAGTACGCCCATCCTTTAGCATAGTGTTAACACCGACGGCGGCGGAATGCTGTGGATGTGTCAATTTCAACTTGCCAGTGAACCTGCTTTGCATCCTAGATAGGCACAGGGAACGCCTGGGCGTTATTTGCACAAATTATGGAACCAGAGATGAGTGATCAGCTAAAGTTTGGGCGGCGCGCTGTCGTTGCAGCTCTCGCGCTCGGCAGCGCGGCGATGGCATTGAGCGGATCGGTTTTCGCGCAGGACATCGTCAAGGTCGCGGCCGTCTGGACGGTGCCCGTCGAGCAGCAATGGGCGAGCCGGTTGCACAATGCGCTGGTCGCGGCGCAGGAGCGCGGCGAGATCGAATACGTCTATTCCGAGAACGTCACCAACACCGATTACGAGCGCGTCATGCGCGAGTATGCCGAGCAGGGCATCAAGCTTCTGGTCGGTGAAGCGTTCGGCGTCGAACAGCCGGCGCGTGCGGTTGCGGCTGAATATCCCGAGATCATGTTCCTGATGGGATCCTCGCTGCCGCCGGTCGAACCCAATTTCGCGACCTTCGACAATTTCATCCAGGAGCCGAGCTATCTGACCGGGATGATCGCGGGCGCCAAGACGACGACCAACAAGATCGGCATGGTCGGCGGTTACGCCATCCCCGAGGTCAACCGGTTGATGAATGCCTTCATGGCGGGTGCGCTTTCGGTTAATCCCGAGGTCAAGTTTTCGGTGAGCTTCATCAACTCCTGGTATGATCCACCGAAGGCCAAGGAAGCCGCCTTCGCCATGGTCGATGCCGGCGCGGACATTCTTTATGCCGAGCGCTTCGGCGTGTCGGACGCTGCCAAGGAACGCGGCATTCTGGCGATCGGCAACGTCATCGATACCGCCGCCGACTATCCCGGCACGATCCTCGCCAGTGCGCTCTGGCATGGCGAGCCGATGATCGACAAGGCCATCGCCGACGTCAAGGCGGGCAGCTTCACCGCGTCCGATTATGGCATTTACGCCTTCATGCAATACGGCGGCTCGAGCGTCGTCTATGACGAAGCGCTGGCGGGTGCCGAAGCTGTTGCTGCGGCCAAGGCCAAGGAAGCCGAGATCGTCGCCGGAACGTTCAAGGTCGAGATCGTCGACAGCGAGCCATCGTCGAGTCTATAGCCTCTTGCCGGGCGCCCGTTGCGCCCGACAAACTATCCTTGGGGCGCCAATGAGCATCGCTGCTACCAATTCTGTCGTGCTCTCGCTCGAAGGCATCACCAAGCGCTTTGGTGCGCTCGTCGCCAACGACAATCTCGAACTGGTACTGAAGCGCGGGGAAATCCTGGCGCTGCTGGGCGAGAATGGCGCGGGCAAGACGACGCTGATGAACATCCTGTTCGGGCACTATGTGCAGGACGAAGGCGTCGTGCGGATCGCCACAGCCGATGGGGTGTTGCAGACCCTGCCCCCGGGTTCGCCCGGCGCTGCACTGGCCTCGGGCATCGGCATGGTGCACCAGCATTTTGCCCTGGCCGAGAATTTGTCGGGCCTCGACAACATCAGGCTGGGCACTGAAGGTCTGTTGGCGCTGGGCGGTGGCTCGGCGGCCCGCAAAAAAGTCCAGCAGATCATTGCCGAAAGCGGGCTCGAGGTCGATCTCGACCGCAAGGTGGCGGCGCTCACGGTTGGGGAAAAGCAGCGCGTCGAAATCCTCAAGGCGCTGTATCGCAATGTGCGGGTGCTGATCCTGGATGAGCCGACGGCTGTGCTGACGCCGCAGGAAGCCGACGGGCTGTTCACCGTGTTGCGGCGGCTGGCGGCCAATGGCTTGGGCGTTATTTTCATTTCGCACAAGCTGGGCGAAGTGCTGGCGGTGTCACACCGGATTCTCGTGCTGCGCGGCGGACGCAAGGCCGGTGAACTGGTGACGGCCAATGCCGACCGCCGCGCCATCGCCGATCTGATGGTGGGCAAAAGCGTTGCCGCCGTCACGCGCACGGCGCCGGTGCCGGGCAAGGTGCTGGCTGAGTTCGAGGCGGTCAGCCTCAAGGCGGGCCCCGGCCGGGCAAGGCTCGACGCTGCGAGTTTCACGCTGCGCGCCGGCGAAATCGTCGGCGTGGCTGGCGTTTCGGGTAACGGCCAAGCCGCCATCGCCGCCCTGCTGTCGGGGCTGGCGGTGCCCGATAGCGGTGAAGTGCGCATCTATGACACCCCGATCACCAAAGCCGATCCGCGCGCGCTGGTCGGCATGGGCGTGGCGCGCATGCCCGAGGATCGCCAGCACGATGGTGTCGTCGGCACCATGAGCGTGGCCGATAACATCGCCATCGAAGACGTGCGCAGCAAGGATTTTGCCCGCATGGGGATGATCGACCGCAAGGCGATGCGGGCGCGTGCCGACGCCGCCATCAAGGCCTATGATATTCGCTGCCCTGGCCCCGATGCCGAAGCGCGGCTGTTGTCGGGCGGCAATGTGCAAAAACTCATTCTGGCGCGGGTGCTGGAGCGCTCGCCGCGGATCATTTTGGCCAATCAGCCAACCCGCGGGCTCGACGTTGGCGCGCAATCGGAAGTGCATCGCCGCATCATCGCCGCGCGCGATCGTGGTGCAGCGGTGCTGGTGATATCGGAGGACCTCGACGAGTTGTTTGCACTCGCCGACCGGTTCCTCGTCGTGCATGCCGGTGCGGTCAGCGACGCCGGGGCTTCCGAAGGGCTCGATCGCGGCACGGTCGGGCTGTTGATGGCAGGACACGCGGCATGAGTTTGCGCCTCGAACCCCGTGCCGATGCGTCGGTGACGCTCAAAATCCTCGTATCGTTCGGGGCGGCTCTCGCGGCCCTGGTGCTGGTGGCCATTCCCGTGCTGTTTGCCGGAGGCTCACCGCTGACCGCCTATGGGCTGATCGTGCAGGGCGCGTTCGGCTCGATGTTCGCGCTGTCCGAGACGCTCAATCGGGCGACGCCGTTGATCCTGACCGGGCTGGCCGCCGCTATCGCCTTCCGGGCCCGGCTTTGGAACATCGGGGCGGAGGGGCAGCTGTATATCGGCGCGCTTGCCGCCGTGCTGGTGGGCAGCGGGCTGCTGCACCTGCCGCCTTTGCTGATGATCCCGACCGTGATGCTCGCGGGCTTTATCGCGGGCGGGCTGATGATGGTGATCCCCACGGTGCTGAAACAGCGCTTCGGGGCAGACGAGGTGGTCATCACGCTGCTGCTCAATTTCGTGGTCATTTTGTTTGTGCAGATGCTGATCGAAGGGCCGCTGAAAGACCCGCTGTCGATGGGCTGGCCGCAATCGGTGCCGCTGCTGGCCGAAGCGAAATTTGCCAAGCTGGTGCCGCGGCTGCGCATGCACTGGGGGCTGATAATGGGCGTCGCCGCCGCGATTTTCCTTTGGGTTGTGGTGCGCAAGACCGTGCTGGGTTTCGAGATCAAGGCCGTCGGCGAGAACCGCGCGGCGGCGCGCTTCGCCGGCATTCCGGTCGACGCCACCATGCTCAAGGTGGCGCTGCTGTCGGGGGGCCTCGCGGGGCTGGCGGGGGTCAGCGAAGTGGCTGGCGTCAAGGGCTATCTGTCCGCCGATCTGTCGCCGGGCTTTGGCTATTCGGGCATCGTCGTCGCCATGCTGGCGGGCTTGTCGCCGATCGGAACGGTGTTTGCCGCGATCTTTGTCGCCGCGGTGTTCGTGGGCGCCGACTCGATGAGCCGCGCTACGGGAATTTCCAATTATCTGGCCGATCTGGTCGTGGCGCTGTCGCTGCTGTGCGTTTTGGTCGGCGGGTTTTTCCTGCGCTTCCGCCTGCGCTACGAGCGGGCCGCGACGCCGATGGCGGGAGCCTGAGCATGGATGTGCTGATCGACATTTTCGGCTCGGCCAATTTCTGGGCCGCCGCTATCCGCATCGCTACGCCGCTGATTTTTGGCGTGTTGGGTGCCTTGGTCTGCGAGCGGGCGGGCGTGCTCAATCTGGGGATCGAGGGCATTTTCGTGGCCGGCGCCATGGCTGGATGGCTCGCGGTCTATCTGGGCCTGGGGCTGTGGGGCGGCGTCTTGGTGGCGATGCTGACCGGGGCAGTGTTCGGACTGCTGCATGCGATGCTGACCGTGGTGCTGGGGCTGTCCCAGCATGTGTCGGGCATCGGCATCACACTGCTCGCGACCAGCCTGAGCTATTTCACCTATCGCACCGCCCTGCCCGACGTGACCTCGCCACCGCGCATCGTGCCGTTCCAGGCGCTAAATATTCCCGGGCTATCGGATTTGCCGTTCATTGGGCCGGTGCTGTTTCAACAAACACCGCTGACCATGCTGGCGCTGGCTTTCGTGGTCGTGGTGGCGTTCGTGTTATATCGCACGCCGCTGGGCCTTGCGATCCGCGCCGTGGGCGACAACCCCGCATCGGTCGAGGCACAGGGCCTGTCGGTGCAGGGCTTACGCATCGGCGCGGTCGTTGCCGGATCGGCGCTGATGGCGTTGGGTGGGGCGTTCCTCACCATGTCGGCGTTCGACGCGTTCTTTTTCGGCATGGTCAATGGCCGCGGCTGGATCTGCATTGCGCTGGTGGTCTTTGCCTCCTGGCAACCGGGCAAGGCGCTGCTCGGCGCGCTGCTGTTCGGGGCGTTCGACGCCTTCCAGATCCGGCTACAGGCAGAAATCGGCCAGGTGGTGCCGGGCCAGGTGTTCCTCATGCTGCCCTATCTGCTATCCATCGTGGCGCTGGTTTTGGTCGCGCGTCGCGCCGACTATCCCCGCGCGCTGCTCCAGCCCTGGTTCAAGGGCCAACGCCACTAGAGGTTTGCCGTGTTCGACTTCAAGCTGATCAATGCCACTCTTCCCGACGGCCGGACTGGGGTCGATATCGGCGTCGTCGGCGGGCGGATTGCCGCCATCGAGGCCAATCTGGGTGGCGACGCCGGCGAGATCGTCGACGCCGGCGGGCAATTGGTCGCGCCGCCGTTCGTCGATTGCCACTTCCACATGGACGCGACGCTGTCGCTGGGCCTGCCCCGGCTCAACGAGAGCGGGCTGCTGCTCGACGGCATCAAAATCTGGGGTGAGCTGAAGCCGCTGCTGACGCAGGAGGCCGTGATCGACCGGGCGCTGGCCTATTGCGACCTAGCCGTGTCGCAGGGCCTGCTGGCGGTGCGCACCCATGTCGACATCTGCGACGACCGGCTGCTCGGCGTCGAAGCGCTGCTCGAGGTCAAGCGGCTGGTCGCGCCGTATCTGGACCTGCAACTGGTGGCGTTTCCGCAGGACGGCTATTATCGCTATCCGGGCGCGGTCGAGCTGCTCGAACGGGCGCTGGACATGGGCGTCGATGTGGTCGGCGGGATTCCGCATTTCGAGCGGACCATGGCCGACGGGGCGGCCAGCGTCACGGCGCTGTGCGAAATCGCGGCCGAACGCGGCCTGCTGGTCGATCTGCATTGCGACGAAACCGACGATCCGCTGAGCCGGCATATCGAAACGCTGAGTTACGAGACCCAGCGCCTGGGGCTGGGCGGGCGCGTCACCGGCTCGCATCTGACGTCGATGCATTCGATGGACAATTATTACGTATCCAAGCTGTTGCCGCTGATGGCGGAAGCAGGCGTTGCGGCGATTGCCAATCCCAATATCAACATCGTCATCCAGGGGCGGCACGACAGCTATCCCAAGCGGCGCGGCATGAACCGTTTTCCCGAAATGCTGAGCTATGGGATCACCTGCGCCTTCGGGCAGGATTGCATGATGGACCCGTGGTATTCGCTGGGCCAGGCCGACATGCTGGAAGTGGCCAACATGGGGCTGCACGTGGCGCAGATGACCAGCCGCGATGCCATGCGGCAGTGTTTTGCCGCGGTGACGACAGGACCGGCCGAGATACTGCATCTGGATGGCTATGGGCTCGAAGTGGGCTGCAAGGCGGATATGGTGTTGCTGCAGGCGAGCGATCCGATCGAGGCGATCCGGCTCAAGGCGACGCGGCTGGCGGTGATCAAGGGCGGCAAGATCATTGCACGGGCGGCGCCGCGGCAGTCGATGCTAGATTTGCCGGGACGGCCGGCGCTGCTCGATCCATCGACGGTGGGTCCACGGCTGTAGCTGTTGGTTTTTTGAGGCAAAGCAAAACCCGCCAGATTGCTCTGGCGGGTTTTTGTCTGTGGAGAGCGCTAGACCCCGGCGGTCCTAGTTGGCGCAGCGCGGCCAGTCGCGCGAGCGAGGGTTGCAATCGCGACCGCGATCGTCGTTGCCGCGCGGGCCATTCCAGCCGCCGTCATTGGGGCGACCTGGGCCGTTGTTGTCCCAGTTGTTGTCGCCACCGGGGCGACCGGGACGACCGGGGCCGTCATTTCCGGGGCGGCCTGGACCATCCCAATCATTGCCGGGACGACCGGGACCGTCATGGCCTGGGCGGCCAGGACCGGGACGGCTTGGGCCGTGGTCTGGACGCGGTGCATTCCAGCGGGGCGGGCTGCCGAAGTTAAACTGGAACACGGTGGCGGGGCGGGTCGGGCGATTGACTTCGGCGAGATATTGCCAGGAGACCCAGCCCTCGACGTTGCGGCCATCGATGTAGCACCAGCCGGCCTGGCAGCCCTGGACGTCGATGCGCTCGCCGGAACGCAGCACGCTCACGGCCTGGTAATTGGTGCCGGGACCCGAGCGCACGTTGACGTTCGATGTCGCAACGGCTGGCGCGGCGAACGCAGCGCCGGCCATGCCGATCAGCATGATGCTGCTCAGGGCAGCCTTGAAAATGTTCTTTGCCATAGTGTCCTCATGGGTGTGGGACCGAACGTCCCTTGCCCCCACAAGGCTCCCAATGGCCTGAACGTTAGATGAACGTTTGGTTTATGGGCCTCAGAGCTGCGCCCGGTAGGCGTCGGCGATTTCGGACGCAGTGGCAAACCAGACTTTGCCGCTGGCGACGGCTTTTTCGAGGAAGCTCCGGATGTATTTGGCGCGCAGCGGCTGGCCGGAGACGTGGGCCTGGAGCCCCAGCGTCATCACCATGCCGGATTTTTTAGCATCGGCGATCAGGGTTTCGAGGTGATCTTCCAGCGCCGTCGCGAACTCCCAGGGGGTGTGGCTTTGCGCCTGGATGACGGCGGCGTCCGAGGTTTCTACACTATAGGGCAGTGCCAGCAACTGGCCTTGCGGCACGTGGAAGGGATAGGGCTGGTCGTCATTGCCCCAATCGAGGGTGTAATCATAGCCGAGTTCGGCGAGGAGTGTGGTGGTGCGGGTCGACTGGCTGTTGGTGGGCCCGAGCCAGCCGCGGGGTGGCGTACCGATTGCAGCGGCGATCGCGTCGCGCGAGGCGATGAGATAGGCGCGCTCGTCGGTTTCGCTCATGGCGGAGGTGATGGGTTGGGTCACCTTGGCGCCGTGCGCGACCAGCTCCCAGCCGAGGTGCCGGGCTTCCTCGAGCACGCGCGGGGTTCGCTCGAGCAGCACATCGCTGATCGGCAGGCTGGCCTTGATGCCCAGGGCGTCGAGCATGCGCATCAGGCGGAATACGCCGACGCGCGGGCCATAATCGCGGTAGGTAAAGCCCACGAGGTTCAGAGGATTGGTGGCGAGATCGCCATAATCGACATTGACGACGACGGCCATGGCGACGGCGGCGCCGTTGGGCCAGGCAAGTTTCTTGCGCTGCGGCAGGGCCGAGAAACTATAGAGATCGTGATCCATCCGCGTGACGGGATTGATGGTGCGGCTATTGTAGGTGGCGATGAGTTCGGTCATGGCAGTATCCTCAGGCTGCGGCGGAGGCGGCGGGCGCGAGGCGCTTGCCGAAGTGATTGGCGTAGTACCAGTCAGCGATGTCGCCGGCGGTGGCCTGCCAGACCCCGCTGTGGCCCAGGATATATTCGAGCGCCTGGCGCAGATATTTGATGCGCGACGGCGCGGCGACGGCAAAGGGATGGAGGCATATCGCCATGACCTTGGGGGCGGTGGCGCCCTCCTCGTAGAGCATGTCGAACTGGTCCATGATCATCCGCCCGAAGGCTTCGGCGGTCTGAGCCTGGCCGCCGAGCGCGACGCCGGAGTTGATCTCGAAGCTATAGGGCAGCGTGATCAGCTTGCCGGAGGATACTATGACCTCGGTGGGCTCGTCGTCGTGGAACATGTCGGCCCAGTATTTGACGCCGGCTGCGGCCAACAAATCGGGCGTGCGCGGATTGGTCGTGAGGGCGGGCCCAAGCCAGCCGCTGATGGTCTTGCCGGTGGCCTTGCGCACGATGTCGATGACCGTGTCGATCATCTCGCGCTCCATGGCCTCGTCCATGCCGAAGGCGAAGCGCGTGTTGTAGATCCCATGCGACTGGTAGTCCCAGTTTCGCTTGGCCATTTCCTCGGCGATGACCGGAAAATGCTCGAACACCGCGGCATTGACCGAAGCCGTGGTCTTGATGCCGAGTTCGTCGAACAGGTCGAACAGGCGCCAGAGGGCAACGCGATTGCCATAGTCGCGGGCCTGGAGGGCCTGCACATTGGGTGCGGCGCCGGGATAGGGATTGCGCAGCGGATTGGCCGGCGGCAGAAATTCGAGATATTCCACATTGGGCACGATGAAGACGGCGATGCGGGCATTGCCGGGCATGCTCAGCGGTGGCCGGTCGATGATGGCTGAATAGGGATAGCGGTTCAGATCGGACATGGAGGGGCCTCAGGCGGGAAGATCAAGACGGCCGAGCACGCGCTCGGCGGCGATGGCGGCTTGGATGACGAGATCGTCGCGACCGGGCGGTCCGACGATCTGCAGCCCCAGCGGCAAGCCATTGTCGGCCAGCCCGCACGGGATTGTAGCGGCCGGGAACCCCAGCAGGCTCCATGGTGTCAGCAGCGAGGCATTGCCGGTGCTCTCGATGCCCTCGGGGGCCGGCGCGGGCGTCGTGGGCATGACCAGCACGTGATGCTCGGCAAACAACGGCAGCATGGCGTCGCGCAGTATGCGCCGGGCCCGCAGGGCCTGGAGGTAATAGCCGGCGGGCACCAGCGAGAAGGCTTGCGCCAGCGTCAGGTGTCGCTCGGACATGGTATCGGCGTGCCGGTCCATGCGCGGCGCGTGATAGACCGCCATTTCCGTGCTCATCATCAAATGGTGGATCGCGGCATGAGCGGAGAACAGCGCCGGGAGCGGGGTATCGGCAAGCTGGACCCCGGCCCCGCCGAGGCGGTCGAGCGCTACGCCGACGACGGCGACGGTGTTTGCAGCCGAGGTTTCAAAGAAGAAGTCCCGGAGGATGCCGAAGCGCCAGTTTGCCGGGCTTTCGGGCGTGGCTGCCGACGTTGGGCCGAGGATGCGGAACAGCAGGTCCAGATCGTCGGCCGATCGGGCGATCAGTCCGGGGTGGTCGAGCGACCAGGAGACCGGCAGCAGGCCTGTGCGGGCAAAGGCACCGTAGCTGGGCTTGAGCCCCGCGACGCCGTTGTAGGCGGCCGGGCGCAGATTGGAGCCGCCGGTTTGCGTGCCGATGGCCGCTGGGACCATGCGCCCGCCGACAGCAACGCCCGAGCCGGAGCTGGAGCCACCGCCGGTGTGCTGGGTATTCCACGGATTGCGGGTTTGCGGCGGGATGCCCATGCCCGCAAACTCCACGGTTTCGCATTTGCCAAGGATGATGGCACCGGCCTGGCGCAGTGCTGCAACGACGCCGCTGTCCTCGTAGATCGCGGACGGATCCATGGTTTTGGAGTTTGCGAGGGTCGGCATGCCCCGGGCGTGAAACACGTCCTTGATGCCGATCGGGACACCATGCAGCGGGCCGCGGAGGGTGCCGGATTGAGCTTCGAGCGCCATCGCCTTGGCATCGGCGAGCGCCACGGCCCGGTCGACATAGGCCCAGGCGTGGACCCGTGGTTCGCGCTGGTCGATGCGTTCCAGCAGGCCCGTTACGACATCGACCGGATCGAGTTGGCGCGAAGCGATCTGGCTGGCCATGTCGCTGGTGGAGAGGTCCAGAAGCTCTGTCATGACCGCACCGCGCGGTCGATATCTTCGCCGAACAGCGGCTCGATCTCGTCGGGGATCTCGAGTGCGCTGACCACCGCCATGGCGCTGGAGATCGATTGGAGTTGGGGCTCCATCCGCGTGGCGGCAGCTTCGCCCCAGACCATCACGGCGTTTTGCGAGAGGTAACGATAGGCCTCCTCGGGGGAGACTGCAGGCTTGATCCGCACGGGGATTCTCCAGGGAACCAGCATGATTGCTGCAAGATTTCACGCAGTCTGCTGGCAAGCGTCCGGCTGGCACCACTGACCATTTCTCACCTGCCCGATGAGTTCGCCTCGGTGACGCTGTCGGGCGTTCAGGTGAACATTTCTCATCGCATCACCAAGAATTTGCCACTGGCGAGAGTGGAGGGCCGCGCCTAGCGTCGAGGGATCGAACTCATGAGCGGAGATGGGCGAATGGCTGTCTGGAACGCATTTTTGACGGAAGACGACAAGAAGGTCATGGCGGCGCGCAAGCCCCGCAAGCCGCATGGTCCGGGCAACAAGGTCGCGCTGCTGCTGATCGATATGCAGATGACGGCGATGGGCCACGACAAGCCGATTTATGAGCAACTCGACGAATATTCCGGCGCCTGCGGACCGCACGCCTGGAAATCGGTGCCCTACCAGCAAAAGCTGCTGGCGGCAGCGCGCGCTGCGGGCGTCCCGGTGATTTATTCCAAGCACGTGTTTTACGATTATACCGGGCTGCCTGCGTCCGATCCGTCCAACAACTTCAGCGCGGTCAATCCGAAGTCGGAAATCCCGGTCGAAGTCGCCATGCAGGACGGCGAGTATCTGGTCGAAAAGCAGACACCGAGCTGCTTTGTGATGACCAATCTGCCGCTGATCCTGCGCAATCTGGGCGTCGATGGCGTGCTCGTCGGGGGCAACAGCACCAGCGGCTGCGTGCGCGCGACCTGCGTCGATGGCGAAGCGCACGGCTACAAGATGAGCGTCATCGAGGAAGCGGTGTTCGACCGGATCGAGCTATCGCATGCGGCGGCGCTGTTCGACATGGCTTTCAAGATTTGCGACGTGATCGATACCGAGACGGCGCTCGGTGTCATCGGACCCGCCAAGGTGTCGGCACAAGCAGCCTAACCCATTGATCTGCAATGTTTTGCGGGCTCGCTGTGAGGCGGGCCGGCCTTCTCACACCCCGGAAGTCGAGCCGATGCTTGTTGCAGCGCTGCAAATGGGACCTGCCGGGTCCTCGATACCGCACACGACGGAGCGCGTGCTGGCGCTGGTGGACCAGGCTGGAAAGGCTGGCGTGAAGCTTGCCGTGCTGCCCGAACTGGCGCTGACGCCGTATTTTGCCGCCAAGGTGCACGACAATCTCGACCCCTGGGTCAACGCGGCGGAGAACCAGGCGGCACTGGCTGCGGTGGCGGCGCTGGCGCAAAAATACGCCATGTCGGTGGTGCTGCCGTTTGCCGAACTGACCGGCGACGGACTGTTCAACTCCATGGCGTTCGTTCATAGCGGCGGCGAGACGGCGGGGATGTTCCGCAAGATGCACATTCCGGGCGAAGTCGAGCCCAAGCCGGACGCCAAGATCACCATTCTCGAGAAACGCTATTTCACGCCCGGCAATTTGGGTTTTGGTGTCTATGACGTCGGTGCGGCCAGGATCGGCGGCCTGATCTGTTATGATCGCCGCTTTCCCGAAGCCTACCGATCGCTGGCGCTGAACGGCGCCGACATCATCGCCGTCGGCTACAACACGCCGGTAATGCCGGGCAGCACGATGAGCCAGGCCCGCCGGGCGTCCGAGCTGGCGATCACCGCTGGCGCCTATTACACCGGCACGGCGATCATCGCCGCCGGCAAGGCGGGCAAGGAAGGCGGCGTGCGCTATATCGGGCGCTCGTTCGTCAGCGGGCCGGACGGCTCGATCATTGCCCACGCCAGGACCGATCACGATGAAATGGTGCTGGCGGACCTCGACATGGAGCGGCAGGCCAAAATCCGCGAGCGCTGGGCCTTCGAGCGCAACCGTCGGCCCGCCGATTATGTGATGAGCGAAGCGCCCTGACGATGAACCAGATGGCGTCTTCGGGCCCTGCCAAAGCGATCAGGCCACGCGCGCGCGTCCCCAAAGCGCTGTCGATCCGCAATTTCCGGGTGTATTTCACCGGCTCGGTGATCTCGGTGCCCGGCACCTGGATGCAACTGACGGCGCAGGCCTGGCTGGTGCTCGACCTGACCAATTCGCCGGTGGCGCTGGCCATCGTCACCTCGCTGCAGTTCCTGCCAATCTTCATTTTCTCGCTGATCGGCGGCGCCATTGCCGACCGCTTTCCGCGCCAGAAACTGATGTTCTTCACCATGGCCATGGGTGGCTTGCAAGCAGCCGTGCTCGGCATTTTGTGTCTCACAGGACATATCAGCATCTGGCACATCTATGTGCTGGCGGTGTCGCTCGGCGTGATCAACGCGCTCGATGCGCCGCTGCGGCAGTCGTTCATCAGCGAGCTGGTGCCGGTGTCGCACCTGCCCAATGCCATAGCCATGGGGTCGCTGGCGCAGAACCTAGGACGGATCATCGGGCCGGCGCTGTGCGGCATAGTCATCGCGGCGCTCGGGGTCGGGGTGGCCTATCTGATCAATGCGGCGACCTTCCTTGCGGCGCTGACGGCGCTGTCGATGCTGCGCAAATCCGAGTTTCAGCCGCGGCGCATGGCGCGCAAGCAGAACCTGCTGTTGCAGGTGCGCGAAGGGCTGAGCTATGCGCGGGGCACGCCCAATATCCTGTTCCTGTTGATCGCGACGGCCTTCATCGGCCTGTTCGGGCAGAATTTCACCACCATGGTGCCGCTGATATCGACCTATCTGGTGCATGCCGACGCTGCGGCCTTCGGCGTGCTCAATTCGTGCCTCGGGAGCGGCTCGTTTCTTGCGGCGCTGGTGATGACGACGCGCGGCGCGCCATCGACGCGGCGCATCCTGCTGGCAGGCGTATGTTTCGGCATCATGCTGGTGCTGATCAGCTTTTCCAACCAATTGGCGCTGTCGGGGCTGATGTTCGTTGCCGTCGGCGCCTCGGCGGTGACGTTCTCGGCCTCGGTCAATACGCTGCTGCAATTGCGCGCGCCGCCGGAAATGCGCGGGCGGCTGGTCAGCATGATCAGCCTGCTGATCCCCTCCCCGATCGGCCCGATGCTGACGGGCGCCGCGGCCTCGGCCTTCGGGGTCGGCTGGGCGGTGCTGGGCAATGGGGTGATGTGCTGCCTGGGGATCGGGCTCGCCTACATCTATCTGCTGCGGCACCGCAGCAATGGCGTCAATTTCGAGTATGTGACGCCGGAGCCGGAAGGAGTGCCGGACCTAGGTGCGCAGGGCATCAAATGAGCATGGATTGCCTCACCCAAGAGCGAATGCCTCATTTGTAATCATCGCATAATTTTGTTTACGATTTAGGCTTGTCGTAGCAAAATCGTCATGATCAGGTAGCTGCAAGGAGGAGAGGCAAGCGAGGCTTTTCATGAGACGTCGTGTCCCTCTTAACGCGGTAAGAGCCTTCGAGGCCGCCGCACGCTACAAAAGTCTGGTCCGCGCCGCGGATGAACTTTGCGTCACGCCGACCGCTGTCAGCCACCAAATTCGTCTGCTGGAAGACTTCCTGCAGACCAAGCTATTCTTGCGCAAAAACAGCCGGCTCGAGCTGACGGCCGACTCCCGGGCGTGTCTCGGGAAGCTGACCAATGCGCTAGACCTGATCGATGAAGCGCTGATGTCGCTCAAGGAGCCCGTGGATATCCGCGAGCGGCTGATGGTGGGTGCGTCTGCTTCGGTGGCCTCGTTGTGGCTGATGCCGCGGATGAGCCAATTCGTCGGCGCCGCACCCGAGGTCGATGTTACCATCACCACCTTCATCCGCCGCCAGGAAATCGAGAACGAAGGCGCCGACATCTGGATCTGCAACTGGCAGACCGCTGTCGATCGCCGCATCGAGCCGCTGATGGAAGAAGAAATCATTCCGGTGTGCGCGCCCGAACTGATCGAACGCTATGGCAACCGCCCGGCCGATATCCTGCGCAGCGTGCCGCTGATTCACAACGATCGCAAGGAAATCGACCAGAACGGGCCCTACCCCGACTGGAGCCGCTATCTGCGCGAGTTCGGCATCAACCGCAACGATATCGCCAAGGGACCGCGGTTCAACCAGGCGAGCCCCAGCATCGAAGCGGCCAAGATGGGCCTCGGCGCGCTGCTGGGTCGCTCGCTGCTGATCGAAGAGGCGCTGAGTTCGGGCACGCTGGTGCAAATCGGGGAGGCCTATCCGATCCGCAGCCCGTATTTCATCGTGTCGCCCTGGGCGCCAACGGCACCGGCAACGGTCAACCGGTTCAAGGACTGGCTGCACGATCAGGTCGCGGGTCCGGTGGCGGCCGGAAACGTCGTGATGGCCTGATTGCGGTTTTACCGGACAGCAAAAAGCGCCCCGTGATGAACGAGGCGCTTTTTTTGTTGGACCCGGAGTTCAGGCTGCGGCGTCGAGCGGCCATTCGTCGTCGGAGGTCCAAGACATCAGGACTTTTTCGCCCACCGACGGAGGGTCGGAATAAAACCGCGTGTCCGAGATCAGGACGCAGAGGTCCTTGCCGGCCTCGTCGCGCAGATTGATGCGCACGATAGGGCCCTGGTATTCGACGCTGATCACGGTTGCAGCAAGGCTGGGGCCCGGCGCGCTGTCGACCAGGCGGCATTTGTCGGCGCGCACGGCGATGGTGCGGCCATTGCGCTCGATGACGTTGTGGCCGCCGATGAAGCGGGCGACGAAGGCATTGGCGGGGCGTTCGAACACGTCGCGGGCGGAGCCGGCCTGCATGATCTTGCCGCTGTTCATCACCACCATGACGTCGCTCAGTGCCAGGGCCTCTTCCTGGCTGTGGGTGACGTGCACGAAGGTGATGCCCAATTCGGTCTGGATGCGCCTGAGCTCGGTGCGCATCAGGACGCGCAAGAACGGATCGAGCGCCGACAGCGGCTCGTCGAGCAGCAGCACCTTAGGCCGCGTGATCAGCGAACGCGCCAGGGCAACGCGCTGCTGCTGGCCGCCCGAGAGTTGCGCGGGCATGCGGTGGGCCAGATGATCCATCTGCACCAGCTTGAGGTATTCCATGGCCTGGGCGTGACGCTCGGCCTTGGCGATCTTCTTGAGCTTGAGGCTGAAGGCGACGTTGTCGAGGGCGCTGAGATGGGGGAACAGCGCATAGCTCTGGAACATCATCGAGGTGCCGCGCTTGGCCTGGACGGCATCGGTGATGTTGCGATTGTGGATCAGCACGTCGCCGTCGGTGACGCTCTCGTGGCCCGCGAGCATGCGCAGCGTCGTGGTCTTGCCGCAGCCGGAGGGGCCCAGCAGACAACAATAGCTGGCCTTGGGGATGCGCAGCGAGATGGTGTCGACGGCCTTGGCGCCGCCGTCATAGGACTTTGACACCGAGACCAGTTCGACATCGTATTTGACCGCGACATCGGCGGCCTCTTCGGCTGCGGTGTCGGGGCCCAGTTTCTTGGCGTGGAAATCGGTATCGATCTTCATCGGCTGCAATCCTTGGGTTGGTCGACTAGGCGTGCTGACCGCTCAGCCGGAGCTGACGACGCTTGGCCAAAGTGGTGGTGAACAAAAGCGTGGTGATGATGAGGGCGAACATGAAGAAGGTGGTCAGCGTGCCCACCGCGAACATCACCGGCGTCGTGGCGGCGCCGAGCAGGCCAGTGAGTTCCATGGGCATGGTGTTGCCGGTGCCGATATTGAGGCCGGCGCGAGCGGATTCCTCATAGGACGAGGTAAAGCCGGCCATGAACATGCCTATGACGCCCGGCAGGATCAGCGGCAGGATGACATATTGGAAGCGCTGGAACGAGGTGGCGCCGAGGTCGGTAGCGGCTTCCTCGAAGGATTTATCCATGCGGCCGAGGATGATGAACATGATCAGCATGGCGAAGGGCAGCGACCAGGTGAGCTGCGCGCCGATGCCCGAGTACCACCACTGGGGGCGCAGGCCGAGCATGTTGAGGGTCAGCGAAATGCCGAAGCCGACGAAAATGCCCGGGACGATCATGCTGATGATGGCCGAGTAGAACACGAAATTGGAGCCCGCATAGCGACGGCGGAAGCTCATGCCGACGGCGACGCCGATCAGCATGGTCAGCACGGCGACGATGGCGCCCAGGCGCAGCGAGCGGCCGAAGGAATTGTGGATATCGCCGACGCCGCGACCGCCGGCGGTGAACAGGGTCTCGAACCAGACGGTCGAGAAGCCGCGGATCGGGAAACTCATGCCGCCTTCGGGACCCTGGAAGCTGAGCAGGTAGACGCAGATCATCGGGCCGTACTGGAACAGCAGGAAAACCGCGAACAGGAAGGACAAAACATAATATGAGGTGGACCGTCTGGTACCCATGTCGCGCTCTCCTTAACGGGCCAGTTCTTTGCGGATATCGACGAAGCGGAGCAGCAGCCCGACCATGCCGAGCACGATCAGCAGCAGCACCACCGACTTGGCGGCGGCCGGCGGATACTGGAAGGCATTGATCTCGTTCATGATGGCGACGGCCGGGGTATTGACCTGATTGCCGCTCATGGCGCGGACGAGGAAGCCATCCCCCATCACCGCAGTGATGATGAAAATGGTGCCGACGACAAAGCCGGGCTTGATCAGCGGGATGATGACCTCGGTGATGGTCTGCCACTCGGTGGCGCCCTGATCGCGCGCGGCCTGGATGACGCTGGGGCTGATCTTGGCCATGGAATTGGCGATCGGGCCCAGCATGGCGAGGGTCAGCATGTTGACGTAGACCACGATGACCGAAAATTCGGAATACAGCAGCCAGCTGATCGGTTCATCGATCAAGCCGGTGCCGACCAGGAACTGATTGACCAGGCCTTCGCGGCCGAGCAGCGGCACCCAGGAGATCATGCGGATCGAGCCCGAGGTCCAGAACGGGATGGCGCAGGCGGCAAGGAAAATGGCGCGCCAGAAGTTGGAGCGCACGTGGAAGATCAGATAGTAGGCGATGGTGAAGCCCAGCACCAAGGTGATGGACCAGACGATGGCCAACTGCTGGAACACGGTGATGTAGGTATCGATGGTCAGCGTCGAGCGCAGCACGTCCTGCCAGTTGCCCAGATAAAACTCGGGAATGATCTCGGCAAAGCCGAAGTCCATGAAGCTGACGACAAAGATGATGCCGAGCGGCACGATCACGAGACAGGTCATGATCACGGCGAAGGGCGTGGCTTGCATCCAGGATGCGACGCGGGGTGATACGGACATGATCATCGGCTCCTTGGAGGACGGCCCCGGGGTTTGCCCCGGAGCCAAGGCGGGTGCGGATCAGGCGGCCATGAAATCCTGCCAGCGGCGGACCAGATAGCGGTCTTCGTCCATCAGCGTGTTCCAGATGCCGACATTGCCCATGCGATCCCAGAGCGAGCCGCCGTCGCGCACGGCGCCGGCTTTTTCCATGACCTTGCCGAACGGATCGATGATGTCGGCGGTGGCGGGCTTGCCTTCGTACCAATAGCCGTAGTCGTTCTCGCTGAGTTGGGCCTTCATCAGGTCGGGGACGGATGAGTAAAAGCCCTGGCGGGAGAAATAGACGCCGTTAAAGCCCGAGTTGCACCAGTTCATGTATTCCATGACGCAATCGCGGCGCAGCTTGTCGCCACCATCGAGGTGGGCCATGGCGGACTGGAAGATGTACCAGCCGCGCGAGCCTTCCTTGAGTGGAAGATATTGGCAGGCAATGCCGCGGGTCCGCACTTCGGTTACGGCGGGCGCGAACATCGACTGCAGCACGACTTCGCCCGATGCCATCAACTGCACCGACTGGTCGAAATTGGTCCAGAACGAGCGGAAGTGGCCGGCGCGCTTGAGCTCGATCAGGATATCGATGGTCTTGTCGATCTCCTCGCGGGTCATGTTGCCCTTGTCGACATAGGTCATCAGCCCAGCCGCTTCGAGCGCAACGGCGGCATCGGGCACGCCGACGTTGACGCCATCCTGCAATGCGACCTTGCCGGCAAATTCGGAATTGAACAGATCGCCCCAGCTTTCGACCTTGTGCGGCACCAGATCGGGACGCACGCCGAGCGTATCGGCATTGTACATGATGGGAATCCCGACCAGGAAATCCGTCGGGGTCAGCGAATATTCCTGGGCGCTGGCATCGGTCCAGTATTGCGACTTGATGGGGGCGTAGCCCTGCATGGAATAGGCATTGCCGTCCGCATAGGTGCCCTGGGTAAACAGGGGGACGGTCTGGTCCCAGTATTTGTATTCCTTGACCGGGATCGGCATGAGAATGCCGCGGTTCTTGAAGTAGCCCATGTTGGTGTTGCCGAAGTCCGAGACGTCGATGGTTTCGGGCTGGGTCAGCATGCGGTTGATCTGGGTGGTGTTATCCAGCGTCTGCATCTGGATGGTGAAGCCCAGATCCTTGTTGGCCTGCTCGGACACCGTGGGATTGGTCGTATAGATCGAGCCGACGTGGGTGATGGTGATGTCCTTGCTCGCCTGCGCCCAATAGGTCGGGAAGCCGGTGATGACACCCGAGCCAATGGCCGCGCCGACCGTGGCAGCGGCACCACCTTTCAAAACGTTTCGGCGAGAAATACCCGTGGTCTTGGTCTTCGTCATCTCGTGCTCTCCGGTGTCGCCCCAGGGGCGGGCAGTTCTGTTCCGGAGATGAGGATCAGATGAAGTTCCTCGGCGAACAAATGAGATAAACTCACAGGTAGACAAGAGCTAGATTTCGGCTGCGCCGGACGCATTGCAGCCCTGCTCAATTCTCACCAGAAGCCCAGAAAACAAGCAAAGCCGGCGCCTTGCGGCGTCGGCTTTGGATTACAGACCAGAGTGGCAGCGAGCGGTCCTCAGGCCTTAGCTGGCGACCGAAAATTGCTGCTGCTGCGCAGCGAGGCTGCAATAGCGGCCATCGAGATAAACCAGCGGCCGGTGCGCCTCGGCCCAGAGTTCGACCGAGACGATTTCCGCCAGGAATATGGTATGCGACTGGTAGGGCACGACCTGGCGCACCTCGCAGTCGAAGCTAACCATGGCGTTCACCAGCGCCGGGGCGCCGGTTCGCAAGGTCTGCCACTGGTTGTAGTCGAAGCGCTTCTCGCGATCGACCGGACTGGAGAAGCGCCCGGCCACATCTTCATGGGTTTCGCCCAGGATATTGACGCACAAAATGCCGGCTTCGGAAACGTGGGCATGGGCCGATGCGGTCTTGTTGATACACACCAACAGGGTTGGCGGGTCGGCGGTGACCGAGCTTACCGCCGTTGCGACGAGGCCGTGGCGCGTGCCCTGATTGACGGTGGTGATCAGCGATACGCCCGCAGCGAGACGGCGCATTCCAAGCTTGAACTCTTGATTGTGCATCAGCCAGCTTCCTTCCGCGCTGCGGTGATCTTGCAGCGATTATGGGCAGACTATCCTGCCAGCACATTTTTCAGCCAACTGACCATTTCTCACGCCAATCAATGAGAATTTGTGGACTGCCGGAGGGAGGCGCTTGGCCATAGCCTGTTGGCACCTGATCGAGAGGAATACCGGCTGTGAAAAAGATCGCATTTATTGGGACGGGCGGCACGATCTCCTCGCTGGGCACCGGGCCGCTCGACATCGTGCATTACGGCGCCAACAAAACCATGTTGCCAGCGGGCGATATCCTGGCGGCGGTGCCGTCGGCGCAAGATGTGGCTGAAGTCATCGCGGTGCCGTTTGCGCATATCCCCAGTCCCAACATCGGCTTTGGCGAATGGAAGGCGCTGGCGGCGCTGTGCGCGCAGCTGGTTGGCGAGCATGCAGACCTGGCCGGGATCGTGATCGGCCACGGCACGGCGACGCTCGAGGAAACCGCCTATGCCTTGGGGCTGACGCTCAAAGTGTCGATCCCGGTCGTGATCGTCGGATCGCAACGCCCGCTGAGCGGGCTATCGAGCGACGCGGCGATGAATTTGGTCAACGCGGTGCGCGTGGCTGCTGATCCGCAATCGCAGGGTCGCGGCGTGCTGGTGTTGCTGAACGACGAAATTCACGCCGCGCGCGAGGTGACCAAGACCGCGACCTACCGCATGCAGACGTTCCGGGCGCCGGATTTCGGCATGCTGGGTTATGTCGATGGCAGCGTCGTGACCTATTACCGCCGCACCGAGCGCGTGACGGCGCCGGACACCGAGTTCGATATTGCTGATATGGCCGCGCTGCCGCGGGTCGATATCGCCTATGCCTATAGCGGGGCGGACGGGGTCGACGTCGATGCTTTCGTCGCGGCGGGGGCGCAGGGCATCGTGTCCGCCGGATTTGCCCCGGGCATGGCGCCCCCCGGACAAATGGCGGCGCTCGAGCGCGCGGCCAAGGCGGGCGTCACAGTCGTACAGGCGACGCGCGCCGGCAGCGGCATGGTGCATGACAATGCGCGGCTGACCGAAATGGGCTTTGTGCCCGCAGATAACCTCAACCCGCAAAAGGCGCGCATTTTGCTGGCCCTGGCGCTGAGCGTCAGCAAGGCGCGGGCCGAGATCATGCGAATGTTCGCAACGTACTAAAGCGCGGCGATGAAGCTGGCGCTGTCGCTGATCTCGGCCTGGCGCGGCAGGATTTTGGTGAGCAGGAAATCGTGCACACCGGCATCGCTGTCACCCACGCAATCGGCGAGAATGGTGATGGCAAAGTCCATGTCGGCGGCGAGGCGCGTGGTGGAGAGGATGACGCCGCTGGTCGAGATGCCGGTGAGCACGAGGTGATTGGCGCCGAAAGCCGACAGGATTACCGGCAAATCGGTGCCGTAGAGCGCGCCGACGCGGCGCTTGGTGACGATTGGTTCACCCTCGATCGGCGCGAGTTCGTCGATGACGTTCGGATCGACTAGCCGCCCAGAGGTCTTGATCGCGGCAAAACCCTTGTTGTTGGCCGACACCTCGGGATAGCCCGGGCGAAAACCGACGACCACGAAGGCCACCGGCATGCCGGCTTTGCGGGCTGCGTCGAGGACTTTGCTTGTTTTGGCGATGGCGGTAGTAGCGTCCAGCCCGGCGATGATCTCGGGCTGGAAGTCCATCACCAGCAGGGCCGATTTTCGTTCCGTCACAAGGTTTTGCCCTTGTAGGACACCATGGGCGACTTGCCTTCGGTGGCGATGAAATCCTTGACCCGACCGAGGACGATCAGCGTGCCATGGCGCTCGATGACTTCCTCGACTTCGCAATCGATGACGCCTGAGGCGCCTTCGAGCACCGGGGCGCCGGTGGCCAGTTTGGTCCAGTTGCCGAGGGTGAAGCGGTCGGCGCCCTTGAGGTCGCCCTTGCCGCCGAACGGGCCGGCGAGGTCGGCCTGATCGGACGCCAGATAGTTGATGGCGAAATGATTGCCCTCAAGAATTGCAGACACAGCCGAGGTTTTCTTGTCGACCGAGATCATCAGGATCGGCGGTTCGGCGCACAAATGGGTGGCCGACAGGGCGAGGAAGCCGCGCGGGCCGTCATTGCCTTCAGCGGTGACGATGGCGGTGCCGACCGCGCGCAAGCCCACGGCCTGCCAGAAGGTGCGGACATCGATGACGCGTTCAGGCGAAGTGACTTCAGACATGGAAAAACTCGATCATTTGTGGGGGGCTCAGGCGGCGGCCTGAACACCGCTCAGCTTGCCATTGCGGGACTTCATCAGCGGCTGGATATATTGGCCGAACTGCTCGATGCCGACAATGAAATCGTCAAAGATCAGCATGATGCCGTCGATGCCGGGCTGTTCCGCCAATTGATCGAGCATGCGCGCGACGTTTTCATAGGAGCCGATCAGCTTGGGGCCGCCATTGGCGGTGGCGGATTTTGGATCC
>Ga0247806_10000575_pt1 | contig 22036 bp, 19 predicted proteins | sample UWRJL059202B1_FD_179935 | JGI IMG/M metagenome (GOLD analysis project Ga0247806, IMG submission 179935) | Plant litter microbial communities from Arlington Agricultural Research Station in Wisconsin, United States - UWRJ-L059-202B-1 | ecosystem: Environmental > Terrestrial > Plant litter >... | reverse complement strand
CAGCCTGCGCCTCGGCATAGGCGGACACATCGGCTGCCAGCGCCTGCAGATCGAGCGCCTCGCCATCGGAATAGCGCGTGTCCTCGATCAGGATGCGGGTCGGCGAAAACGGCAGGCTATAGACAAAGCGATAGCCGTCGCGCTGGTCGACCGAGGCGTCCATGATGATGGGATTGACGAGGCCATGCGGCTCGGTGGTCTCGATTTCGAGCCCGACGAATTTCTGGTAGCCGAGTGCCAGCGCAGCGCTGGGCTGATAGCCGCGGGCATCGATGACGCAGCTCCCGGCGACCTTGGTGCCATTGCTCAGGGTGACGTGGCCGGGCGCCAGGCCCACCACGGCCACCGAACTGCGCAGATCGACATTGGGCAAGCGCTCGATCGCCTGCCGCACCGAGTCTGAGGTCAGGCTCGCATAGCCACTGGCGAGATCGCGCTTGAGGCTCTGAAACCGCACCGACTGGCCGCTCCAGCTATGGGCAATGAGCGGATCGAGCCAGTCCCAGTCATCTCCGGTGACGTCGGTGTCGTGAAACGACCAGGTATGCTCGCCGAAGGGCGTGGCGCTGGCTTCCAGCATCAGGATAGCCGGCCCATTTTCCGTCTGTGACAGGCGCTGCGCGATCAGCGCGCTGGCCAGGCCGGCGCCGACCAGGATCAGCGGCAGTCCATCCTGATTGGCAATGGGTGTGTTCATGGCTCAAGTCATAGCGGCTTGTCCACCAAAGTCACGCCCAATAGCCCAGTTCAGTGTGCGGCCTCTTCACAAGGCGCGGCGTCGGCTCGCCTTAGCGCTGGTCATCGCCGGGGTGAGCCCCTAAAGCTTGGGCCTTACGCCCCTATCCCTTTGCGCCCGCCTTATTCCGGTTCATTCATGCTTCGTCGCTTCTTTTCCTATTACGCGCCCTACAAGGGTCTGTTCTTGCTCGATTTTGGCTGCGCCATCGTCGCCGGTCTGCTTGAGCTGGGCTTCCCGCTGGCCGTCAAGCTGTTTGTCGACGAACTGTTGCCGTCGCAGAACTGGGGCCTGATCGCGGGCGTCGCGGCGCTGTTGCTGGGCGTCTATGCCGTCAACACCGGCCTGATGGCCATCGTCAATTATTGGGGCCATGCGCTTGGCATCGGCATCGAAACCGATATGCGGCGCCAGGCCTTCGATCACATCCAGAAGCTGTCGTTCCGCTACTTCGACAACAACAAGACCGGCCAGCTGATCACCCATGTCACCAAGGACCTCGAAGAGGTGGGGGAGGTGGCCCACCACGGTCCCGAGGACGTCTTCATCGCCATCATGACCTTCATCGGGGCCTTCATCCTGATGTTCACGGTCAACTGGAAACTGGCGCTGATGACCACGGCGATCGTGCCGTTCATGACCTGGCTGGTGAGCCGCTATGGCGCGCGGATGACCGAAAACTGGCGCCGCTTGTTCCGGCAGGTGGGCGATTTCAACACACGGGTCACCGAAAGTGTCGGCGGCATTCGCGTGGTCAAGGCTTTTGCCAATGAGGACCACGAGCGCAGCCTGTTCGCCGTGAACAACGAGGGCTATCGCGCCACCAAGCTCAATGCCTACGCCTATATGACCGCGAGCGTCACCCTGTCGTATTTCAGCACCCGCTTCGTGCAACTGATCGTCATGGTCGCGGGCACCTGGTTCGTCATCGCCGGCGAATTGAGCTATGGCGGCTTTGTCGGCTTCCTGCTGCTGGTCAACGTGTTCTTCCGCCCGATCGACAAGATCACCTCGGTGCTGGAAAGCTATCCCAAGGGCATTGCCGGCTTCCGGCGCTTCACCAATTTGATCGACACCGAGCCCGACATCGCCGACCGCCCGGGTGCGCTCTCGGTCGAAGCCCTCAAGGGCGATATCGTGTTCGACGATGTCAGCTTCGGCTATGGCGAGCAGGGCAAGGTGCTGGATGGGTTGTCTCTCTCCATCGCTGCCGGGGAAACCGTGGCGCTGGTCGGAGAATCGGGCGCCGGTAAGACGACGATCTGCTCGCTGCTGCCGCGGTTCTACGAGGTCGACGGCGGCGCCATCAGCATCGATGGCATCGACATTCGCGACATGACGCAAACCTCCCTGCGCAACCAGATCGGCATCGTGGCCCAGGATGTGTTCCTCTTCGGCGGCACCATTCGCGAGAACATCGCCTACGGCCGGCTCGATGCAACCGACGCCGAGATTTTCGACGCGCTGCGGCTGGCGGCGCTCGACAGCTTCATCGCCTCGCTCCCGGCAGGCCTCGATACACTGACTGGCGAGCGCGGCGTCAAGCTGTCTGGTGGTCAGAAACAGCGCCTCGCCATCGCCCGCATTTTCCTCAAGAACCCGCCGATCCTGATTTTGGACGAGGCGACCTCGGCGCTCGATACCGCCACCGAAGTGGCGATCCAGACCTCGCTGGCCAGACTATCGCAAGGGCGGACGACGCTGGTCGTGGCCCACCGGCTGGCGACGATTCGCAATGCCGACCGGATCATCGTGGTGGGCCGTGAAGGGATCATCGAGCAGGGTGCGCATAACGAGTTGCTCTCCCGCAACGGCGCCTATGCGGCCCTGCACAATGCCCAGTTCGGCGCGTTGCAGGCGGGCTAGCCGTCAAAAAAGCAGCGGCCCGAAGGCCGCTGCGATGGATCTAATCAGGCGACGCCAGCGCCACCGGTTGCGCCATAGACTTCGCCAGTGATGTAGCTGGCCTCCTGGCTGGCGAGGAACACATAGATCGGCGCGATTTCAACCGGCTGGCCGGGGCGTCCGAAGTCGCTCTGCTCGCCGAACTTGGTCACCTTCTCGTCGGGCTGGCCACCGCTTGGCTGCAGCACCGTCCAGAACGGGCCAGGGGCCACGACATTGGCGCGGATGCCCTTCTCGATCAGCTGCTTGGCGAGCGCCTTGGTATAGGCGACGATGCCCGCCTTGGTGGTCGCGTAATCAAGCAGGATGGCCGACGGATCGTAAGCCTGGATCGAGGACGTGGTGATCACCGCTGCGCCGGATGGCAGGTGCGGAATTGCCGCCTGGGCAATCCAATGCATGGCATAGAGATTGGTTTTCATCGTCGCGTCGAAATCTTGGGTGGTCAGTTCCGAAATGTCTTCGCGGAACTGCTGGCGTGCCGCGTTGATCACGAGGATATCCAGTCCGCCAAATTCGGCGACGGTCTTTTCGACCAGCGCCTTGCACCAGGCTTCGTCCTTGATATCGCCGGGCAGGGCCAGCGCCTTGCGGCCTTCGGCGCGGATCAGCGAAATGACCTGCTGCGCGTCTTCCTCTTCACTGGGCAGATAGGCGATGGCCACGTCGGCGCCTTCGCGCGCGTAGGCAATTGCCGCCGCCCGGCCGATGCCGCTGTCGCCGCCGGTGATCAGCGCCTTGCGGCCCTTGAGGCGGTCGTGGCCCTGATAGCTGGTCTCGCCGTGATCGGGAGCTGGGTCCATCATCTGGGCAATGCCCGGCGCCGCCTGGGGCTGCTTGGGAAAGGGTGGACGCGGATACTGGTGACGCGGGTCCTGCATGGTGAGACGGTCGGACATAGTGAACTCCTGGGCAATGGCATCGAGGAGAACCAGCGCGCTCTGACAGGCACGATGTCGGCAGCTTTTGAGCGCCGATCGCCGCCTGCCACATGCAGATCGCGAGCGCTGGTCCCGTCGGGCCAATGTGAAAACCGCAGGATTGTTCCAGCACTTTGTCGGAGCGACCGACGCGCAGCGGCACCGCCCGTCGCTTCGGCGTGCCTAGGCGGCGCTCATCTGCTGGAACGTCGACACGATCCGATCCGGATTGTACGGCTTGGGAATAAAGCGCACTTCGGCGGGCAATTGATCGAGACTGGGCACATGATGGCCCGAGGTCACGATGATCTTGATCGGCGGCCAGCGGTCGCGCACGGCCACGGCCAGCTTCAGCCCATTCATGCCACCGGGCATGTCGATATCGGTGAACATGATGGTGATGGCGGTATTGGCAACGAGGATGTCCACCGCGTCGTCGGCATTGCCCGCTTCGAACACGATATAGCCGGCGTTTTCGAGATGCAGCGCGATGCTCATGCGCACCAGCGGCTCGTCCTCGACCACCAGAACCTGGATTTTATCTGTGCTGGTCATTGCGCCAGCTCCACGCTGTTGGCCAGGTCCGGATTGTTGTCCACAATCTTCTGCAAAGGCGCGATCAGCGTGCAGATAAGACCCTCCGGTTTATACTCGATGGTGACCTTGCCGTCAAAATCGGCGGCCAGCACGCGGGTGATCAGCCGGCTGCCAAAACCAGTGCTGTTCGGGGCGGTGACCGGCGGCCCGTTGAGTTCCTGCCAGGTGAAGACGAAATTTTGGGCTTCGGCGTCGATATTCCAGAAAATCCGCACTCGACCATCGGGCACCGACATGGCGCCGTATTTGGCGGCATTGGTCGCCAGTTCGTGGATCGACAGCGACATCGACAACGATTGCTTGGCCGTCAGTTCGATATGGATGCCATCGAGCACAAACCGCTCTGTGCCTGACAGATGCGGCGTCAACGCCCCCTCGATCACCGACTGGATGGGGGCGCCTTTCCAGGTCTTGGTGGTCAAAAGATCATGGGCATGGGCCAGCGCTTCGAGCCGCGCGCTGAAGGCGGTGCGACGCTGCGCGATGTCTTCGCCGCGCAGGGTCTGGATGGCGATGGCGCTGACCATGGCCAGCGTGTTCTTGACGCGATGCTGCAGCTCCCCGCTCAGCACCTGTTGCTGGGCCTCGGCTTCCTTGCGATCGGTGATGTCGCGCACCGTACCGACCAACCGCGTACCGCCGGGCACATCCAGCGCCTGGGCCCGCGCATGCATCCACCGGATATCGGATTTCGGGTTTGCGGCGATGCGATATTCGATGTCGAGGATCCGCTCGCCTTCCGGGTCCAGCGCCCGCGTGACGGCTGGTACCAGGCTCGGCCGATCCTCGGGATGGACGCGTTCGGCAAAGGTCTCGAAGCTGATGGTCTGGTTTGGCTCGCCGCCCAGGAGGGACATGGCCCGGTCATCGCCGCGCAGTCCGTTGAACTTGCCATCGGTGACCATGCAGGCCCAGACGCCCATCTCGGCGGCGGCAAGGGCGACGCGAATCTGCACTTCGTTGTCGCGCTGGGCGATTTCGGCGAGTTTGAGATCGGTGACGTCGCTGCCCTCGACAAAGATGCCGTTGATCTGGCCATTGTCGTCGCGCATCGGCTGATAAACGAAGTTGAGATAGGCCTTGCGGAGCGGTGCGTCTGGACTTTCCTGCAAATCGATCTCGAGGCCGCGGCCGATGAACGGCTCGCCGGTGGCGTAGACATTATCCAGTAATTCGTAGAACCCCTGGCCATCCACTTCGGGCAAGGCTTCGCGGACCGGCTTGCCGATGACGTTGCGGTGGCCAATCAGCTGCAGATAGGCCGCATTGGTGACCTCGAACACGTGATCGGGCCCGAACAGCACGGCCATGAAGCTGGGGGCTTTTTCAAGCATGTCGCGCAGCCGTTGCGCCTCTACTGCACGCGCTTTGGCTTGCCCGACTTTCGCCGTCAGCTCGAGCGCCGTGCAGAACATGCCGGCGATCTGGTCATGCCGGTCGTGCACCGGGGTATAGCCAAAGGAAAAATGGGTTTCGACGCGCTCGCCGTGCCGCAGCATCTGAAATTCGATGTCGTCCATATAGGTCGGCTGCCCGGCGTAAGCCGCGTCCATGATCGGGCCGACGCTGTCGATGATGTCCGCCCAAACTTCGGCAAACGGCTTGCCCAGCGCCCAGGGGTGCTTGTTGGCGCACATCGGCGCGTAGCCGTCGTTATACAGCATGGTCCGCTCGGGACCCCAGGCGATAAACATCGGTTGCTGGGAGGTCAGCATGACCTGGACCAGCGTGCGCAGGCTGCCCGGCCAGCTTTCAGGAGACTTCAGTGGCGTGCTGGCCCAGTCGAACTGGCGGATGAGCTTGCCCATCTCGCCACCGCCCGACAGAAAGCTGGGTGACTTGGGGGCGGTGATGGCAGCGACTTTAACCATGTTCGACGGCTTGGCAGGCATCTATGCGCTCCGATTGGCCGCGATAGTTAGCATGAGCCTGCACCAGTGTCTGCCACAGTTTGACCGCGTTGGTTAGCGGCATATGTTATAAATGCGCCTATTTGGGCCATTGCGGGATCTAGAACGTGCCGACTGCAGTCTTCACTTTTTCAATAAACCCGCTCAACTGTTCGCTCGTGCAATTGTTCATGTCGTACAGCGCCAGATAGTGCGGCGGCTGTGGGGTGCCGAATGTCGCCCATGCCCAGCGCCGCGCCAGCCGCCGGGGCGGATCGCCCATGACAAACGTGCGCCACCTATTGCCGCCATAAGTGGTGACGAAGGCTACTTTGCGGATATGCTTGAGGTTGGGGACCAGCCGCCCGCGATCGCCGCCACCCTCAAGAATAAAAGACACCCCCGGCAAGAATATCCGGTCGAAATACCCCTTCAGGATGGCCGGATAACCGTAGTTCCACACCGGATGCACGAACACCAAGGCTTCCGCCGCCATCAGGCGATCCACATAGGGCTTGACGGTCGGCGTTAGATTGCCCGGCACCTCGTGATAATTCAGGCGTTCTTCCCGGCTCAGGATCGCCTCGAACTGCTCGTCGTAAAGGTTCAGCGCATCGACCGTGTGACCCTTGGCCGTCAGGCTGTCGACCACGGCGTTGAACAGCGCCCGGTTATAACTGGTCTCGACCGGATGGGCATGGATGACGTGGACCCGCATCAGGCGGCTTGAACCGGATTGAGCCCGTCGAACAGCCACGCCTTGCCAGCTCTGAAATCGAAATCGGGATTTTCCCAGGCGATCATCTTGCCGGGATTGAGCATGCCCTTCGGATCGGCCTCGCGCTTGAAATCGAGCTGCTTCTGGTCGGTCCGCTTCATGCCGCCCTCTTCGAGCGTATAGCGATGCGGATTGAAGACGTTGCAGCCATTGTCCTCGTGGATGGCGATGATTTCCTCGAGCCGCGCCTCGCTGGTGTAGCGCACCAGCGGCAACCCTGCAAAAGTCACCAGGCCATCCTGCTTGGTGATCTCGATGTGCATGGGCAATTCGTCACCCAGCAGCCCGACGATTTTTTCGACATGCTCGATTGTCGGGTATCGGGTCTGCAAATAGGTGATCGTCGGATCGACCTTGAGCGCGCGCAGGGTCGTGTGGTTCCACCCAAGCTCGTAGATCGGCGGCAGGCGCTTGAGTTCCTCTTCGCTCGCCTCGTCCGAGCGATAGAGGATTTCGCCCTTGTTATGCGCCACGAACAGCGTCATGGCCGCGGCGGCCACTGGCGCCACCATCAGCAGTACGACCGATTGCCCATCCTTGATGTAAGGCTTGTGGCGGTTGAAGTAATCCTGCCCGATCGGCGCGGCGCAGGGCGCGACTTCCTTGACTAGCAGGCCGTCCTGCAGCGCCACGGCCTGTCCAAAGCGGCAGGCGTCGATGAAATCATCATACCCCACCAGCATGTCGATCCACTCATGGGTCTGGGTCAGCGGCATTTCTGCTTCGACGATGATGCCGTTGGTGCCGTAGGCGTGCGCCACCTTGAGGATATCCTCGCCGAGCAGGTCCAGTTCGCGCGGTTCGGCCTCGCAGGTGATGACCTTGAGCCCGAGGATCGAGCCGAGTGCTCGCAAGCCGCCCCAGCGCACCGACCCCACGCCGCCCGAGCCACCGGCAATGAAGCCGCCGATCGACGCCATGCGATAGGTCGAGGGATGAAAGCGCAATTCGCCGGCCACCGCAGCCTTGGTCGCGTGATCGATCTGCTCCATGATCGCCCCGGCCTGCGCGCGCACGCGATCCGGCTTGATCTCGAGCACTTTGTCCATGTTCATCAGGTTTAGGATCGCCCCACCCGAAAGCGGCATGGCCTGCCCGTAATTGCCGGTGCCGGCGCCACGCGGCGTGATGGCGATGCCGTGCTTGAAAGCAGCGCGCAGGATCGTCTTGACCTCGTCATTGCTGCGCGGCGACACCACGATCTCGGCCGTCACATGATCGAGCTTGGCCTTGAGAATGGGCGAATACCAATAATGGTCGCGGCTGCGCTGCTGCACGATTTTGGGATGGTCATCGACCGGGATATCTCCCAGTTCGGCGCGAAATTCTGCTATGCTCATGCGATCGGTCCCATCAATTCGTCGAGTTCACGGTAGTCGGGCAAACTGGTGTCGATTGCAGCGCCATGACGCAGCACGATGCGGTCGGTTTGCGGCCGCGACATCAGCTCAGTCCAGTTACGCGCGCGGAACAGCACCAGATCTGCCGGCGCGCCATCGGCCAGGGTCGCGGCATAGTCAAATTCCGCAATCGCTGCCGAGTCGGCGCCAACGGAGCGCACCCAATTGAACGCATCGGTCTGCGGATGATCGAAATGCAGGATGCGCGCGCCCTCGCGCAGCACCTCGAACCCGTCGAGATCGCCATAGGCGTAAAACGGATCGCGGGTATTATCCGAAGCGATGGCGACCGGCACGCCCGCAGCCTTGAGTTCGTTGAGCAGCGTCACGCCACGCCAGCGCGGCGTCCGCACGCTATGGGCATTGTCCCGGTCCTGCAAATACATATTGCAGATCGGCAGCGACACCACGGCGACGCCAGCCCGGGCGACCTTGCCAATCACCCGTTTGGCCACATCGTCGCTCTGCATCGCCAGCGAACAGCAATGCCCCGCTGTAACATTGCCGGTGAACCCGGTTTCGAGCACCGCATCAGCCAAACACTCCAGCGCATTGGCCGACGGGTCAGGTGACTCGTCGGTATGCAGATCGATTGCCAGATCGAACTCGCCGGCAATCTCCACCAGCCGTTGCATGATCAGGGCATTCTCGGGATGCACCGCCGTCGAGCCGCCCAGCACGCCACCCGCCACCTTGGTGCTCTCAGCGATCGAGCGCAGCACAACAGGGTCGAGGATCGTGTCCGGCCCCATCAGGCCGACGCCCTGCAGCTCGATCCGCCCGGCCCAGCGTTCACGCATCGCCTCGAACACGTCCCAGGTGATGGTGTGCTGCGGTGGCGCCATGTCGAGATGGGTGCGGATCGCCGCCGTGCCGTGCGCATAGGCGCAGCGCAGCGAAAAACCCATGCGCCGTTCGACATCGGCTGCTGACCAGTGGCTCGCCCGGTCCTCCCCGACCGCGATCAGCGCGCCCAACCAAGTGCCATCGGGGTTCTGCTTGCGCGGCCAGATATGCCCCTTGTCCAAATGGGTATGCAGATCGACAAACGCCGGCAGCACGATCCCGCCATCGAGATCGATGACATTGGGGCCGCTCGCGCTCCCCGCCGCCACGATGCCGCTGATCTTGCCGTTCGCAATGCTCAGATCGAATCGCGACAGTGAGCCGGATTTGGCCTCGCCCATCGCCGCATGCGGCACGCTGGCATTGGCCAGCACATAATGCCCGTCAGCCGGAATACTGATCGCCACGCTCAATTCTCCCGCTTGATGGCGCTCTCGTGCCAGCGATGCAGCAGCAGCCAGGAGATCAGCGAGGTCAGCGCAAAGATCGCTACGCCCGTCAGCATCAGCAGCAGCAGCGCCGCATAGAGCCGGGGATAATTGAGCCGGTAACCCGATTCCAGCAACCGGAACGCCAGCCCTGCGCCCTTGCCGGCGGAACCGGCGGCGAACTCGGCCACCACCGACGCGATCAGCGACAATCCGCCGCCGATGCGCAGGCCAGCGGCAAAATAGGGCATGGCGGATGGCAGCTTGAGGTGGATCAGCGTCTGCCAGCGGCTGGCGCCATACAGCTCGAACAAATTCAGCAGATTATGATCGACGCCCTTTAGCCCCGCCACCATGTTGGAGAGGATGGGGAAAAACGCCACGACGAAGGCGCAGGTCAGTAAGGCCGATTGCGTATCCGGCATATAGATCAGCAACAGCGGCGCGATGGCGATCATCGGCGTCACTTGCAGGATCACCGCAAAGGGAAATAGCGCCAACTCGATCCATTTGCTCTGCACCAGGATGATGGCGAGCCCGACGCCCCCCACCAGCGCGATAGCCAGCGCCGAGAAGGTGATGCGCAACGTGACGAGGAGCGAGGGATACAGCGTACCCCAGTCGGTCACGAGCGCCCGGATTACGTCCAGCGGCGCCGGCATTATATAACGGGGCACCTGGTTGACGACGATATGCGTCTGCCAGGCCGCGATCGCCAGCAGCACCATGACGATCGGGATGACGATGGACAGCACGCGCTCGACCGTGCCGGTGCGGTTGGTCACCATTGTCACCGCGCTGTCGGTGCCTGCTTCGCCGTCGCTGATTGCTGCAATCTGGCTCATTTGGCCTGGGCTCCGCGCATGATGGCTTCCTGCAGCGCACGCGACACCGTGTCGGTCGTGGCGCGATATTCTTCCGAGGTGCGATAGTTTTCGTCGCGCACGGCCGAGGTCACCAAGGGAAGATCGGCATAGACCTGTCCCGGGCGCGCCCGCATCACCACGATCCGATTGCTGAGGAACGCGCTCTCGAACACCGAGTGGGTCACGAAGATCACCGTGATGCCAGTCTCGCGCCACAGCCGCAGCACGTCGTCATTGAGCTTTTGCCGGGTGATTTCATCGAGCGCTGCAAACGGCTCGTCCATCAGCAGCAGTTTTGGCTTGGTCACCAGCGCCCGCGCGATGGAGACGCGCATTTTCATGCCACCCGACAGCTCACGCGGATAGGATTTGGTGAAATCGGCCAGCCCCACAGCGCTCAGCGCTTCCATGATGCGCGCGTCGGCGTCACCCTTGCGCACCCCGGTCAGCCGGAGCGGCAAATACACATTGCCCCACACCGTCTGCCACGGCATCAGCGTCGGTTCCTGGAACACGAAGCCCACGTCGCCCTCGGGCAGGCCGCGGGCATTGATCTTGGAGGATGGCCAGTCGATGTCGCCCGAACTGGGGGCGCCCAGGCCCGCGATGATCCGCAGTGCCGTCGACTTGCCACAGCCCGACGGACCCAACAGGCTCAGGAATTCGCCGCGATGCACATCGAGGCTCATATCCTTGAGCGCCAGCGTGCCGTTGGAAAACACCTTGCTGACGTTGCGCATGGACACCACCTGGCGGGGCGGCGTGGCATTGGCGACGGGCAGGGGGGTATCAAGAGTTAGATCGGTCAATGGTCTCGCCCAATTTAGGGTCGGAACGGCGCAGGCATGAGTGCCCGCGCCGATGTTTGCGCTTACTTGAACTTGTCGACACCCAGGCCCTTGCAGACATATTCGGTGGTGTAGGCCTGGCTGACGTCGATGCCCGCTTCGAACACACCAACCTTGACCATCGAGTCATAGAAGTCGGTCCAGCGCGCGTCGGTCATGCAGCCGATGCCCTGGGTCTCGGCGTCGCCCGAAACCACGATGCCATATTCCTTCATTTTCTCGATGCCATAGGCGATCTGGTCGTCGGTCATTTCCGGATTGTCGGCCTTGATCAATTCGTTGGCCGCGGTGTTGTCGCCATAGAGATAATTTGTCCAGCCGATGATCGAGGCCTCGACGAAGCGCTTGGCGATATCGGGATTGGCGTCGACCCATGGCTTCATCGCTTCGATGGTGGTCGAATAGGGCGCAAAACCCTCGTCGGCCAAGAGCCAGACGTCGGGCGCAAAGCCCGCTTCGCGCTCGATCGAAAGCGGCTCGGAGGTCAGATAGCCCTGCTGGATCGCCGCGTCATCGGACAGGAACGACGCCGGATTGAACTGGTATGGCTCATACTTCTCATCGACGAAATCGGGCCACTCGGCCTTCATCCAGGTGAAGTAGCCGCTGAAACCATCGGCGCTGAGGATATATTTCGAGGCGCCTGCGAGCTCGGGGAAGGTGGCGAATTTGCCGGGGTGCGACATCAGGATCTGCGGATCCTTCTGGAAGATCGCCGCCAGCGCAATGGTCGGGATGCCTTCCTTGACCGCATTGATCGAGCCGGTGGCGCCGCCCATGTAGAACTCGACCTGCCCGCTCACCAGCAAGGGCCGCCCCGGCGATTGCGGCCCGCCCTGCATGATGGTCACGTCCAGCCCGTATTCGGCATAAGTGCCGTCGGCGATGGCCTGGTAGTAGCCGCCGTGTTCGGCCTGGGCCAGCCAGTTGGTGGCGAAGGTGACCTTGTCCTGCGCCTGCGCGAGGCCGCTGAAGCCTGCCAGAATGAGCGTGGTGGACAATGCAAGCTTAGCTGTTTTCATCGCGCGTTCCCCATAGCCTTGCGGATCACGACGATCCTTCGGCCAATTTGTGTGCGGCATCTCCCGCATCGGCTAGTCTAGTGACGCTTCCAGCCCGTTGTGAAGTCAAAAAATAGGCATTCCCTCAATATGCCTGCCATGCACGCAAAATAGGCAATGCGGGGCTAGGCAAGCGCCGGGCAGGTCGATAGCATCGGCCTTCCAAGGAATATTCTGCCATGGCGATCGCCCTCAATCCCTCCCAAATCCACCCGCCCTTTGCGCCATATAGTCACGGGGTCGTCGTGCCAACCGGCCAGCGGCTGGTGTTCTGCTCGGGGCAGTTGGGAATCAGTCCCGACAGGCACGTCCCGCCCGATTGCGCCGGCCAGACCCGCATCTGTTTTGAGAGCATCGAAGCGATTCTGGCCGAAGCCGGCATGAGTCTCGCCAACGTCATCCGCATCAACGCCTATGTCACCGGCCGCGAGCATCTGCCCGACTACATGGGCGTCCGCAACGCGCTGTTCGCCGAACCCTATCCCGCCTCGACGCTGATGATCGTCTCCGGTTTCGCCCGCCCCGAATTCGTCGTCGAAATCGAAGTCATCGCCGCCGGCCCCTGAAGGAAAAACCCCATGACCCGCAAAATCTGGTGGACCGATTTCTCGGCGCCCGAATTCGACAATCTCGACCCGATGAACACCATCGCCATCCTGCCCATCGCGGCGGTCGAGCAGCACGGCCCGCACCTGCCGGTCGGCACCGACACCATCATCAACACCTCGATGATGGAGTTATTGGCGGCACAGGCACCGGCTGATCTCGACCTGCGCATCCTGCCGGTGCAGGCCATCGGCAAATCCAACGAGCACGTCTGGTCCAAGGGCACCATCACCCATACCGCCAATAATCTGATCGACGCCTGGACCCAGATCGGCCTCGAAGTCGCGCGCTCGGGGATCAAGAAGATCATCTTCGTCAATTCGCACGGCGGCAACGAGGAAATCATGGGCATCGTCACCCGCGAACTGCGGGTCCGCGCGGGCATGCTGGCCGTGCGCAGCGGCTGGCGCTTCAATCCACCCGAGGGCGTGCTGACCGACCTTGAACGCCGCCACGGCATCCACGGCGGCGACGCCGAGACCTCGCTGATCCTGCATTTTGCGCCGAACCTGGTCGATATGACCAAAGCCGACAACTTCGTCTCGATCGCCGCCCGCGATGAGCAGCAGTTCAAATATCTCCGCCCCACCGGCGCTTTCGGGCACAACTATGCCTGGATCGCCTCCGACATCAATCCATCCGGTGCCGTCGGCGACGCCAGCAAGGCCACCGCCGAAAAGGGTCGTGCCCTGGCCCAATCCAACGTCGCCGGCATGCTCGAAGTGCTCGCCGAAATCGCTGATATGCCGCTACCGGGCGAACGCTAGCCGCGTTTTCTGTCCCACACGACATAGCCAAAGCCGGCCAACAACATCGCCGCCAGCGCGAACCAGGTGATGGCGTAGATCAAATGGTTGTTGGAAAAGCTGATCACCGTCAGCCCGCCGATCGGCACAGCGTCGGGTGCCAACCGGTCGGCATCGATGAAAAACGGCGCCACATCGGCAAGGCCATCGTGTGCGCCGATCGCCGCCACGTCGCGTGAAAACCATCGCCCGCCCGCCGGATCGTTGCTGCGCAAAAACCCGCCATCCGGCTCGGTTTGTCGCAATAGACCAGTGATTGTCACAACGCCCTCAGGCGAGGCACTCCCGCGCGACCCCGGATCGCGTTGCTCCGGCAAGACGAACCCGCGGTTGACCAAGACCGCCCGCCCATCGCCGAGCAGCAGAGGCGTCATCACCCAGAACCCGCCGCCATAGGCCGTCACGGCCTGCACCAATGTCTCGGATGAATTATCGAACTGCCCGCTGATCGCCACCCGGCGATATTCGTCAACCTCCGGATCGAACCGCTCCCAGGTGCCGTCGGCGCTCGGATCGACCGGCACAGCGCTGGTCCGCTCGGCGACCGCCGCGATCAGCGCGTTCTTCCAGCCCAGCCGCTCGACCTGCCAGACCCCGAGAGAGCCAAACCCGATAGCGCCCAGCAGCGCTATGGCGCCCAGCACTCCAATCGTCCGCCGCGACCGGGGCCTGCGCTCCGGCCGTCTGCTCTCGTCGCTCATGCCTCAGATGATCGGCGCTGACGGGTCCATCACCATGCCCGGCATCATGTTGGTGTTGAGGTGGTACATCACCCACAACGACCCCGACAGCGCGATGACGATGACGATGATGGTGAAGATCGCCGCCATCAGGGTCCAACCGCCCTCGGATTTGGTGTTCATGTGCAGGAAATACACCATGTGCACCAGGATCTGCACCACGCCGAAGCCCATGATGACGATTGTCGCGATCATGGTGTCGGCGATGACGTTGTTCATCACCAGCCAGAACGGAATGGCGGTGAGAATGGCCGAGAGCGCAAACCCGATCAGATAGCTGCGGCGCGTGCCGACGCTATGCCCGTCCGGGGCATCGGGGTGGGCGTGCACTGCAGGCTCGTGCGATACGGCGCCGCCGTGATCAATCTCGCTCATCGCAGCATCCCCATCAGATACACCACAGTAAACACCCCGATCCAGATCACGTCTAGGAAGTGCCAGAACATCGACAGGCACTGCACGCGGATCTGGTTGGCCGGGATCAGCCCTTTCATCCCCACTTGCACCATCAAAACGATCAGCCAGATGATACCGAAGGTGACGTGCAGGGCGTGGGTGCCGACCAGCACGAAGAACGCCGACAGGAAGGCCGAGCGTTGCGGCACGGCACCCTCGTGGATCAGGTGCGAGAATTCGTAGAGCGTCAACCCCAGGAACACCGCGCCCAGAATGCCGGTCAGGCCGAGCCAGGCCAGCATGGTCCCCTTCTTGCCCTCTTCCATGTCGAGCATGGCGAAGCCGTAGGTGATCGAGCTGAACAGCAGCGCTGCCGTGCTCACCGCGACCAGCGGCAGGTTGAACAGGTCGACCGGCGAGGGACCGGCCGCAAAGTTTGCGCCCAGCACGCCATAGATGGCGAACAGGCTGGCAAAGATCAGGCAATCGCTCATCAGATAGAGCCAGAACCCGATCCGCGTGGAGTCGTGCGCGACGTGTTCGTGCTCCACCAGATCGTAGAAATCCAGCTGGGCGTCGGGGGCGGCGTGTAGCGTCTGGCTCATCTTACTTCCCCGCACTCAACAGGCGCGTGTGTTCGCCTTCATGGGCCAGCACGGCCTCGACCGGAATGTAATAATCGCGGTCATAGTTGAAGGTATGCAGGATCGCCACGACGATGATCCCGACAAAGCTCAGCACCGCCAGCCACCACATGTACCAGATCAGCGCAAAGCCCAGCGCCACGCTCAGCCCCGCCAATACGATGCCGGCCCAGGTGTTGTGCGGCATGTGGATGTCGCGATAGCCCTCGGTGGGACGCATGGCGTTGCGCTTCTTCATGTCGGCCCAGGCGTCGTTGTCATAGATGATCGGGGTGAAGGCGAAATTATACTGCGGCGGTGGCGAGGAGGTCGCCCACTCCAGGGTCCGGCCGTCCCAGGGGTCGCCCGTGGTGTCCCATTCCTTGTCCTTGCTGGTGATCGACACATAGAACTGCATGATCATCGAGCCGACGCCGGCCGCGATGATCAGCGCGCCACAGCCGGCAATGATGAACCAGATCTGCAGCGACGGATCGTCGAACGTGCGCAGCCGACGCGTCACGCCCATCAGGCCCAACACGTAGAGTGGGCCGAACGCCACCCAGAAGCCGACAACCCAGCACCAGAACGAGATCTTGCCCCAGAACTGGTTCAGCTTGTAGCCGAACGCCTTGGGCCACCAGTAGTTGATGCCGGCAAAGATGCCGAACAGCACGCCGCCGATGATCACGTTGTGGAAGTGGGCGACGAGGAACAGCGAGTTGTGCAGCACAAAGTCGGCGGGCGGCACGGCCAGCAGCACGCCCGTCATGCCACCGATGGTGAAGGTGAACATGAAGGCGATCAGCCACATCATCGGCAGCTCGAACCGGATGCGCCCCTTGTACATGGTGAACAGCCAGTTGAAGATTTTCGCCCCCGTGGGGATCGAAATGATCATCGTGGTGATGGCGAAGAACGAGTTGACGCTCGCCCCCGACCCCATGGTGAAGAAGTGGTGCAGCCATACGAGGTACGACAGTATGGTGATCACCACCGTGGCGTAGACCATCGAGGTATAGCCAAACAGGCGCTTGCTCGAGAAGGTCGAGGCGACTTCGGAGAAGATGCCGAAGGCGGGCAGGATCAGGATGTAAACCTCGGGGTGACCCCAGATCCAGATCAGGTTCACATACATCATCGGGTTGCCCCCGAAGTCGTTGGTGAAGAAGTTGCTGCCGACATAGCGGTCGAGCGCCAGCAGGGCCAGCACGGCGGTCAGGATCGGGAAGGTCGCCACGATCAGGATGTTGGTGCACAGCGAGGTCCAGGTGAAGATGGGCATCTTCATCATGGTCATGCCGGGCGCGCGCATCTTGAGAATGGTGGCGATCAGATTGACGCCCGACAGCGTCGTGCCAACACCCGCGATTTGCAGCGCCCAGATATAATAGTCGACCCCGGACGCGGGACTGGCGTCGATCCCCGATAGCGGTGGAAAGGCCAGCCAGCCGGTCTGGGCGAATTCACCCACGAACAGGCTCATCATCACCAGCACGGCGCCGCCGGCCGTCATCCAGAAGCTGAAATTGTTGAGGAACGGGAAGCTGACGTCGCGCGCCCCGATCTGCAGCGGAATGATGTAGTTCATGAAGCCGGTGATCAGCGGCATGGCCACGAAGAAGATCATGATCACGCCGTGCACGCTGAACAGCTGGTCATAATGGTGGGCGTTGAGATAGCCCTCCGACCCGTTGAACGCCATGGCCTGCTGCAGGCGCATCATCAGTGCATCGGTGAAGCCGCGCACCAGCATGACCAGCCCGAGGATCATGTACATGATGCCGATCCGCTTGTGATCGACGCTGGTGAACCACTCGTGCCACAGATAGCCCCAAAGCTTGTTCTTGGTCACGAGGAACACGATGGCCAGCCCGACGATGGCGACGACCGCAAAGGTGCCGATCAGGATGGGCTCGTAGTAGGGAATGGCCTGCCACGTCAGCCGTCCGAAGATGAAGGTCCAGAACTCGTTCGTCATAGTGCTGCCTCTTGAGCAGTTGTCGGCATGGTATTGAAGCTGGTGAGCCAGCTTTGTGCAGCGGGCGATTGCAGCACCGATGGCTGGCGCAGGCCCGCCCCGATGAACGGCGCGGCGTTCGGTGCCTTGAGCGACGGCAGCTTGCCGGTCATGGCGATGGCCTCGTCGACCGAGCACAGCGCCGCCACATAGGTCTTTTGCGGGCTGAACACCGCGCGCACCTTCTGGCCGCCGCCGTAAAGCTCGGGCGCCACATTGTCGATGCCGGCAAGGCCGAGGCCGCCGCGGGCATCGATCGACATCATCTCGCTCATGCACATCTTGTCGAGCTCGACGCACATGTTGACGACAGCGGTATAGAGCCCGCCCTCGACGCTGGCGAAGTGCATCGGCTTGATGTTTTCGCTGGGCTTCTCGAGCTGCAGATAGCGCGTGCGATCCAGCACTTCGGGGGCGGCGCGTACGTCCTCGACCCATTTGTCGAACGCGGCATCGTCGACGCCGGACAGCTTGAAGTGCATGCCCGAAAAGCCGGCGCCGCTGTAGTGCGAGGAGAAGCCCTTGTACTCGCCCGGCTCGTTGATCACGCCGTGCAGGCGCGTCTGCATGCCCGGCATGGCATAGATCATGCCCGCCATGGCTGGAATATAGAACGCGTTCATCACGCTCGAGGAGGTCAGCTTGAAGCTGATCGGCCGGTCGACCGGCGCCACCAGCTCGTTGATCGTCGCGATATTGTACTGGGGGTAGATGAACATCCACTTCCAGTCGAGCGCCACGACTTCCACTTCCAGCGGCTCGACATCGGCCGCCACCGGCTGGCCGGGCCGGATTCGGCCGAGTTCGCGATAGGGGTCGAGCAGATGAGTGCCCACCCAGGTCACCGCCCCAAGGCAGATGATGATCATCAGCGGCGCGGCCCAGATCACCAGCTCCAGATGGGTCGAGTGATCCCAATCCGGCTCGTATTTGGCTGTGGTGTTGCCGGCGCGGTATTTGCGGGCAAAGATCACCACCAGGGCGAGCACCGGAACGATGATCAGCAACATCAGGAACGTCGAGATCAGGATCAGATCGCGCTGCTGCATCGCGACATCGCCCGCAGGCGCCATCACGACGGCATTGCAGCCGGACAGCACGAAGGGCAGGGGAGCGATCAGCAGGAGTTTGGGCAGACGGGACACTTGGCGTTCCTCGATTTCAAGGTTTGCACTTGCCCGTGCCACGTATGCCTCGAGGGACCGGACCGCCATCGGGCATTTTGTCCACTCCCCCTCTGGCTGCGTTTAGGGCAGGAGGGAGTATAGCACTTTGGACGGCGAAGCCGATATGGTCTATGATCGACCATCAGGCTTTCGATAATCGAACGATTACAGGAACTTAGCCTATGTCTTCATCAGCGGCACCAGTGACCGAGACGACAGCAGAACGCGATGCGCGGGCGACCAATTCGCACCGCCGCGACGTGCAGGCGGGCGAAATAGCGGTCGGTGTGGTTATTGGCCGCACCTCGGAGTTCTTCGATTTCTTCGTCTACGCCATTGCGTCGGTGCTGGTGTTCCCGGCTGTCATCTTCTCGTTCACCGACCCGCTGACCGGCACCGTCTTGTCGTTTGCCGTCTTTGCCCTGGCCTTCGTCGCCCGCCCCTTGGGTACCGTCATCTTTTCGGCGGTCGATCGCAACTACGGTCGCGGCGTCAAGCTGACCATCGCGCTGTTCCTGCTCGGCATTTCGACCGTGGCGCAGGGGTTCCTGCCGAGCTACGACCAGGTCGGCTGGCTCGCCGTCGTCATCCTCATGGTCTTGCGCTTCGGGCAGGGCCTGGCTTTGGCCGGCACCTGGGATGGCCTCGCCTCGCTGCTGGCCCAGAACGCGCCCGAGAAAAAGCGCGGCTGGTACGCCATGGTGCCCCAGCTTGGCGCGCCGATCGGGCTGATCGTCGCCAGTGCGCTGTTCGCCTTCCTCACCGCCAGCCTGACCGCCCAGGATTTCCTCGAGTGGGGCTGGCGCTATCCGTTCTTCGTGGCTTTTGCCATTAACGTCGTGGCGCTGTTTGCGCGCCTCCGCATCGTGGTCACCCCCGAATATACCTCGCTGTTCGAGAGCGGCGAATTGCAGCCGACCCCTGTCGTCGAGACCATCCGCCACGACTGGCGCAACATCGTCATCGGCGCCTTCGCCCCGCTCGCGAGCTTTGCGCTGTTCCACATGGTCACGGTGTTCCCGCTGTCCTGGGTGTTCCTCTATACCGATGAAGTGCCGACGAGCTTCCTCGTCATCGAAACCGCCACCGCGGTGGTCGGGCTGATCGCCATCGTCGCCTCGGGCTATCTGGCCGATCGCATCGGCCGGCGCTGGCTGCTCGGCGTATCGGCGGTACTGATCGGCATCTATAGCGTCTTCGCGCCGCTGCTGCTCGATGCCGGCGGCATGGGCGAAGTGGCCTATATGGTGATCGGCTTTGCGCTGCTGGGGATTTCCTTCGGCCAGTCCTCGGGTGTCGTCGCCGCGAACTTCTCCAAGACCTACCGCTACACCGGCTCGGCGCTGACCTCGGACCTCGCATGGCTGTTCGGCGCCGGCTTCGCCCCGCTGGCGGCGCTGGTCCTCTCCAGCCAGTTCGGGCTCATCTCATCGGGCGGCTATCTGCTGTCAGGCTGCATCTGCACCCTGATCGCCCTGCGCTTCAACCGCCGCCTCGCCGCATCCCGCGTCTGATGAAAAAGGCGCAGTCCTCGCGGGCTGCGCCGTTCTTTTTATCGCGCCAGTGCCGACCATTTGACCTCGGGCGTAAACGCAAAGTCCGTATCAAACGGATATTGCGGTACCGATTTGTGCTTGCGCTCCAGCCGCTCGACAAACTGGTCCACCACCCCCGGCGATAGCGCCATCAGGCTGGGATTGGCGATCGGCCCCAGATCGGGCGACAGATAGCCCGATTTGACCACGACGATCTTGGCGGTGCGCGGATCGAGCCCCAGCTTGGTGAAATCCGCAATATTGTGGAACGGTCGCCGCCGCGCCGTCAGCACCACATCGATCCCCCCGATCCGCACCACCGCCTCGCGCAGCCGATCCTCAGAAACTTCGGCCAAAAACACCACCGCGGCGTCTGCCTGCACTTTGCGACTTGCCGGATCGAGGCTGCCGCCAATCGTCAACGCCAGTGTCGCGCCGACCCCCGCCGCATACGCCGCATCGGTCGCCGCCTTGTCGGTAATCCCGGCAAACACCACGCCCTGCGCCTTGGCCGCGATCAACGCCTTCAGCACCTCGGCCCGGTCGCCGACACCGCCGCCGGTCGGATTATCCCCCGACTCCGCCAGCACCACCGGACCCGTCTCCGACGCCACCGCCCAGCCAACACACTCATCGATCGACCCCGTCTTGGTCCCGAACACAAACCCTTCGCGAATATCCCAATAGCCCTGCGCCAGCCGCTCTGCCGCAGCGCTCATCGCCGCCCGGTCCGTCCCCGTCACCACCGCGCACGCAGTGGCCCGTGGCTCGTCGGCCCACACATAGCCGACCTGGAACGAGGCATCCCAGATCCCGCCCGGATCTTCGACCTCGTGTATCTGCGTATAAAACGTCCGCGCCGGCTCGTCCTGCGTGGAGGTCCGCTCGCCCGGCAGCAATACCGGCACCGGTGCCCAGGCCAGCATCGGCCGCACCCCCGTGCGCAGCGCCCGCACCAGCATGGTCACCGCCCTCCGCATGGTGTCCTGCACATCGATATGCGGCGCCGTCCGATAGGTCGAGAACATGTCCAGCCCGTCCACGATGCGCTGGCTCACATTGCCATGCAGATCATAGCTCGCCGCAATCAGCACGTCCGGCCCGACCAGCGCCCGTACCGCGGCGATAAAATCGCCCTCGGCATCGTGCAGGCCATCGACGAACATCGCACCGTGCAGCGCCAGATACACCCCGTCGACCGGCAGCGCCGCGGCGATCCCGCTGAGGATCTCCGCCTTCCAGCTCTGATAAATCCCCGCTTCCACCGGCCCGCCGGCAATCGCCTTGGCATGAAGGATCGTGATGAACTCCGCCGGAAAATGCGTCAAAAAGTTAAAGTAATCGTCCTTGAGCATGGCCGGTCCGCGCAGCACGCGAAAATCGGCCTCTCGCGCCAACACGGGATTATAGGTGCTGCATTCGGTGTGTAGGCCCGCAACAGCAATCCGCATCAAAACTCTCCGGCTATCCTGGGCAGCGCCCGACGATCACCTTTCGCCAGTTGCGCGTGTTTAACTTGCTTGGCAGTGCATTCGGGTGTCAGCTTGAAAGCCAATCGCCGCAGTGTTCCGGATTTTCATTGGACGGCTCTATCAGCATCAGTCCAATCCCCCAATCAAGCATACCAATCGCGACATGCTGCGCCAGCCCTGACCGCTTGTCCACACGTCCAAGCCAAAATTTACCGCGAAAATCGCCCAGAAATACAGCAAAATGCTGCCTCGTTGGGCAAACCGATGTAGTGGTTTAAATTGGTATTGTCAGTGTGACGGATTCGTGTTGACATTGGTTTTGAAACGACCCTAGTCTTGAAAATCGTTTACAAAACTACGCACCAATCCAGCAAGAGATTGGCGATCTGATAACAGGG
>Ga0247806_10000574_pt1 | contig 22064 bp, 15 predicted proteins | sample UWRJL059202B1_FD_179935 | JGI IMG/M metagenome (GOLD analysis project Ga0247806, IMG submission 179935) | Plant litter microbial communities from Arlington Agricultural Research Station in Wisconsin, United States - UWRJ-L059-202B-1 | ecosystem: Environmental > Terrestrial > Plant litter >... | reverse complement strand
CGTCGGTGTCGGTGTCGAGTCGGGTGTCGGCATCATGCGGGCCGCGGGCGGCGGTGTGCTGCCGGTCACGAAGACCACATCAACCAGGTAGCTGGTCGCGTTGTAGCTCGAGGCCGGCATCGTCGTTCCCGCTCCGTAGCGGTAGCGCCCGTTCGTGGCCGTGTCCGCAGTGATCGGGCCGTTTGTCCGCTGGGTGGCGAAGTAGTTCGCGGTGGCGGAGTACCGGCCGACGGGGGCGTAGTACGACACGACATAACGTTCACCGGGGGTGAGCGCCACTGCGGTCGCGAGGGATGCCGTCTGCCAGCCGCTGGCGGACTCCCCCGTGAACGTCACGGTTGCCAGCCTGGTGCCGGTGGCCGACCACAGGGAGCCCGTGTGGGTGCCGGTGTTTCCGCTGCCCTTGTAGAAGCGGATTCCGGTGACGGAACCCGGTTGGGAGACGGTGAAGGCGGTACCCAGTTCGATGCCCGTTGTACCGTCGTTGACCGAATCGATGGTGGGCGGCGCTGTGCCGAGCAGGGTGAGCTCGCCGCTCGGCGCCGGCGCGGCGGCGGTCGTGAACGTCCACGATCCGCCGGCCGGCACGGCGCCCGCCACCCCGACCGTCGCGGTGTACTGAGTGCCCCAGCCGAGCACGGCGGACGGCGTGAATGTGACGGTACGGGACGTCGCGTCGAAGGCCGACGTGCCGGCGATGTCACCCGCGGGCCCGCTGAGCGCCAGGGTGGGGTTCTGCGGGAGAGTTCCGGCCGAGAGCACGGCCGAAACCGAACCGGCCGGGCTGACTCCGGTCGCGTTCGCGGCGGGAGTCGTGGACGTGACCGTCACCGGGGTCGGAGCCGGCGGCGTTGTCGCCGTGGTTCGGAACTGCACGTCGACGAAGTAGTTCGTTGACCGCCAGCTTTCCGTGGGGAAGCCGCCGGCCGCTCCGTACCGGAACAGCCCATTCGCTCCCGTGTCGGCGGTCAACGGTCCCTGGCTGCGGAGCAGCGTGAAGTAGTCGGGAGTGTGCGAGTAGCGTCCGTTGGGTGCCAGGTAGGAGACGACATAACGCTCCCCGGGCGTGAGGGTGTACGGCGTCGCGAGCGTGGCCGTCTGCCAGCCGCTGGCCGTCTCACCGGTGAACGCCACTGTCGCAAGCCTCGCGCCGGCAGCGGACCAGAGGCTTCCGGTGTGCGTGCCCGTGTTGCCCGTTCCCTTGTAGAAACGGATGGCGGTGACTTGTCCCGGCTGCGAGACGGCGAAGGACATGCCCAACTCGACGGCAGAGCTGTCGGCGGTGGACGGGACCGTGGGGGTCTCCGCTCCCAGCAGCGAGAAGGTTCCCTCGATGGGAGCACTGGCTGCAGTGGTGAACGACCAGCTGCCTCCCGCGGGAACGGTTCCGGAGATCGACACGGTCGCCGAGTATGCGGTCGACCAGGCCAGGGCGGCTGTCGGTGTGAAGGTGATCGTGCGCGTGGCTGGAGCGTAGGCCGACGTGCCGGCCACCGTCCCCGCCGCTGTGGTCAGTCCGAGTTGCGGGGTCGTACCGGTGGGCACGTCGGCGGAGAGCACCGCCGTGACCAGGCTCGACGGTGGCACCGCGGTCTGGTTCGCCGCGGGGCTGACCAAGGACACGGATACCGGCTGGGGCGGGATCACCCCGTCGGTCACGAAGACCACATCCACGAAGTAGTTCGTGGTCGACGACGAGGTCGGCGCACCGGTGCCGTAGGTGTACCGCCCGGCAGTCGGGGCCACGGACAGCGGACCGTTCGTGAACCCGCTGTTGAATGCACCGACCGTCGCCGAGTACTTGCCGGTGGTGGACTGATAGGACGCCGTGTAGCTCGCTCCGGCTTGGACGGGAACGGGTTGGGCGAAGTACACGGTCTGCCAGCCGGATGCGGATTCGGCCAGGAATGTCGCTGACGCCAGCGCTTGGCCGGTGCTGCTCCAGAGCGTGCCGACGTGGGTTCCGGTGTTACCGGGTCCCTTGTAGAACTTGACCCCGGCGATGGCGCCGGTCGCGCGGGCCGTGAACTGCACACCGAGGGTGACCGGGCTGTCGTTCACCTGCGCGATGACGGGTGTCACGGTTGGGCCGAACAGCGAGCACGGGCACGCCGCGTCGCTGGCTGCCGTCGTGAATGCCCAGGTCGCTCCGGCCACGATGGCGGATCCGTTCGTTCCGGTGGCCGCCAGGGTCACGCGGTATGAGGTGTTCGGGGCAAGCGCAGCGGCCGGCGTGAACAGCGCGGTCCGGGTGCTCTGGTCGTAGCTCGTCGTGCCGGCGACGGCCGAACCGGCCGCGGTTTGCACGGAGAAGGCGACCGAAGCGGACGTCACGTCGTTCGACAGGCGTGCGCTGATCGTGGTGCCGGTGGGGACCGCCGTCGCGTCGGGAGACGGCCACTGTCCGGTTGCGGTGAGCGGTGTGGTGTTGACCGTGTTGAACACGACGTCGACGAAGTAGTTCGAGCCCTGATAGGTCTCGGTGGGGAATGTGCCCGGCGCGCCGAACACGCCAGGATCGGGTTCACCGAAGCCGCTCGGCACCGCGACCGGCGAGCTCTTCCTCGCCGAATACGGCCAGTAGTACGGGGCGACCGAGTAGTGCCCCTGTGGGACCGTGTACGACACGACGTAGTTCTGCCCGGCTGTCACCGCGACCGGCGTATCAAAGCTCGCGGTCTGCCATCCTGTCGTGGTCTCGGCGGAGAAGGTCACGGACGCGAGCTTCGTGCCGGCGCTGTTCCAGAGTGAGCCGCTGTGCGTGCCCGTGTTCGCCGCGCTCTTGAAGAAGCGAACGCCAGAGACGAACCCGTTCGATTCGGGCCGGAACCGCATGCCGGCCTCGATGGCCGACCCGTCGGCGGAGTCCTGGATGGCCGGAACCACTTGGCCGAACACTCCGGTCGGGCCGGTCACGACCAGGCTGACGGATGCGGGCGTCGAGGGGTAGTTCGCACTGTCGTCGATCGCCCGGACACGGATGCCGGCGGCGCCGAGGCCGGTCTGATAGTAGGTGTACGACCACGACGTGGTTCCCGTCGCCAACCGCCAAGTGGCGCCGCCGTCGACCGAGACCTCGACCCCCGCCACGACACCGCCGACGTCCGACGCCGTTCCGGTGACCGTGACCGCAGCACCGGCGGCTATGGTCGAATTCGTGACCGGCGACGTCACCGTGGCGACGGGAGGGGTGCTGTCGGTGCTTTTCTGCGCCGCGGAGAGCCCGGACATCAGTGTTGCCGGCTGCGCACCCATGTCCGCGAGGAGATTCACCTGCGCCTGCTGCATGGCGGCGTTGGCCGGGGCGCCCTCTCCGTCGTGGGTCGCGTCGAGGCCCCAGGCCCACTGCACGCTTCCCGCCGAGAAGACCAGCGCCCCGCTCGGCGCCCTGTACAGGGTGGTGTTGTGCCTGGTGGTGCCGGGAACGACAGTGTTCCCATAGTCCGCGAGGTACTCGGGGGTCGGACCGACCGTCGTGGAGAGGTGAATGAGACCCGCCGGCCGGTAGCCGTTGTCGATGTCCTCATCGGACTCGTAGCCCACGGTGTGGGGCGCCAGCTCGGATGAGGTGCCGGGGGCCAGGTTGGTGAGCGCGGTGTTCTTCCAGGTTCTGAGCTTGCCCTCCTGCGCGGAAACCGTCACCGGAAGGTCATCGTGGTTGGCCTGGAACATGGTGCCGGTCAGAGCGTTTTCGGGCAGACCCCCGCCTGCCTGTTGCGACGCGAAACGGGGATCCCGCCAGGTCCCGGTCCATTGGCTCGACGGGTCGACCTTGGCATTGCTCCAGGTCTCCTTGTAGGAGACCAGGGTGCGGTAGTTCGTTGACGTTCCGCTCGCGGTCGACGGCTCATACCGGGTGCGCCAGTACCCCGTGTTGCCGGTCAGGAACTGGATGTTGACCCCGGCGTCACGCGCGGCGAAGAGATTCGCCCGTTGGGCGCCTGACCAGTACTCGTCGTGACCGACGGAGAGCATCACCCGGTGGTTGGTCAGGAGGGAGCCGAACCTGTCGGTGTCGACCCCGCTGAAGTAGCTGACGTCATACCCGTTGCGTTCCATGAACCGCACCTGGGCGTATTCGCTGCTGAAGTAGAAGTCGCGTTTTGTCGTGCTCTCCCTGGTGACGATCGGGCGGTTGTAGCTGATCTTGTAGGCGCGCCCGTTGGCGGCGCCCTGGTAGAAGTCCGAGCCGCCGTACGAGTTGTACGCCTGCCAGGTGGGGTCGGAGGTTTGGAACAGCACGTCGGAGCGTGAGCTCTGGTCGCGCACGATGAAGATGATGTGGCTTTCACCGCCCGTGTCCGCGCGACGCAGCAACGCCACGTAGACGCCGGAGACCGCGTCATCCGGCACCAGCCAACTGGCGGAGACGCCCCAGTTGCCGCAATCGTAGAGCTCGGTGCTCAGGTCGGACAGGCACTGGGGCTGGGTCTGCGGCAGGGCCGCTGACGGTGTCACGGAGGCCACCTTGCGGGCCCCGAGGCCCTGGTACCAACCGGTGCGGTAGATGTCGATCGAGTAGGCCGCGGCCTTCGTGTCGATCTTGAAGCCGATCGAGGCCCCGTTCTCCACCGAGATGTCGGTGCCGAAACCCTGGATGCTCGGGTCGCCGGCACCGCTGATGTTCCAGACGGCCGGGTCGGTGCCTGGTTTGGCGTTCTCGCAGGCGACGGGGTTCACCGCTGCGCGGCATCCGCTCGCCGCGTTCGCCGCTGGGGGCGACGCGGTGAGGCCGGTGAAGGCCAGGGCTGCGGTGAGTGCGACCGCAACAGCGAGCCGGCTTCTGCGCCACGCGGAAGGCGCCTGGTGAGCGGTGATCGGTACTGACGCCATCGGTATTCCTGCCGCTCATGTCGGGTCATGGGGAGGAGGTCGTGCGACTCGAGGGAAGAGATCGCACGGCTCGCAACTCGGATAGTGAGAACCTATGAGGATTGTTCAGATCGAGCCAGCCCTCCTGCACCCCCCGATCGAGTGCCATTTTTCCCGCTGGTCGGTACAGCGCCGGGCGCGGTGGCCCCCGAAGGGGCCACAGCGGGCGGGTACGAATGCGGATACGGTCGGCAAGCTGAAACTGATCCGAGAAGGGGCGCCACCGTTGACCGATCGTGAGATTGACTTAGCGCCCCGCCGTGGGCAGCAGGCGGTGGTGGACGTTGCTGCCGTCGTCGTCACCTACAACAGCACCCGCCACGTGGCCGCCCTCCTGGACAGTCTGCCGGCCGCGTTCGGCGGCCTGAGCTACTCGGTCGTGGTCGTCGACAACGGTTCGACGGACGGCACACCGGACCTGCTGGCTCGTCGCTCCGACTGCGAGGTCGTGCGGGCGTCGAACGATGGCTACGCGGCCGGAATCAATCGGGCCGTGCTCGCCTCACCCGACGCCGGGGCGGTTCTCATTCTCAATCCCGATGCCACGCTCGACCCGTACGCCGTGCCACGGCTGCTCGAGGTGCTTCGACGGCGACCCGGTACCGGTATCGTCGCGCCTCGGGTACGTGAGGAAGACGGCAGCCTCTCCCCCACCCTGCGACGGGGACCGACGCTCGGCCGTGTCGGCGGACTGAGCTTCACGCGTCTGGCGGTGTTCGCCGAGCGCATCGAGATACCGGCCGAGTACAAGACCGAGCACGAGGTCGACTGGGCCGTCGGCGCGATCCTGCTGGTCGATCGACGGTGTTTCGATGCGCTCGAGGGCCTTGACGAGTCGTACTTCCTCTACTCGGAGGAAACCGATTTCAGCCTTCGGGCCAGGGATGCCGGGTGGGCGACGGTCTACACCCCCCGTGCTGGTGCGATGCATGTCGGCGGGGGCTCCGGCGAGAGCGCGACAACGCACACGATGCAGATGCTCAACCGGGTTCGTCTGTACCGTCGCCGCACCGGCGACCTGCGGGCATGGATCTACCTCGGCCTGACGCTTGTGGTCGAAATCCGGCGGGCGGTCCTGGGGCAACGCGCGTCCTGGACGACGGTGCGTGCGCTGCTGCGGCCCGCACTGCGGCCCCCGCAGCTGGGCGCCAACTCCACTTTCCTGCCTTCGTGATGGCGCTCACCGTGACCAGGGAGAGAGCGGATGTTCGCCCCACAACTGACAAAGACATCCAGGCGGTCGCCGGGTTCCTGCACGATCGGCTGAACCCGCGGGTCAGCCGGGCATCGTGGGGTTCGCTTCTGGCACCGCCGTGGGCCGTCACGGCGCCCAACCATGGCTTTCACCTTTTCGCCGGCGGCGACGTCGTCGGGGCCTATGTCGCGGTGTACTCCGAGCGTGAGGTTGACGGTGAGCGGCGCAGGTTCTGCAACCTCGCGGCGTTCTGTGTGCTCGAGGAGTACCGGGCGGACGGACTTCGGCTCATCCGGGCGATCCTCGCGCAGCGCGGCTACGAGTTCACCGACTTCTCGCCGAGCGGAAACGTGGTGGCGCTCAATCAGAGGCTGGGCTTCGCCGCGTTGGACACCGCAACCCGCTTGGCGCCGAATCTGCCCCGGCTGCCCCGCCGCGGTCTCACGGTTTCGGACGACCCTCGACGTGTCGCGGGCGTCCTGACCGGTCAGGATGCCGGGGTGTACCAGGATCACCGGAACGCGCCTGCCGCCAGACACATCATCGTGACCGCCGGGGGTGAGTACGCCTATCTCGTCGTGCGCAAGGACCGCCGCAAACGGCTCCCGGTCTTCGCCTCGCCGCTGTACGTGGGTGGCAGCCGGGACCTGCTCCGACGGGCGTGGCCACAGGTCGGCTCGCACCTCCTGCTGAGGCACGGCGCACTGGCGACCCTCGGCGAGCGCCGCGTGCTCGGTTTCGTCCCCGCTTTGGGCATCGACCTGGGCACCCCCCGGGTCAAGATGTTCCGCAGCCAGAGGCTGCCGGCCACCACAATCGACTACCTCTACAGCGAGCTGACGCTGCTGGAGTGGTAGCCGGCGTCTCAGTTCGCGGGGTCAACGGCTTCGCCGTCCTCCCAGCGGTTGTTGCTCCACACATTGCCCGGCGCCTCAGAGTCGAATGAGGTGATCGGCCCCCACTCGCCGCATTTGCTCGTCGTGCCGCGTTGCCAGACATTGTTCGTGAACCGGATATCCCGGGTGCCGGCGGAGTTCGGCTTGCCCGTCGTTGAACCTCCATAGGTGCAGTAGCCGCCCGAGCCGGCGACGAACAGATTGCCGTCGATGACGTTGTTCTGGATGACCGCGAAGTCACCGTAGCCGGTGAGCGCTCCCGAGCAGCCACCGTCCGGCGGCACGTCGAGGGCATCGCAGGCGATGGTGTTGCCGCGGATGACGGCGTTGGATCCCATCCGGATTCCGGACTCGTGGTAATGACCCGTGCTGTCGGTGAACTGCCCGTGCACGTATGACCCCTCGACCGTGCAGTCCCGGTAACACATGACCGACCGTTTGCCGCCGGTCACATGCACCCGGGTCGCCGTGAAGCTGACGTCGCCGATTCCGGTCACCGGGTTGTCCCCCGAGTTGACCTCGCTGTCGGTGATGGTGAAGGAACCGGCGCCGTCGTCGGCTGTGTAGACGAACCCGTTGATCTGCGAACGTGTGATCACGACCCCTGGTGCGTCGATCTGGAGGGGCCAGCAGTCCACCCGTTTCTGGTCGATCACGGTGTCCGGCGTCGTGATCCGGCACTGGCCGGTGTAGTCCTTGAGGGTGGTGCCTTTCGGCAGTCCCGTCGTCTCGGCCGAGGGGAAATCCTCGGGAATCGCGTCGTGCCCCGTGGCCGGCTCCGTCGAGCCGGAGACCGGGGCGTTGGAGTCCTGGGGGCCCGGTGATCCCAGCGAGTCGGCGATCCACAGGCCCGCCGTGACGACTAGCACGACCAGGATCAGGACCAGCGCGACCAGGCGCCGTCGCCGGAGTGCGGGTGTGCCGGATGGACCGCTGGAGGGAGCATCGGGGGTGTGGGTCATCGTGGTTCCGTTCGTGTTCGCCCCCTTAGGCCGCGGCGAGTTTCGCATCGACGAACCCGGTGAGGCTGCCGACGGTATCGAAGATGTCGGCGCCGAACTCGTCGTCGTCGACGGTGATGTTGAAGTGGTCCTCGAGGGACGCGACGAGGCTCACGACCCCGAACGAATCGAGCTCAGGCATCGACCCGAACAGTGCGGTCTCCTCCCGCAGGTCTTCCGGGCGCTGCTGCAGTTCGAGTGCCTCGATCAGCACGGTGCGGACGGCGTTCAGGGTGTCGGTCATGGGTCTTCCTTCGTGGGACGCGGGTGTATTCAGTTCGGAGGTGGTCACGGCAGGCGGGTTCGTGGCAGGCGGGTTCACACGAGGACCTCCGCGGGTGCGGGATGTCCGAGGAAGGCAGTCGGGCTGGCGGTGAGGCCGTACGCTCCTGCCTGGAAGATCACGATGAGGTCGTCGATGTCGGCGGCTGGCAGTTCGACATCCTTCGCAAGAAGGTCGAGCGGGGTGCACAGGCAGCCCACGACAGTGACGGCCTCTGCAGGGGCGCGCCCGACGTGGTTTCCGACCGCGACGGGGTAATTGCGGCGGATGGCCTGACCGAAGTTGCCCGACGCGGCGAGCTGATGATGCATGCCGCCGTCGACCACCAGGAAGGTCGTCCCCCGCGACACCTTGCGGTCCAGCACCCTGGTGACGTAGACCCCGCACTCCCCCACGAGATACCGGCCGAGTTCGATGACCGGACGCGCCTCGGGCATCCGACTCGCGATCGGCCCGTCCACCAGCTGGTGGAGGTTCTCGGCGACGGCGCCGAGGTCGAGGGGCTGGTCCTTCTCGACATAGGGGATGCCGAACCCGCCGCCCAGGTTGAGGTAGCGCACCGGGCTGGGCAGGTGCTCTGCGAGGCTGCTCACGAGGTCGACCGTGTGCCGTTGCGCCACGGCGATCGTCTCCGCGTTCAGGTTCTGCGAGCCCGCGAAGACGTGGAAGCCGAGAACGTTCGCTCCCGCCGTGGCGTAGTCGCGCAGCACGCCGGGCACCAGTTCGGCGTCGATGCCGAATTGCTGCGGCCCCCCGCCCATCCGCATGCCCGACCCTTTGACGGCGAAGTCGGGGTTGACCCGTACGGCGACGTTCGGTTCGATCCCGAGCTGGTCGGCCGCGGTGAGCACCCGGCGGAATTCGGTGCTGGACTCCACCTCGATGAGGATGCCGGCTGCGACGGCCTGACGGATCTCCGCGGGTGTTTTGCCGGGGCCGGCGAAGCTGACCTGGCCGGGGCGGATGGTGGTGTCCAGTGCGGTCTGCAACTCCAGCCCTGACGCGACGTCGATCCGGTCGAGCCGGCCGGCCAAGTGTTGCACGACGGCGGGCATGGGGTTCGCCTTCATCGCGAAGCTCAGTTCCATCCGGGCGGGCAACGCCGAACGCAGTGCGTCGACCCGTTGGTCCAGCAGGGCGCGGTCGTAGGCAAAGAACGGCGTCGACCCGACGCGGGCGGCGAGCCTGGACAGCGGCATCCCGCCGACCCGGAGCTCGCCGTCCACGGTGCCGAAACCGGCGATGTGCTCGTGCGGCTTCATCCGGAGACCTCCGCCAGGAGCTCGGCCACCAGCCTGGTCCGATCGTATTTGCCGTTGGGTGAGCGGGGCACCGACTCGCGGAGCTCGATGCGGGCCGGCACCATGTAGAGCGGCAGACGCTGTCTGAGCGCGCCGGCGAGAACGCCGATGTCGAGGTCGGGTGTCGCCGAGGTGACCACGAGCACGATCCGCTGGCCCAGTGCCGGGTCCTCCTCACCGAGGGCGACGGCGTCGCGCACGAGGCCGGTGCTGTACGCGGCCTCCTCGATCTCGCTCGGGCTCACCCGGTACCCCGAGGTCTTGATCATGTCGTCGGTGCGGCCGACGAAGTAGAGGAAGCCCTCCTGGTCGGCCACGACGGTGTCACCCGACCAGACCGCCCACTCCGGGGCGCGCCACGGTTGCTGCGGGTGGTGCACCGGCCGGTAGCGTTCCGCGGTGCGGATCGGATCGTTCCAGTAGCCGAGCGCGACCAGGGCGCCCCTGTGCACGAGTTCGCCCTCCTCGCCAGGCGCGCACGGGGTCCCGTCCGGACGGAGGACGAGGATCTCGGCGTTCGGGATGGCGCGGCCGATCGAGTCGGGGCGACGGTCGATTTCGGATGGATCGAGGTAGGTCGACCGGAAGGCCTCCGTGAGGCCGTACATGAGGTACGGGTCGGCCGCGGCGAAGATGCCCCGCAGCCGGTCAAGGGTCGGCCTGGGCATCCGGCCCCCGGTGTTGGCCCAGTACCGCAGCCGGCCCGCCGCTGTCGCCGGCCAGGCCACCTCGGCCAGCTGCAGCCAGAGCGGGGGGACGCAGGTGAGGCCGGTGACGCCGTATTGCTCGCACAGCCTGGGCACCTCCAGCGGCAGCAGGTAGTTCATCAGCACACAGTGCGCGCCGACCGAGAAGGCCGTGGTCACCTGGCTCAGCCCGGCGTCGAAGCTCAGCGGTAGCACGCTGAGGATGACGTCGTCGCTGGAGTTCCCCAGGTAGGAACTGACGCTTTCGGCGCCGACGATCAGGTTGCGGTGGCTGAGCACGACACCCTTGGGCTTTCCGGTGCTGCCGGAGGTGTAGAGGATCGCGGCCGGATCGACGTCGATCGCCGGGGACGGGGGCACGTCGGCGGCCGCGGTCTGCCCGTCGTCCCAGGCGTGCACCTGCCAGGCTCCTTCCGGGGCGCCCGTTCCGGCGCCGACGACTATGACGTGAGCGACCTCGGTGACCGGCAGCACCGAGCCGAGCCGGCCGAGCCGGTCGGCCGAGGTGATGAGCACCGCCGCGCCGCTGTCGCGCAGGATGTGCTGCACCTGGGGGGCCTTGAGCACGTGATTGACCGGAACGAAGACACCTCCGGCCGCGGAGACGGCGAAGATCGCTGCGACGGTTTCGACGCGTTTCTCGAGGTAGATCGCGACCCGGTCGCCCCGCCGCACACCCAGGGCGTGCAACTGCCCGGCGGCGCCCTGCACCATCCGCCACGTGTCGCCGTAGCCGACGGTGGCATTGCGGTAGCTCAGCGCCGGGGCTTCCGGGCTGCGGACGGCCGCCTGGTGGAGGAGGTGGTGGAGGTTCGTCCTGACCGGCTGGCCGTGCCGCGGCTCTGTGCTCATGAGACGGCCCGTTCGGCCAGGACCGGCCAAGACCCGGCCGGTCGTGCCGAGGTCACACTGCCCGCGAGCGCCTCGGCGACCGCGGCTTGCATGCTCGCGGTGAGGTGCGGGTACATCGGCAGGGAGAGGATCCGGCCGGCGGCGGCTTCAGCCACGGGGAACTGCCCGGCCCGATAGCCCAGGCTCGCGTAGGCGGCTGTGAGGTGCAACGGCGTCGGGTAGTGGATGGCCGCACCGATGCCGGCGGTCCCGAGCTCGGCCAGCACCCGGTCGCGTTCGGCGACCTGCACCACGTAGAGATGCCAGACGTCCTCGTTGCCGGGGCGGGTGGCCGGAACGCGCACGCCGGGGATGTCGGCGAGCAGGTCGGCATACCGCGCGGCGGCCGCGCGGCGGGCGGTGTTCCACCGGTCGAGCCGGCGCAGCTTGGCGCGCAGCACCGTGGCCTGCACGGCATCCAGGCGCGAGTTCACGCCGGCCCGGTCGTGCACGTACTTCACCGAACTGCCGTGGGCACCGAAGTTCCGGACGAACTCGGCGACGGCCGGGTCGTCGGTGAGCACGGCTCCGGCGTCGCCGGCGGCGCCGAGGTTCTTACCGGGGTAGAAGCTCGTCGCGGCGATCCGGCCGAGCGAGCCGGCCCGGCCGAGCGTCGAAGTGGCGCCCTGCGATTGGGCGGCGTCCTCCACCACCACCAGACCGTGCCGGTCCGCAATCGGGATGAGCGCCTCCATCGGTGCGGTCTGGCCGTACAGGTGCACGGGCACGATCGCCCTGGTGCGCGGGGTGATGGCCGCAGCGACGGCGGCAGGGTCGATGAGCAGGTGTTGCTCATCGACGTCGACGAAGACCGGGATCGCGCCGAGACGCGTCGCTGCCTCGGCGGTGGCGATGAAGGTGTTGACGGGGATGATGACCTCGTCGCCGGGGCAGACGCCGACGGCGCGGAGCGCGAGCTCGACGGCGTCGGTACCGTTGGCGACACCGACGCAGTGCCGGGTGCCGATGTACGCGGCGTACTCCCGCTCGAATGCGACGACCTCGGCGCCGCCGACGAATGCCGCGGAGGTGAACTGCGCCTGCCAGATGGGCAGCACCTCGTCGGCGATCTCCGCCTGCTGGGCGATCAGATCGAGAAAGGGAACCCTCATGCTGTTGCTGCCTCTCTGGGGCGGGCCGGTACGCCCAACCAGGTTTCTTCGGACGGTAGGTCCTGGGTGAGCGCGGCGCCCATTCCCAACACCGCGTACTTGCCGACCCGCACGCCCTCGCGCACGCTCGCGTTCATGCCCAGGTACGCGCCCTCGCCGATCCAGGCATGGCCACCGAGGGTGACACCCGCGCAGAGCGTGGCGAAGGATTCGACGAGGTCGTCGTGGGTCAGCGTGACGTTCGGCATCACGACAACGTGCCGGCCGAGCTCCACGTTCGTCGTCAGCACGACGCCGGCGAGCAGGATGCTGCCCACCCCCACCGTGCAATCCTCCGGCACCACCACGCCGGGGTCGATGACGCTGACGTAGTCGTGGTGGGTACGGCCGGTGCCGGCCAGGCGGGCCGCGATCGCGGCCCTGGCTGCTCCGCGGCCGGCGCAGATCACCAGTCGGGCCCCCGGGTGCTCGGTGGCATGTCCGGTTCCGCCCAGGATCGGCAGCCCGTCCAGCCTCTTGCCCCACAGGGCACTGTCGTCGTCGAGGTAGCCGATCACGGTGTGCTGACCGGATCGTCGCAGCACCGACAGCGTTTCCCTGGCCAGGCCGCTCGCCGCGACGAGCAGCACATCAGCCATGGGCCACCACCGTGAGCGGGGCGAGCAATGCGTCGATGACGGTGGCCTGTTGGTCCGCGTCGAGCTGGTGGTACAGCGGCAGGATCAGGGTGTTGCCGGTGAGCCGTTCCGACACCGGCAGCGGACTTCGCTGGGACGGGCTGCCGGCGTAGGCCGGCTGCAGGTGCGCCGACATGATGCCCCGGCGAGCCGAGATCCCGGCTTCAGCCAGGTGCAACAGCAGCGCCTCCCGATCGAGCGGGTATTCCTCGCCGACCTCGACCCAGTAGGACTGGTAGTTGGAGGTGCCCCACACAGGGTCGTGCACCGGGCGGAGCCCGTCGACGCCGGCCAGGGCCGCGGTGTACCGATCGGCGATGTCACGCCGCCGGCGCACGATCTCCGGCAGGCGCCCGAGTTGCACGATGCCAACGGCAGCCTGCATGTCGGTCATCCGATAGTTGAACCCGATCTCCAGGTATTCTTCGGCCGGCGCGAGAACGCTCGCCTGCCGGTCATTCGCCGACACGCTCATGGCGTGCTCCCGGAGGCGCCTGGCCCGTGCGGCCCAGTCCGCATTCGACGTCGTCAACATGCCGCCCTCCCCCGTGGTCAGTAGTTTGCGCGGGTGGAAGGACCACGCGGCGAGCGCGGCCCCCGCCCCCACCGGACGGCCCCGGTAGGTGGACCCGGCGCCGCAGGCGGCGTCTTCGATCACCACGATGCCCAGCGGGTCGCACAGCTCGCGGATCGGGTCGAGGTCGACAGGGACACCGCCCTGGTCCACGACGATGACGGCCCGCGTGCGATCGGTGATGGCGGCGGCGACGCCATCCGCAGTGACGCATCCGGTGTCAGGGTCGACATCGATGAAGATCGGTCGCGCGCCGACGTAGGTGGGCGCGTTCGCCGTGGCGACGAAGGAGAAAGACGGCACGATCACCTCATCGCCGGCTTCGACACCGGCCACGATCAACGCCAGGTGCAGCGCCGTGGTGCAGTTCGAGGTCGCTATGGCGTGGCCGGCCTGCATGGAGGCTGCGAACTCGCGCTCGAACTGGGCGACCTTGGGACCCTGGGCCACCCAGCCGGATTCGATCACCTCGCTCAGGGCGAGGATCTCCTCAGCGCCCATCCAGGGCTTCATCACGTTGATGCGGCTCATGAGGCCACGCCAACGCGACCGGCCGAGATCTCCTCACGCTGCGGCTGCCACCAGTCGACCAGCCGTCGCAGGCCGTCGTGTAGTCCGACCTCGGCCTCGAAGCCGAGCTGCCGGCGTGCCGCGGCGGTGTCGGCCAGGCGGCGGACCACGCCGTTGACGGCACGGTCCGGCCCGTGCTCCACCGCCAGGTCGGAGCCCATCACCTGCAGCAGCGCCTCGGCCAGCCCCAGCAGGGTGGTCTCGGTGCCGCTGGCAACGTTGTAGACGCCCTCGGTGCGGTCGCCGGCGGCAGCGAGGATGTTCGCCCTGGCGATGTCGGTGGTGAAGATGAAGTCCATCGTCTGCAGCCCGTCGCCGTAGATCAGCGGCGGCTTCCCGTCGGCGATGCGCTCCATCCAGCGCACCAGGACCTCGGTGTAGAGACCGTGAACGTCCATTCGCGGACCGTAGACGTTGAAGTAGCGCAAGGCCACATAGTCCAGTCCGTACATGGAATGGAAGCTGCGCAGCATCCCCTCGCCGAACGATTTGGCCGCGCCGTAGAAGGTGTCGTTGTTGTGATGATGGTGACTCTCCGGCGTGGGGAACACCTCAGCGAGGCCGTACACCGAGGCGCTGGACGCGGAGACGACCTTGTCGACACCGTGCGCCGCGGCGGCCTCCAGCACGTTGAACGTCCCGTCGGCCAGCACCTCGTTGGCGAGGCGGGGCTCCTCGGCGCACTGGGTGATGCGAATGGCCGCCTGGTGGAACACCAGGTTCTTGCCCGCTGTGACCTGGTGCACCAGGGCGGCGTCGCGGATGTCACCGTCGATCACCGACACCCGGCCGTCGGTCATCGCCTGCTCGAGGTTGGCCATCCGGCCGCGCACGAAATTGTCCAGCACATCGATGTGACCGACCCCAGCGTCGAGCAGTTGGTCGACAATCGTGGACCCGATGGTGCCGGCACCCCCGGTGACCAGCACCCGGGCGCCCCGCAGCGCGGTCATGCCCGCTCTCCAGCCAGCTGGGCCCGCAGCATGGTGGCCTTCGGTGTGAACGGATAGCTGACCACGGCATTCTCGGCAAGGCTCCGGCTGGCCGCCTCGAGCACTTCGAGTACCCGCAACCCGGATCCCGCATCGGTGCGCGGGGCGCGCCGCTCCCGGATGCTCGTGGCGAACTCCGCGGCCATGGAGTCCAGCGCCTCCCGCTCCGACAGGGCGGGCGACCAGGTGTCGCCCAGCCGGTAGGAGATCGCGGCGGCCCGTCGTTCGAGTCCGTCCAGCGACTGGGTTTCCAGGTCCACCCCGCGGTCGTAGACGCTGACCCGCTGCTGCGGGTTGAGATCGTCCCAGACCAGGGTGCGCTTGGTGCCGCCGATGATCATCGTGCGGATCTTCGTGGGGCTCAACCAGTTGACGTGGACGTGCGCGATGGCACCGTGTTGGAGCGGCAGGGTGAGGTAGCCCACACAGGCTCTGCCTGCGCCGAGCGGGTCGGCGCCCTGAGCGGAGACGCTGAGCGGGCGGAGACCACCTGGCAGGACGAAATCGATGATCGACAGGTCGTGCGGGGCTAAATCCCAGAACACGTCGACGTCGGGCTGGATCAGGCCGAGATTGATGCGGACGGAATCGATGAAGAGGATGTCACCGAGCGCGCCCTCGTCGATCAGCTCCCGGATCTTCAGCACCGCAGGGGTGTAGCAGTAGGTGTGGTCGGTCATCAGGACCAATGAGTTCTCGGTGGCCACCCGCGCCATCGCTTCGCCTCGTCCGCTGGTGTCCGCGAGCGGCTTCTCCACCAGGACGTGCTTGCCGGCGGCGAGCGCCGCGCAGGCGATGTCGTGATGTGTCGCGGCCGGGGTCGCGATGGCGACGGCGTCCAGGCTGTCGTCGGCGAGCAGGGATTCGACGGACGAGGTCACCCGCACGCCGCTGCCGGGGCCGGCCAGGCGCGCCGCGCGGTCCGTGTCGAGGTCACACACCGCGGCGAGTTCCCAGTGCGGGCTCGCCCGGAAATTCCGGGCCAGATTCGGCCCCCAGTACCCGGCGCCGATGACGGCGATCCGCAAAGCATCGGTCACAGTGAACCCCTATGGCTTGATGGCCATGGCTGGAGGGCCACGGCTTGATGGCTGAAGTCACGAGCAAAGAGCGCCCCGAAAGCTGAGGGTCGCTCAAGCAGTCACAATGCCACCGCGTTCGGCGATTCGCTGCCCCCGAGCGGGGGTGACCTGCAGATCCCCTGACCTGCCCCCTGTTCAGGTCACAGCGCGGACAATGCTGAGCAGGTATGGTCACGTCGTGAGGTGCTGAGAATCCCTCACGTGATGCTTACCCCCTCTCATCCGTGTCACCGTTTCATCAGCTCCATCACCCGTTAGAACCTGTAAACCCGAAATGCAGGGGACCCCTCAGTGAATACGTCTGTGACGTGTCGACCTATTCGTCGACCCCGAAATACGCCCGTGCCGATACCGGCAGGTGTCACCCGCGCTCGGCCTGCCCGGCCTCCGGCCGGAAGCGCCGGCCTCCGATGAGCACGCCGAAGCAGCATTCCGCCGCCGGCGCTGTCGCGGGGACCTACCGCGCCCCGCTGCACCTGGTCAGGACCGCCCCTGTCGCGCATGCCCCCGTGGTTCCCGACGCCGCCGTCGGGCTGTCCGGCGCGGCGTGGGCCCGGAGCTACCGCACCAAGCTCCAGCTCACGGATGCCGCGGTGATCATCGCCGCCGTCGCCGTCGCCTTTCTGGCCCGGTTCGCCCTGGGCACCCCGATCGCGACCACGAGTCCGATCCCGCTCTCGGCCTGGGCGATCATCGCTCTGGTCATCGGCATCTGGGTCGTCACCCTGTCCACCTTCCGCACCAGGGACGCCAGGGTCGTGGCGGTGGGAGCCACGGAGTACAAGCTCGTGATCAACGCCAGCGCGCTGTCCTTCGGCATGCTCGCCATCGCGTTCCTGCTGTTGCAGGTCGACACGGCCCGCGCGTATTTCGTCTTCGCCCTGCCGATCGGGGTGGCCGCCTTGATCCTGGAGCGGTGGCTCTGGCGCAAGTGGTTGATCCGGCAGCGGAAATTCGGCCACTACCTCGCCCGCGCCATCGTCGTCGGCGGCCGGGAGGACATCGAATACGTCGTACGGCAGATCAACGACAAATCCGGTGCCGCCTACCAGGTGGTCGGTGCGGCGCTGGAGGGCGAGAACACGACAAGTGTCACGTCCGCCGGCCACCGCGTTCCCGTGGTGTCCGACTTCGCCCACGTCGCCGCCGCGGCCCAGTCGCTGGGGGTTGATGCGGTCATCGTGGCCGGGCACCCGAGTCTGGGCAGCACCTTCATCCGCAACCTGGGCTGGGACCTCGAGAAGACGTCGGCCGAGCTGGTCCTGTCCAGCCGGTTGACCGACGTCGCCGGTCCCCGCATCCACTTCCGTCCGGTGGAGGGCCTCCCCCTCATCCACGTGGAGATCCCCCAGTACGACGGCGCCAAGCATGTGCTCAAGCGCGCGCTCGACATCACCCTCGGCGCCGCCGCTCTGCTGGTGATCAGCCCACTCCTGGTCGTGATCGGCATCCTGGTCAAGCTGGACAGTCCCGGGCCGGTGTTGTTCCGGCAGGAACGGGTCGGGCGCAACGGCCGGACCTTCCCGATGCTCAAGGTGCGTTCGATGGTGCGGACCGCAGAAGACGACCTGGCCGGACTGCTCGACCAGAACGAGGGCGCCGGGGTGCTCTTCAAGATCCGCAGCGACCCGCGTATCACCCGCGTCGGCCGGGTCCTTCGCAAGTACTCCCTCGACGAACTGCCCCAGTTGTGGAACATCGTGGTCGGCCAGATGAGCCTGGTCGGGCCGCGACCGCCGCTTCCCGCCGAGGTCGAGAACTACGAGTCGCATATGCACCGCCGGCTCTACATCAAGCCCGGTCTGACCGGGATGTGGCAGGTCAACGGGCGTTCGAACCTCAGTTGGGAGGAAAGCGTGCGGCTCGACCTCTATTACGTGGAGAACTGGTCGCTGGCCGGCGACCTGATGATCATCTGGCGAACCGTGAAGATCGTCATCCGGCCCCAGGGGGCCTACTGAGATGGGAGCAGAGGACAACTCCGACCCGGCGGCTCGGTCCAGTGTGCGAGCGCTGCGCATCGCGATGATCGGTACTCGCGGCGTACCGGCCGCTTTCGGCGGGTTCGAGACCGCGGTGGAGGAGGTGGGCCGGCGGCTGGTCGATCGCGGCCACGCCGTGACCGTCTACTGCCGCTCCCGTCGGTCGATGCCCGGACCGGTCCCGCCCGCCGCCGTGCACCTGGGGATGCAGCTGGTGCACCTGCCCGCGCTACGGTTGGGCCCCCTCGAGGCGCTCAGCCATACGGCACTGTCTGTGTTGCACGCCAGTACCGGAGCGCGCCCGGACGCGGCGTTCGTGTTCAACTCGGCGAACGCCCCGTTCGTTCCGTTGCTGCGTCGGCGCGGCATCCCGACGAGTGTGCATGTGGACGGCCTGGAGTGGAAGCGCGACAAGTGGGGTGGCACGGCTCGGCGCTACTACCGGTGGGCGGAGCAGTTGTCGGCGCGGTGCGCCGACGCCCTCATCGCCGATGCGCCTGGGATCGTCGATTACTACCGTGCGGAGTTTGCGATCCCGACCGAGCTGATCGGCTACGGCACCCATGTGCTGCACAACCCACCGGCGACCCGCCTGGCCGAGCTGGGCCTGAAGCCCAACGGGTACCACCTCGTTGTGGCCCGGTTCGAACCGGAGAACCACGTGGACGTCATAATCGACGGCTACCGGCGGAGCAGCGCCGCGCTGCCCCTTGTGGTGGTGGGCTCCGCCCGGAATCCGGGGGTGCACGCCCGGAAGATCGCCGCCCTGGCTCAGGACCCGCGTGTGCGACTGCTCGGCAAACTGTGGGACCAGGAGCAGCTCGATCAGCTGTATGCGCACTCGGTGAGCTATTTGCACGGCCACTCGGTCGGGGGAACGAATCCGTCGCTGCTGCGCGCGATGGGAGCCAGAACCGCCGCGATCGCCTGGGATGTCAGGTTCAACCGCGATGTGCTCGGCGTGTATGGAGCGTACTTCCATGACCCGGCGACTCTTGCTGCGCTGATCGAAGATGCCGAGTTGAACCCCCACCACACCCAGGAGGTCAGTGAGGCCCTGCAGCGTCGGGCCGCGTCCAGGTACAACTGGGGCCACGTCACTGACGGCTACGAAGACCTCGCCCGGCGCCTTGTCTCCGGGTACAGCACCCAGGGGCTCAGTCCGGGGCGAGCCGCCCGGTCACGCTGGAAGGAACCCGACGGCGCACGCGGGCCGAGTACTGCGGCGCGGGGCACTCCGTGACGCCCCCGCCCGCTGACCTGGGGATTGTGGTGGTCGCCTACGGATACCCGGATCTTCTTGAGCGCAACCTCGTCGACCTCGGGCGGCGCATGCCGCGCGGACGGGTCGTGGTTGTCGACAATTTTTCCGGGCTCGCCGAACGGGAGGCAACGACGGCGGTCTGCGAGCGGGAAGGCTGGACGTTGCTCGCCCCGGGGCTCGACCTCGGTTTCGCCGCCGCGGTCAACGCCGGGGCGCGTCTGCTCCGCTCGCGCGGCTGCCGCCTCCTGCTGGTGCTCGATCCGGCCGTGCGGATCGACGAGCCGACCCTCCTCGAGTTGGCCCAGGACTGCGTCGCGAACCCCCAGCGACTGATCAGCCCGCGTATCCTGCGTCCCGATGGCACGCCCTGGTTCGGCGGCGGCAGTGTGGACATCCGTCGGGGCCGGACCCTGACCAGCAGCGCCGCCGACAGCGCCGCACCGGACGGCTGGCTGAGCGGTGCCTGCCTGATGATCTCCGCCGGCCTGTGGGACTGGCTGAATGGCTTCGACGAAAGCTACTTTCTGGAATGGGAGGACGTTGACCTGTCCTGGCGGTGTGTGGCCGCCGGCGGATCCCTGACCGTGCGGGAGGACCTCAGGGTCGTCCGCGCGGAGAGCGGCGGCCCGGCCCCCGCGCTGCGGTCACCGTTGCTGGTCTATTCCGCCTGTCGAAACCGGCTGGCCTTCGCGGCGCGCCACCTGAGCCGTCGGCATCTCCTCCGCTGGCTGCTGCTGAGCCCGGTCTACGCGATGGACGTGCTGCGGAGCGGAACCAGTGGCGCTCCGGCCCGCTCTGGCGGCCCGATCGTGGCCGCGGCGTTACGCGGCACCGGGGCCGGCATCATGCTGGCGGTCCGGATATTCACCACCCCGCCGACCGGCACCGGCACGCGTCCCCCCGTGACGGCGGCGAAACCAGCGGTTCGTTGATGCGTGTCCTGCAGTCCTTCCGGACCAGCCAGGGCACCACCAACCCGTATCTGGTGCAGCTCGGTACCCAACTGGGGCCGGAGACCGAGGTGCTCGGCTTCACCTGGCGCCGTGCCCTCGCCGTTCCCTACGATGTGTTCCACGTGCACTGGCCGGAGTCACTGCTGCACGGTTCGTCATCGGTGCGCCCCCTGGTCAGGCGGTTGTTGTTCCGCGCCCTGCTGCTGCGGCTCTGGGTGCGGCGGCGCCGGACGGCGGTGGTGCGGACCCTGCACGACGCCCACAGCCAACGGGCCGGCAGCCGTATCGACCGCGCGTTGCTGGCACGGCTCGACCGGCGCACCGCCCTGTGGATCCGCCTCAACCCGGCAACCCCCGTTCCAGACGGTGCGGTGGCCCGCACCATCGAGCACGGCGACTACCGGCACTGGTTCGACGCCGACGGCAGTGAGGCGTCCGTACCGGGCCGGCTGCTCTACACCGGGCTCATTCGCCCGAACAAGGGAGTCCCCGAGCTGGTTGAGGCCTTCACCGACCTGTCCGCCGGTCCCGACGGCGGGGCAGTCTCGCTGCGTGTGGTCGGCACGCCCACCAGTACGGACCTCGGTGCGGAGGTGCTGCTGGCCGCCCTGGCCGACGACCGTGTCAGCGTGTCGCTGGGCCACCTCAGTGACCCTGAACTGGCCGCGGAGATCGCCCAGGCGGAACTGGTCGTCCTCCCCTATCAGGACCTCTACGGATTGGAAGCTTCGGTACTCGCGCTGTCGTTGGCCCGGCCGATCCTGTTGCCGGCGAACCCGGCCAGCACCGCGCTGCGGGCCGAGGTCGGCCGGGGCTGGGTGTTCACCTACACCGGGGTCCTCACCGCCCGGGTGCTCGACGGCGCTCTGGCCGACTGCCGGGACCAACGGGCGAACCGGGCCGACCTCCCGGACCTGTCCGCCCGCGCCTGGCCGCTCATCGCCGCCAAGCACCGAGCCGCCTACGCCGCCGCGCTGCGCCTGGTGCACGGGCCCGCCGGACCGCACGTCCCCGGGCCCGAACCGGTGGAGGCCGGCGGGCATACCTATATATAGGTACAGCACGCATCTGGGTCGAGCTCGCTGGCGATGGGTACGGGCGCGCAGCGTGGCCTAGCGGGGTACCGGGCCCGCGAAGACGACCCGCGGCGCGCCGACCGCGTAGTCGACGACGACCTTCACCGACGACCGGTCCTCGGCGGCCACGGCGAACAGGTACAGTCCCGTGACCGTGGCTCCGGCGGCAACCCACGTGGGCAGTGTCCTGCCGCGCGACTCCGGCAGGGCGGACATGGGCAGTTGCTGGGTTCCCGCAGAGAGGCTCACCGCCGCGGACTGCAGGGACACCGGGGCGCTCGTGTCGTTTCGCACGGTGACGGACAAGCGCAGGGCCGGGGCCACGACGTCGCCCTGGGCCGGGTCGACGACGTCGACGGGCCGGACCGCCCCGATCGTGAACACCAACCCGGGCACTGGAGCGACCTGCTCGGTCAGCGGAACCGACGGGAGCTCCACCAGCGGGGATTCCATCGCGAACGGCTCCAGCGCGTGCGGCTCGACACCGGATACCACCGGCCCCGTTGCCTCCGGTGTGAGCGTGCCCGGCCGGTCGATGGTCGCCGTTGTGCTGAGCGCCGGAGCACCCAGCCTGGCCACGGCCGCGGCGCCGGCTTCGGAGGATTCGCCGCCTGCCGCCAGCCAGAGGGACGCGAG
>Ga0247806_10000573_pt1 | contig 22083 bp, 15 predicted proteins | sample UWRJL059202B1_FD_179935 | JGI IMG/M metagenome (GOLD analysis project Ga0247806, IMG submission 179935) | Plant litter microbial communities from Arlington Agricultural Research Station in Wisconsin, United States - UWRJ-L059-202B-1 | ecosystem: Environmental > Terrestrial > Plant litter >... | reverse complement strand
TTTTCCGTCACCAGGATTTCGACCTTGTTCAAAGCACTCTGCGCATCCACATGGGCAACGTAAGCCGTCGCGGCTTCCTGATCTGCCTGTATGTACAGCGCCTGATCGTGTGTCTTCAAAGCTTGTGTATTGTCCTTGTAAACACCTTCGGAGATCGTGTATTGTGCTGCATTTTCTTTTTCGATCACATTGACTTTGTCTTTGACATTCAGGTTTTCAGCATATTTCATGTTGCTGGCAGCCTTGGCCTCATTTTCGAGCTGGATCGTATTGTTTTTCACCGCCTGGATTACTTTGACCTTGCTTTCTTCATTTTCGATGACGATCTCAGATCTTTTCTTCTCCGCAGCTTCAATGATATTGGAAGCTTCAACAATGTTCTCGTTTTTAGCCAGCGCTCTTTCTGTTTCGTCATCTCCGAGCTGGTCAACGCCTTTTCTGAATCTTTTCGTCTTTCTTCCACTGCGCTCCTGCTCTGCTTTGCGCAATGCATTTTCTCCTTCCACGAGGGAGTTGTCTGTCGGCGTTCCAAGAGTCGGCAACGGACCAACAGGTTTCACGGCTACCGGCGGATGCAGGATCGCATCGATTTCTTTTGCTTTCTCCTTCGGATAGGCTTCAGAACCTTTCAACGTCGCTGCGCGCTCGTACAATTCAAGCGCAGTTTTGTAGTCACCTGTTTGAAATTTGTTATCCGCCTTGGCAATGACATTTTGATATTCCTTCTCCGTTGCGCCTTTGTTTTTCTCATTGGCGACCGTTTTCTCGATTTGCTTTTTCACGTAGGCATCCGCAGGATTAAGCTTGCGCGCCTCCTCGTATTTGATCTTCGCTTCTGTCCAGGATTCCTGTGCATACAATTGGTCTGCCTCTTTCACTACACCCTGAAATTCCGCTTTCTTCTGCTTTTCTGCATCGGCATTGGACAGGTTGTCGATGAGCTGCTGCACTTCGGAGATTTTATCTGCTGCTGCTTTATCGCCTGTTTTGACGTTGAGCGCATTCTGGAATTCAGCCAAAGCTTTCGGATATGCTTTCGTGGACAGCGCCGTATTTCCATTCCGCATGAAATCCGCATACATCTTGTCCTGTTCGGCTACATTTTGTGCATTTGCTTTTTGCTTTTTAACCTGCTCAAGCCTTTCCACAGCCAGTTTTTCATCCGGCTTCAACTGTGAGGCCTGCTCCAGCAACGTGATTGCCTTGTCATAGTTTCCGCCTTTGACCGCCAGTTCTGCCTCAGCGATTTTTGTTGCATAGGTTTTGTCTTTTTCAACGAGCTCTTTGCGGCTGTTCTCCTCCGCCATCATCAGGTTGTCGATCTCAGCGAGCTTGTTTTTCGGGACTTCGTCTTCCGGTTTGAACTTGATCGCGCGGTTGTACATTTCCTTCGCTTTCGTCCAGTTCTTCTCCTCGATCGCCCTTTGTCCCGCATTCAGGATCTTCTGGTATTGCGCATCGGCTTCGGAGAATTTCGCTTTTTCGAGCTTTTCAGCTTCCGCTGCTTTGCGCACAGGCTCTTCCTCATTGGGTTTCAGCAAAAGTGCCTCATTGTACAACTGGATCGCTTCGATGTATCTTTGTCCGTCGAATGCTGCATTGGCTTTTACCATTGCCGCTTTGTATTTCGCTTCTGTATCTGCATTTCCCGATGCCTGTTTTTTCAGCAATTCGAGATCGGCAATCTTCGCCTTCGGCAAAGCTTCATTCGGCTTCATGGCCGAAGCTTCCCTGTATTTTGCAATTGCCTGATCGATGTTTTTCGCCGATTCCGCAACCTGGGCTTCCTGCAACAGTTTGTTGTAGGCCGATTCCTGTGCGGCATTCGCTTGTTGTGCAGCGAGCTTTTCCGCAATTGTCACCAGCTTCTGATCGATCTCAGCATCTGCTTTGATCGCCTTGGCTTCCTGCAATGCCGTTTTAGCTTCCGCCCACTTCTGTTGTGCCATCAATTCCGTTCCCTTCGCTTTCAGTGCGGTGAACTGCGCATCTTTTTGCGCCTGGCTTTGCTGCGCATTCAATTGGGCATTGACTTCCTGCAAACCTGCGAGCGCTTCCGGCTGAGCCGGATTCAGGGCAAGCACTTCGGTATATTTCGATTTCGCCTTTTCGAGCTCGCTTTTTGCCAAAGCTGCATTTCCTTCTTTCAGTAAGCCATCGATCTTCGTCTTTTGCGCAACTGCATTCGCCTGTTCTGCAAGTTTCACATCGATCTCTGCAATTCTCTGCTTCGGTAAAGCCTGTGCCGCATCCAGCGCAGCTGCCTCTGCATATTTCGTTTTGGCTTCCACCAGTTTTCCGGCTGACAACAAATCGTCTGCTGCTTTCATCGCAGCGAGGTATTGCTGCGATTTTGCTTTTGTTTTCGCATCCGAATCAATCAATGCATCGATTTCGGCGATCTTTTGCTTCGGCAAAGCCTGCAACGGATCAATGGTCGCAGCTTCGTTGAATTTGTTTTTCGCTTCCACGAGCTTACCGGCTGCCATCAGGTCGTCCCCGGCCTTGATCGCTGCACTGTATTGCTGTGATTTCGCTTTGGTCTTTTCTTCCGCAGCCAGCAAAGCATCTACCTGTTTGATCTTATCTTTCGGCAGGTTGCTTGCGGCATCCAGATTCGCTGCTTCGGTGTATTTCGATTTCGCCTCGGCCAGTTTACCCGCTGCGAGCAGGTCATCGCCCGCTTTCATCGCGAGGTCGAATTGCTGTCCTTTCTGTAGTTTTTTATTGTTTTCAGCAATTTGCAGGTCGATCGCCGCAATCTTGTCCTTGGGCAATTGCTGTGTTGGTTCGAGCTGGGCTGCTTCTGCGAATTTTGATTTGGCATCTTCGAGCTTCGTGGCCGTCAGCAACATTTCACCTTCCTGCATCAAAGCATTGTATTTTTGGGTTTTGGCTTTTGAAGTCGCTTCTGTTGCGAGTTGCGCATCGATCTGCTCTATCTTTTGCTTCGGTAAAGTCTGCGCTGCATCCAGGGTTGCCGCTTCTGTGAATTTTGCTTTCGCATCTGCCAATTTACCCGCTGCGAGCAAGTCGTCGCCTGCTTTCATTGCAGCGGCATATTGCTGTGCCTTCTCTTTGGTTTTGGCTTCTGCAGCGAGCAATCCATCGATCTGCTTGATCTTTTCCTTTGGGGCCATGTTGGCAGCGTCCAGTGCAGCAGCTTCACCATAAACAGCCTTCGCTTCCACGAGCTTGCCGGAGGACATAAGTCCATCCGCCTTTTCCATCGCGAGGTCGTACTGCTGGCTTTTCTGCAATTTCTTATTGTTCTCAGCGATCAGCAATTCGATACCGGCGAGTTTATCCTTCGGGTATTTCTGACTTCCATCTATGCCGACAGCCTGTGTAAATTTCGCTTTCGCTTCGTCCAGTTTGGAAGCAGCGAGCAATGCGTCGCCTTCTTTAATCGCTGCATCGTACTGGTTCTTTTGCGCTTCCTTGTCTTTGGCCGCAAGGATTTGTTTGTTGAGCTCTGCGATTTTCTGTTCCGTCGCCGGATCTTTCTTCACGGCCAGGGCCGCTTCGTATTTCGTGATCGCTTCTGCAGCCTTCGCTTGTTTGGCCAATGCATCACCTTCGAGCACGAGCTTCTTGAAATTCGCTTCCTGCGCGGCATTGTTCTTTTGCTCCGTGAGCTTCGCCTCTACTTCCGCGAGTTTCGCAGTAGCTTCAGGATGTGCGGCATCGAGCTTCAGGATTTCTGCATACTTCGCTTTCGCCGGTTCCAGTTGCTGCGCAGCAAAGGCAGTGTTTCCTTCGGATAGCAATTTAGCGATTTGCTGTTCTTTGGCTTTCGCTTTTTCGAGCTCAGCCAGTTTTGCATCGATCTCGGTGATCTTTCCTTTCGGATAAGTCGCGCCTGTTTCCACAGCCAATGCTTCTGTATATTTCCCTTTGGCATCGGCCCACTTCTCGGCTTTGAACAATTCATCGCCGGCAGCTACCGCATCATCGTATTTTTTCTTCTGCGCTGCTGCACCTTCCTGGGCTTTCAGCTTGGCTTCAATCTCTGTCAGACGGGTTTTCGGATATTCTTCCGTCGCTTTCAGCTTAGCTGCCAACGTGTATTTTTCTTTCGCTGCCTGCCAGCTTTTCTGTCCAAAAAAACCATCAGCAGCAGTAATTGCTTCCTTGTATTTGGCTTCCGTTTCTGCGTCTTTTTTCTCCTTTTCAACCAGCGCAGTAATCGTTGCAATCTGATCCTTCGGATATTGCTCTGTCTTTTTGGTCAGCGCCTCATTGTATTTCGCGAGGGCATCGCTGTACTTCTTCTGATCGCGTAACATATCCGCAGCCTTGATCAGGTTGTTGTAGACTTCATTCTCCTGCTGATTGGCCAGATCTGATTGTTTTTTGGCCTGGAGGATCTCGTCGATCTCGACAATCTTGTCGGAAGGATATTTTTCTTTCGGCTTCAGACCGGCTGCTTCCTCGTATTTCGCAAGTGCTTCGTTGTATTTTTTTTGTCCGAAAAAGGCATCTGCTGCTTTGATCGCCGCCTGGTACTGGGCTTCGCTCTGACCGGATTTCTTTTCTGCATCGGCCATGATGCCGTCAATCTTTTTCTGCATGCGACTCTTGATTATGTCGTCGTAGGCAAGTCGCGGGTTTTTACCATCGAAATAGAATTCGGTGGCCGGATTGTCTTTCACATAACTGAAATCGACATTCGGATCTTCCTCAAACAGGGACATTTCCATTTGCAGGAAAGGCGCTGTGGAAGACTGCAGCAATTCCTCGTCTATGTCTTTCGTGTTGAGCTCGATGAAACGCGTCACTTTGCCCGGCTTGGAGAATTCGACCTTGTAGATCTTGTCTGCCGGGACTTTCATCAACGGAGCTTTGCCGTTGGAAGCCGTCACGCCGGACGCCACAACGCTGGAGCCCTCGTACACACGAATGGTTACGCCTGCTTCCTTTTTGCTGGTCTTGTAATCTTTGGCACTGCAGTCTACATCGACCATGAGCTTCTGCGCATGTGCAGTAATTCCTGCAAAGAAACACAGTATGAGTAAGAGAAATTGCTTCATAGATGCTTTTTTAAACGTTCGTCTGTACAGCTGGTTACAGATTCGGTTTAATTTTGAGTTATAATTTAAGAACAAATATCGCAAAAAGCTAGCGAATAAATGTCATTGCAGATGCTAAAACTAAAAGATTTAAGCTATTGGGAACGGAATACTTATTTCGACAACCTGGATTTCCTGATCATCGGCAGCGGGATTGTTGGATGCAGCACGGCTTTGCACCTGCGGAAAACGCATCCGCAGGCACGGATACTGATACTGGAACGGAGTTACCTGCCGAGCGGGGCGAGTACTAAAAATGCAGGTTTTGCCTGCTTTGGAAGTGTGACGGAGCTCGTTGACGACCTCGGGCGCATGCCCGCTTCAGAAGTCTGGGATACGGTTTCACGCCGCTGGGAAGGCCTGCAATACCTGCGTGAACTGATCGGCGATGCGCAGCTCGATTTTCAGTCGAATGGTTCGTGGGATCTCGTGCACAACCTGGATGCCACAGCGGCCGAAAAAGGATTGCAGCAATTGCCGGAGCTCAACCAAATGCTGGAACGAATTACAGGCATGCCAAATGTCATGCAGGAAGACAGAAATGCCGCACAGCACTTTGGTTTCCGGGAAATCGAGACGAGTTTTTACAACCGCCTGGAGGGACAGATCGATTCCGGGAAAATGATGGCCCGTTTCCACGCTTTGCTGGTTGCTTCGGGCATTCACCTGCTGAACGGCATCGAGGTGCTGAACTTCGAAGCCCAGGCAGACGAAGTCGTGGTCCAACTCTCCATCGGCGAGATCCGCGTGCCCCAACTGGCGATCTGTGTCAACGGTTTTGCTGCGCGTTTCCTGCCGCAGGAAGATGTGTTGCCCGCCCGCGCACAGGTATTGATCACACAACCTATCCCCGACCTGAAATGGCAGGGAACCTTTCATTTGGATGCGGGTTATTATTACTTCCGCAATATTCACAACCGCGTGCTGCTGGGCGGCGGACGCAACCTCGATATCCCTGGAGAAACGACTACGGAGCTCCGCAATACGACTCAGATCACGGACGCTTTGCAACGCATGCTGCGCGAGGTTGTCTTGCCGGACACGCCTTTTGAGATCGATCGCCATTGGGCCGGGATTATGGGTGTCGGGCAAACGAAAAAACCGATTGTGAAATTGATCCATCCACGGGTGGCGACAGGTGTGCGCATGGGTGGAATGGGTATTGCAATCGGAAGTCTGGTCGGGAAAGAGGTGGCCGAGCTCTTCTAAAGCAAGCCTGACTGTAAGCTTTCTGACGGAAACCTGCGCCAGGACGGAGGTCGATAGCTTGCCACCGCGGGTTGCCGGATGAAGCGGGTTGCTCGGTGCGACCCCGGGAGCAGCTGCAAACAGACTGAACCGTGCATCCTGCCAGGGAACTAAAGACCGCAGGCCGTTCCGATAGCAATCGGAAGGCGCCCTACGCCCAACCCCTGAAAAAACGCATAGAATGAAAGTGATCCGTCGGGATTCCTGAATTTAATACATACATTTGCTGCGCTAAATAAAAATCAAAGCATGAAAAATACAGCACTCACCAATAAACACATTTCTTTAGGGGCGAAGATGGTTCCTTTTGCAGGTTATAACATGCCTGTATCCTACGAAGGCGTTAATGCAGAGCATGATACCGTACGCAATGCTGTCGGCGTATTCGACGTTTCCCACATGGGGGAATTCCTGCTGACGGGCGAAAACGCGCTGGCGCTGATCCAGAAAGTCACCACCAACGATGCTTCCGTACTGACGATCGGAAAAGCACAGTACAGCTGCCTGCCGAACGGCAAAGGCGGTATCGTGGACGACCTGATCATCTACAGAATCAAAGAAGAGCAATACCTGCTCGTGGTGAATGCTTCCAATATTGACAAGGACTGGGATTGGATTTCTTCCCACAACGACCTCGGCGTAGACATGCGTAACCTGTCTGACGAATATTCGCTGCTCGCGATCCAGGGTCCAAAAGCGGTTGAGGCGATGCAGTCGCTGAGCTCTATCGATTTGTCTGCGATTCCTTACTACAGCTTTGAAGTAGCAGATTTCGCCGGGATCGAGCACGTGATCATCTCCGCAACGGGTTACACCGGAAGCGGCGGATTCGAGATTTACTGCAAAAACGACCAGGTTGAACAGGTTTGGGACAAAGTGTTCGAAGCAGGTGCTGCTTTCGGCATCAAACCAATTGGGCTCGCTGCACGCGATACATTGCGTCTCGAAATGGGATTCTGCCTGTACGGAAATGACATCGACGACACGACTTCTCCATTGGAAGCAGGTTTGGGCTGGATCACGAAATTCACGAAAGAATTTGTTGATTCGGACTTCCTGAAAAAACAAAAAGAAACAGGCGTAACACGCAAACTTGTTGCTTTTGAAATGGTAGACCGCGGTATTCCGAGACACGACTACCCAATTCTCGACGCAGCCGGAAATACGATCGGCAAAGTGACTTCGGGAACGATGTCGCCAAGCATGAAAGTCTCCATTGGACTCGGTTATGTAACGACTGAACACGCGGCGCTGGACAGCGAGATCTTCATTGAAGTACGCGATAAAGGACTGAAAGCGAAAGTTGTGAAACTTCCTTTTTATAAAAAGTAATCTAAGGTAGTTCCGATTCATACCGGAATTTCCAAATATAATTTCCCCATGGTAGTCGATATCATGGGGATTTTTTTTATCGATGAACTAGAGGAAGGCTAATTGATGCTTTAATTTTCCTTCCAGTCGTGAAATGAATATACCGATATCTAATAATAAATGCTCAAAACATGCTACTGATGATCAACGCCGGTGATTAGAGGCCATGGAAAAGATTCCTGTTGCCATTCGGTTATATCGGAATATGCCGATATGGAAATATACTCAAAACAGGATACCGAAGATCAACGCAAGTGATTAGAAACCGTGGGAAAAGATTTCCGCTACCATTTGGCTATATCGGAATATGCCGATATGGAAATATACTCAAAACAGGATACCGAAGATCAACGCAGGTGATTAGAAACCGTGAAAAAAGATTCCTGTTATCATCAGCATATATCGGAATATACCGATATCGCAATAAACTCAAAACAGGAGATATTAGCCACGTAAATAAATATCCGTAGATTACCCGTAATAAATTCAAGACCAGCAGAAAGCAATCTTCGCGTTTAAATCGAAGCAGTGTGTTCTACCAGCTCTTTTTCCTGTTTTGGAACGAAGAATAGCAAAACAAGTCCGATCACAAAGAAAAAGCCAACAGAGATCACGGAATAACGGATTGACCCTGTCATTGCTTCCATGAAGCCGAAGAAGAAAGTTCCGAAGACGATGCCAATCTTTTCAGTCGCGTCGTAAAAAGAGAAATAGCTGGCATGGTCTGTAGTCTCAGGCAAGAACTTCGAGTAAGTAGAACGCGCGATTGCCTGGACACCGCCCATGACCAACCCAACGCCGGAAGCCAGCAAGTAAAATTGAATGGGCGTACGAACAATAAACGCAGCTGCGCAGATCACGATCCAGATGCAAACAGATACAATCAACGTGCGGATATTTCCGATCCTGCCCGACAGGCGCGACATCAGGAATGCTCCAAAAGCACCCAGGATCTGGATCAGCAGGATCGCGATAATCAGACCAGTTGTACCACCATTTTCAGGCCATGCGATCTCTTTGTTTGCAAAGATCGTCGCCATCAGCATCACAGTTTGAACACCGGTATTGAAGAAGAAAAATGCATAGAGGTAACGCTTCAGCCTGCGGGTTTTGCGGAATTCCTTAAATACCGAGATCAATTCCTGGAATCCTTTCCAGAGCATGTTTTTCTTTTCAGGGTGCTTATTATAGACATTGTTCGGAATGACGCGGTACGTGATCTGGCTGAAACCGATCCACCACAAACCGACGAGTAGGAAACAGTATTTGGTGTACTCCTTACCTACCCCCATGATGATGGCCAGACAGACGATCAGTAACAACATACTACCGATGTACCCCATTGAAAAGCCACGGGCTGATATCTTATCGTGGTCCTTTGCTTCCGCGATTTCCGGCAAAAACGCGTTGTAAAAGACAAGGCTGTTCCAGAAGCCGATGCTGGCAAAGAAGACACACAACATACTCAGTTCTAGCCTATGCGCATCGAAGAAGAACAAAGACATGCAGAAGAATGCTCCGAAGTAGCAGAAAAACTGTAGAAAACGCTTCTTATTACCGCTGTAATCGGCCACGCCGGATAACAAGGGAGATAAAAAAGAAACAACCAGGAAAGACGCCGCCAGCACATAGGAATATAATACCGAAGACGACAATTCTGCGCCGAAGAAGGTTACATTTACGACCTCTTCCCCCTGCGAATTCAAAGTCGGCGGGAATGCAGATCGTGTGGCCCCATCATAAAAAATCGGGAAGATCGCCGAAGAAATAACGAGGTTGTATACCGAATTGGCCCAGTCGTAAAAGACCCAGCCGCGGATAATCTTCTTGTTTCCTTTTTCCATGATGCTCGCGTAGTTTGTATTCGTTATTCAGCCACAGTCAATTGATTATACTCCTATTTTTCAACTGTTTGCCGGCGCGTTGACGTAATCAGACAAATAAGTGAAAAACTCAGACAATTCTCCGTTCAATGTCGTTTCGCTCGCCCTGCCGATGATATTGTCCGGATCTTCCGTAAACAAGGCCGGGAAAATGTGCTTCATCAGCTCGTTCCCGAAATCTTCCGATGCATCTTTCGGAAGCTCGCAAGGCAGGTTGTCCACCGCCATGACCGCAATGATACCTGGATTGGCAAAATCGGCTTCCTGTCCTGTCGCCGGGTTATAACCATAGATTGGATCTGCGATTGTGCTCGGACGGATCGTACTGGCAACAGGACCATCTACATCGCAGGAAACATCGGCAATCACCGTTGTTTTCAATGCCGCATCCTGCAGGTCCTCGCGCGTTACGATAAACGGCGAGGTGCTGGCCCAGAAATGACAGGCGATGTACATGTTCGCTTTGTGGAGGTATTGCGGGAAGATGGATTTGTATTCGCCACCTTTCGCATAAAAATGTTTTTTGTCGAAATCGCTTCCGTCTTTGCGGGCGAAATAATCGTCCACTTCGAGGTGCGTGAAAACCGGTTCTGTAAATTCCTCATGCAGGAATTCCTCCGGACTTACTTCCATGATTGGCAGCAAATCGAGGATTTCTCTTGCGCCGTAACCTACCCTTCCGAAACCCGTGAGGACGATCTTCGTATCGGCCGGCAATACGACTTTTTTCAATTCTGCTTCCAACTCTACGCGGTCTTCGCATTCGTGCGCCGCCTTGAGTGTAAACAGATTGTGTTTTAAGCCATAGGTCCTGAAACCGTTGTAAGAGCCTACAATTCCGGCATAGCGGCCAAAACCGATCAGACGTTTACCCTGTTTGCTCTTCATGACTTCATAATCGAGCAGCTGGATCTTCTTTTCGAGGATCGTTTGCAGCAATCCGCGGTTGTAAGGTTGTTTCTTGATCGTATGCGAGAAGAACATGTATTTTTTGTTGGCGATCAGCAATTCAGGCTTCACCTCTTTGACACCCATCAGGATATCGCAGTCGGACATATCTTCCTGCACGGTAATACCCTGATCAATGTACGCCTGGTCAGAAAAAGTCCTGATCGGGCTTGGCTGAACGATGACTTCCACATTTGGAAACTTGATTTGAACCAATTTGCATTGCTCCGGTGTCAGAGGAACCCTAAAGTCAGGCGGTACTTTCCCTTCTCTGATGATCCCTAATTTGATGTTCTTCATAGCATTTTTATTCTGGAAATCAACTCTATTTGGTTCCCAACGGAACCGATTCTATGTAATTGTCAATAAATTCTCTCACGCAACCCTGTCCGCCTTTCAGGGATAGGATCACATCGACCTGTCTTTTTACAACTTCGACTGCATCCGCAGGACAGGCCGTAAATCCGATCGCATCCATGATCTCCAAGTCGTTGATATCGTCGCCGATCATCGCCACCTCATCGAGCTCGAGGCCCATTTCTGCACACCAGCTGCGCAGGATATCGAGTTTGGGTTCCAGTCCGACATGGCAACGCTGGATACCCAGCATTTTTGCACGTGCGTACACTGCATCCGCTTTGAAACCGGAAGAAATGATCCCGAACTGGAAATCTTTCTTCACGAGGTTCAGGATGCCGCGGCCGTCTTTTGTATCGAATTTCTTGAATTGATCGCCGTTTTCGGTGAAATACATGCCACCATCGGTCAGTACACCATCGACGTCGAGGATCAGCAGTTTGATGCGAGACAAACGCTCCTGCAGATAATCAGGACGAAACAACGGTTTGAAAAGCAAAGCCTGTAAGTCGAGCTCATATTCTTCCGACAAAGCTTCGAGGTCGACGATCGAAAGCTCATGTACAGACTCCGCCTGGAAGTCTTCCAGCAGCTCCAGGAAATCGATCCCGAATTTGCGGCAGACGCCTTTGATATTTTGTTCGAGAAACAGCATCACACAATCTGGTATCCAACACTCGCAGCTACCGGCCTGAGGCTGGTCAACAAGGTTTCAAATTCTGCGTGATCGAGTTGCTGGGAAGCATCCGACTTCGCTACTTTCGGGTTTGGGTGCGTTTCCACGAGTAGTCCGTCTACGCCCATGGCCACGCAGGCACGGGATAAATCGGCCACGCCATAAGCATAACCCATCGCATGGCTCGGATCAAGGATAATTGGCAGGTTCGTATATTGTTTCAGCCAGGCTACGCCGCACAGATCCAACGTAAAACGCGTACCTGTTTCGAAGGTGCGGATCCCGCGTTCGCAAAGCACGACATTCGGATTTCCGCCGGCCAGTACGAACTCAGCCGCCTGTACAAACTCCTGTAGGGTTGTTCCGAATCCACGCTTGATGAGTACCGTTTTCTGCGTTTTTGCGCAGGCACGCAGGATGCCCTGATCGTACATGGCTTTCGCTCCTACCTGGATTACATCCGAATATTCAATGATCTCGTCGATGTGTGTAGCATCGCGCGCTTCGGTGATGACTGTGTGACCAAACTCCGCACGCATTTTCGCGAGCAGTTTCAGTCCGTCGAGGCCCATTCCCTGGAAACTATATGGACTTGTTCTTGGCTTGTAGCAACCGCCACGCAAAGTAGTCAGTCCTAATTTTGTAAGCAATTGCGAAGATTCGCGGATCTGTTCTTCGGATTCCACCGAGCAGGGACCGCCGATGAAAATGGTATTTTTAGTCTGCCCACCGATCACGGTGTTGCCGATCTTTACTTCTCTGGTTTGATTCAGGTAACTGCGCGAAGCGAGCTGGATGTCGTTGGCAAAGACCCAGGAGTCAGCAACTACATCCGCCAAAGCGGCCGGAACTTCCTTTACGCCGGATCCTGTTACAAGCACAGGCGTATTGCCGGATTGAATGTGGAATGCTTTGATCTGCTCAGCGAATCGGGCAGCATCTGCCGGACTAACAGTCTCTTTCAGGTGTAAAATCATAATTCTCCTTTTATCAGGTTCACAAAGGTAACAATTCCCCGCGCATCTGAATGCTCATTCACGACAGGAAGATAGAGAATCGGGAAAGGAATCTTTTTGATCAGCCGCAACATTTCGTTCACAGTAGCTGATTCCTTTACAGTTACGGCATTTGTATTCACCAATTCGTACACCGGCATACCCTGCAGGTTTTCGAGGTTTTTCAGCAATCCCTTGCGCACATCTGCATTTGAGATCAATCCTTTGAACCGGCCCGCTTCATCTGCAACGATGCAGAATCCGAGCTGACCGGCTTCGATTGTTTCGAGGATGCCTTTCAGCGTCAGGTCAGCTTCGCGGATCACAGGCGATTCTTCGAGCGGCACCATGAAATCTTTCACGAGGAAATGGGATTCCACTTCGCGTTTCGTCAGATTCATCAGCGCATGGCCGATGCTTGGCGCATTGAACAGGTAAGAACCGGAAACGGAACTGCTCACGCCCATGTTGCGCAGGATGAAAGATACTTCGGCGTTTACGCCGCCGTCCACATGGATGGATTTGGCCGGGTACAGTTTTTTGAAGGAACGGATCTTTGTAAAATTCCAGGTATCAAAAACGCCTCCGCTCTGTCCGGGAATCGTCGCCATGATGAGGATGAAATCGAAATCCGCATATTCCGCGAATACTTCTATAGGCGTCGGGGTGATAACCGCCAATCCTTTTTTCGCCGTAATACCTGCCGGGAATACGAGCTTCTCCTGTAGGTTCTCATACTGGAAAGTCACATACTCCACCGGATTGGCGAGCAGCAGCTCCATGTACTTTTGCGGTGTATCTGTGATGATGTGTAAGTCGATCGGAATGTTGCACCAGGTGCGGATCTGCCGGATATCCTCAAAAACAGCAATATCGTCGTTGCAATCCACATGCAGCAGGTCGACATGGTGGTCCATTAGGTCCTGAATAACATCTTTCAGGTTTCGTTTTTTATCGCTGTAGATGGAAGCTGAGATTTTCATGGGTCTGATGCTGTTTATGTAAATTTTGCTGTTCGATCCACCCATTTTCAAAGCCGGAAACCGTCGGTGAAAATTCGTAAATTTGTTCGCAAAGATATAATTTATACGAAATGCTATTGTTAAAAAATGTACGCTTTACGGGGAGTAAAAATAGGGAAAGTTTAATTGATTTCCACCTTCCCAAGCACTTCAATGGCGAAATCATCTTATTTATACACGGTTACATGGGTTTCAAGGACTGGGGAGCCTGGAACCTGCTCGAAAAATATTTTACCGACCGGCAATATGGCTTCTGCAAGTTCAACATGAGCCACAACGGCGGCACGGTCGACAATGGCATCGATTTTCCCGATCCCGCAGCTTTTGCAGAGAATAATTATTCGACGGAGCGCAATGATGTTTCCTGTGTACTCAACTGGATTGCAACACAGGTCACTCCCCTGCCCGCGATCCATTTGCTTGGTCACAGTCGCGGCGGCGGCATCGCCCTGCTGAGCGCGGCAGACCACCGCGTTTCGTCTGTGATGAGTCTCGCCGGCATCAGCTCTGTCGAACAACGCTTTGAGGGCGCACAAATGCTGGCCGACTGGCAGTCACAGGGCGTGAAATATGTCACAAACCAGCGCACGAAGCAGAATTTACCGCTCAATTACTCCCAATATGTCGATTTCGTCCAACACCGCGACCAGCTCAATATCGAACAAGCCTGTCAGCGACTGCAAAAGCCCGTTCTGCTGATCCATGGTGAAGCCGACACTTCCGTACCGATAGCAGAAGGCGAACAATTGTCACAATGGCTGGATGTACCGCTGCACAGGATTGCCGGTGCAGATCATGTTTTCGGCAGTATGCACCCATGGGAATCAGATCAGTTGCCGGTTTTACTGGAACGTGTCGGCGAGGAGGTATTGGCGTTTTTGGGTTCTTTTTAGGAAAACCGGCTTATGAATTCAGGAAAAGAAATAACTGCAATCCCAATCAGGAGTCTTACAATCATTATTTTACTGTAGTTTTCATAACCGAACCAATCTACAACATGCTGCTTTTTCTATTTCCTGTTAATCTGTTGCCGATTTCCATTTTCGGACGTAGCCAACCAGCAGCCATGCTAAATTAAATGAATGATTCCATATACCCACACTGGATTATTCCAGATGGCTCTAAATAAATCTGCTGTTTGCTTGCTTCCTAGTTAACGGCTTCGATCTGCTTCAAATGCTGTTCTACCTGGTATTTATTGAAATTATCCCATTGGGGCGCGGCACTCATTTTTCCACCCACCATCCGGTCGATGCACATATTCTCATCCTGGTATTGCGCATGCAGCACCTCCAGGACCTTAAAGAAAAATTCATCGAGCATCCCGATCGCGTCAAATTCAGTTTTGTATCCACTGAGGTTTAATAAATCCAGCACTTCCAGCTTTTCTGTCTCGTCTATCTCTGTCAGGTAACCGTTTTTTAGCGCTTTGAAGACCAGATTATTCCATGCAATACTGTCATGTCCCCAGCTTACATCGGGGAGATTTAAAGCGTGCTCGCAAATGAGAATAATTGCGTGCAGGACCTCGTTCAAATAAGCCGCCGGGAATTCGTCAAAGCTTCTGAACTCAAAACCACTTTGATACATTTTTTCCTGGTTAAAATCCAGGCCGATATCGGAAAGCAATTCATAATCCAGGGCCGATTCAATTTGATCCCGCCACCAGATGTTATCTCCCTTTTCAAACTTCAGGAGCTTTCTGAATTCGTCTACCTGGTAGGTCAGGATCTTTCCTTTCGCCATTGTTTTGTGGAAAGTACCCACGCCTGTATAGCGGGACATCGCATTTCTCATGGAACCACCGGCGAATTTTTCCTTCAAACCATGCTTCGTACTGATGACCTGCATAATGTCCGGACTCCCTAATGTTGCTATAAACAGGGGCTCAAACCATTGCAGCAGGTAGATCGCATTGGCGTGTTTGGCTTCAAAAGCAGCATAATCCACGATCCGACTATTTTGTGTCAGCGTTGGCAACGTAATGTGAAAATGGTAAGTGCCATTGTTAAACAAAACGATGTTTTCCTGATTGGACATAAAGCGGTTGAAACCGATGTTGTAAGCTGGAAAATGCAATGGCTCTTTAAGTACAGCTGATTCGTTGATTTTATCGATGAACAGTTTTTTCGTAGCAGCCAGCTCATCACAGGCATCCGCGACGTTCCTGTTTTCAAAGTATTTGGTTACAAATTCAATAGAATCGCCGTCAAAATTCACAGAGCCCATCGGAATGTTTTTCTGCGTAAGCATACTCTGAATATTGTAAGGCTGGGTCTCCAGGAAATGCTCGAGAATTGATTTTCCCAGGTATTCAGGATTGTCAAGCGGTGGATTTACGACAGGGATAGTCTTGTGTTGGTAGTTGAGATCCAGTTTATCCAGCGAATGACTATTGATCATGCGGCTGACCTTGTATTCTTTATTTTTATCAAAGGCAGCTTCCAGCACAGGTATCAGTACGCCTGATTTATAACAGGTTCTATAATCGATGCTGTAGCGTTCGCAGCCAATTTTATCTTGTATAAATGCCCCAGAAACAATTAATGATTCTTCGAATTGCATGTAGGTTTCGTTTTCTAATCCAATTCCCCAGTAATAGGTAGCTTTCTGATTTTCTGTCATTTATTTTTTGGCTTATTAAATCGTTAAGTACTTATTGAATATGATTTGTTTAATCATGGTAGTAGAACACATGCGCGGAATAACGCTCATGATTCCACCAGTCTTTTCGGGCTTTCGAAAAGTAGTTGTAATTTAACTTGCCCGCTTGCGATTGCAAAGGATAGATCACGACCCCATTTTCGCGGTAGGCCTTTTTTGCAGCGGTTTCAGGAACAATGGGCGCGATGTGGCCGGAAAGACCAACAATTTTCCGTTTGGCACAAATGATTCCAATACCGCCTTCGTTATTGACTTTCCGTTGGATTTCATCGAGGTCCGTCATCCTTTTCCAGCCGAAATCAGCGCCCCATTTCAAGAACCAATCGTGGATCGCACTCGAGTAGATCCGGGCAACGGTTTCGTCGAAAACCGGTACGACCTCTTCCCCTGCGGCTATTTTTGCGAGGGATTCAGCGGTCCACCAAACGGTAGGAAGATACACTTTCGAGAAATAGCAAAAATCATATGCATACACATTGCAGTAAGTGTCATCAATGGTCCGGCGGTACCTCATACTGTGCTTCACATCCAATGTATCAATGAGCTGCCGAATACTTTCCTTTTTGGTTTCCGCATTGGTCAAATCGCGGTATGCAATACCTGAATCACTCATGGGGTGCGGCTTGTCGCGCATGGAATCCAAACGGGATTCCGGGCTCGGTAATAAATGGGCACTTTTTATTCGGCCGTCCGGTGTTGCATCTGCGACGAGCGCTGTTGGATTCGTTGCTATCGTTTCTTTTTTCATGTTGGCCGTTTTGATTTACGTACAATGCTTACGATCCGCCGCAGCGGATGGGTAAAGTTACAATTTCAGAATGAATTGGTGTTTACAGGTTAGAAAGTTTGGAAAAGTTGGTACTGTGCTACCACAGTACCTTCCCATTCTCTATAAATAACATTTGCCGGATTTTTGTTTGTGCAAACACCTCCTGTTAGCAGCTGCTATACTTTAGAGAAGGCCAGTTTATACTTCTTCAGTGGGACTGTTTTTGCAACTTGATATCCTTCAGTTGTCCTGACATGGTCACTCCAAGCATCCAAAGTGTCAAAATCCATACTCCAGGAATTGTAGCTTTTGACCGAAACCGGTTCAAACATCAGGGTCAGCGAAAGCTGGAACATGTCCATGTTCTTTTTAGAAAACTGGCGTGTCAGGTTCAAACTAAAATGTTCACCTGCTTCTCCGCCCCAGTTATAGGTACCATATTGAAAAAGCAGCATATCGTCCGCATGTACATTGGTCGAAATTCCTTTTGCTTTCAGTTCCGAATGTAATTTTATTGAAAGCTCCAGTACATTGTCTACAGTTAGTGTCGGTGCTGCTTGAAGCAGTTTTTCAATGGCGAGTTGGTATTCTTTTTCAATGGCCGTCAGTAAAATTGTTTTTGTTATCACCTCTGTTTCTTTTTGAATTTCAATCATTCTTGTTGTCCCCAAAATGGCGGGTATCATTTTAGAACGGCGGGCAATTTATTTCAGCCGGTCAATTAAATCCTGGATATTTCCTCTCCATTTGGGATATAATTCTGCATTGTCACTCCAAAGTTCATTCAATTCTGAATTGTCACTCATAACGATTTCCAGTGCTTTAACTGCATTTGCTTTTAAGTGCATCACATCCAGCATTTTATGCTTTTCAATAAATGGATAAAAATTTTCGTCCGCTGCATCCACCCTTGGTTTTGTACCGTTGATTATACTGTCGATGTATGAAGCTGAAACGGTTACAGCATGGCAGTCGTCATATTCTAAATAGTCCGTGTCCATCGCTGTTTCAAAAGCTTTTATAAAAACATCTTTTGGATTTTCAGCATTTTCAATTTCTTCTATGTAATCATAAGCGGTGTCGTCATCAAATATTCCAGGTCCCCATGCTCCCATACTTTATTTATTTTAAGTTGTTAATCTGTGTTTTATGTGTTTGTTGTAAGCCGTTGGTCCAAATTCCGACTAGACGTTTCCCTATTCAGATCAATGGCTTGCTTCCCAAAGCAAAGCTGTCTTTTCTTCATTTGTCCACCAAAATGGCTTTTTATCCTTGTCTTTCTGCGGTCCGAACAATTTTTGATAATCGTAACCCACAAAATTCAATTTCAGTAATTTGTGGTAATAACCATCCAGATAAAGGCTGAATTTTTCTGCAAACGTCCTTTCATCCCAGTCCTTTGGGGATGCTTCAAAATGCCCGATTCTCCTGAAAATTTCCAGCACTTCGCCTTTGGTTATATCATCTGTCGTTGGAGGGTCCGGAAGCGCAATTCTAAATGCCAAAACTTCGGCGCCTTCTTCTTCCCAGTATTCCCAAAGGTTATGGTTCGAAAGGTCTTTGCCGGTAAGTGCATGTAGTTTATTTTCGAGCGCCCTGTAGGCCATGTTATCTTCGTCATCTTCCTGTTCCCTGAACGTGGCGTATTGCAGAATCTGGTTCAGAATTCCAGGGTATAACTTTTCTGCAATTTCAAACCCTGGTTCTATTTCGCTTCTTAATTTCATAGTCAGATCAAGTCTGTTTCATAAATTACTGATAGCTTGGCATTCGGGAACAAAAGTTATTTTTTGCATCTCTCGAATGACAATACTCCAGATTGCCAAATATGCTAAACTATTGCTTTTTTGGGTTGGTGGGCCAGCGAATATACAATTTTCAACCGAAGAAGTACGGTGATCTTTGACTTTCTTGTGCCTGGGTATTCAGGAAAATCAACAGGCAGATTGATCTATTTTCGTGAATAGCCAATTACAGTATTGACTTAAAACAATTTAAAAGTCATTGCCGGCACCATTCACTCAATATTTTTTCAGCGTCCTGCGTTAAAAGTTCAATGTCATATTTGATTTTCTTTTTCTTCAGTTTTTCGGCAACGATTGTCAGCATTTCCAGAAAGTCAGCTCGCAGAATCTGTTGCTGTTCGGATAAGTCCAACTCACCGAATGCTTTGGTGAAATGTCGTGTTACCACCAATCTGAGTTCATTATTTTTGGTAGCTAGTTTTCCAATGTCCAAACGTGGCCGAATGTAATAGGCCGGCATTCCACCTGGATTTTTTGCGCCTTTGAAATCGTTTGGAACCTCAGCTTCCCCGTGAAAGTATTCGTACCTCACACTCGGACTTTCGTCATCGTGATGACTGAAACAAAGCTGGATGCCGAGGTATGAAAACGCATCGCCATAAAGTTCGGGCCTCGTTTGTCGGACCATTTTGTTTTTCAGCATTTCCAGGCTGTCGATCAATGGCTGAACCGAACGTTGATAATTGCCGGACCTCGTCCACCGGATCGGACTTTTGGGCAATTTATTCCGTTGCGATGTGAATTTTGAAATTCCGTAATCTGTTGTATCGGTTCCTTCTGCAAGGATGAAAGTTTCGTGCTGCTTACGCCATCTTTTGCTCCATGCCGGTTTCTTTTCAAAAAAACTGTTTTGCATTTCGGTATAAAATGCTCCGTTAATCCATTGCTCAGCAATGGCTTCAAATGGTTCATGATCACCCCAGCCGGTGAGTTGCAATGCTTCACACACACGCACCAGTTCGTTCCACTCTTTGATGTTTTGGTAGTTAACAAGCCTGCCAAAAGCAGCCAGCAATGCTGGACGAAGCTGATCCGCAGCAACCGATTGGATGTATTCACGGAGCGCTTCAAGGGTATCAATTTTAAAAATTTCATGCATTGATTGGTGTATTGGTCTTTGGCATTAGTCTGACTGAAATGCTTGTGGCATTCGTTTTCATGTACTCCTTATTTCTACATTTTCACGCCCGTCATCGTCTGTTTCTAAAAATAATTTCCAATTCAAACTTTCAGCAATTTCAGAAAATATTTTTACATAAACATTTTGGTCAATATGCTGTTCCTTGGAACAAACGATTGCGATCAATGTAACAAACTGTATTTCTTTGTCGCTTGCCGCAAAATTTCCATCTTTTGTTTCAACCAAAACGATGTCAACCCAGGGAAAATTTTCAACATTTGAAAAAGTCTGATGATTTTTCTGTTTGAAGCAATTTGTCTTCAACAAGACATCACAAACAGTTTTAGTTTCAATTTTTTTTGTAAAAAACAGATCGCTCTGTATATTATAATAATTGTATTTATCACTCCACATTTTAATCGCTAATAAGTATCAGTTAAAAACTCAATGGCTTCCTTTTAAGTCATTTTTGTGTTTGAAATTTTCTAATTCATTGGTTGGCTACAATCTTGCGTGGATGGCACAAACTCAAAACTTTTCACGCATTTGAAAAATACCGCCAGGCGATCCGAATGCGCTCTGCCGAAGATAGAAAAGAAATCTCATTCCCCCAGGCAGTGTTTGACGATTCCCTGCCACAGACCTGTATATTTCCCTCCAAATTGCACCAGCCCGCGCATTACAAATCCATTGCGAAGCTTATCTTTGAATTCCAAAAAGTTAAAATACCCAGATGAAAAGAATTCTCCTGTTTGCCTGTATCTCTTTTGCTTCCTTCGGATTTTCACAATCCGCAGTACACAGTTGCTCAACCCTGAAATCCAGGACCGCGCAAGCCAAGAGTGCCACGCTGACTGTCGCCCAGATCACACAAACAGAAAAGTACGACGTACATTTTTATGCGCTCGACCTACAGATGACAAACACAGTAACGACGTTGTCGGGCACAGGAGAAATACATGCGACTTCGCGCGAAGCAATCGATTCCATGTGGTACGAATTGTACCCCGACTTTGCGATTTCAGAAATCCGGTTAAATGGCACACCTGTAGCTTTCGCCAGATCCGGTTCGGCGATCAGGGTGCCGGTGAATATCCCTGCGGGAACAAGCTTTGTGATTGCAACCGATTACAATGGAACACCGCCTACGGCTGTCACGAATCCGCTCGGCGGCGCAGGCATGAGCAACGACAGCTCGCCCTCCTGGGGCAATGTCGTGACCTGGTCCCTGAGCGAACCTTTCTCTGCTTACGAATGGTGGCCCTGTAAACAATCGCTGCGGGACAAAGCGGACAGTGTTGCTGTAAACATCACCGTTCCGAGTACGTGCAAAGCCGGGTCTAACGGCGTACTCGAATCGGTTACCGACCTCGGGAACGGATCTACGCGCTACGCCTGGAAACACAGGCATCCGATCGATTATTACCTGATTTCCGTAGCGGTTGCGGAATACATCGAATACAATGTCTACGCACATCCTGCGGGCAGCCCGGATTCGGTCCTGATCCAGAATTTCATTTACGACAATCCGGGAACCTTACCTCAATTTCAGGCAGATATCGACGAAACAGCCGATTTCCTGGAATATTATTCGGGCATCTACGGCATCTACCCTTTTCACGATGAGAAATACGGGCATTGCATGGCTCCACTCAGCGGCGGGATGGAACACCAGACAATGACGACACAGGGCTTTTTTGAGCGCACGCTGACGGCACATGAATTGGCGCATCAATGGTGGGGCAATCACGTTACCTGCAATTCCTGGGCAGATATCTGGGTCAACGAAGGATTTGCTTCCTACAGCGAATACCTGATGCTGGCGGAAATGTATGCGCCTGACCACATCACCGATATGGCTGTGAGACATTCCAACATCATGGACGAGCCAGGCGGCAGCGTCTGGGTAGAAGACAGTCTCAACGAAGGACAAATCTTTTCAAGCAGGCTGACCTACGACAAAGGCGCAGCGATTATCCACACAATGCGTTTCGTCATGAACAACGATACGCAATTCTTCCAGGCATTGAGAAATTACCAGGACGATTTCGCGAACAGCACCGCAGCAGGAACAGACGTTCAGGCTGCGCTCGAAGCGGTATCCGGTATCGATTATGCGTCTGTTTTCGAACAATGGTATTACGGACAGGGAT
>Ga0247806_10000571_pt1 | contig 22134 bp, 21 predicted proteins | sample UWRJL059202B1_FD_179935 | JGI IMG/M metagenome (GOLD analysis project Ga0247806, IMG submission 179935) | Plant litter microbial communities from Arlington Agricultural Research Station in Wisconsin, United States - UWRJ-L059-202B-1 | ecosystem: Environmental > Terrestrial > Plant litter >... | reverse complement strand
GGTTCAGCTGCTGGTGGAGCGCGGGTCGGAGCGCCGGCGAGCGTCCCGCGCCAGGGATGAGGTGGCCACCAGGCTCGGCATCGCGGCACTGCTGGATGAAGCGGATGCGGCCGAGTCGCTCCTGGGCGCCGACACGGTGTCTCCGCGCCGGGCGGCCCGCACGACCGTGCCCGCAGCGGATGTGTCGACCGGCACCCCGGACTTCGCCCGGCTGATGGACGAACTGACCTTCGCCACCTCGCCCGCCCGGTCGGACGCCGGGTCCGGCCCGGCGCCGGCTGAGCCAGAAATCCCGTCGTCACTCCAGCCGCACCACCTCGACTCCGGCGGTCGGGCGGCCCTGTCCCCGGGCGCGCCGACGATGCTGGACGGCCCGGGCGACCTGATCCTGCTCATCGGCCTGCCCGACGATGTCGCCGCGGCCGCAGCGTTGCTGTCGGCCCAGGCGTCGGCGCCGCTCTTCGACGAGCGGGAGCAGGTCACCGACCGCCGTTCGGCCCTCGCCGCCAGGGCCAGGGGAGTGGAGCACGGCCGGAGTGTCCTCGTGGCGTATGCGTCCGGTGACCCGGCCGCGCTGGGCGCCGACCAGGTCTGGGCCGTGGTGCACGCCGGCCGGAAACCCGCCGACACGGCGCGCTGGGTGCTGGGCGCCGGCGCACTCGTGATGATCGACGCCGTCGCCGTGCTCGGCTGGGACGCCACGGCCACTCCGGACACCGTGCTTGAGGCGGGTCTGCCGATCGGCTGGCTCGCCCCAGCCGGGCCGCCGCAGCCGTTCGCGATAGGCTGAGCGGATGCTGGTTCTCACGCGCAAACAGGGGGAAAAGATCCTCATCGGTGACGACATCGTCATCACCGTGCTCGACGTCCGCGGCGACAGCATCCGCCTCGGCGTGGACGCCCCGCGGGGCATCTCGATCCAGCGTGCCGAGATCCTCAAGGCCGTCACCGAGGCCAACCTCGAGGCCAATCTCGCCGCCGGCGGCGACGACCAGCTCGCGGCAGACCAGCTGAAGTCCAGCCTGGGCCTCTAGCCCCGCCTCGGCACCCGCCCGCCCTGCCCGGTAACTGTTCCCCGAACGGACAATTGCGCCCGGCGTACCGGGCGCAATTGTCCGAACGGGCAACAGTTGTGGCCAGTGGGCCTACTCGGCGGCGCGCCGATCGAGCCGGGCCACGCCGATCTTCGAGTCGGCCATGCCGTAGAAGACGTAGAGCTGGCCCTCGATCTCCTCGATCGCGGTGGGGAAGACCACATTGGGCACGATGCCGCTGGTCTCGTCGGCGGTCTCGGCCTTCAGCAGCGGCTCGCTGGTGCGGCTGAGCACGATCGTGGGGTCGTCGGCGTCCAGGATCATGCCGCCGGCGGCGTAGTTCACCTTCTGCTGCTGGTCGAACGCGCGGGCGAGGATGCCCGTGACGCCGTGGTGCAGCAGCAGCCAGCCCTCGGGCACCCGCAGCGGTGCCGGGCCGCCGCCGATCTTCAGCTCCTCGAACGCGAACTGGGGACCGGCCAGGAACCGGTGCCCGCGCCAGAAGGTGAGCGCCGAGACATCCGCCAGCGCCTCGGCCACCGGCACGTAGCTGATCCAGATGCTCTGCCGCTGGTCGGTGACCCCGGCCGGCACGCGGATGCCCTCGCCGGGCTTGGTTTCGTCCAGGTCCCACATCGGCCGGTGCAGCACCGCGAAGCTCTCCACCCCGTCCGGTGCGGTGACCGGCTCGGGGAAGAAGACGGTGTCCTTGTTGTGGAACAGGTTCAGGTCCATGTCCAGGGCCTCGTCGTAGGCGAACAGGGCCGGCCCCAGCCGACGCCACGCGCGGAGGTCGTCGGAGACCGCCACGGCGGTGCGCGGGCCGAGCGGCCCGTAGGCGACGTAGGTCATCACGTGCAGGCCGAGGCGGGGGATGAAGGTCACCCGGGGGTCTTCGACGCCGGCGTTGTTCGCGCCGCGTTCCCAGCCCCGGTCCGGCGCGAGGACCACGCCCTCGCGCTCGACCCCGGTGGGTACCCCGTTCTCGATGATCACCCGGGCCAGCCCCACTCTGGAGACGTTGCCGGTGGCGACGAGCCGGGGGAGCAGGTACAGCGTTCCGTCCGGCGTGCGCCCGGTGCCCGGGTTGAGCACCCCCTCGGCCTCGAGCTCGTTGCCCTCCTCCGGCGTCATGACGACGCCCATCCTGGTGAGGGTGTACGGGAAGGTGGTGGTTGTGGTGGTGGAACTCATGACTAACCTTTCACGCCGGAGCTGATGTCGCTCGCGACGAAATGCCGTTGGAAGATGATGAAGAGAATGACCATCGGGGCCGCCAGGACGCACGCGCCGGCGAGGATGGCGCCGAACGGGTTCGCGGCGGTGGCTGCGATGTTGGTGAGGTAGTTCGCCAGGGAGACCGCCAGGGGTTGCAGCGAGGCTTCCTTGGTGATGAGGAACGGCCAGAGGAACTCGTTCCAGGGGCCGATGAAGGTGAGCAGCACCACGGTCAGCAGTGCCGGACGCACCAGCGGAATCGCGATGCTCCACAGGATCTTCAGCTCGCCGGCACCGTCGATCCGGGCGGCGTCGAAGAGGGCCTTGGGAACCTGCAGGAAGTACTGCCGGAAGACCAGCACCGCCGTCGAGTTGATCGCGAACGGAAGGATCATGCCCGCGTAGCTGTCGGCGAGGCCGTAGTCGCGGGCGATCATCACGTAGAGCGGGATCATCAGCAGCTGGAATGGCACCACCTGCACGAGCAGCATCAGCGAGAACGTGACGCCGCGTCCCCGCCACTCCAGCTGTGCAAGGGCGTAGCCGACCAACACACCGAACACGACGGTGCAGAGGATGACGCCACCGGCGAAGATCCCGGAGTTGACCAGGCCCTGCAGCAGGTTGATGCGGCTGTTGATGTCGACGTAGTTCTGGCCGGTGATGTTCGCCGGGTTGGGGAAGGCGCCGGCCACCGTGGGGTCCGGCGTGGTCTGCAGGGAGCCGATCACCATGTAGTAGAACGGAAACAGGAACACCAGGGCGCCGATGAACAGCACGACGTAGCGGAGGATGTTCTGGTTCCGGCTCATGCCGTCGACCTGCCGGGCTTTCGTGCGCACCTTCTTGGTCCGCGCCGTTTCAGCGTTGGCCAGGCCCGCGGCGACTGCTGGGTCCTGCGCGTTTTTCATGATTCGTCCCCTCCGGCCAGCTTGCGTTGGATGAATGCCAGGATCAGCACGCCGATCACGAGGATGACCCCGATCGCGGCGGCAATGCCCGGTTCGCCCTGTTCAATGCCGCGCTGGTACATGATCAGCACGGGCGACGACGAGGCCCCGTTGGGGCCGCCTCCGCCGGTGAGCAGATAGGGCTCGGTGAACAGGTTCGCGCCCGTGACCGTGGCCAGCAAGAGAACCAGCACGGTCGCCGGCCGCACGCCCGGTACGGTGATCGAGAAGAACATCCGGATCTTGCCGGCACCATCCGTCGCCGCGGCCTCATACAGTTCGTCGGAGACGTTTTGCAGGGCGGCCAGGTAGAGCAGGATGAAGAAGCCCATGCCCTTCCAGGTGACGAAGATGGCGATGGTCGGCATCGCCCATTGTTCGTTGATCAACCAGGCCGGGTCAGGGGCGAGCGGGCCGAGGATCTGGTTGACCAGGCCGTTGCCGCTGAACAGGAAGATCCAGACACCGACGACGGCGACGCTTGCCGTGACGTACGGCACGTAGAAGGCAACCCGCAGGAAGGTGCGGGCATGCACAATCTTGTTCAACGCCGTGGCGAGCACGAGCGACAGCACCACCGTGAGGGGCACGTTGATCAGCAGGAAGATGCCGACGTTGCCGAAGGAGCGGATGACGGCGGGATCGCTGAGCACCTCCTGGAAGTTCGCGAGCCCGACGAACGGGCGATCCACCACCGCGCCGGGGGCGGCGAAGAAGTAGTCGTGGAACGACATGTAGAACGCAAAGACCAGCGGGTAGGCGAAGACGAGGAGGACGAAGATCAGGTAGGGGGCGCTGAGCAGGAGCCCCAACGGGTTTCTGCCCAGCAACTGGCGCCGGCGGCCCCGGCGGGGGCCCCCGCCGCCAGGCTGTGTGGGCCTGGCGGCGGGGCTCGGGGTGACGCTCCCGGAGGAGACGGTCGTTGACATGAGACTTACGGCTCTGCGATCAGTTCGTTGACCTTGTCGGCCGCGGCATCGAAGGCGTCGGCAACATCGCCCTCACCGGAGATGACACTCTTCGTCCAGGCATCCCGGAAGGCCTGCCAGGCGGCGACGGAGTTGGCCACCTGCGGCACCTCGACCGTGCGTGAGGCCTGGTCGCCGAACTGCTCGTAGGCCGGGTTGGCCGCGAAGTAGTCGGGGTAGGCGCTGGTCAGGTCCTGGCGCAGCGGCATCTGTCCGGTCAGCTCGAGCAGCTGGCCGTCCTGTTCTTCACTGGTGGAGAACTTCAGCACGTCCCAGGCCGTGGCCTGGTTCTTGCAGGCCGAGAACAGTCCGACGTTCTTCGCGTCACTGAAGGTGTATGCGGCTGTGGGGTCGGTGCCGGCGCTGGTCGGGAACGGCACAGCACCCCAGTTCACGACATCCTTGTAGACCGACACGGCCCAGGGGCCGGCGCTCGACATCGCGGCGGTACCGTCGGCGAACGAATCACCCTGGTGCTGCTCCTTGCCGGCGAGGTTCTCCGCGTAAATGGTCTTCCAGAACTCGCCGACGGCTACGCCCTCGTCCGAGTTGAACGTGGCTTCTCCGTCTTCGACGAAGAGGGTGCCGGCGGTCTCGGCCGCGTAGGTCGGGTAGAAGTCAAACCAGCTCTGGAAGAACTGGCTGGTGGCGGCGGGGTTGATGGCGTACTGCGACACGCCAGCGGCCACCAGGGCGCGCGAGGTGTCCAGGAACTCGTCGTAGGTGGCCAGCTTGGGGTTCTCCGGGTCCAGCCCGGCCTTGGCGAAGAGGTCCTTGTTGTAGAACAGCATCACCGGGTTGGATTTCCACGGCATCTGGTAGAACTTGCCGTCGTCGCTCTTGTACTGGTCGGCCAGGTCGCCGGTGCGCTCGGCGATGTAGGAGTCGCCGTCCTCGAAGCTGCTGAGGTCCACGAGCCCGCCCTGCTTGACGAACTGCGGCACGGCTACCGGGGCGGTGTTGTAGATCAGGCAGGGCGCGTTGCCGGCGGTGATGGCGGCGCCGATGACCTCTTCGCTGCTCTTGCCGGCCGGGATCTCCTGGGCCTTGACCTGCTCGTCGGGGTGGTCGGCGTTCCAGGCCTCGACCATCTGCTTACCCCAGAGCACCTCGTTCTCGTTGTTCGAGTACCAGATGGTGATGTCGCCCCTGGACTCGGCACCCCCTGAACTGCCGCCGCTGGAACAGGCGCCGAGGGTGACGACCATGGCGGCGGAGGTGACGGCGGCGGCGAGAAGGCGCCTGCCGTTTCGGGGAGTGGTGTGCGGGCGGATGTTGCTGTGCATGGCGTTCTCCATTCATGATTCCGCAGCGGCTCTGCTGCGGCATGTTCCGTACGGGTGGTGCTGGTGGTGCGGGTGGTGCGGGTGGTGCGGGGTGAGGCGGGTGAGGTGGGTGAGGGGCGTATCGGTGAGTTCTGTGTCAGCGGGATGTCGGCGCTGCCGCCGAGCCCCGGATGATCAGACGGGCGGCGGGAAGTTCGACGTCCTCGGCGGATCCGGTCCGGATGAGTCCGAGCAGGGTGGTCGCGGCCGCCCGGCCCCAGACCATCGGGGTCGCGCCGACCGTGGTCAGCGCGGGGTAGACGTACCGGGCGAATTCGATGTCGTCGAACCCGGTGATCGACAGGTCGTCAGGCACGCTCACTCCGAGTTCCTGGGCCACGCCGATGCCGGCGATGGCCATGGGGTCGTTGGCGAAGACGATGGCGGTGGGCGGCTGGGCTTGACGGAGCAGCCTGCGGGTGGCATCCGCCCCCGCCGAGATCGAGAAGTCGGTCTCGACGACCTGGCCGTCGCCCAAGCCGGCGTCGCGCATCGCGGCGGTGAAGGCGGCGCGCCGCCGGTTGCCGTGCAGCATGGCGGCGCTGCCGGCCACGTGGGCGATGCGCCGGTGCCCGAGTGCGGCCAGGTGGCGCACCGATTCGCTGACGCCGTTGGTGTCGTCGATCGACACCGACGGGAACGGGCTGGGCTGGTCGGGGCGGCCGAGGGTCACGGCAGGCAGGCCGAGTTCGGACAGGCACGGGATGCGCGCGTCGTCCTGCCGCAGGTCGCTGAGGAAGACGCCGTCGACCCGGCCATCGGTCACGAGGGTTCGATAGGTCGCCAGCTCGGTCGACGCATCCGGCACCACGCTGAGCACCAGGGCGAGGCCCTCGGGGGCGAGGATGGTCTCGACGCCGGCGATGAAGGAGGTGAAGAACGGGTCCGACCCGAGCACCTCGGGGTCCCTGGCGATGACAAGGCCGAGGGCGAAGGACCGCTTGGACGACAGCGACCTGGCCCGCAGCGACGGGGTCCAGCCGAGGGTTCCGGCGACCTGCAGGATGCGCGAACGGGTTTCGGCGGACACGCCGGGCCGGTCGTTGAGTGCGAACGAGACGAGGCCCTTGCTGACCCCGGCCTCCCTGGCCACGTCGGCGATCGTCACCTTGCTGGAATCCTGGGCGGGATCCATGGGGCCTCCTCGTTGATGGCGTTCCGGGTCGGCACCCGATGGTGACTGAACCGGTTTAGAGTCAACCTATACCGGTTTAGTCATCCCCGTCAAGCGATTTCCCACAGTCGGCGACCGCACCTGGGCGGATGCCTTGAGGCGGCGGGTGCGTGGGCCTAGGGTGATCTGCACCATGGACTGGTTCGCCACGGGGGAGTACAACCTCGCGAGAGAGATCCTGCAGCGGGGTGTCGCCGCGATCTTCCTGATCGCCTTCGTCTCCGCCCTCAACCAGTTCCCGGCCCTGCTCGGCGACACCGGCCTGCTCCCGGTGCGGCGCTTCACGGCTGTGGTGGGGTTCCGGCGGGCGCCCAGTCTGTTCCAGTGGCGCTACTCCGACCGGATGCTGCGGGCTCTCGCCTGGTCCGGCATCGCCCTGGCCGGCTCCGTGGTGCTCGGCCTGCCCCAGCTCGGCCCGGCCTGGCTGCCGATGCTCGTGTTCCTGCTGCTCTTCGCCGGCTATCTCTCGATCGTCAACGTCGGGCAGACCTTCTACTCCTTCGGCTGGGAGAGCCTGCTGGTCGAGGCGGGGTTCATCGTCGCATTCCTCGGCTCCAACGCCGTCGCCACCCCGCTGCCGGTGCTGTTGTTCCTGCGCTGGCTGGTGTTCCGGCTCGAGTTCGGCGCCGGCCTGATCAAGCTGCGGGGCGGCCGCGAATGGCGCGACCTCACCGCCCTGTTCTACCACCACGAGACCCAGCCGATGCCCAATCCGGTGAGCTGGTTCGTGCACCACCTGCCCCGGTGGTTCCACCGGGGGGAGGTGCTGGCCAACCATGCCGTGCAGCTCGGTCTGCCCCTGCTGCTGTTCGCCCCGCAGCCGGTGGCGTCGATCGCCGCCGGCCTGATCCTGCTCAGCCAGCTGTGGTTGGTGGTCACCGGCAACTTCGCCTGGCTCAACTGGATCACCATCGTGCTGGCGTTCGCGGCCGTCGACGACGCCTCCTTCCGCTGGCTGGGCGGCCTGGTCCTGCCCGGGTTGCGGGCGGCGCCGGCGGGCGTGGCGCCGGGGGAACAGCCGCTCTGGTTCGTGGTGGTGGTGCTCGCCGTGATCCTTCTGCTGCTGGTGCTCAGCTGCTGGCCGGCCCGTAACCTGCTCCGCCGCCGCCAGCTGATGAACGCGAGCTTCAACCCGTTCCACCTGGTCAACGCCTACGGTGCGTTCGGCACCGTCACCAAGGAGCGCTTCGAGGTGATCGTCGAGGGCAGTGCCTCCGACGACCCGCTGGACGCCACGGCCTGGCGGGTCTACGAGTTCCGGGGCAAGCCCGGCGATCCGGCCCGGCTGCCCGGGCAGTTCGCCCCGTATCATCTGCGTCTGGACTGGCTGATGTGGTTCCTGGCTCTCGGCTCCCGCGACACGCTCTGGTTCGAGGTGTTCCTCGCGCGGTTGTTGCAGGGCGATCCGGCCACCCTGCGGCTGCTCGCACACGATCCGTTCGCCGGTCAGCGGCCGCGGTTCGTGCGCGCCCGGATGTTCCTCTACCGCTTCAGCACGCCGGCCGAACGCCGGGCTGAGCGAGTGTGGTGGGTGCGCACCGAGGTGGGCACGCTGGTGCCGCCCGTGACTCTGCCGCCGGACTAGCTCTGCCGCCGGACTAGCGCTGCCGCCGGACTTGTCCTGGCGCCGGAACCGTCAGACGGCAGCTGGCTCAGCGGCCGCGCAGCTCTTCGATCTCGCGGCGCTCACGCTTGGTGGGCCGGCCTGCCCCACGGTCGCGCATGGGCACCAGGGCCACCTCCTCGCGCGGAGGCGGCGGTGGGGTGTTGTCCACGAAGCACTCGGCGGCCACGCTCGGGCCCACCCGCTTCACGATGACCCGAGAGACCACGAGTACCCGGTCGAAGCCGTTTGCGCGGATCCGCACCTCGTCGCCGGGCTTGATCGCCTGGGCCGACTTGGCCCGTTCGCCGTTGACCCGCACGTGCCCGGCCCGGCAGGCCGCCGTGGCCTGCGACCGGGTCTTGTACATCCGTACCGCCCAGGCCCAGCTGTCCACCCGCGCGCTGTGCAATTCCATGCCTCGACTCTACGCGGGCGCCGGCCGGTGGGCGGCGCGGTACCAGGTCAGCGCAGCACGACCCAGAGGATGAGCAGCATCGTCACCAGGAAACCGGTGAAGAAGTTCAGGCGCAGGAATCGCTTCCAGCCGTTGTTGGCCCGTTCGGATTCGGCGTCGCTGATCGACCGGTACGGCCAGGCGGCGAGAATGTACGGAATCACCAGGAGCGCCGCGAGCGGGCCCGGCCAGTCGGTGACGAGCATCAGCAGCCCGGCGAGCAGCCAGAATCCGATCGCCAGGCGCACGGTCTGCGCCGCGCCGAACGCCGTGGCGATCGAGCTGATGCCGCCCTGCCGGTCGGGCTCGACATCCTGCACCGCACCGAAGGCGTGACTGGCGATGCCCCAGAAGAAGAACGCCGCCAGCAGCGCCACCAGGTCGGGTGTGACCAGGGCGCCGGCCACGGCGAGGCCGTACACGGCGGGGCTGACGAAGTGGATGCTCGACGTGACCGAGTCCAGCACCGGGCGTTCCTTGAAGCGCAGGCCCGGCGCCGAGTAGGCGACCACGGCGAAGAGGCTGACCGCGAGCACCAGCCACGACCACGGGTTCGCTCCGGCGAGAACGAGCATCAGCAGCAGCACCGGCAGCGCCGTCGCAACGCCGGAGATGAGCACGGTGCGGTGCAGGCCCTGCTCGAGCATGGCGCCCTCGACGCCGCCCTTCCGCGGGTTGCGCAGGTCGGACTCGTAGTCGAAGACGTCGTTGATGCCGTACATCAGCAGGTTGTATGGGATCAGGAAGAACAGGGTGCCCACCACGAGCAGCGCGTCGACCCGGCCCGTTGTCACGATGTAGGCGGCGGCGAACGGGAAGGCCGTGTTGATCCAGCTGAGCGGGCGCGAGGACAGCAGCACCTGCCGAACGGTGTGGCCGAGTCCGGTCGGGCCGGTGGGGTGAGTCGCCTCGGTCATGCGTCCTGTCCTTGTGCGGGTGGTACGGCGGGTGGTGCTGCGGGTGCGGCCGGGGGGGTGTTCTGCGAGCAGTGACCAGAGGGCCGGCAACAGCAGGGCCGCGGCCACCGGATACGCGAAGTCCTCCACCGGCGCGATCCCCACGAATACTCCGCTGATCAGGGTCGGGTCGTACGCGACGAGCCCCACCCCGATCATGATGTTATCGAAGACCGCGGTGAGCACGAGCACGGCGACCAGCGCGAGCGCGGATGCCGCGTACAGCCGTCGCGCCGCCGGCCGCCGCCACAGCGCCACGGCGGCCACCAGCGCCGCCAGTCCCAGGAACACCGCGTTCAGTCCGAGGTAGCTCATGCGGCGCGCCTTCGCTCCAGCAGCACCCGGGCGCCCTGCAGGGCATTCATGAACAGGTAGCAGAGGAAGGTGAGGAAGAAGATCTCTTCAACGGGCAGTTCGGGCGCCACCTGCAGCCCGGTCATGAACGCGGTCTCGCCGCGGTAGAAGATTCCGGCGAAGATGCCGACCAGGTCCCAGGCCAGGAAGAACACCACACCCGCCGCGAGCACGACGGCCGCGGCGCGGGGTGCCCGCCAGAAGAACAGGCAGAACCGCCGGTCGAGCACGACCATTCCGGTCAGCGAGACGAGCAGGGCGAGCAGGTACGCGAAGCCCAGCATCAGCGCAGAACTGCGCGACTCGGTTCCGGCAGTGGGCCGAGGCTCACGTCCCCGCGGATCCGCTTGAGCAGGATCTCGGCGCTGATCAGGCACATCGGCAGCCCGATGCCGGGAATCGTTGTGCCGCCGGCGTAGTACAGGCCGTCGATGTGCTTGGAGACATTGGTGCCGCGGAAGAACGCGCTCTGCTTGAGCGTGTGCGCCGGTCCGAGCGCGCCGCCCTTCCAGGAGTTGAGGTCGTCGGCGAAGTCGGCCGGCCCGATGGTGCGCCGCACCAGGATGCGCTCGGCGAGGTCGGGGATGCCGGCCCACTGGGCGAGCTGGCCGATCGCGGCATCCGCGATGCCCTCGATGGTGGCCGACCCGGCGCCGTTGATGCCGCCGTGGCCGATGCCGGTGTCGGCGGGCACCGGGATGAGTAGGAACATATTGCTGGCGCCGTCGGGGGCCACGCCCGGATCGGTCGCGCTGGGCAGGCAGGCGTAGAACGAGGCCGGGTTCGGCACCGAGGTTTCCTTCCCGAAGATGCGGTCGAAGTTGTCGGCCCAGTCCTCGGTGAAGAACAGGGTGTGGTGGGCGAGCTTGGGCAGTTCGCCGCTGACGCCGAGCAGCACCAGCACGGCGCCGGGACCGGAGGTGCGCTTCTGCCACCAGCGCTCGGGGTAGGTCTGCTTGGCGGGCTCGACCAGTTCGGTCTCGGTGTGGTGCAGGTCGGCGGCCGAGACGACCAGGTCGGCATCCAGCCGCACGGTCTCACCGGTCGCGGTGGTGTAGGTGACGCCCTCGACGGCGGCCTTGGCGCGCCGGCCGGCTGGCGTGGGTCCGGAGCGAATGGCCTGCACGGTGGCGCCGGTCTCGATGGTGACCCCGGCCGCCAGGGCCAGGTCCACGATGCTCTCGATCAGCCGGGTGAAGCCGCCCTGCGGGTAGAGCACGCCGTCGGCCAGGTCGAGGTGGCTCATCAGGTGGTACATCGACGGGGTGCGGTCGGGGGAGGAGCCGAGGAACACCGCGGGGTAGCCGAGGATCTGGCGGATCCGCGGGTCGCGGAAGTAGCCGGCCACGAAGGTGTCCAGCGGCTGCAGCAGCAGCCGGCCGAGCCGGCCCATCCGGGAGAGCACATCGCGCACCAGCAGCGGCTTGAACGAGGCGAAGCTCGTGTAAAGGAACCTGTCCACGGCCATGTCGTAGGTTTCCTTGGCGCTGGCCAGGTACTTCTCCAGTTGTGTGCCGGCGCCGGGTTCGAGGCTGTCGAAGAGGCGGATGTTGTCGGCGCGGTCGGCGCGCACGTCGACCGGCTCGGTGTCCGATTCGAAGAACACCCGGTAGCCGGGGTCCAACCTGGTCAGCTGCAGCTGTTCGGCCGCGCTGGTGCCCATCAACCGGTAGAAGTGCTCGAACACCTCGGGCATGAGGTACCAGGACGGTCCGGTTTCGAAGCGGAAGCCCTCGGACTCCCAGAAGCCGGCGCGGCCGCCGAGGGTATCGTGCGCCTCCAGCAGGGTGACCTGGTGGCCCTCCCTGGCCAGCAGCGCCGCGCTGGCCAGCCCGGCGATGCCGCCGCCGATGACGACGGTCCGGGTCGGGGTGGTGGGGCCGCGGTCCCCGGCAGCGCTCACCGTCGCCACGCCTGCGGGCCGAGCGAGGACGAGAGGGCGATCATCAGTTTCTCCGGATCCGGCACCCGCACGCGGGTGCTCATCACAGCTTGGGCGGGGGTCTCCCGCAGTTTCGCAGACAACCGGGCGAACAACCGGTGGGCGGCGGTGACGGCGCGTCGGCTGCCCGGCGGCAGCAGCGGCAGCACCCGTTCGGCGGCGGCGAGGTCGGCATCCATGTCGTCGAGCAGCAGCAGCTTCTGCGGCTCGGTGAGCCGGGTGAGGTCAACGCCCGGAAAGTAGTTGCGGCCGAGCGCGTCCCGGTCGGCGGCCAGATCGCGCAGGAAGTTGACCTTCTGGAATGCGGCGCCGAGGCTCCGGGCGCCGTGCTCGAGGATGGCCTGGTCCGCCGCCGACCGCGGGGAGTCCCGCAGGAAGCTGCGCAGGCACATCAGCCCGACGACCTCGGCCGACCCGTAGATGTACTCGGCCACGCTGTCCGCCGTGAACGGGGCCGGGTCGAGGTCGCGCCGCATGGAGGCGTAGAACGGCCTGGTGAGGTCCGTCTCGATGCCGACCCTGCGTGCCGTGACGGCGAAGGCGTGCACCACGAGGTTGGTGCTGAAGCCGCGCGCCATCGCGCGCTCGGTCTCCCGCTCGAGGTCGTCGAGCAGCTCGCGCTGACCGGCCAGGTCGATGCCGGCCCCGCTGGCGGCGCCGTCGACGATTTCATCGGCGATGCGCACGAGCGCGTAGATGCTTCGCACCTCCTCGCGCACGCCAGGGGCCAGGAGCCGGGCGGCCAGGCCGAACGAGGTGGAGTACTGTCCGATCACCGTGGTGGCGCTGGCCAGGGCGGCCGCGTTGTAGGTGGCGAGACCGGTGGACGGGGCGCCGACGGCCGGTCCGAACGTGTCGCGGCTCATTTCTGCCGCGTCACGGCGCTCAGCGCCAACTGGGTGAGGGTGGCCCGCAGTGTGTCGGGCATCAGCGGTCCCTGCAGGGCATCCACCGCGCGGCTGGCGTACTCGCGAGCGAGGGCATCCGCGGTCTCGGGGGCTCCGCAGTCGCGCAGGTGGCCGCGCACCAGGTCGGCCTCGGCATCGGTGAGGTCGCTCTTGCCCAGGAACGGCGCGATCAGCGGCCACCGGTCGGTGGCGCCGGCGTGCGCGATGAGCGCGGTCTGCTTGCCCTCGCGGAGGTCGGCGATGACGCTCTTGCCGGTGCTGTCGGGGTCGCCGAACACGCCGAGCAGGTCGTCGGTGAGCTGGAACGCGACGCCGATCAGGCGGCCGAACCGGCCGAGGGCGTCGATGGCCTCCTCCGGCGCGCCGGCGAGGACGGCACCGGCCTGCAGGGGAGCCTCGAAGGAGTAGATCGCCGTCTTGTGCTCGAGGGTCGTGATGACCTGGTCGATCGTGAGGGGATCCCGGCTGACCGTGTTGGTCACATCGGCCAGCTCGCCGGCGGCCGAGACGAACACGGCCCGGTCGAGCAGGTCGAGCAGTCGCCCGCGCAGTTCGGCGGACACCGGCAGCAGGGCGAGCGCGCGATGGGCCTCGCTGAGGGCCAGGTCGCCGGCGAGGATGGCTGCGGTCGCGGCCCAGGCCTCTGCCTGTGCGTTCTGGGCGCCGTGTGCGATGGCGCGTTCGGTGAACCGGCCGGCGATGTTGGCCATCCCGCGGCGCGAGAGGTCGCGGTCGATCACGTCGTCGTGGATCAGGAACGCCGTGTGCAACAGTTCGAAGCTCACCGCGACGGGCGTGGACAGGGTGTGGTCGGTGCCGCCGAAACCGTCATAGGCGGCCAGCACCAGGGCGGGGCGCACGCGCTTGCCGCCGCGGCTGGCCTGGTCGAGGGAGTCCCAGAGCGCGACGTAGTGATCGCCGTAGTCGCTGGCGCGCAGCCGGGCCGCGGCGAAGAATCGGTGCAACTCGGTCTCGACGCCGAGCGTCTGGATCTCATGCACGGAAGGTCTCCAATTCGCGCATCTGCAGCACCATCCAGGGGCTGAAGGCGAAGGGGCTGGCCAGAACGGAGCGGCGCAGGCTCTCCGGGTCCGTCCAGGTGAATTCCATCACCTCGTCGGGGTTGGGCACCGGGTCGCCGGTCGCGACGGCAAGGTACACCGGGCAGACCTCGTTTTCGACGATGCCGCTGCTGTCGGTTGCGCGGTAGCGAAACAGCGGCAGCGCCAGGTCGATGTCGGTCACGGCCAGGCCCAGTTCGAAGTCCGCGCGGCGGCGCACGGCGTCCGGCAGGGTCTCGGCCGGAGCCGGGTGGCCGCAGAAGGAATTGGTCCACACGCCTGGCCAGGTCTTCTTGGTCAGTGCCCTGCGGGTGATCAGGACCTCGCCGCGGTCGTTGAAGACGTAGCAGGAGAACGCCAGGTGGAGGGAGGTGTCGGCCCCGTGCACGCTGCTCTTGGGTGCGGTGCCGATCTCGCGGCCGTTCTCGTCGAGCAGGACGACCAGGTCGTCCACATATCCACTGGCGCCGACGTGCTTGTCATCGGCACGCTCGATGGTGGATTCTGCTGTGTGCATCACGGGACTCCCTCTCGTGCAGCCAAGATACCGGAAAAAGTACCTAACCGAGTTAGCGATAATCGAGGCTAGCATGGTCCCTATGCCCGCCGACGTCGAACCCGCCGCCGAGCTGAGCCGACCCGGTTCACCGGGTTACTGGTACCCGGATGCCGCCGCAGGTGTGGCCACGCCGGCACACCCCGCTGACGTGAACACCGCACCCGTCAATGACGCACCCGTCAATGACCCACCTGTCAATGACGCGCCCGTCAACGCCGTGGATGTCCTGCGTGCGGTGCGTCGCTTCCGTGCGGCCGATGTGGCCATGCGCGTCAGGGCGCGGTCCGACATGGAGATGAACGATTCCGACCTGGTCGCCCTGCGGCACCTGATCGCGGCGGAGGAACGTTCGGAGCCGATCGGCCCGAAGGACCTGAGCGTGTTCCTGGGCATCTCCTCGGCGGCAACGGCCAAGTTGCTCTCCCGTCTGGAGGCCGCCGGGCGGCTCCGCCGCGAACCACACCCGAGCGACCGGCGGGCGCAGGTACTGCACGCCACCCGGCGGGCCCACGACGAGATCCGGCGCGCGCTCGGCGCGGCGCACCAGCGGATGCTGGCCGCGGCGGAGAGACTCACCGCGCCCCAGCAGCGCGCGGTGGTGAGCTTCCTCGACGAGCTCAGCGGCGCGATGGACGAACCGGCCGAGCCGGCCGACGCGACCGAACCACCCCAACCGGCCGAACGCGCCTGAGCACGCCGAGGCCGCGCGGTACCCTTGAGCACGTGATTGTTCCCGCCGCCCAGCACGTGCACACCCTCCTCGCCTCGTACCCGGATTTCCCGTTGCCCGGGATCCTGTTCCGTGACCTCAACCCGGTGTTCGCCGATGCCGTGGCATTCCGGGCGATCATCGACGACCTGAGCGAGCGGTACGCCGGCCAGTTCGATGCCGTGGCCGGCATCGAGGCGCGCGGTTTCCTGCTCGCGGCCGGCATCGGCTATGCCGCCGAGTGTGCGGTGCTCGCGGTGCGGAAGGGCGGCAAGCTGCCCGGCACCGTCCTCACCGAGGAATACGATCTGGAGTACGGTTCCGCGCGCCTCGAATTGGAGGTGGGGCAGCTGCCCGCCGGCTCCCGGGTGCTCATCGTCGACGACGTGCTCGCCACCGGCGGCACCGTCGCGGCGACCGCCAGGCTCATCGAGCGGGCCGGTTACGTGATGATCGGCGTCGGTGTGGTTCTCGAACTGGCCGAGCTCGACGGGCGCAGCCGCATCGGCGACGTTCCCGTGCACACCATCGTCTCGGTCTGACCCGTCCCGGCCTGACCACTGTCGGCCAGCCCCCTCCCTGCCTCACCGGCTTCGGCCAGCCCCGTCCCGGCCAGACCGGTCCCGGTCTGGCCGGCCGGCGTTAGTAGGCGGCGGGGTTGGCCGACGGCAGGGCCGGAACTCCGGAGAGCACGGCCTTGCTGCCCGAGACGCCCAGGCGGCTGGCGCCGGCGTCGATCATGGCGAGGGCGTCGGCGTGGCTGCGCACTCCGCCGGAGGCCTTCACGAGCGCAGCGCCGGCCACGGTCTCCGTCATCAGGCGCACGGCGTGCACGGTGGCGCCGCCGGCCGGGTGGAACCCGGTCGAGGTCTTCACGAAGTCCGCGCCGGCGGCCACGGCGGCGCGGCAGGCGCCCACGATCTCGTCGTCGGTCAGAGCGGCGGACTCGATGATCACCTTGAGGATCAGCGGAGCGGGGATCTCGGCGCGCACGGCGCTGATGTCGGCCTCGACCAGGTCGAACCGGCCGGCCTTGGCCGCTCCGATGTCGATGACCATGTCGACCTCGTCGGTGCCCTGCGACACGGCCAGGGCGGCTTCAGCGGCTTTGATTGAGCTGGCGTGCTTGCCGCTGGGAAAACCGCAGACGACGGCGACCTTGAGGTCGGCATCCACGGGGATGGTCAGCGGCAGCATCGACGGTGACACGCAGACCGAGTAGACGCCCAGTTCCACGGCCTCGGCGATGAGGGCGGCGACGTCGGCCTGGGTGGCCTCCGGCTTGAGCAGGGTGTGGTCGATGTAGCGGGCCAGGCCGGCGACGGTCAGTGCGGAGGCTGGTGTGGAAGACGTCATGCTCGTAAGTCCTTTGGGAGGGGCGGTGGGGTGTCCGCCGGGCTTGATCTTACCCGGGCTGCGGCTGATGTTCCCGGGCGGGTGCGGCATGCTTAAGTCATGAACGGCACCAACACATGAGCGGGGATCTGAGAGGACGTCTCAGCGGAAGTGGTGATGCGTGGGTCTACGGCACGGACGGCGCCAGGTTCTGGGGTGTCTACGGGGCGGCCGGCCTGCTGGTGCACGATCCCGACCGCGGTGTCCTCCTGCAACACCGCGCCCTCTGGAGCCATCAGGGGGATACCTGGGGTGTGCCAGGCGGGGCCAGGCACGAGAACGAGAGCGCGTTCGACGCCGCCATCCGGGAGGCCGGCGAGGAGGCCGGCGTTCCGGCGCACCTGCTCAGGCTGAGCTTCAGCTCGGTGGTCGACCTGGGTTTCTGGTCGTACACCACGGTGGTCGTGCGGGCCATTGAGCCCTTCGATCCCGTGATCAGCGATAGCGAGAGCATCGCGCTGCGTTGGGTGCCGCCGGCTGAGGTGGAGCTGCTGCCGTTGCATCCGGGCTTCGCGGCCAGCTGGCCCGCGCTCAGGGACCGCCTCGTCTGACCGGGTCGTCACCGGCGGCTGCGCCCCCGGCGCCGGCCGCCCCGGCTGGGCCGGCCGCCTCACCCCTCCCTGTCGCCGGTCGGCGGGGCGGCCAGGGCACCAGGACGGAGACCTCGTGTTGGTATGCGGGATAACCGGCGTGCCTTGAGACCGAGATGCTCTCGGTGAAGCGGATGGACCCCGCGAACAGCAGGGTCAGCAGTACAGCGCCCAGCGACCCCGGCTGCAGCCAGGTGCCCGCGGCGATGGCGCCGAAGCCCGCGATCACCCACCACTGGGCGATCTCGCAGAAGTAATTGGGGTGCCGCGAGAACCGGAACAGGCCCGTCCGCAGGAAGCCGGGATCGGCGCCACCCTGTGCGCGGAGGACCGCGCGTGAGCACTGGAAGTCCCATTGCTGCCGGTCGGCCACGCTCTCCCCGACCAGGAAGACGACGAACAGGGCGGCGGCGACCAGGTCGGCGGCACCGAACGGTGTCTGCTGGTGCGCCAGGGCGATCCAGGCGGGCAGGGTGATGAGCAGCAACAGCAGGTTCTGGTAGCCGGAGATGAAAACGGCGTTGAACAGCGCGAACCGGCGCCGGCCCATCCGGCGGCGCAGCGCCACCCACCGGTAGTCCTCGCCGCCGGGCCGGTATCCGCCCTTGCGGGCGAAGTTGAAGGTCAGCCGCAGCCCCCAGAGGGTACCGAGCCCGGCCATCAGAACCAGCCGCGGATCGGCCAGGCCGCCGGCGCCGGCGAACACCCACAGGTACACCGGCGGCAGCAGCGACCACAACCGGTCCACCCAGGAGTACTCCCTGGTCAGCACCGACAGCAGCCAGGTCGTGACGATGGCGGCCGCACACAGCGTCAGGCACACCAGCAGGGCGGATGTGGCTGTGGCTGCGGCGGTCATCGGGGCGCCGACCCCTCCTGCACCACATCTGTGGGCGCCTTGTCGGGCCGCAGGCCCCGCCAGCTGGGGTGCCGCAGCCGACCGGACGGCGTCCACTCGGCGAACTCCGCCTCGCCCACCAGCGCCGGCTGCACCCAGACGGCGTCGGCCGCGTCTTCCGGCGGCACATCGTCGAACGGGTTGGCCGTCGCCGGCAGCTCGTCGAGCCGGCGGCGCAGAATGGTGAGGTCCCGGTCGTTGAAGCCCGTGCCGATCCGGCCGGCGTAGCGCAGCCGGCCCGTCGGGGCCTCACCCGGTCCTGCCGGCTCGGGGACGCCCACCAGCAGCGAGCCGAAGGTGCTGCCGCGGTGCCCGTTGCCGGGGCGCCAGCCGCCGATCACCACCTCCTGCGCCCTGACGTGCTTGATCTTGACCCACTGGTCGGAGCGCCGCCCGCCGGAGTAGGTGCTCCCGGTCGCCTTCGCGATCAGTCCCTCGAGGCCGAGTTGCAGGCTGGTGGCGAGCACGGTCCCGGCGTCGCCGCTGAACGACGGCGGCACCTGCACGGCACCTGTGGCCGTCACGAGCGCCTCCAGCGCGGTACGGCGGGCCGAGTACGGCCGATCGACGAGGGGGCTGCCGTCCTGCTCGAGCAGGTCGAAGACGAAGTAGTGCACCGGGACCAGACGACGGGCCTGATGCACGGCACGGTCGTCGGTGACCCCGAGCCTGGTCTGCAGGCGCGAGAAGTCGGGCCGGTTCTTCGTGTCGAGGGCCACAACCTCGCCGTCCAGCACCGTACCGCCGGTGCCGCCGCCCGGGCCGACCGCCGCGCTCAGGTCGTCGATGAGTTCGGGAAACGACGCCGTCACATCGTTGCCGTTACGGGTCACGAGTCGCACCCGGCCGGTGGCGCCGGGCTCGAGGTAGACCAGGGCACGGATGCCGTCCCACTTCATCTCGTACGCCCAGTCGATCTGGGCCGACAGGTCCCTCAGGCTGCCCGGCCGGGCGAGCATGGGGGAGTAGGTTCGGACGGAAGCGGAACCGGAAGCCGGGGCCGGGGCTGCACCCGGGGCCGGGCCGGGCCGTTTCGGTTTCATCAGGTGGATCAGCCAGTTGCGCGACGGCGCCCCGCCGGTGCGGATCAGCGCGAACTCCCGTTCGGTGCCGGCCAGCCCGCCATCCGGGCGCCCCTGCAGGGTGACGATGACCTCGTCGTCCCGCCACTTCTGAAGCGAATAGCGGCCGGAATCCCAGATCGACATCGAGCCGGCGCCGTACTCACCGGCCGGAATGTCACCCTCGAATTCGAGATACTCCATCGGGTGGTCCTCGGTCTGCACGGCCAGGTGGTTGTGGGTCGGGTCCACCGGCACTCCCTTGGGCAGCGCCCACGAGGCCAGGACGCCGTCGTGTTCGAGGCGCAGGTCGAAGTGCAGCGCCCTGGCGTGGTGCTCCTGGATCACGAACGCGCCGCCTGCCGACCCGCCACCTGCCACGCCCGGTACCGGGGTCGCCGCGGGCACGGGCTCCGGGGTGCGCCTGGCATCCCGTTTGCTGCGGTACTGGTGCAGGCGGTCCGGGTCGGTTCGCGCGGCCGACCCGGCACCAGCGGCCTCGATCGCGTCCGCCACCGGGCCCAGCAGGTCCGGGCGGCGTTCCAGCCGTTTGAGCACCTGCCGGTAGTCGAGCTGCTCCAGGCCCGGCGCCTCCAGCTCCCGCCACGACCGGGGTGCGGCAACCAAGGGCCGCATCTGGCCGCGCAGGCTGTACGGAGCGATGGTGGTCTTGTTCGCGTTGTTCTGGCTCCAGTCCACGAAGACCTTGCCGGCCCGCAACGACCGGGTCATCGAGCTGAGCACCTCGCCGGGATGATCGGCTTCGAGCGCCTTGGCCAGCTCGTGCGCCACCTGGCCCACCTGCTCGGAGGTGTGACTGCCGTCCAGCGCCGCATACAGGTGGATGCCCTTGCTCCCGCTGGTCACCGGCAGGGCGTCCAGCCCCATGTCCAGCAACAGCGCCCTGGCCCACCGGGCCACCTCGGCGCACTCGGCGAGGCCGACGCCCTCGCCGGGATCCAGGTCAAGGACCAGCCGGTCGGGCCGGGCCGGAGCGCCCGCCGAGTCGAACCGCCACTGCGGCACGTGGATCTCCAGGGTGCCGATCTGGGCGAGCCAGGTGAGGGTGGCCAGGTCGTTGACCAACGGGTACACGGTCACGCGCGCCGTGTGCGCGAGTTCCCGGCGCTCCACCCACGCCGGCGTGCCGTCGGCCAGGTTCTTCTGGAAGAACACCTGCCCGGGCTCCTCGGGCGTGCCCACGCCGTGCACCCAGCGCTTGCGCGTCGCCGGCCGGTCCCGCGCATGCCGGATCAGGGCATCCGCGACCGCCGCGTAGTAGCCGAGGATGTCGGCCTTCGTGGTCCCCGTCTCCGGGTACATGACCTTGTCCAGGTTGGTGAGCGTGACCCGGCGGCCGCCCACCAGCACGACCTCCCGGTGGGCGCCGTCGGTGCCCACGGCAGAGTTGCCTGCAGCGCCCGCGCCAGTTGCCATGTGCCCAGCTTGCTCCAGGCCCGGCCGTGGGTCTAGCCTCCCGCCATAGGACTGGTGTGTACTGGGGTCGGGAGGACGAACGATGAGATCGATCTGGAAGGGCGCCATCACCTTCGGGTTGGTGAACGTGCCGGTCAAGGTCTACAGCGCCACCGAGGACCACGACCTCGAACTGCACCAGGTGCACGACGCCGATGGCGGGCGCATCCGCTACCAGCGCCGCTGTGAGGTCTGCGGCAAGATCGTGGACTACGCCCACATCGACAAGGCCTTCACCGACGGTGACAAGACCGTGGTGATCACGGATGCCGATCTCAAGTCGCTGCCGGAGGAACGCAGCCGTGAGATCGACGTTGTCGAATTCGTGCCGAGCGACCAGCTCGACCCGATCATGTTCGACCGCAGTTACTTCCTGGAGCCCGACGGCTCCTCACCCAAGGCCTACGTGCTGCTGCTGCGCACCCTGGAGCAGACCGATCGCACCGCCATCGTGCACTTCGCGTTGCGGCAGAAGACTCGGCTCGCCGCGCTCCGGGTGCGCGGCGGCGTTCTCATGCTGCAGACCCTGCTCTGGGACGACGAGGTGCGCGTGGCCGAGTTCCCGGCTCTGGACCAGACCGTGAAGATCTCCGACCGGGAGCTGGACCTCTCCGCGGCGTTGGTCGACTCCTTCGCCGATGACTTCACCCCGGGCGACTACACCGACGAGTACCAGGCTCAACTGCGTCGACTCATCGAGGAAAAACTCGAGAAGGGCGACGCGATCGACACCGAAGCCACCTTCGGGGCCGCCGAGGCGGAGACCGGCGGGGGAGAGGTGCTCGACCTGATGGAGGCCCTGCGGCGTAGCGTCGACCGCAGCCGGTCCGGCCGCGACCCGGCGGCAACCGACGCAGACGAAGCCGCAGCCAAGACCTCCGGCAAGACCTCCGGCAAGACTGCTGCGAAGACCACCGCCAAGACCGCGAAGAAGAAGACCGCCGTCAGGAAAGAAGCCTGAGTCTCTGCCTGCGGCTGCTCGGTAGACTCGTGTCGTGACCGGGCCCGTTCCAACCGACATCAGCTCCAGGGTGCTGACGGTGCCGAATCTGCTCAGTTTCCTGCGGCTGGCCCTTGTGCCGGTGTTCCTCGGCCTGCTGGTCAACGGTGAGGACGCCTGGGCGCTCCTGGTCCTCGCGGTAGCCAGCGTCACCGACTTCCTCGATGGCGCGATCGCCAGGGCCTTCAACCAGATGAGCCGGCTGGGCCAGCTGCTCGACCCCGCCGCGGACCGGCTGTACATCTTCGCCGCGCTGATCGGGCTGGCCTGGCGCGATCTGGTGCCGTGGTGGATCGTTGCCGTCATCGTTGGCCGCGACGTCTTCCTACTCGGGTTGGGAGTTGTGCTGGCCAACCACGGTTTCGGTCCGCTTCCTGTGCATCAGCTGGGCAAGGTGGCGACTTTCTGCCTCTTCTATGCCCTGCCGATGATCATGCTCGGCCAGGCGTTCCCCGAGCTGTCCTGGTGGTCCCAGCCCGTCGGGTGGGCGTTCGGC
>Ga0247806_10000570_pt1 | contig 22136 bp, 5 predicted proteins | sample UWRJL059202B1_FD_179935 | JGI IMG/M metagenome (GOLD analysis project Ga0247806, IMG submission 179935) | Plant litter microbial communities from Arlington Agricultural Research Station in Wisconsin, United States - UWRJ-L059-202B-1 | ecosystem: Environmental > Terrestrial > Plant litter >... | reverse complement strand
GCCCGACCTGATGTTTACGCGGTGATTGGTAACCGGGTTGGGAAATACTTTAAAAGCTCCACGGGCAGCTTGTATGTTTACCACCACAATATTGCTTAAAAAGTTATTGCCTGGCTCTATGGCGCGGATACGGTAATAATTGTTACCTGTTACCGGATCTGTATCCAGCCAATGATAAAGCCCGCTGCTGTTGCTTCCTCTTGCCGCTACTTCCCCTGCTTTGGTAAAGCCGGTCCCGTCAACCGACTTTTCTATCTCGTACCTGTTAATGCCGCTTTCTTCCGCCACCTTCCAGTCAATTTGTATATTCTTATCCTTTTGCATTGCCCCTACCGAAATAAATTTTAGCGGAAGAACGACAACAGAAGAGCGGAATACGATCCTGAAACGATTTATATCATAGGAAGCAGGAATACCGGTGCTTACGGTAATGGCAATGTTGTTGGTATCGCTAAGCGATAACGGTTGAGTGGTATTCAGGTAGCTGTCCTGCAGGTAAGCCATTACACCTGTGCCCGCCATTTCTTCGGAAAAGATCTGCAGGTTGTATTGTGGTTTGGTAAGGCGCAATAGATTTAAAAACAAAGTATCATTCACCCGGGGCATTTTCCTGGCGTCGATACTTAATTGAATAGCATTGTTTAATATAGACAGGTTTTCTGCAGTATTCGCCATTTTCGATGCGTCTTCATCCGTTGGCGTATTGGTAAATGAAGCATCAAACACAGCAAGCACCCCATCGGCCAAAGTAGTAACGCCCGTGGTTACATATTGCAGGTTAACAGCCATTAAAGGAATAGTATTGGCAGTTAAATTCCGGTAAGCATTGGCATTGAAATTTGAAACTTTATCCTGCTCGCGTATGGTTAAGGTGGGTGATGCCCCGATTGTTTTTACAAAAAATCCCTGCCCGGATTGAATGTACTGGTTAAGCCCGGTGCTGCCGGAATAAGGTGCCGAGATGGTAACAGTACCCAAAGTCGTTACTGTTATATAACCGCCGGTGCTGCCCAGGTTCGGATCATATCCCCAATAGGTATTGGCAAGATTTGTTTTGGGTATTGTTGTCCAGTCAATGGGCGATGCAAATGGATTTCCCAGTAAAGTAAATCTTCCCGTAACTCCTGTAAGCGAAAGGGCCGAACCCGTGTTGTAAGTTTGATCGCCCGTTTTTAATGTGCCGAAAGCATTCAATACCGTGTTATGCGGGTTGGTTGCAAAAACAGAATTCTGCCTGTCGCCATAAACAAACATTAAATAGGCAATACCTGCTTTTAACGGCGTGTACTTTGTATTTTTTCCATTGGCAGATGTAAAACCTTTAAACACACGGTTTACGTCATCATAAGTATATACAGATGCGTTGGTTGTTCCCTGGTCAAAACCACCGGCCACCGTACCGCCCGTAATCAGGTTACCAATATTTGCGCTTGTATTGTTACCACTGTTCTGCCAGTTGCCCCACATCGAAAGCGCCTCCTGCCCGGCTGTTAAAGTGGTACTGGTGCTGGTTGTAACCGGGCTGGTAATTAATCGGTATTTGCGCCTTCCGGGAACATAGCGCTCTGCCATTACATTTCCACTTATTGGTGTAGCGGCAAGCGAAGTGATAGTTGCCACCCTTGCTGTTGCCGCAGCCGATGATTTTAAAGTAAGATAGCCACCTGAAGCTATGCTGCCGTTTGATACGGTTAATACATCTGTTAGATTGATAGCACCGGCCAGGGTTACACCGGCATTATTATCAATGGTAAGGCCTTTCAGGTTGTTGCCCTGGAATGCAGCGGCAGGTATTACCTGCGCAACCGTGCCATTCATTTCAATGGTGCCGTTGGCTGCAATAAAAGTTCCACTGTTACTGATAGTACCGCCGATTTTTAATATCATGGTATCTATATCCAACTTACCTGAACTAACGGTAACATTATTACTTACAGACAATACAGGTGCCTGCAGTATCGCCGTTGCGTTACCGCTGTTAACTGTTAAATTATAAATGGGATTGGTTGATACCAGTCCGAATATACTCGAAGCAGTAGTTAATGAATTCCCTATTTGCAATGTACCACCTGTAAAGCCGCTTCCTGCAATTGCGAGGTTCTTATAACCCAGGTTTTGACCCGCACTTCCGCCTGCATCTTTAATGATAAGCGTTCCGCCGCTCATGCTGAATGATGAACCTGTTGCATCCATATTAAAGGGCGCAACACCGGGAGCATTGCTACCTTGTGTATTTACGGTCATGGTACCGCCATTCATATGATATGACCATGAAGTACCCGGGTTACTTATTGCTGATGCCAGGTTGAAGTTTCCGCTGTTTACTGAAATCTGTGCAGTAGATTTTGGTATCACCAGGTTGTTGATGGAATTTCCCATATTCATAGTACCGCCTGTAACTTTTGCAGTTCCTGCTATTGTCCAGTTCATATTGGCCGAATTGATGGTACCTGCATTTACCCAAAGGCCTGCGGTAAACGGTATTAAAAAATTGCCGGTCGTAATATCATTGGTAAAGGGCGTAATGGTTGCGCCTGCACTGTTCAGGTTAAATGAGCCGTTTTTAAGCGTAAGAAAACCATTCGGTACGCTGAAATTGGCTGCAGTTATATCTACATAATTGCTGTCTGCAACACCCATATCCACGGTGATATTATTGAAACTGGTTGTGACGCCCGTTCCCGAAACCGTTTGCGTACCCACTTTATTAAATATAACATTGCATACACTATTTGCATCGGGCCGCAGGTTGAGTGTTCCGCTGTTTATAATATTGCCGCTTACTGTAAGCAGGTGCGCTGCATTGGACGCGGTATCAACGTTAAGTGTGCTTCCGTTTGCAATGGTAATATTTCCATTGACTGCGATGGTCCTGGATACTGTATTATTTCCAATGCTGAGCGTGCCTGTTGACACGGCAAGATTGTTATTAACCGTTGCATTCAGCAAAGAAATACCGGCACCGCTATTTGCAGCTTCCAGGTTATAAAAAGTCATCCGGCGGATAGTTTGATAGGAAACGCCATTGAAAATAAAAGTGGAAGTCCCGTAATTGATCGTGCCGTTACTTATAGCATTATTACCTACCAAATAAGTATGGTTACCTGCATTAAAAATGGCGAAGCTGTCAACCGTAAAATTATTGGCAACCGCCCAGTCAGTTATTGGTGTAATTCCTGCAGCATTTGTATTGGAAATTTCAACATCATGAAAAGAAAGAGGATTATTGCCCAGCGTCAGTACACCCGCTCCTCCAAAATTAACAAGGCCTGTGCTTGAAAAAATACTGCCAAGGTTTACAGTAGCCGCTGTTTCAGGAATAAAATTCAAAGTGCCGCTGCTTGTAATAGTACCATTACTGGTTACAGACCCCCGGAAATTATGGGTATAAATACCGCCGTTAAAAGAAGCACCGCTACCTACGGTCATTGCATATAATACCGTCCAGTCCACGCTGGGATTAACCCCTCCGGTATTATTAATATTAAGAAATCCATAAAGCGGCGCCGTAGTTGAGTTCAATACCGGGGAAACGGAACCATTAAAGTTTACAGTTATGGCTACCGTTTGCACAGCATTGATCAAACTCAGGGTTTGCACCACATGGCCCGTATAAGTTGTTGTTCCAAGTGTATACAGGATACCACTGTTTATCAGATCCCCGTTCATCGTAACTACTATATTTGATCCGCCATAAATAGCTCCCCCACTGTTTACAGTTAGTAAACTATCAAAAGTAACGTTGCTTAAAACGGTATAGCTGCCATAAACCGAAAAACGGTGAAAAGTAGTAACTCCTGAAATGGTTTTGCCAATGCCTGTACACAGGATGGTACTGTTGGAAGGCGTAAAACTGCCGTTGTTTACCCAGTTGTCATTTAAGGTTAATGTTTGTGAACCTCCATCAAAAGTAGCCCCATTCTCAATGGTGAGCGTACCATTAACAGTAATTGGTGTTATAAGCGTTTTAAGTCCTGCATTCCTGAAAATAAGGTTGCCATAACTACTCCCATATATTACCTGTGGGCCTGTACCATTGGCTATAACGGTACTGGAAGCGGCCAATATGCCGGAAGTAAAATTGAATGGCGCATTATTGGCCCCTACAATAAATGTGGCTGAATCATCTAAAGTTAAATTGCCGCCAGGTAATACCCTGTCACAACCAAATGATTTTATGTCCAGTGTACCGGAGTGCACTGTAAGATCTCCATTTAAAACAAGGTCTCCTGTAAGCACCGCAGTGCTGCCAACCGGTTTATTTATTTCCAGGTTGTTGAAATTTGATGCCGAAATAGTTTGAGTGCCGCTCCCGTTAAAAACAACATGCGATCCTGTTTCAATAAAAGTTCCGCTGTTAAGCCAGTTACCACCTACATGCAACATATAATTATTTTGCAATGTGGCCCCGGGAGCAATCGTCACATTTCCAGTTATGTTTATCGTAGAAAGGTTATCCAGTTCCCCGGAGGAAATTAAAAGATTGCCGGCAATGTTTACAACAGAATCTATAGAAGCTAAACCCGCAGCTTTAATAATGGACAGGTTGTTATAATTAATATGGGCTACATGCTGGTTTTGATCTCCATTATAAATTACAGTTCCGTTCCCTGCATTGAATGTCCCGCTTACGAGGTCATAATCCTGGTGGATTTTTAATTCACCTGGTCCAACAAAATTTAAAGCAGCAGTTCCGGTATGAATAAGGGAACCTAGAACTGTTACAGTTCCCGAACCAATATTCAGATCAATGGCATGCCCACTAACACCATCACTCAGCAACATGTTTCCATTAATGGTGAAAGCCTGCCCGTTTGTATTGATCGTATGTACAGCATCATTATACCAAACCCCCTGCATATCGCCGGCAGTAAGGGATCCGCCGGTAGCCATGTTAAGTATGACTTCTTTATCTGCTACAAAGACCAGGTTTTTGATATTTACAGCTGTGCTGATGGTTGGCTGGTAAGTGGCAAGTCCCCCCAAAACTGCGATGTCTGTTGCTGCAGGCGGTGTTGATCCTGAACCCACGTAAACCGTCCAGTTAGCGGCTGTATTCCAGTCGGAGCTTACACTTCCGTTCCACAATACCACTGTAGGGTTAATGGAACAGGTCCAGCGGCTGCTAATATCCGTTAACCCGGTATGTTCTACAAAATTAGCAGTAGTATCATTAGCAGTTTTACCCACCGGTATCCATTGCAGCGAGGAATCTTTCCACAAACCCATTTCATTCTCCGGGTTACCATTTAATTCATCATCTTCATAATGTAGTCGCAGTGTGGCTGTATAGGTACCAACAGGTACACTAATATTATAATACCTGGCGATCGCATTGCCAAAAGGAAAATCCGGTACTGCAGTTTTTACAGCAGTTACCGTTATACTGTTTACCCCGGATACTGCCGAAAAGTTAACCGTATTATCCGGCCCTTCAAATGCATAAGCCACGCCTGTTGTAAAGGCATGGGTACGGGTAATATTGCCGTAGATAAAACCATTGCCGGTTCTTGTATTTGTTATCGTTATCGTATCCGATCCTGTTGTAATAATACCATTGATCATGTTCACAACAGCGGCAGAAACATTGTCATTTAAAATCAGTTGTGTTGAGGCACTGCTGGTATTGCTGGTAAGAATATTAAATGTAGTTGCTCCTGTTAAATAGGCAGTAGCAGGACCGGCAAATTGCACGGTGCTGGTACCTGCCACAAATGTTCCGCTATTTGTCCAGTTCCCGTAAATAGTATGCGTATACGACAAAGCCGCAAAAGTTGTTGTGGCTGCAATGGTAATATCCTTGTTGCTCGTAATGGCGCCAACCGCAGTTTTTGTACCGGCATTCGATAAAATGAGATTGTTATAAGTAATGGCATTTATATTCTGTGCTCCGCTGCCATTGAAATTAACCGTATTAGGTATTGATGAAGTAACATTTAAAGTACCTGCGGTTATGGTAAGTGTATTTGCAATTCCCAATATGGAATTGGCAGATAATTGCAGGGAGGTACCATTAATAACTGTAGTGAAAAGATTTGCAGTGCCACTTAAAGATGAAGTTCCTGTAAAAATAGCTGCGCCTGCAGATGCAGAAAAACTGCCGCTAACATTGAGGCTGCCCGCTATTGAAAAATTAACAGCAGTTGTAATGGAACCTGGCAGCAATAAACCGGCGAACGTTTTGGTACCTGAGCCTGATATCGTTTTTGACATGCCGCTCATAGTAATACTACCTGCACTCGCAATAAGGCTTCCGCCCACAGATAAATTACCTGTAACACTAAAGGAGGAAGCGGTAGTTATAGTACCACTGATGGTCAGGTTATCAATCGATATTCCTGTACCACTGATGGTCTTGCCCGTACCGGTCATCAGCAATACGCCACCGGCAGCCTGTATAAAGGAACCTGATGAGTTGGTAGCAAGGTTACCTGATAAGCTGATGCCTTCATTTGAAAAAGTGAACAGCGATGCGGAAACAGTCAGGTTATTAAAATTCTGGACACCCGCTCCGTTTACGCCTTTTCCCGGGCCCGAAAAAATAACAGTCCCCGTATTTCCATTGTAAGTTCCGTTATTGATCCAGTTGCCGGCTACATTATGTGAAAAACTACCGCCATTGAATGTAGTGGAAGCGCCAATGTCGACATTTCCGCTAATGGTTAGTATGGATGCCGCTGTAAATGTAACGGAACTGCCTGAACCCAATGTGCTGGTAAGATTTCCTTTTATTGCAAATGCTGTTGCAGGGAAAGTTTTTACAACAGCACCGCCGCCACTGCTAAGTGTAAGGTGACCATAAGTTTTAGCTGCAACGGTTTGATTGGTGCCATAATATTGCACCGTGCTGGCAACCGCCAATGTATTGGTGGTAAAGTTGGCGGGGAAAGTATTGGTTCCGCCGATCTTCAAAAATGTGTTGTTAGATAAAGTAATTGTTCCACCCGCAGTGGCCCGGTTGGCGGTATAAATGCCAAGGTCGAATGTTTGTACAGTTACGGAAAGATTACCGGTAATACTGGTATTTACATTTAAAGTAACAGCAGTTATGGTGTTGCCAATAGTAAGGTTCGTAAACGTACTGGCAAAGCTGCCGCCGATTGACTGTGCGGTTGTACCACTGAAAGTTACTGTACCCGTTCCTGCTGCAAAGGCGGTGGTCGATACATTGTTGATCCAGTTACCCTTAACTGATAAAGCTAAATTATTTGAGCTTAGTGTTCCCGCGGTGAGGGAAAGGTTACCTCCTATTGTTGTAGCAACACCCAGTTTAATGGTAATGCCCGATCCGTTTATGGTAAGGTTTTTATAGGTGGTGTAAGGTGCCGGTAAAGTTATGGTTGATTGTATTTCTATAGTGCCTGCACCAGGCGTAAAGGTAAGGCTGGTGGAGGTCCAGGTTCCCCTGATGACCAGGGTTCCACCGTTGGTCATATTTAATATGCTGGTTGCAGCGCCGGCGCTTACGTTACTCACATTTAACCGGTTTGTTCCGCCGGCTATCCAGCCAAGCGTGCGGGCAGTGGCAGTTCCTATAACTAATGTGCCATAAGCTATATTATCTGTGGTTACATTGTTATCAACTGTGCAGGAGCCGTCGATAACCAGGTTCTCCCCTGCCGTTGGTAATGTGCCGCCTGTCCATCTTGCCGGGTCACTGAAGCTTCCTGTACCGGTAAATATTTTAGTACTTGCAACCACGGTAATAGTGGCGGTGGTGGTATAAACAGAACATCCACCTGAAGCAGGTACGGTATAGGTAACGGTATAAGTTCCCGGGGTACTGGTACTTAAAATAACATCCCCGGTTGTTGCATTCAAACTAAGGCCTGCAGTTGAAGAAAAAATTCCCCCTAAGGTCCCGGAAAAAGTTACTGAAGCCGTTCCGCCTGTTACCGGGTAGGGAGAAGCGGGATAAGAAAAAATTGCAGATGGCGCAGGAGTTATTGTGATGGATGTAGTTGCAGTTTGTGCAGCACATCCGCCTGCAGCCGCCATAGTATAAGTTACGGTATAGCTGCCTGCTATACTGGTAGCTGGTATAATTTCTCCGGTTGTTGCATCGATACTTAAACCTGCGGTTGAAGAATAGGCCCCCCCAGTTGTTCCTGTTTGGGTAACGGCCTGGGCCGTGCCACCTGATTTACAAAAAGGAGATCCGCTGTATGATAGGGTTGCTGCCGGTAAAGTCGTGATGGTTACAGAAGTCGTAGTAGTTTGTGCTGAACAGCCACCTGCTGCCATGGTATAAGTTACGGTATAGGTACCCACCGTACTTGTAGCAGGTGTTAAAACACCGGTAGATGCATTGATGGTTAATCCCGTTGTTGAAGAGTAGGTTCCACCGGTTGTTCCTGAAAGGGTTACATACCCGGTTCCCGTGTTTGAACAAAAAGGGGAACCACTGTATGAAATAGTTGCAGCCGGCAATGCGGTAATGGTTACAGATGTTACAGCAGTTTGTGCTGTACATCCTCCGGTGGCGGCCATAGTATAAGTTACCGTGTAAGTTCCTGCCGTGCTTGTGTTGGGTGTTATTGCTCCTGTTGATGCATTAAGGGTAAGTCCAGGCGTTGATGTATAAGCACCACCTATAGTTCCTGTTTGCGTAACCGGTTGTACGGTAGCAACTGAATTACAAAAAGGAGCACCGCTGTATGAAATACTTGCAGCAGGTAATGTGGTAATGGTGATTGATGTAGTTGCTGTTTGTGCTGCACATCCCCCTGCAGCAGCCATGGTATATGTTACGGTGTAAGAACCGGCTGTGCTTGTGCCGGGTGTTATTGTTCCTGTTGAGGTATTAAGCGTAAGTCCCGCGGTTGATGTATAAGCGCCACCTGCTGTTCCTGTTTGCGTAACTGCCTGTGGCGTACCAACTGAGTTACAAAAAGGAGAGCCGCCGTATGAAATAGTTGCAGCAGGTAAAGCCGTGATGGTTACTGAAGTGGTGGCTGTTTGTGCAGTACATCCTCCTGTTGCGGCCATGGTATAAGTTACGGTGTAAGAACCGGCTGTGCTTGTGTTGGGTGTTATTGCGCCCGTTGATGAATTGATTGTTAATGCAGCCACCGCGGAATATACACCGCCGCCTGTTCCTGTTTGTGTAACCGGCTGCGCTGTGCCAACGGATACACAAAAAGGAGAACCTGAATAAGATATGGCAGCTGTGGCCACCTTTGTAACGGTTACACTGGTGGTAGCCGTTTGTACAGCGCATCCGCCTATCCCCGGCATGGTATAAGTTACCGTGTATGTACCCGCAGTACTCGTTGCGGGTGTTACTGCCCCGGTAGAAGCGTTAATGATTAACCCGGCAGTTGATGAAAAAACACCGCCGGTTGTGCCGGTAAATGTAACCACCTGCGCACTGCCCAATGAGGAGCAATAAGGCGATCCGTTGTATGATATAGTGGCTGCAGGCAATGTAGTTATTGTTACCGGTGCGGTTGCTGTTTGTACGGTGCAGCCGCCAGTTGCGGCCAGGGTATAAATTACTGTGTAAGTACCGGCAATGCTGGAGGCCAATGTTATTTCCCCGGTGCCGGCGTTAATAATTAGTCCTGCCGTTGATGAATAAATACCGCCGGTTGTTCCGGTCCTTGTAACAGTTGCTGTGCCTGCATTAGAGCAATACGGGCTTCCCGGGTATGAAATTGTTGCAGCAGGCAAAGGCGTAACCGTTACCTGTATTACGATCGACAGGTTGGCACATCCGCCTGATAAAACTGTTCGCCTGTACCAGGTTGTTTGCGTTAAAACCCCGGGTGTATAATCCTTTGTATTGTTTGTGCCGCCGGCTGCCGAAAAACCGGTTGATGAACTGGTCGTACTCTTATCCCACAAGTAAGTAAACACACCGTTTCCCCCGGTTGGCGTGGTACCGGTAATAATGCCGGGTGCCGTACCCGAACAGAGGGGTTGGGTATAAACAGCCTGTACGTATAATTGCTTGGTTGTTCCAATACACGGATCTCCAAATACAGTGTTGTTTGCAGCAATGGTTCCTGTATTGTTCCCGAGTAAATAGCTTTCTGCTGTTGCCTGGCTGGTGGTTGCATGACAGGCACCCATCGTAAAAGCCGAACAAATGCCTGCCGGCGTACCATAGCTGGCAAAGGGTATACTAATAAATACCGTTCCTGCGGGGGCGGTAAGCGATACAGAGCTGCCCTCTGTACCCGTGTTACACACAACTCCGTGAGCTCCGCTGGTATAATCCAGCACGTTATTACTGATGGCGGCAATCACTACGGTAGTGCTTGTGGAATAAGCTGTACATCCACCGGTAGCTGTAAAAGAATAAGTAACTGTATAAGATCCGTTGACACTTGCAGCTAATGCAATGTCACCCGTAGAGGCGTTAATGCTCAACCCGGCTGTTGAACTGTAGGTTCCGCCGGTTGTTCCTGTGCGGGTTACAGGAGCAGTACCTGCTGCAATACAAAAAGGGCTGCCAGCATAGCTGATGGTCGCAGAAGGCATGGATGTGATTACAATATTGGTCGTGTTTGAATATACGGCACATCCGCCCGAAGCAGGAACGGTATAGGTAACCACGTAACTACCGGCTGTACTGGCGGCCAGGTCAACTGCGCCTGTGGATGCGTTTATAGACAAACCTGCTGTTGAAGTTAGCGTACCTGGTGCACCTGTAAATGTTCCCGTCGGGTATACAATTCCCCCGTTTGAACAAAAAGGAGATCCTACGTAGGTCCCGTTTGCAAAAGGTTGTGTGGTGATCGTGATTGTTGTGGTTGTTGAATAAATTGAACAACCTCCCGCAGCAGCAATAGTGTACGTAACGGTATAAGTTCCGGCCGTACTTGATGATAAAACAACATTACCGGTGCTGGCATTAATGGTTAAGCCTGCTGTTGAAGTGTAAATACCTCCTGCGTTCCCGGTCCTTGTAACCGTTGCTGTTCCTGATGAGCTGCAATAAGGGCTGCCGGCATAGCTGATCGTTGCGGTTGGTACCGGCGTAACCGTTATCGTTGCTGCATTGGATTCATTGGCAGCAGCATAAGGATTCGGCGCAATATTATTTACGCTGCTTAGTGTAGCACTTCTATAGATATAATAGGTGCCGGCTGCATTGAAAGGCGCAGCAGCAGATGATGGCGTAAAAGTTGCAGCTGTAGCCCCGCTGATAACAGTCCTGGCACCACCGGGCGTTGTGCTGTAACTCCATTGGTAACCTGTGCCCGGCAATGTTATACCGGAAGGAAGCACACCATAAACATCTCCGCTGATTGCTGAGCCGGCATTTCCCAAACAAATACTTTGTATAGTGTTGGTGGAAAGTGTATTGGCCAGTATAAGCGTGAGGTTTTGAAACCTCACTTCATTAGCACCCGCATTTTCATAAAACTCATATAACAACGAACTGTTGCCGTTCAGGTTCATCAGTACAGATGGCTTGTTGCTAAAAGCCTGGTCAGACCAATTGTTGTATACCATTATGCCGTCAACTGTTAAGCGGCTGCCGTCATCAGATCCCAGGTCAGCAACATATAAACCCCGCTTAGTGGAGTTCATTCTGTATTTTACAGAAAAACTTTCTGTATATACAGACCTGCTTACTGAATTTGAAACAACATTGAAACAAACGGCATCACCTCCAAAAAGCTCGTCAAAAGTTTCGGCTTCGGTGAAGTGGCCGATGTAATTTGTAAAGGCCATTCCATCATAGGCATGACCGGTCCAGGTATTGGTTGAAGTTACATTCTGATCATCGGTTGATGTGGAATAATTATTTACTATGGTAGAAGTTGAACCAATACACCCTGCATTGCTCTTTACATTCAGCGTATAAGTGGCCGCTGCAAGGCCTGTAAATATTGCCGAAGACTGGTAGGCACCTGCATTTAAACTATAGGTATAGGGAGAGCTGCCGCCGGTGGCAGATGCTGTTATAGTTCCTGTACTACCACCCACACAGGTTTCGGTTGAAGTACCCGTTACTACCGGGTTAATACATCCCTGCACGGTAAAATCATCCATCCTGTAACTGGAGTTAGCGCCACTTGCCGAAGCTACTGCCGACAACCTTAAACGCAAATTCGCAATACCTGCCGCACCGGCCGGCAATGCAATCCTTGTTCCGCTATTTACCAGGTCCCAGATGGCATCATTTGCAACATTTGTAAAGCTTGTATTATTCCATATGGAACCGTCCGAACTCCAGCTCAGCGTAATCGTGATCACAGCTGGCCCCGTCATCCTTGCACCCCATAGCAGGGTTATGTTTTGATAGCCGACCGTAGATAAAGTGTTGCTATAGGTGAAAGTACGGGCAGTAATATTATTGTTTAGAAACTGTGGATTTGAACCACCGGATGCGCCGGTATATCCCGAAGAATTAACATCCGTTTTATTTGTCCAGTCCGCACTTGATGCTGTCCACCCGGTTGGAAATGAAGTACCGGTTCCAAAATTCTGTGTGTATATTGTCAGCTGCCCATAAGAAATATTATATTGGCCTGCTAATAATAACGACAGGATAATAATAAATAATGGGCGGCTTTTATGTAAAAATTTTTTCATAGTCAGGTCAATGAGCAGTTTACTTCCTCTTCTTTGGTATCATTTTACGGTTCTCATTTCGAGTTATTATTCAACTCCAGCTCGGTTCCTGCAATTTTTGCAGATTTTGCATCTGCCTGTGTTGTGTAGGTTATACGAAGTTTCCCCTGGTGGTAATCAACCCCCATGTTATTATCCAGTGTTAATTTAAAATGCCGAAAAAGGTTGGGTGTATAAAGCGCCATTCCTTTTGCCATCCCCACCCGGGTAATTTTACCCTGTTCTGAAATATGATCAACAGCAACATCACCGTATGCGGACATATTTCCACTACGGTTAAATGTTATTTTCAGTGATGGAATGGAGCCCTCCTTTAATTCAAATTCTGCATCCGTCAGGTTTACGTTAGTGGTAGATTCGCCAATACGGATAATGACCGGTATGCTAATGCCAAAAACGGCAACTAAATTCACCGAGATAGAAGTGGAATCCCCGGCAATCGCTTCTTCACCGAGGGGCCTTTTATCCGGCTCTGCCCTGAAATAAATATGCGAACGATACTCACCCGGGGCGAGTTCGCTCGTATTCACCAGCTGGATCTTTACAGATTGCGCTTCGTTGGGCGCAAGGATGATGCTGCGTGGGAAAAAACGGAAATATTTAATTGCAAAATTTTGCCCCGGGTCGGGCTGGGTGATATTTTCAAAAGCGCCATGTGCGCTCATACGGACCTGTACCACGGAAATAAGGTACCGCACCGTATCTCTGCCGCTATTGGCCAGGTTTAACGTATACGATCTTTTCGCCCCTTCAAACACTACCCTTTTAGGATATATAAGAAGGTCGCCCTGCGCTTTTGACTGTAGTGATATTAAAGCCAATAGGGCAAAAAAAAATAAATATTTATGCTGGTATTTTTTTGCCCGGGTATAAGTGATCATAGGTTTTAAAAAGATTGGATTTAATTCACCGGGAAACCAATCCCTGTTTTAACCAGGGCCGGCCTCCCGGTGAAAAAATTAATTGTAGTTAACTGTTACAAATAGTGCGCTCGAGTTGGCAAGTGCATTGCTGTACGTTCCTGCTACTGTGTTGGCAGGTACATTTAAAATCGCTTTAACTTTCAGGGTTTTCGTGCCACTTGAGAGCGTGGTTGCCGCTCCACCGTCACATACAAAATTATCTACGGTCATAGTGCCAGAAACAGAGCCTGTAAGCGTTATTGCAGCAGCTGGAATGGTAATGGCAAAACTGCTGTTTGCTTCGCCGGTAACTGCGAATACGGCCGTTTTTTGTAAAATACTACCGGCTGGTAAGCTCGCGCCACCGGTTGCAGTACGGCCGTCGGTATAATCTAAAACTACTGTTCCTGCTGTACCGCTTGATGCAACTGTACCAAAATGCATATCCGTAGTTTTAGATATAGCAATTGGCGTCACAAGTACAGCAGTCGTACTTGCATAAGCAGTTGATTGTGCAAAAGCGCTGGCTGTAAGTGCAAGCATTAAAATGCTCATTGATAAAATTTTGGTCTTCATCTAAATTGGTTTTTGAGGTAAACAACATTGTTTATGACCTACTAACGGTGAACCGGGGGTACCATTGTGCAATTATTACCAACCGGGGCGGTATAATTTATCTTTAGGTAATTATACTTAGGCTCACCAATTGCGGGCACAGCAGGAAAGCCAGGTTGATGGAAACGGTAAATTTCATCACACAAAATGTTTTTAGCCTAATGACTTAAAGCCTTTTAACCTGGAAAGATTAGCCTCCCCTTATCCTTTGGATTAATTACTCAGATATTTAAAAGAAGAGGTTAATTAATTGTTGGGATGGTAAGATTGAAACTGCAATCTCCGCCTTAAAGTGAGACGCATAAATAAAATGAAAAGAGCCCCTCATTGCTGAAGGGCTCTAATTAAAGTCGGGATGGCAAGATTCGAACTTGCGACCTCCTGGTCCCAAACCAGGCGCGATAACCGGGCTACGCTACATCCCGAGCAAAAATATAAAGCCGGATTTATTGGGAATATTCAACTTTAAAAATATAATAAGAACTTTTGCAGTGAGGGGCGGGGATTTGATCGTTGGTTAAGGCCTCTATTCAGTCTTTTAATGCCTTGTATTTCTGAGCCTCTACCAATTTCATCATAAAATTAATTTTTGATGGAGGCAGCGCGAGTACATTATCCAACCAGATATCTACTACATCTTTCAGTTCCTTTAGTGAAACATTGGTGCATATGCCGGCGAATTCATCTTTTGGAAGCAATTCGTTATCAGCAATTTTTTGCAAGACCGTTTCTATACCGCTTCCCTGTTTGCAAACATAATGTACAAGACCGTATTCCTGCAGGGTGGCGGCAGTCCATTTTGTTGTTGATGATATCATATCCCTGGCTTTTGAATAACCTGTTTTCCTGGTCAGGAAACTATAGGCTCCCATACCTGGGAAAGTGCTGAAAAGTATTTCCGGGAAACTAAACATTGCCTGCTCCTCTGCAACAATATAGTTACCTGCAAGCGCACATTCAAATCCCCCGCCAAAGGCATTGCCCTGCACTACGCAGGTAACTATAACATTGGAAAAAAATCCATTATTTATCGCGTGTACGCCTTCTACACATTTGTATGCATAATCCTGTAACAGTGCCCTGTTTTTTGCCGTTATACATTGGCAGAACATTTCGAGGTCGCCGCCCATGTTCCATACTTTGTTATTCGAAACAATGATAACATGGGATATCTTTTGAGCCTTTATTTTATTTTCAATAGCGACCAGGGAGCTGTTAAAGTCGCATATCGTTTTGTAGGAGTAATGAAGTTCTGTAGGGATACCAATCTTTAACCATAAAATATTTCCTTCTACCCGTATATCTACATTTTGTATCGGTTGCATAAATTTTAAAAATAAGTGGAGGAGCCAGGTATTGATTTTACTCCGTATTTTATCAGGAACGGAAAGAATTTACATCAACGGATCCCGGCAATAAAATTACTATAGCGTTTTTCTTAAAATCATACCTGTTTATAGGTATTTTAACCTACTTGTGGACAGAATGCTGCCGGGCAGTGGTGTGTGTATTTCTAAAAGTTATGCCTGGCTGTTGAACTTGAATCCAAACAGATTATCACTGCACAACTTATTAACGATTTTAAAGCTAAAAGAGAGGAAGTTTATTCCAGCAAAAAGGCTCCAGGTCATTGTGCCTGGAGCCTTTTAATTCCTGCCGGGACGAACAAGATCCGAACCTGCGACTTTCCTGCCGATGAATGCTGCATCCATTCTCCCTTCAGGAAAAAACCGGATATGCGTTAATTATTGCGTTACCATTTGCGGCAGCAGTTTTACCTTTTTTGTCCCTGTTATGTTTTGCAACCCGTTTTGTGAATAGTAGATGTGAATATCATTTTCTTCTTCCGCCAACTCCACTTTCGTGCTGTATGTTGCCATTATTTGATGCACAACACAACCTGTTTTGGGAACAAGCAGGATTTTTTCGCCTGGCCCCTCCCAATACAATGGCGTTTGTTCAATAAGCGCATACTTAAACCCTTCCATCTTTTTTTTTCCCACTACTAAAGAGTCTATACTTATATTTTTTTTGTTTGAAAATAAATAGGCCCGGTAATGAATTGACCTGCTCTGAACGGCATTGCCTTCCAGGTCTGCCTGTTGCGCACCGGCTATCGTGATCCGCTTGTACACGATCAGTGAATCCGGGCTGCACTGCGCCGTATCTGCATTGATTTCCTGTATTGTTACACGATGACTGCAGGAAGAAAAAAATGTACAAAGAAAAACGGGTAGAAAGAAAACTATGTTCATCTTTAAAGGTAACAAATCGGCTTGCTTTAAACATAAAAGTCCCTCACTTTAAAAACATATAGTATATTGCTGTACTTTATCTTTCCAACTATTGTTCACCATGAAACACCCCCGGTTATGAGAAAATGTATTGACTTTTTTATTGTCACCAGTCTTGTTCTTGGCCTGGCTTCCTGTGCCAGTAATAAATTAAATACAGTCCCGCCAAAAAAGAAAAGTAAGGAACAAAATGTTAGGGAAGCATTCCTGCAGGAGTTCAACAAGACCCGCGACCTGGCTACCAATACGGTACCTGCAGAAAGATTATTTGCCGCCATCGCCAGGCAAAAAGAACTATTTGCCCAACAAGCCCAGCAAAGGGCTGTGGGCGGATTAAGCTGGGAAGAAAGAGGCCCGGTAAATGTTGGTGGCCGGATAAGGGCCATGGTGTTCGACAGGAATGACCCCACCAATAAAAAAGTATGGATAGGCGGTGTAGGCGGCGGTATCTGGTACACAAACGATATCACCCAGGCGCAACCGATCTGGATTAAAGTAAACGATTTCCTGGATAATATCTCCATATCTGCGATTGTTCAAAGTCGCAGCAACCCACAGATCATGTATGCGGGTACAGGAGAAGGGTTTTTAAACGCAGATGCGCAAAGAGGTTTGGGCATCTGGAAAAGCACCGATGGAGGCGGTACCTGGGCGCAACTGCCTTCTACCACCGCCTTCAGGTATGTTACGGATATAACGTATGATCAGAACGGAAGTTTGTATGCCGGGGTAAGAGGATCTTCTGCTGCTCTTTCCGGCGTATTCCGCTCTTTGGATGAAGGGGTTACCTGGACAAATGTTTTTGGTGCTACAGCTTCCAGCCCGTACCCGGCTGATTTTTCAGTGTCTGCCGACGGTGATATTTATGTAGCGATGGGCATCTCCGGTACCAACGGCGGTATTTATACTTCTCCTGCCGGCGCAACAGCCGGTGATGCCGGTACCTGGACGAATATTACACCCAATACAACAGGCGTTATCAGCACACCGGCAAGTTTTTGGAGCAGGATCAAACTGGCTGCAGCGCCCTCCGATAATAATATATTGTACGCTTCGTTCCAGGGGTTTGGCAGCAATGATTGTACCTCCATCCAGCAATATAACAAGTCCACCAATACCTGGTCGGTGAAAACGGTACCCACCATCATAGACCAGGGAAGCAACTCCAATTTTACACGCGGGCAGGCCTGGTACGACCTGGTGACTACGGTAGATCCCAATGATGCGAACACATTGGTAATAGGTGGTGTGGATGCATTAAAAAGTACCAACGGCGGAACGAGCTGGACGCAGATCACTACCTGGTCGCTGTTTGCAGCACCCGCGTATACCAGCAACCAAAACGTACATGCTGACCACCACGAATTTTTATATGCACCCGGAAGTTCTTCCGTAGCCATTTATGCTACCGACGGTGGGGTATTTTACAGCAGCAATATCAATACAGGCATTGGCTTTCCAACTTCATTAAGCAGGAACAATGGCCTGAACATTACCCAGTATTATGCCACCGCCATTCATCCTGCTGCAGGGAGCAACTATTTTTTAGCAGGCGCACAGGATAACGGCTCGCAAAAATTTTCTACCGCGGGGCTGAACAGCACTACCGATGCATCGGGCGGTGACGGCGCATTTTGCCATATAAGTCCAACGAATGCCAATAACCAGATCACCTCCTACGTGTATAACAATTATTATGTTTCTACAAATGGCGGAACGAGTTTTACCAGGCGCGATAAAGCCAATACAGGGCAGTTTATCAACCCAACGGATTACGACGGCACCAACCTGTATGGCGGTGCGGCAGCAGGCGCATTTTCCCGCTGGTTATCCCCACAAACAAACGGCACTTACAATTCCAACACATTTACACCTGCCCTTGGTGGTAGCGTATTCCATGTGAAAATATCGCCGCTTACCGCCAACAGGGTTTATTTCGGAATGAGCACGGGTACCGTGGCCTATGTAAATAATGCAAACAGCTCGGCAGCGCAAACCACCATAGGAACACCCCGGGCAGGCTCCGTTTCCAGCATCAGCTTCGATGCTGCCAATGAAGACAGGATGCTGGTAAGCTACAGCAATTACGGTGGTGGAAAATTATACGTCAGCTCGAACGCACTTTCCGGTGCCGCCACCTTTACCGATATCACGGGCAATTTACCCGACATGCCCGTACGATGGGCCATGTTTGACCCGCGCAGCAGCAATATGGCCATTATAGCTACCGAACTGGGCGTATGGAGCTGCGATGATATTACAGTAGCTACGCCACAATGGAATACCAGTAACAACGGGCTCGCCAATGCAAGGGTAGATATGTTGAAATACCGTTCTTCCGACAGGACATTGGTGGCAGCAACGCATGGCCGCGGTTTGTTTACAACCAAATTGCCCGACAACCTGGATCCCGAGATCAATTTTTTTGTACCCACAAAAACGCATGCTGAATTACCAAGCTTTACCGATGTAGCCAATTGCCGCAGGTACACCGACTATGATGTAATGATGGGCATCAACGGTCCTCCTTCTGCCGATGCCATCGTAACGCTTACGGTAAACGCAGGCGCAACCGCTACAGAAGGAGCCGATTTTGATTACACCACCAATGGTATATTCGGTGCAGGCAGTTCCAAATCGCTTACGTTCTTATCCGGGAACAGCGACGGCAAAACCTTTAAACTGAGAATATATGATGATGCCGTGGTAGAAAGCCCCAACGAGACTTTCACTTTTAGTTTTACAACCAGCGGCGGCGGTTCTTCCATCGGCAGCATTGCCCCTACCGAAACCGTTACCATTACCGATAACGATGCAGCCGTTACAGCCGCTACACCAATCGCTACCGCCACCAACGATACAGATACAGAGCAGTTGATAGCTAACAGCGGCGTACATAATTTTTACAATGCAGGCAACCAGCTGATAAGCGATATAGGCGGGGCTTCAGCAGACCTGGGATGCGTGACCTCGAAAATTGAGGCAGGCGGTATTGGTTTTGTGCCTTTTGCTTCCGGGCAAAGAAGCAATAAGGTATGGTCCATTTCACCCACTACCAACGGGACAACCACTTCCTATACGGTTACCTTGTACATGACCACTGCTGAGTTGAATGGTAACCTGCCTGCCACTTATAAAATTTATAAATCATCGGCAACTACAGTAGCCGGTATTACGGCCAATAATACCACAACAGCAACTACTACCGTTACCACCAACGCCAACTATACTTCTTTCACTGCAACGTTTACCGGGTTCAGCCTTTTCTTTATAGGCAATGCCAGCATCGTGTTGCCTTTACAACTGCTGCAGTTCAACGGTGTAAGGGCCGGCGGCATCAGCCAGCTCACCTGGGAAACAGCCAATGAAATAAATACGAAAAACTTTGTGATAGAAAGAAGTAAGGACGGCACGAATTACCAGGCTGCCGGTACAGTGAATGCAGCAGGCACAGGTGGGGGCGCTTACAATTACAACGATCCGCTTAAGTTCAGCGGGAATATGTATTACAGGTTGAAAATGGTTGATATAAACGGCAGGTTTACCTACAGCCCGGTAATCGTATTAAAAGAAATGGCGGAAAATAAAGTAACCGTATATCCTAACCCCATCGATGAAATGGTTACGGTGGATATAGGTTCAAAAAATCTTTTGAATACAATCGCGAACATCATAGATGCCAAAGGAGGTATCGTTAGGAAAATCAGGTTGACTGCCGTGCAAACACAGGTCAACACCAATGGAATGCCGAAGGGAAATTACATCATCCAGTTTGCAGACGGATCGGCTACAAAAATTGTGAAACGTTAAGTTGCTTATTTTAAATAAAATGCCGCTCAATTGGAGCGGCATTTTTATTTTTTGTACGGGCGGCATCTTCTTTCTCACGGGCATGGTCCCGCTATCCGTTACAAGTCCTCACCGCTTGCCAGCGGTTCCGGGCTTTCCACTCCTATCGGGCGTAGACTGGAAGTTTTGTCGTTCTAATCAGCATTTGGAAATTTCGTTCGGGTTAATACCGATGTTGCACCGGGTCATTGTTTTGCCGGTCGGAGACCGGGAGAACTGAGCGGCATCAAGAAGTCTGCCTGCGGGAGAATTCTTGCGCCAGAGGGGGTTCGCATCGCAACTATACTCCGAACTGAATTTTGTTTTATCGATGTACGGTATAAAGCTGGGTGCATCGTTCTGGTAATTAAAATGATAAAGCCCGGTTTTAAAAACCATACCTCGCTGTGATGCCCAGGTTGCGCCCGGGTGCGCTTACACCGCTGGCAAAATACCTGTAAAATTTATCGGTCATATTTTCCAGTGCAACCTGCAGTTTAAAGTTTTTGCTGAACTGGTACGCACAATTCGCATTGAAAATAACCCAGGCCGGTACAAAACCTTTTACCGGGTCGGCACTGTAAACCTGGTTGTCTTCACCCCGTAAATTAAAATCCGGGGATGCTTTTTTACCGTTGTATAAGGCAAAAACTTCTGCCCTTAATTTTTTGTGACTGGCAACGATCGACGTCTTTCCATAAACCGGGGGAATATGGTCCAGCGGATATTTGCCTGCAGCCTCTTTTATCCTGCCATGCGTATAAGTAAAAGCGGAATGAACCGTAAAGATGGAACCTATGGCGGCAGTTACACCCGCATTTATGCCCTGGTTAAAAGCTTTTGCAGCGTTTACGGTAGTTTTAACTGCCGCGGTGCCGCCGTTATACGGCACAAAAGCCTGGCCCTTGTAAGTAGCATCGCCCAAAGTGAGCGCATTGGTATAGCCGGTATACCAGCCCACCACGCTCAGCTTTACTTTTTTGCCAATATATTTTTCAGCACCCAATTCATAATTGATCGTCCTTTCCGGTTTTAAAGAAGGGTTCGGAATGATGAGGTTGCTGGAAGTGCTTTCAAAAACCTTTGCCAGGTCATCTACATTCGGTACCCTGTAGCCCGTTGCCGCAGAAAGAGAAATTTTATAGTTCAATTCCTTTGCATACACCAGCGCAATGCTGCCTGTTAAGCTGCTGGCCTGCTGCCTGATGTTATCAAAAGGAAAAGGGAAAAAAGATTTATTGGAGAAATCGGCTTCCAGCCTTGAATGATTAAATCTTGCCCCGGCATTGGCGGTAAAATTTTTGTTGAATTTATGTATCAATGAACCATACGCGGAGTAACTCTGCGTATTGCTTCCATCGGCAGGGTAGCGCGTATCCGTTTTGCCGGTTTCGCCGGTTACAATGTTTTCAAAGCTGGCTTTACTTGCTACGGTATTGAAGTTGGCTTCAATACCATATCCCAACTCATCCTTCGCAAAATTCTTTTTAAAATCCGCATTGAGGGTATAAACGTTTACACGCTCTTCCCGGTGGCTTATCCTGTTGGACCTGTAATTGCGGTTGTGCCTGCTTTCACCTATATTCTGGTAAGAAAGAGAGATATGTGACTGATCGTACGTTCCAGAGGCGGGTAAATTGAACTGCCAGGCTGCCAGCAATCTTTCCTGCGGGCCATAATACCATTCTGCAAACCTGGCGATGCCGGCCCCGGTGGTTTCCGTAAGCCTGTCGTAACGCGGTATGTCAGATGAAGTAGAATACTGCAGGTTTACAACATGGTTGAGTTGCCCCGTTGCAAAGGCTAATTTTTGAAGCAGGTCGTATTGATGATACCCGGTAAACTTTTGTTTTTGCGGGTGATCGTTCTTTACCATGCTGTCTGTATTATTATCCGCTCCACGTAAAAA
>Ga0247806_10000569_pt1 | contig 22148 bp, 16 predicted proteins | sample UWRJL059202B1_FD_179935 | JGI IMG/M metagenome (GOLD analysis project Ga0247806, IMG submission 179935) | Plant litter microbial communities from Arlington Agricultural Research Station in Wisconsin, United States - UWRJ-L059-202B-1 | ecosystem: Environmental > Terrestrial > Plant litter >... | reverse complement strand
TACCAACGGTAAAACAACCATCGCCACCTTGCTTTGGAAATTATTTACGGCACTGGGACATCAATGCGGCCTTATCAGTACGGTACAGAACCAGGTTGGAGAAAAAGTGATCGTCGCCACCCATACAACGCCCGATGCCGTTAGTGTGAATGCCTTGCTGAAGCAAATGGTGGACGAAGGATGCAGGTACGTATTCATGGAATGCAGCAGTCATGCCATCGAGCAACGGCGCATCGCCGGGTTAAATTTTACCGGCGCCTTGTTCAGCAACATCACGCACGATCACCTGGACTACCACAAAACATTCGACGCTTACATCAAAGCAAAAAAGATGTGGTTTGATCAACTGCCTTCCACGGCCTTCGCCATCAGCAACGCCGATGATAAAAGAGGCACCGTGATGCTGCAGAATACGGCCGCTAAAAAATATTACTACAGCCTTAAAACCATGGCTGAGTTTAAAGGAAAGATACTTGATAATGGCATCACCGGCCTGCACATGATGCTGAATGAAAAGGAAGTTTATTTCCGGCTCATTGGCGAGTTTAACGCCTACAACTTGCTGGCAGTATATGGTGCAGCCGTTTTGCTGGGAGAGGATAAGGACGAAGTGTTACAAATATTGAGCAGTCTCGATGGCGCCGAAGGCAGGTTTGAATACACGGTAAGCAAGAATGACCGGCTCATCGGCATCATCGATTACGCGCACACGCCCGATGCGCTGCTGAATGTACTGGCAACAATAAAAAAACTAAGGCAGAGCAACGAACAGGTGATCACCGTGGTAGGCTGCGGCGGCGACCGCGACAAAACCAAACGCCCGCTGATGGCCGAAGTGGCCTGTGAGTACAGCGACAAAGTGATCCTTACTTCCGACAACCCGCGCAGCGAAGATCCCATGGAAATTTTAAAAGACATGGAAGCTGGTGTGAGCGTAGTGTCCAGGAAAAAAGTGATCAGCATTGCCGACCGGAAAGAAGCCATTAAAACGGCCGTGAGCCTGGCAGCAAAAGAAGACATCGTATTGATTGCCGGCAAAGGACATGAAAAATACCAGGAGATCAAAGGTGTGAAATACGATTTTGATGACAAGCAGGTATTGAAAGAATTGTTTGAACTATTGGATAAATAAAAAAGCAAATGTGGAATAAGCAAATGAGTTTAATGAATGAATTAGCACATCAGCATATTATCACATCAGCAAATTAGTATTATGTTTTATCACTTTTTTAAATGGCTTACAGAAGAGGGATTCAGTTTTCCAGGCAGCAACCTGTGGAAGTTCACCACTTTCAGGGTATTGTTGGCGATGTTATTGTCGTTGGTGATCACAACGGTGTATGGAAAAAAACTGATTAATTTTTTACGCACCAAGCAATTGGGTGAAAGTGTACGTGATCTTGGCCTGGCCGGAGAACAACAGAAAAAAGGCACGCCTACCATGGGCGGTATTATCATCATCCTGGCGATCGTAATTCCTACTTTACTGTTTGCAAATCTTGATAAGGTGTATGTGCGGCTGATGTTGCTGTGTACGGTGTGGCTGGGCGCCATCGGCTTCATCGACGATTACTTAAAGATCAGGTCAAAGCGCAAAGCACAGGCATTGGGCGCCGAGTATAAAAAGAAAGACAGCGATGGTTTGGCCGGCCGCTTTAAAATATTCGGGCAGGTAATGCTGGGCATCATTGTTGGCGCCACCCTTTACTTCAACCAAAGCGTGGTGGTAAAAAGGGAATACAATAAAATACAGGTACTCGGTCCCAAAGAAAAGCAAACCGATGCCAAACTGGATACAGTAGTAATTGATGGAAAGATACATGAATACGTTTCCGTGAAAACACCCATCACTACCATCCCCTTTGTAAAATCGCACGAATTCAATTACGCCAAACTGTTGCCCGAAAGCTGGCGCGATTACACTTATATATTGTACATCATCATCGTCATCTTCATGGTAACGGCGGTGAGCAATGGCGCCAACATAACGGATGGACTGGATGGCTTGGCGACGGGGGTAAGCGCGGTGATCGGTATTTGCCTGGGCATATTCGCATACGTGAGTGGCAACATAAAATTTGCCGAGTACCTCAACATCATGTATATACCCAACCTCAGCGAGCTGTCCATATTCATTGCAGCATTCGTGGGCGCCTGCATCGGCTTTCTCTGGTACAATGCTTACCCGGCGCAGGTTTTCATGGGCGATACGGGTAGTCTTGCGTTGGGTGGCATCATCGCAGCGCTGGCGGTGATCGTAAGAAAAGAATTGTTGATTCCTTTTTTCTGTTTTGTATTCCTGGTAGAAAATTTAAGCGTGGTGATACAGGTAACCTATTTCAAATACACGAAGCGAAAGTATGGCGAGGGGCGGCGCGTGTTCCTGATGAGCCCGCTGCATCACCATTACCAGAAGAAAGGATACCATGAAAGTAAGATCGCGGTTCGTTTTTGGATCGTAACCATATTGAGCGTTGTGGTGGCTATTGTAACATTAAAACTGAGGTGAAGATTTTATTGGAAAACCCAGTCGCAGATGACACTGAAAGGTAGCATCTACATTTTTCAATTTTGAAGTCCTTATCCTGGAGAACCACGACCTGTTAAATTCTATGCTGTTGAAAAACCTTTTTTAAAAATCCACGGGCTGTAATTAATCCGTGCCCGTGAAAAGTCAACGTATCGTTGACCCGGTAAAAGAAGAAAACTAAAATGAAAAAAAAGATCGTCATACTCGGTGCAGGTGAAAGCGGTGTCGGCACTGCATTACTGGCCACACAGCAGGGGTACGACGTGTGGGTAAGCGATGCCGGTGCTATTGCGGAGCATTACAAAGCCGAACTGCAAGAGGCGCAGGTAGGTTTTGAAGAAGGGCAACACACGGCCGAAAAGATCATGGATGCGGATGAAGTGATGAAAAGTCCCGGCATTCCTGAAAAGAACGAACTGGTGAAAAAGATCAGGGCACAACAAATTCCCATCATCAGCGAAATAGAATTTGCTTACCGCTACAAAGGCAACAGTAAGATCATCGCCATCACCGGCAGCAATGGTAAAACCACTACCACGGCGTTGGTGTACCACATCTGCAAAGTAGCAGCACTGGAAGCGGCGATGGTAGGCAACATCGGTTATTCCTTTGCCCGGCAGGTAGCCATTGAGCCGAAGCCTTTGTACGTGGCGGAGATCAGTTCTTTTCAACTGGATGACATCAAAACATTTCGTCCCGATGTGGCGATCCTCACCAACATCACCGAGGATCACCTCGACCGGTACGATTATAAAATAGAGAATTACATCAACAGCAAGTTTCGCATAGCGATGAATCAAAAGGCCGAAGATATTTTGATCTACAACCTCGACGACGAAGTAACTGTGAAGCATATCGACAACTATTCCATTAAATCAACACTAGCACCAATCACCATGAGTAAACAACTGCCGCAGGGAGCCTATTTGCTGAACGCGAAAATGCACCTAAAATGGAAGAACGAAGAAATGCAAATGAGCATCGAAGATTTTGCACTCAAAGGAAAACACAATCAATACAACAGTATGGCAGCAAGTTTGGCATCCACCGCCGTGGACATCCGCAAGGATAAGATAAGGGAAGCGCTTCAAACATTTGAAAGCCTCGAACACAGGATGGAACCCGTTGCCACCGTGCGCGGCGTTTCGTTCATCAACGACAGCAAGGCTACCAATGTAAACAGTACATGGTTTGCACTGGAAAGCATGGAAGCGCCCGTGATACTGATCCTGGGTGGTGTTGACAAAGGCAATGATTACTCCCTGATCAAAGACCTGGTAAAAGAAAAAGTAAAAGCCATTGTGTGCATGGGTACGGAAAACAGGAAGATACACGAGGCCTTTGGCGACATCGTGGCGCTGATGGTGAACACCGGCAATGCAACCGAAGCGGTACAGGCAGCTTTTCATTTTGCCAACAAAGGAGATGTGGTATTACTAAGCCCGGCCTGCGCCAGTTTCGACCTGTTTAAAAATTATGAAGACAGGGGCAACCAGTTCAAACATGCCGTGAAAGACCTGTAACATTTAAAATAAATAATGTCCGAACCGATCAACATAAAACAATTCTTTACGCCGAACATCAGTAACATGGGCGACAACCTCGTTAAAAAAACGAGGGGCGACCGCGTGATCTGGGGTATCGTCGTGATCCTTACGCTCATCAGTTTGCTGGTGGTGTACAGCAGCACCGGTTCTCTCGCCTATAAATACAGCAAGAGCACCGAAAGTTATTTGTTCAAACAATTCGCGTTCATCATCCTGGGCGTTGGGCTCATCTATTTTGCGCACCGTGTTAATTACACCATCTATTCAAGGGTGGCGAAAGTACTGTTCCTCGTATCGGTACCGTTGCTCATTTACACTTTCTTTTTTGGAACGAAACTCAATGAAGGCAGCCGTTGGATTACCTTACCCGTGATCAACATGACGCTGCAAACCTCCGATTTGGCTAAGCTCGCTTTGTTTATGTACCTCAGCCGCCAGTTGAGCCGTAAGCAACCGGTGATCAAGGATTTCAGGAAAGGATTTTTGCCCGTGATCACACCCGTGGTTATTATCTGCGGTTTGATCGCGCCGGCGAATTTGTCAACCGCTTTACTGGTGGGCGCAACGAGCATCATGCTTATGTTCATCGGCAGGGTAAGCACCAAGCATATTTTAATAACGATCGGCATTGCATTGGTGCCGGTACTCATATTATTTTCAGTGGCCGTTAGTAATTACGATAAGGCGGCGCACAAAGCAAAAGAGTTACCCGCTATTTTTTCGGCGGGTCGCGTACCTACCTGGATAAGCCGGATACAAACTTTTATTTACAGCAGCAAGGATGCCGACAACGAAAAAATGTACCAGGCCAACCAGGCAAGGATCGCCATCGCGAAAGGCGGCTGGCTGGGTAAAGGACCGGGTAACAGCGAGCAACGGAATTTTTTACCGCACAGTTACAGCGATTTTATTTATGCCATCATCATCGAGGAATATGGTTTTGTAGGCGCGGCGTTCATGGTATTTATTTATTTACTGTTCCTGTCGAGGTGCATCCGGCTGTACCGCAAGTGCCCGTTTGCATTCGGCGCCTTTCTCGCGCTGGGATTGAGTTTCACGCTGGTGATACAGGCCATTGCCAATATGGGTGTAGCGGTTGGGGCCTTTCCAAACACGGGCGTTACGTTGCCGTTGGTGAGCATGGGCGGCAGTAGTTTCCTGTTCACCTGTTTGTCCATCGGCATTATTTTAAGCGTGGCGCGCAACGTGGAGCAACTGGAAGGAAAGGAATTGCCGGCAGCAGTGGAAGCAGCCGATAACGCAAAAGCATAAACGAAGTTTAATACAATTTGAATGGCATACAAGATCATCATAGCAGGCGGCGGAACGGGGGGACATATCTTCCCGGCCATTGCTATTGCCAATGCCATCAAAGAACTGCAACCCGATACCCAGTTTCTTTTTATAGGTGCGAAAGGAAAGATGGAAATGGAAAAAGTGCCGCAGGCGGGTTATAAAATAGAAGGGTTGGACATTGCCGGCTTTAACCGCAGCTCCCTGATAAAGAACATCAGCCTGCCATACAAACTGGCGAAAAGTTTTTTCCAGGTGAGGGATATTTTTAAAAAATTTACGCCCGATGCCGTGATCGGTGTGGGCGGCTATTCAAGTTTCCCGGTGTTGCGCCATGCCCAAACGATCGGCATCAAAACATTTATACACGAGAGCAATTCTTTTGCAGGAAAGGCGAATATGATGCTGGGCAGAAAAGCTACAAAGATCTTCGTGGCTGCAGATGGGATGGAAAAATTCTTTCCTGCACACAAGATCATGATCACCGGCAACCCGGTACGCAAAAGCATTACCGACAGCAAGGTTTCGAGGGAAGAAGGCATTGCTTTTTTTGCATTGAATCCGAACCTGAAAACGGTGTTGTCCGTTGGCGGCAGTCTCGGTGCCAAAAGCATCAACGAAGCGCTTGATAAACACCTCGAAGATTTTGAAAAGAACGGCCTGCAACTCATCTGGCAAACCGGCAAACCTTACGCGGAGCAGGGAAGGGTAAGAGGAGCAAATAAACCGAACGTGTGGGTGAGCGAGTTCATCAGCAACATGGAATTTGCCTATGCCGCCGCCGACGTGGTCATCAGCCGGAGCGGTGCCATGGCCATTGCGGAACTCTGCGTGATGAAGAAACCCGTGGTATTCGTGCCTTTTCCTTTTGCAGCCGAAGATCACCAGGCTGCAAATGCACAAAATTTAGTTAATAAAAATGCCGGTATAATGATAAAAGATGCCGAAGCGTTGGATAAACTGGTAGCAACGGCGATAGAACTGGTGCAGGACGAAGCAACGCAGGAAATATTAAGTACAGGTATCGGCAAGCTTGGCATCTCCAATGCAGATAACATCATTGCCAACGAAATTTTGAAAGCGATCGCGTGATTGATATAAAGAACATACAACGGATTTATTTCCTCGGCATCGGGGGCATCGGCATGAGTGCGCTCGCGCGGTACTTCAATTCGAGGAAGGTGGCGGTAGGCGGCTATGATAAAACATCAACTGTTTTAACAAAAGAGCTGGAAGCCGAAGGCATTAACGTGCATTATGAAGATGATATTGCATTGATCGATACCAAAGCAGACCTGGTGGTGTATACGCCGGCTGTTCCGAAGGATCACAAAGAACTCAATTTTTACCGCGACAATGGCTACATCGTTTTAAAACGCAGCGATGTGTTGGGCTACATTACGGAAAGTTCTTTCAACATCTGCGTGGCGGGTACGCATGGCAAAACAACAACGAGCTCGATGGTAGCGCATATCCTGCGCCACAGCGGTTATGGTTGTAATGCTTTCCTGGGTGGCATCGCGGTAAATTACAACAGTAATTTCTGGAGCAGCGAAAACAATGTGTGCGTAGCCGAAGCCGATGAATACGACCGCAGCTTTTTAAAATTAAGTCCCGATGTGGCCATCATCAGTTCCATGGATCCCGATCACCTGGACATTTATGGCACGGCGGAAAACCTGGAACAGGCATTCATTGATTTTTCTGCGCGTGTAAAACCCGGCGGCTTGCTGTTGAGCAAATATGGTTTGAAAAGAACAGCGGAGTTGCAGGGATCAAGGAAGCTAACCTACAGTCTTGATAACAGCGAAGCGGACGTGTACGCAGCTAATATAAAAATGAACAACGGCAGTTATCATTTTGATGTGATCACGAAGGATTGGACATTGAAAGAAGTGCTGCTCAATATGGGCGGCATGCACAATATCGAGAACGCGGTGGCGGCCATTATGGTGGCGCATGATTTGAAGATCCGTGATGAAAAAATAAAAGAAGCGGTAGCGGCATTCCGTGGTGTAAAACGAAGATTCGAATACATTGTAAAGAATGACAACCAGGTGATGATCGACGATTACGCGCATCACCCGCAGGAATTGGCAGCATTATTGAAAGGAGCGCGGGGATTGTTTCCCGGTAAAAAATGCACGGTGATCTTCCAGCCGCATTTGTACAGCCGCACGAAAGATTTCGCCGAAGGTTTTGCAACAAGTCTAAGCCTTGCAGATGAAATTATTTTATTGCCGATCTACCCCGCGCGTGAATTACCAATGGAAGGCGTGAGCAGCGAAATGATATTGCAGCAGATGAGCAATAAGCAAAGCCGGGTGTTGGAAAAAGAAGCGCTGCTGGATTGGGTAAAACAAAACGACAATGCACTATTGATAACAGCCGGTGCGGGCGACATCGACACGCTGGTGGAACCGATCAAAAAAATATTGAGTAATTAATTAATGTCAATAACGAAACGATACAACATCAAACGCATCCTGTTGTCCACTTTGTGGGTAAGCATTGGCGTGAGCGTGATCGTTTTATTGGTGGCTGCCATCCGCAAGGATGAATCCAAACCCTGCAAATCGGTTGTCATCAACATCGAAGGGGTGAGCAACAACTGGTTCGTGGATAAATCGGATATCCGCAATGCGATCAACCGCATCGCGGGCGAAAAGCCCGAAGGCAAACCCACCGGTTCTTTCAGCCTGTTGCGCACGGAACAGGAACTGGAAAAGAATATATGGGTGAAAGATGCGGAATTGTATTTCGACAACAACCAGGTACTACAGGTGAACGTGCACGAAAGAGAGCCGCTGGCAAGGGTTTTCACGAACAGTGGCAACAGTTTTTATATCGACGATGAATTGTCGATGTTGCCGTTGAGCGAGAAGTATTCGGCCCGCCTGCCGGTGTTCAGCAATTTTCCAACGGATGTAAAAGTATTATCGAAAGCCGACAGCGCTTTATTGGGCGATATAAAGAACATCAGCCTTGCCATACAGAAGGATACTTTCCTCATGGCGATGATCGAGCAGGTGGACATTGCCGGTCCGCGTTACTTTGAAATGATCCCTAAGATCGGCAACCAGGTAATTGTTTTTGGTGATGGCAGCAACATCGCGGAAAAATTCAGCAAGCTACGGTTGTTTTACCGCGACATATTGCCAAAAGCTGGTTGGAATACCTATAGCCAGGTGAACCTGCAATACAAGGATCAACTGGTGGCTAAAAGAAAGGATGCTGCGGATGTAAGTGCGGATTCGTTGCGCACCCTGCAGGTAATGCAAATGATCGCTGAAAACGCGGAGCGCATGGCCGAAGATTCGTTGAACAACATCCAGCCCGATAACGACCGCAACACGGTAAACCCAAACATGATCCAGCAGTCGATGCAAAGGGATGAAGGCGGGGGCGACGATCCAAGTGCTGCGGCTACGGGCAGCGGCAATACGACACCCGTTGTTGCAAAGCCGCCGGTTGTAAAACCCGCTGTTGTTAAGACTGTAGCCAAACCAGCAGCGCTAAAGCCAACAAAGAAACCTGTAGTCAATAAACCTGCGAAGCAAACAACAAAACCACCGCCATCAAAACCAAAAGTAACGATGCCGAAAAAAAACGATTATTGAAACGCTACCAACACCAAACACCAACAAAAAAATAACACAAACACACACACATACTAACACAAACACAAAACACAATTATGAATCAGGAACAACCCATCATCGTAGGCCTGGACATTGGCACAACAAAAATTGCTGCCATAGCGGGCCGGAAGAACGAGTACGGCAAGCTGGAGATCCTCGGCTTTGGCCGTGCCAACAGTAACGGTGTGCAACACGGCATGGTGTTGAACATCGATCAAACCATCAAGGCCATTGAAATGGCATTGAAGAATTGCTACGACTCCAACCCGAATTTAGAGATCGGCGAAGTGTATGTAGGCATTGCCGGTCACCACATCAAAAGCCTGCAAACCCGCGGCGACATTGTACGCCAGGCCACCGAAGAAGAGATCAGGCAGGAAGAGATCGACCGCCTGGTAGCGGACCAATACCGTACTTATATTCCCGCAGGCGACCAGATCATCGACGTGATCCCGCAGGAATTTACAGTAGACAATTTCCAGAATATTCCCAACCCCATTGGTTACAGCGGTGTAAAAGTGGGCGCTAATTTTCATATCATCACCGGCGATAAAAACGCGATCCGCAACATCAACAGGAGCGTGGAGAAAGCAGGTTTGAAAACAAAAGATTTGGTGTTGCAACCGCTGGCATCTGCCGCAGCCGTTATGTGCGACCAGGACCTGGAAGCAGGCGTTGCTATCGTGGACATTGGCGGTGGTACAACCGACCTCGCTGTTTTTTATGAAGGCATTTTAAAACATACGGCCGTGATTCCTTTCGGCGGTGAGAACATTACCAACGACATCAAAACCGGTCTCGGCGTTTTAAAAACACAGGCCGAACAAATGAAGGTACAGTTTGGCGGTGCCCTGGCCGACGAAGCAAAATCAAACGCCTTCATTACCATTCCCGGTTTGCGCGGCATGGCGCCGAAAGAAATTTCCGTGAAGAATTTGGCGGCGATCATACAGGCGCGCATGAGCGAGATCATGGATTTCGTTACCTACCATTTGAAACAGGTAGGACTGGATACGCGCATGCTGAACGGCGGCGTAATACTTACCGGTGGCGGATCACAACTGAAACATTTAATTCAACTTACGGAATACGTAACCGGTTTGAATGCACGCATTGGTTATCCCAACGAACATTTGGCTGCCGGTCACATCGACGAACTGGCCAAGCCCATGTACAGCACCTGCATCGGTTTGATATTGAAAGGCTACAACGATTACGAGAACAACAACAAACAGTTTGAAGAAAGTTTCCGCCGCGTGCCCGTACCTGCCTCTTTGCAACAGCAGCCGGTGGATGAAACCATTGCCGAAGAAATAGAAGAAGAAGCCGCGCCGGTAAAAGTAAAGCAGCGCAAATCGCTGAAAACCTTCATGGATGGTTTCAAGAATGGTTTGATCGACCTGTTCAAGGAAGAAGAAGACGCTAAACTGTAAATGATTGTCGCCGACCAGTGCTGAAAAAGTACAAGAGTGCGACGCCGATGAAGCCGGGTTGCGTTGTTAAAGCCCGGTCAATAAAAGTTCTTATACTGACCCATACAATCGGCCAAAGGATTTACTACCCTGCGGCCAAATTCTAAAAATCCTGCGCTCATACGTAACCGTGAGTGCGGGGCAAAATTTAAAACTATGATACATTTTGATTTGCCTAAGGAACAATCCTCCATCATAAAAGTGATTGGTGTAGGTGGTGGTGGAAGCAATGCGGTAAACCACATGTTTTCGCAAAATATTGAAGGCGTGAACTTCATCATCTGTAATACGGATGCACAGGCCATCGCGCTGAGCAAGGTGCCGAACAAAATACAGCTCGGTCCGCACCTCACACAAGGTCTCGGCGCCGGCGCCAATCCCGCCATCGGCCGCCAGGCAACGGAAGAAAGTCTTGAAGAAATAAAACGCATCCTGGAAGTAAATACCAAGATGGCCTTCATCACTGCGGGTATGGGTGGTGGAACAGGAACAGGTGGTGCGCCGATCCTTGCAAAAATTTGTAAAGACCTGGGCATTCTTACCGTTGGCATCGTGACCACGCCATTTGCGTACGAAGGCAAGAAAAGAATTGCGCAGGCGGAAGAAGGTGTGATGCTGCTGAAAAACCACGTGGATACTTTGCTGGTGATCAGCAATGATAAACTGCGTCACCAGTTCGGTAATTTAAAAATGAAAGAAGCATTCGCCAAAGCGGATAATGTATTGGCAACTGCGGCGAAATGTATCACCGATGTGATCAACAGCACCGGCCAGATCAACGTGGATTTTGCCGATGTGTGCACCGTGATGAGCAATGGCGGCGTGGCCATCCTGGGCAGCGCTACGGCGGAAGGCGAGAACAGGGCGGCACTTGCGATCGAGAATGCGTTGAATTCTCCTTTGCTGAACGACAACGATATCCGCGGCGCGAAATGGATACTCATCAACATCAATTCATCCGAAGGCGAACACGAGTTTACCATGGATGAAGTGGAAGTGATACAGAATCATTTGCTGGGACAGGCCGGTGAAGATACCGACGTGATACTCGGCCTGGGTTATGATAATACCCTCGGCAGTCAGCTCGGCATTACCCTTATCGCCACCGGTTTCGAACACAAAGACCCGTTTGCGCGGGCCAAAACAACCATCCCGGTTGCCGAACCGAAAAAGGACGAGAAGATCGTATTAACACTGGAAATGCCGGTGAAGGAAGAGCCGAAAACCATGGTGCAGCCCGTGCTGCAGTTCGATGACAAGGAAGAGGACCAGGCGATCGCCGAAATTACTGAAACACCGGTGGTTATAGCGCCCGAACCCGAATGGATGCCCTCGTTGGTAGAGCCGGCAGAAGAAACGCCCGCCGTAAAATTACCAAGTAAAATTACTGTGGACAAAAACGAGGACAAACCCGTGTTTTTTGAAATATCTTCGGCTGCGGATCAGGTTCCCGTTTTTGAATTTGATATACCACAAGTAACCGCACCCACAGAAAAAACACCGGTAGAATCCAACCATCCTTCTAAACCTCTTTCAGAAATTAATAAAGATGCTAGCAATACCCCTTCGTCTGGGGGATTTTTGGCAAAGCCTGTACAGATCTATGTAGAGGACCAGCCAATGAAACCAGAATCCAATTCGACTGATGAGCTACCATCACTGCAGATTAAAGAACAGGAAGACGAGCCTGCGATTGAAATGCAACTGGTGGTTAAATCCCATCAAGCGGCGGAGGAAGAGCAAGTTGTACAACCAACTCAGCCCATCATGATATCCGATGTTGAGGAGCCTGCAGTGCAGGACGAAGCAGAGGAGTTACGGCGCCGGGCCATGGATCGCATTACCAAACTGCGTAATTTGTCATTCAATATTAACGCGGCCGATCCTAATAATGAGTTCGAAACGGTGCCTGCTTACCTTCGCCGCAATATGGAATTGCACAATTCCATCGCCGATGTAGAAAGTTTCTACAGCAACTACACCGTAAAATCGGACGAGAACAACCAGGCCGAGATCGGCACCATCAATACTTTTTTAGACGGTAAGAAACCGGATTAGAATATTGCTTACGAGTGAGTTACTTCCAGAGAGTGACTCACTCGTAAGCAAAACTTTGTGTTTGTTTTTGCCGCAAGGCGCTTGATTTTAGTTATGTGGCCCCGCTCTGTAAAAGGAGCGGGGTTTGTGTTTAACCAACATCAAACAGCGAACAACATTGTGTTTACCGGGAAGAAGGGAAGGTGGGAAGTGAATTTGCACAACGAATTGCATTTAATGACCGTGGCTGCAAGGCTGCACCAGCATTGGTATTACATGGCAGCATCGTTGTGTCACTCTCTTCAACGGCAAATCGGGCAGGAGCATTTAAAGTATAGATTATCGAGTCATATATAATCTCTTAGCTTAAATCATATTAGAAATTTAAGATGGCTGAAAATTATTTTAGCCTTTAACAAAATTTTTATTTTGACCTAATAAACTGGTAATCAATTGTATAAGCTAATATCACTCACCAACTACTATAAAATAATTGGTACTATGTATTGTTTAGTACTAAAAAATTTATATCTTTGTGTAACAAAAGGGAAATACAAAGCGTATCACCTTCAAGAAAAACAAATTTTTAAAAACTTATAAAAAGTAAAGTCATGAAAAAGCAATCAACCACCCTCGCTTCTTTAACCAAAGAACAATTGGAAACCTTAACCACCCAGGTAAAAGAAACCCTTGCCACCAACCTTGCCGGCCACAAACCCTTCGGTTCTATCGACCTTTGGAATGTTCGCCGCAGGAGCAGGAGTTTAGTTAGCCGCAGGAGCTTCCTTTAATCGATCAGAATTAAGTATAGACAACTTAAACCAGGGATGCCCCGTTTACAACGGGGCATCTTTGTATCAGAATTAAGAAGATTAATAGAATTTGCAGAATAGAACAGGATTAGAGAATTATTGAATTTCAGGATTAAAAGAATTAAAAAATCATCAGAGTTAAATACTCCAATGCATTCATAATTCATAACTCATAATTCATAATTTCCGCATCGTTGTCCACACAACCCCATCCAGCTCTTTCCCGCGATCTGTATTTATAAAGGAAAGTTTTTCAAATTCGTACCCGGCTACGGCCATACGGTAAGGACGGAAAACAAGGTTGAGGTCGGTAGTGAGTTTGCTTTTCAGCAACAGTTTATTGATCCAGGTATCCGCGGGCACTTTATTGCTTTTGCCGAAATATTTGCGGTAGTCCGCAGTTATCAATGGGGATAGCTCCGCGGTTTGGGTGAGGCGGCCGGTATACACATTTTTTAAGGAGTCGAAAAAATAAGCTTTGGATGCCTCGGGTAAGATCGCGGCCAGTTCCGCCAGTCGTTGCTTCCAGGAGATGGTATTGTTGCCCACCCGCATATCGATGCCCACCCGGGCTTTGTTCGATTCGGTTACATAACAGCGGAAGGCCGAACTGTCGCTACCGATCACTAAAAAATAAGCGCTGGCCCTTTTTCTTTCAGCCGCACCGGGCAGTTCGTTGCCAACCAGCAAAAGGCCGATCGCGGTGTCTGTTGCTGCGGTATTTATTGGTACAACCCTCTTCCCGCTGCCGGAACCTGTTGCATTCAACAGCAGCGCTGAAAAGATCAGCAGGATAAAGAACTTAACCTGGTGTTGCATAATAATCGGTTGAGTGGAGTGAATAACCTATTAACGATTCGCTTTCTCCGGCTTTCAATGTTTCATCTTCTTTAAAATGATTTCTTTCCAGCACTTTTACCGAAGCTATGTTTTCTTTATCGGTGAAACTATTTATCTTTTCCAGTTTCAATGTTTCAAATCCATAACGCAATATGCGCCCGGTGGTTTCCTGCATGATGCCTTTTCCCTGCCAGGCCGGCAACAATTCAAATCCTATTTCCACTTCCCTTTTTTCCGGTTCCAGGTTCCAGAGGCAGATCGTTCCTACCAGTGTTGCAGCAGGTTTCACCGCGATGGCCCAGTAAAACCACCCTTTGTCTTCGATGCCTTTGTTGATCATTTCGATAAAGCTGCGGGCTTCTTCAATGCTGGTATGCGGTGGCCTGCCGAGGTATTTGTTTACCTGCTCATCCGAACGAAGCGCAGCAACAGCTACGGCATCGGTTAATAATAATTGTCTCAGCCACAACCGGGGTGTTTCCAGGGCAGGAAAAATGTAAGGATACTGTAAATGCATACGGTACTGTTTATCATAATCAGCATGCTAAATGTACAAATCTAAAATTGATTATATACCACGGATTTTACCCCTTCTTTTCTTCAAACATTTCCCTTTTTTATATCCGTTTTCAATCTACATTTGCAGACGTTATTCCATCCGAAATCAAAAGCACAAATAGCGGCCCGGGCATTGGCCGGGTTTTGGCCGGTGAACATTTAAATAAGTATTGTGTCGAAACATGTTAATAAAGTAACGGCCGCTGGCCTGCTCGTTGCACTCGGGATCATCTATGGCGACATCGGCACATCGCCGCTTTATGTATTCAACTCTATCATCAAGGGCAGGGTGGTTAACGACACGCTGATCCTCGGCACGCTCTCACTCATCATCTGGACGATCACTTTACTCACCACGGTGAAGTACGTGATCATGGTATTGCGCGCCGACAACCGCGGTGAAGGCGGCATTTTCGCTTTGTTCGCGCTGGTACGGCGACGGAAGAAGTGGCTGGTGATCCCGGCCATGATCGGCGGTGCGGCACTGCTTTCCGATGGCATTATTACGCCGCCCATCTCCATTACCTCCGCCATCGAAGGATTAAAAGAATTACCCCAGTTCCACGACCTCAATCAAAATACGGTCGTTTATATTGTACTCGGCATCATCAGCATTTTCTTTTTCGCGCAGCAATTCGGCACCTCCAACATCGGTAAGTTCTTCGGCCCGTTCATGTCTGTTTGGTTCGGCATGCTCGCGGTATTGGGACTCGTACACATGGCCGATGATTTCAGTATTTTCCGTGCGCTGAATCCCTATTACGGTTTTAAATTCCTGGTTACGTACCCTGAAGGTTTTTGGTTGCTCGGCGCCGTGTTTCTTTGTACCACGGGCGCCGAAGCCCTGTACAGCGATCTCGGCCATTGCGGCCGGGGCAACATCCGTATTTCCTGGATCTTTGTAAAGTCCTGCCTCGTGATCCATTACATCGGCCAGGGCGCCAGTTTATTGAAACACCACAGCGGCCAGTTGCTGGACGAAGCCACCATCAAAGCCAATGGCATCAATGCTTTTTACGACCTGATGCCCGAATGGTTCGTGGTGCCCGGCGTGATCATTGCCACCAGCGCGGCCATCATCGCCAGCCAGGCTATGGTAACCGGTTCTTTCAGCCTGATCAATGAAGCCATCCGGCTCAACCTGTGGCCTAAGTTCAAGATCCGCTACCCGTCGGAAGCCAAGGGACAGATCTTTATTCCCGGCATCAACTTCATGCTGTTCCTCGGTTGCGTAGGCATCGTATTGTACTTCCGCGAATCCACCCGCATGGAAGCCGCATATGGTTTGGCCATCATCACCACCATGATCATGACGACCATCCTGTTTGCCAATTACATGGTACTGCACCGCGTAAAACCCGGGCTGATCTACGTTTTCCTCATCTCTTATTTTATCATAGAAGCCGCCTTCCTCATCGCGCTGATGGATAAGTTCGTGCACGGCGGTTATATTACTTTGCTCATCGGCTTCCTCATGTTTTCGATCATGTACGTGTGGTACCGCAGCCGCAAGATCAAGAACCGCTACATTGAATTTGTACGGCTCGAAGAATATGTACCCAAACTGGAGGAACTGAGCAACGATCTCAGCGTAACGAAATACGCCACGCACCTCGTGTACCTGACCAGCGCCAACAACCCGAAAGAGATCGAGCACAAGATCATTTATTCGATATTGAGCGGCAAACCCAAACGCGCCGATATTTACTGGTTCGTACACGTGGATACGATGGACGATCCTTATACCTGCGAATATTCCGTTGAACACATCATTCCCAACGACATCATCCGCGTGGAGTTCCGCCTTGGTTTCCGCATGGCGCCGCGACTGAACCTGATGTTTAAAAAAGTGGTGGAAGACCTGGTGACCAACCGCGAAGTGAACGTGATGAGCCGTTACGAAAGCCAGCAAAGGAACAACGTGGTCGGTGATTTCCAGTTCGTGGTGATGGAGAAATTTTTGTCGCAGGACAATGAATTGCCTTTCTTCGAGCGCCTTATTATGAAGATTTATTTTTACATCAAGGAAATTTCCCTGAGCGAAGAAAAAGGTTTTGGATTGGAGCAGAGTACGGTTCATGTGGAGAAATTCCCGCTGATCATTGCGCCAGTAAGTAAACTGAAATTGAAAAGGGTGTATACGGATGAGGAGGAAGAGTAAGCCTCATCCCAACCCTTCTCCCCGGGGGAGAAGGGAGTAACAGCATTCGGTGACCTCACCCCCAACCACTCTCCAAAAATAGAGGGGAGCTAGTAACATTCGTTTCCAAACTAAACCTCTAAACCGCCTAAACGCTCTAAACTTCAAAAGACTCCTTCAACAACATTCAACCTTCAACTTTTAACCTTCAACTTCCAACCATCAACCTTCACCACCCCATGCGTTCCATCACCGTAGAAACCCTCAAACAAAAACTCGAAGACAAAGAAGACATTCACCTCATTGATGTGCGGGAGCCTTTTGAACACGCGGATTTTAATTTGGGTGGTGAATTGATTCCTTTGGGGGAGATCGTGCAGCAGGTAGCAAATATTCCTACGGATAAGGAAGTGATTATTTATTGTCACCGCGGCATCCGCAGCCAGGTAGCCATCCAGCGGCTCATGGAAAAATTTGCGTTTACCAACCTCAGCAACCTGGTAGGTGGAACCGCCGCCTGGGAAAATCATTTCGGCCGCGTTGTATAAGGAAGATTTGCCATTAAGCGCAGAATGATTAATTTAACGTGTTACCAGCTTGCTTAATTAAAAATTACCGGTATTGGGATTGCTCCAGCTTTTAGGATACATCATTGGCGGCATCGCCGTGCTTTCCCTTATTGCTTATTTGCTGCAGGACAGGTTCATCTTCAAGCCGGAAAAACTGCGGCAGGATTTTCAGTACAAATATGATGTGCCGTTCCGCGAATTGTTTTTCGACGTGGAAGCAGGTGTGCGCATCAACGGCCTGCATTTTCATGTAGACAAGCCGTTGGGATTGGTATTGTACTTTCACGGTAATTCGAGGAGCATCAAAGGCTGGGCTAAATACGCCAAGGATTTTTACAGGTATAACTATGACGTAGTGCTGGTGGACTACCGCGGCTTCGGCAAAAGCACCGGCAAGCGCGGAGAAAAAGCGATGATGAACGACATGCAGTTTGTGTACGATACCCTCACCCAAACCTACCCGGAAAATCACCTCATCGTATATGGAAGAAGCCTGGGCAGCGGGTTTGCCACCAAGCTGGCGGCGGATAACCGGCCCCGTTACCTCATCCTCGATGCGCCTTTCTTCAGCTTTAAAAAAACGATCGAACGGTTTTTGCCCATCCTGCCGGTGAAATACATTTTACGCTACCACCTGCGCAGCGATAAATGGATACCGAAAGTAAACTGCCACACCTATATTTTACACGGTACGCGCGACTGGCTCATACCCATCAGTCAAAGCGAAAAGCTACAGCAGCTCAACCCCCGCAAGATCACGCTCATCCGCATTGCCGGCGGCGGCCATAACAACCTGCCTACGTTTAACGAGTATCATAATTTTATTAGGGATATACTTAAATACTGAATTATTCCACGGATTGAACGGATTACACGGATTGTTTAATCATTCAATGCAAATAAATCCGTTTTGATTTTAAATAATATGGTAAGTTAATCTGTGTAATCTGTTCAATCCGTGGAATCAGCTAAATTACATTGCAATGAAAAGAAAAACCATCTTCAACATCCTCAAAATAATCATCGTAGTATACTGCATCATCGGCATCGCCTTGTATTATTTACAGGAAAAATTTCTCTTTCATCCTGAAAAACTGGAGGCGGGTTATGCCTATCATTTCGACCAGCCCTTCCAGGAGTTGAGCATCCCCGTGAATGAAGCGGATACGATCAGCCTCGTTAAATTTTTCCCGGCGGACAGTATAAGAAAAGGGGTTGTGATTTATTACCATGGCAACAGGACGAATATCAACCGCTATGCAAAATTTACGCAGGCATTTACCGCGCAGGGCTACGAAGTATGGATGCCCGATTATCCCGGTTTTGGAAAAAGCAGGGGCGAACGCACGGAGAAAAAAATGTTGTCGCAGGCATTGCAGGTAGAACGCATGGCCGAAGCAAGGTTTGGTAAAGACAGCATCATTTTATACGGGAAGTCCCTGGGAACAGGCGTTGCAGCTTATGTAGCGGCACAAACAGATTGTAAAAAATTGATACTGGAAACGCCCTACTCCAGTATTCCCGGCTTGTTTAGCTATTACGCACCCATTTACCCGACCACGCGCATGAGCAATTATAAATTCCCCACTTATGAATATTTGCAACAAGTGAAATACCCGGTTACCATTTTTCACGGCACCAGCGATAACGTGATCCCTTATAAATGTGCCGCAAAGCTAAAGCAGGTGCTAAAGCCCGGCGATGCATTCATCAGCATAGAAAAAGGAGAACACAATAACCTTGCAGACTTTCCGCTGTACCGGCAGAAACTGGATAGTATCCTTCGTTAATGTGAAAAGATGAATGAGGGAGTGCAAAAATCAGGTTAATCTTTCAATCAGTCCTAATCACAGTTCAGACAATATAGTTTGTTTAGCACTCACCCTCAGCTGGTATTCCACACCGATCTTCAACGCATAATTTTCTTTATTGTGACTTACCGGGAAACCGAAGCAAACAGGGTAATTATATTCCTGCGCGATCTCTTTGATCACTGTTTCTACGTCTTTTCCAAAAGGCCTTTCCGTGTCTTTCATGTCTGTAAAACCACCGATCACCAGGCCGGCCAGTTTATCCAACTTGCCGCTTCGTTTCAACTGGTATAGCATGCGGTCGACATTGTAAATGTATTCGCCGATGTCTTCGAGGAATAATATCTTGTTCTTTGTTTTGATGTCGGATGCCGTGCCACAAATATTTGCCAGCAGTGCCAGGTTACCACCCACCAGTTCACCCGTAGCGGTGCCGTTGTTATTATAAGCATGCGGCGCACATTTATAGTTTGCCTTTTTACCGCCCAACGCTTTTCTGAGCGATTGAATGTATTCGTTGCTGCCAGGATCCTCGTTAAAAGCTGCAGCCATGGGCGCATGCAGGCAGGCGATCTTTAAATTACGGTTGAGGTGCGCATGCAGCACGGTAATATCACTGAAGCCGATGATCCACTTTGGATGCTTTTTAAATTTTTTAAAATCCAGTAGATCGATGATCCTGCCCATGCCGTACCCGCCGCGGCCGCATAAAATGGCCCGGATATTTTCATCGTCCAGCATCGCCTGGAACTCCTGCAACCGCTGTTCGTCTGTTCCGGAAAAATAATTGTCCGAACTGCTGCCCAGTGTTTTGCCCACCATCACTTCGTATCCCCAGGATTGGAGCGTTTCTATACAACGTGCCGCTTTATCGGCAAACATATAACCGGCGGGGCAGGTAATGCCGATCGTATCGCCTTTCTTAAGATAAGGAGGAATATTCATCATTTTAACCCGGGTTTTTTGCCTGGAATTACTATTCGCTATTTTTTTGTTAAATTTACTCACTTCAAAACTATACAATGCGCTCCATATTATTGCTCCTCTTCTTATTGTTGACAATAACTATTACCCGGGCGCAGCAATGCCAGGGGCCGGGCCGAACGGCTGCCACTGCCAACGCGGTTTGTGGCAATCTTACTTTTAAACAGGGAACCGTATCCAGTTGTACCGGCTCGGGCAATTTACCCAATGCATCGGCCGGTTGCGGCGATATTGTAACGACCGATAATTCCGTTTGGTATAAATTTCATTGTTACCAGTCCGGCACTTTCGGTTTTTTGCTGACCCCGCAAAATGGTTTTGATGATTATGACTGGGAGATCATGGATGTAACCGGTCGCAATCCAAACGATGTATATGTAACGGATCTCCGCGTATCACTGAATTTAAGCGGGGTAACCGGTCCAACCGGTTGTACGGCAGCGGGTATTTCCGATGTCAATTGCGGCGGCGGTAATAACGGTACGCAATTCAACAGGCTCATCAATCTTGTTGCCGGTAGCGATTACCTGATGATGGTGAACAACTGGTCGAGTTCCGGCGCGGGTTACGATATTAATTTTTCCGGTACCGCGGTGTTGACGGATAATGCAACGCCCACCATTACCAACGTGGGCATCGTTGGGTGCGATGCATCGAAACTGCGCGTTACTTTTTCAGAAGATATATTGTGCAATACCATTACCACGCTGGGCACCGAATTTACGATCTCCAACGGCCCGCACGTGATCAACGGCATCGTGTCGGATTGCAGCATTGGCGCCAACGCTGTGCCTTCGGTGATCATCGACCTTCAAACCGCTTTAATGCCCGGCGCTTATACGTTAACGGTAGGAAACGGCTTGGATGGCAACACCTTTGAGAATGTATGCCGCCGCCTGTTATTGCCCGCCACCATCGGTTTCAACGTGGGCACACCAACGCCGCTGGATATTTCGAATGTTGCTTTTACCGGCTGCGCCCCCAATTTCATCGATGTAAGTTTTTCAAAACCCTTCCTGTGCAGCAGTCTTACCGCAGCAGGCACCGAATTTACCATTGCGCCTGTGAACGTACCCGTTACCCTGGTTACTTATAATTGCGTTAATGGCAGGGCCGGCCAGTTGCGGCTTTATTTACAAAATCCCATACCGCATGGCAACTACCAGCTCGTGGTAAATGCCGGCGCCGATGGCAATACCATCACCGATACCTGCGGCATCGATATGCCCGCTGGGTATTCGATCCCGCTGGTAATACCGCAAACCACAACGCCACCGGTGATACAAACCGTGGTGTTCGATGAATGCCATCCCGATAAACTGGTACTGAATTTCGATAAACCCGTCTCCTGTTTTTCTTTGTCCGCCAATGGGAGTGAATTTTCCATCAGCCCGGGCATTTGGCCCATCGCGTCGATGACAGCAAATTGCGCCGCAGGCTACACGTCGCAGGTAACGCTTACTTTACAAAACCCGCTGCCGGCAAATAATTTTTCTGTAGATATCGCCAATGGCGGCGATGGCAATAGTTTGTCGGACACCTGCTATGCTTTCATACCCGCGGGTTATTCAAAAGCATTTGTGACCACGCAGGCCCCGGCGCCGATATTCGATTCGGTCCAGTTTGATCCCTGCCTGCCCACAACGGTGAAAATATTTTACAGCAACGCCATCGCCTGTTCCTCTATCAGCGCAGATGGTTCGGAATACAGCATCACCGGGCCGGCTGCGGTAACGGTTACCGGCGCTATTACTGATGTTACCTGTTCACAGGGCTATACCAACTGGGTGTTGCTCAGTTTATCGCAACCCATGACCGTGCAGGGAAACTATACCTTGCACAATGGCATCGGCTCGGATGTGAACGGCATACGTGATACCTGTAGCGCTTTTCAAAATGTAGCGGAAACCCTTG
>Ga0247806_10000568_pt1 | contig 22181 bp, 21 predicted proteins | sample UWRJL059202B1_FD_179935 | JGI IMG/M metagenome (GOLD analysis project Ga0247806, IMG submission 179935) | Plant litter microbial communities from Arlington Agricultural Research Station in Wisconsin, United States - UWRJ-L059-202B-1 | ecosystem: Environmental > Terrestrial > Plant litter >... | reverse complement strand
AGCATATCATTGACCGTCGAAGGCTTTACCATCAAACTGCCCGCAAGCTCATTCGTGCCTACGCCTTCCCTTTCCGGATTGTCCAGGGTCAGGGACAACAGGCGCTTGATGTAATTTTCCTCCGCAATCGTTAGCATGCTTCAAAAATAAAAAATATTTCCGCTGTGCTGCTTTTAAAATGCATTATAAAGATTCCGTTAAATATTGGGATGGAACGCGTATCGCAGAATTTCCTGCCGGATTTTTTAAGTATCTTTGGTTGGACTCCTCTCAGGGAGCCAGGTCAAAATTATGAGTTGGATATGGCTGATCATCGCGGGTATTTTTGAAGTCGGGTTTGCGACCTGTCTCGGAAAATCGCGTGCCACAACCGGAACCGTTTCGCACCTCTGGCTGACCGGATTTGTCGTTTGCCTGATCGTCAGTATGTTCCTGCTGATGAAAGCTACACGCGATCTGCCGCTCGGAACTGCGTATGCCGTCTGGACCGGGATCGGCGCAGTCGGAACGGTGATTATAGGCATACTCGTTTTTAAAGAACCCTTTGCGTTCTGGCGGATGTTCTTCCTGTTTACGCTGATTGCCTCGATCGTCGGACTGAAATTCGTCTCCTCCCATTAATCTCCCGCTATGAATTACCTCGGCCACCTCTACTTCTCCAATGACGATCCGGAACTCATGCTTGCGAACCTCTATGGCGATTTCGTGAAGGGACGGGATCTCAGCAGCTATCCGGACATTGTGCAGCAAGGCATTTCCCTGCACCGCCGGATCGATCATTACATCGATTCGCATCCCGCCGTACTCGAGCTGTTACATGGTTTATACGCCGAATTGCCGAAGATCGCAGGTGTTGCTGTCGATCTGTATTTTGACCACCTGCTGGCCAAAAACTGGACCCAATACAATCCACAACCGCTGAGCGATTTCCTACAGCGTTTTTACGATTCGATCGATTTCACTTCCAAAGGATATTCCGACCATTTTCAACACATGATCCGCAAGCTCGTGGAGTCAGACTGGATCTCTTCCTACGCGAGGCTGGAAGGCCTGGACAAGGCTTGTCGCGGTGTTTCTGCACGCATCTCTTTCCCCAATGAACTCAAACACGGGCGCGCCGTTTTCGAATCCAATGAAAAAAAGATTTCAACAACATTCGCCCTTTACATGTCCGATGCTGTGGACTATTTTAACAGTCATTATTCGAAATAATATCGTAAATTGTCACATGATTTATTCAGGAATCAGGCTTAAAAAAACACGTAACCTATTGGTTATTTGCTTATTACTACTCGTTACTTTTGCCGTAAACTATAGTTGCGGGGGAAGTACAAATCGACACAAACCGGTCAGTCCGGCAGTCGAAGGATTGGATTTGCCGGCCATACTCAAAAAAGGAAAACTGACTGTGCTTGCAGAGAACAGTTCCACGTCTTATTTCATCTACCGCGGCAAGAAAATGGGCTTCGAATATGAGATCTTGAAGGAATTTGCCAATGAGCTCGGCGTAGACCTTGAGATCATCACGATCTCCAACCTGGATGATATCCAGGCGATGCTCAACAGCGGAGAAGGTGATTTGCTGGCCTGCAATTACACCATTACCAACGAGCGGAAAAAAGACGTGGATTTTTCGATCCCTTTCCTGATGACCAATCAGGTCCTCGTGCAGCGCAAACCGGATGGCTGGGAAACAATGTCCCCGGTGGATATCCGCAAGCAGCTGCTGAATGATCCGACGAAGCTTGCGCGCAAAACGGTGCACGTCTGGGACCAATCGAGCTATTACCAGCGACTACTCCACCTCGAGGAAGAGATCGGCGACACGATCTTTATCCAGGCGGAAACCGGTGACGTGAGCTCCGAAGACCTGATCGAAAAAGTATCTGACGGAACGATCGACTATACAGTTGTCGAGAAGAACGTGGCCCAGGTTAACAACCGTTTCTTCGACAATCTCGACATCCACCTGGAATTGAGCGTAAAGCAGAAAATCGGCTTTGCCCTGCGCAAAACCTCCCCTTTGCTGAAAGCGCGGCTCAATCAGTGGCTGACACGGTTTACACAGAAAGTCGCTTTCAAGTACATGAAGCACAAATACTTCGAGCTTTCGCAGATCACGAGCCACACAAAAGATGAATTTTCCAGTCTCGGCGGCGGACAGATCTCGAAATACGACGCACTTTTCAAGAAAGAAGCGCAGAAATACGACTGGGACTGGCGATTGATCGCTGCCCTCGCCTACCAGGAATCGAAATTCAACCCGGATGCTGTTTCCTTTGGTGGTGCCTACAGCATGATGCAGTTTATGCCTGAGGTCGGACCGAAATACGGGGTTTATCCAGGTTCACCACCGGAAATACAGATTGCAGGTGGTGTCAAAAAGCTGCATGCCGATTTCAGGAGCTGGCCGGATATTCCGGACAAAATGCAAAGACAGAAATTTGCGCTTGCTTCCTACAATGCCGGGAAAGGCCACATCAAGGATGCACAGCGTCTTGCAGAAAAGCATGGGCTCGACCCGAAAAAGTGGGACGACAACGTCGAGGAAATGGTCAAAAACCTGTCGAAACGCGAATTCTACCGCGACGAGGTCGTGCAGAACGGTTCAATGCGCGGCGCGCACACCCACAAATATGTACGGTCGATTTTCAGCAGGTTTGAAACCTACAAAACGATGTTTCACTAGCATTTTGTAACTTCGCTGTCAAATAGTAGCTGCAATCCCGAAATTGATCGTCATAGAAGGTCCGACTGCCAGTGGTAAAACCGCACTGGGCATCGCGCTTGCGAAACATTTCGGAACTGTGGTCGTGTCCGCCGATTCCCGCCAGTTCTACAAAGAGACGCGCATCGGCACGGCGAAACCCTCCCCGGAGGAACAAGCTGGTATTCCGCATTTTTTTGTCGATTCCCATTCGATCCAGAACCCGCTGACATCGGCGGGCTTTGAACAGGAAGCTTTGGCCGTGCTGGAACAGGAATTCCAGCAACACGAAGTCATTTTGCTTGTAGGCGGCTCCGGGATGTTCATCGACGCGCTGTGTTATGGACTTGACAATATTCCCCACGATCCCATTGTAAAGGCAGCGCTAAACCTGCAATTTGAAAACGAAGGAATAGCGCCACTGCTCTCGGAACTACAGGTCGCAGATCCGGTTTATTACAACCGCGCGGATTTACAAAATCCCTTGCGCATCATCCGCGCACTTGAAGTGGTCCGCATCACCGGGAAACCTTTTTCCGATTTTCACGCCTTTACGCCACAACAAAGGCCTTTCGAGATCGTGAAGTTTGTCATCGACCTGCCGCGCGAAGTGCTCTACGACCGCATTAACCGCCGAGTAGACTTGATGTTCGAACAAGGTCTGCTCGCAGAAGCGCAATCGCTGTATGCACACAAACACCTGCAAAGCCTGAACACCGTCGGCTACACGGAGCTTTTCAATTACTTCGATGGGAAGACCGACCTGGCGGAAGCAACCGAATTGATCAAACGCAATACCCGCCGCTATGCGAAACGCCAGCTGACCTGGTTCCGCCGTGACGAAAAGGCCATCTGGATGCAGGAAAATGAATTGGATCAGCAGGTGAAATTCATTTTATCTCACCTTTGAAAAAATAAGATTGCATCCTTAAAAAGGAATCCGTTGAAATTCAAGCGACTGTCCACAGCGAACTGCTGAAAATAAATCGGGCGGCGCGCTTCCGGATCCAAACCATCGATTAATTTTGCAGGGAAAACATTCTTTGGAATGATTCTTGAAAATCTTCTGCAAATGCAAAGTCCTATGAAAATAACACTTCAACAGATCATGCCTGTGCCCCTGGCATCGATCCAACACGCGCCAGACAGCATCTGGGGCCGTGAGATCGTACTGGAGCCCGGCAAAAAGATCATGCTCAACGCTTCTTCGGGAAAAGGAAAATCCACTTTTACAAATGTCATTTTTGGCTTGCGGAAAGACTTTCAGGGGAAATTATACTACAATCAGCAGGATACCGCGACTTTTACACCGGAAGAATGGATAGAAATCCGCCAATCCAAAATCTCCGTCGTGTTCCAGGACCTGCAATTGTTTCCCGAGCTCAGTGTGAAGGACAACCTGCACCTGAAAAACGACCTGAAACATGTCTACACCGACCAGGAGCTGCGCCATTTCCTCGCACAGCTCGAGATCGAAAACAAATGGGAACAACCCTGCGGATTGCTTTCGATGGGACAACAGCAACGCGTCGCGATCATCCGGGCGCTTTGCCAGCCTTTTGAATGGCTGATCCTCGACGAACCTTTCTCCCACCTCGATGTTGAAAACAGCCAGCGCTCGTTGCAACTCATCGATCAGCGCTGCAACGAGCTGAACGCCGGCTTTGTACTGACGACTTTGGGCGAAAACCACGATTTTACTTACGACCAGGAATTAAAACTTTGAGCCATGTTGAATAAATTATTGTTTCGCAACCAGGATAAAAAACAACTGGTCATTGCCATCATCGGCTCATTTCTCGGAATCACCTTCCTGATCACCTCTATCCATTACCTGATCAAGGTCAATGAATTCGGTGAAGGAGCGGATATCCTCGGACCCAATACGATCATCGTGCAGAAGGAAGTTTCCAATTCAAGCACACTGAACCTGACGAAAACAGATTTTTCCCAGGCGGAGATCGACAAGCTGAAAAAAGAACCTTACATCCTCGATGTCAAGCCCGTCATCAGCAACAATTTCGATGTTTCTTTTGAAACTGCAGATCCGCTTGTGCCTCGTTTCCGTTCGGATGTATTTATCCAGACAGTCGATCCGGAATTTCTCGACGTGAAATCTGCCAAATGGAACTGGAAAGAAGGCGATACGATTGTTCCGATCATCCTGCCGCGCGATTTCCTCGTGATGTTGAATACGTTCATGAGCGCCAGCGGCATTCCACAGGTTTCCGACGACCTCGCGATGGACATCCGCTTCAAGTTCACGTTGTCGAACGAAACCAGCAAAGAATGGGTAAATGCGAAGATCATCGGCTTTACGAATGAAGTCGCTTCTATCCTCGTACCGGAGGATTTCATGGCTTACGGAAACGCCAAATACGGCATTGCCGCCGATCGCAAGATTACACAGATCATGATCTCCGGTAGGGAAAGTGAGTTCGGACTCGTCGAAGAAATGCTGAAAACGAAACACCTCGAATCAAAGAATTCGCAGCTCGTCGTGGGTAGGCTCAAAAGCATGGTCGGCACGCTGATCCTGGTGGTGCTCGGCATTTCCGTAATCGCTGTTTTTGTTTCCGGGCTTGTATTGATCCAGTATGCCCAGCTACTGATGTCGCGCAACGCTTACGAAGTACGCACGCTGTTGCGTATCGGCTATGCGCCAAAGGTGCTGATCCGTTCATTTTTCATCTATTTCCTGAAGATTTTCGGCTGGGTGAGCCTGCTTGGCTTCGGTATGTTTTTCGTGTTCAAGATCTGGCTCGATGCAATGTTTGAGGAAGGCGGATTGTACATCGGCACAAGCATTACCTGGCCGAGCGTCCTGGCTTTATTCCTGGCCTACAGTTTATTTGGTATTGCAAGCTTTTTCAACGCCAAACGGGGCATTTACAAACAATTTTAATCTACGTTAAAAAGCTGTTAATTCCTGAGCTTTTGTATTTTTGTTCCGTCTAAAAGGCATAATTTCAACCCAAACAATAAACATTATGAAACATATTTTAGTACTTGCTTTGTTGGCGCTGACTTCCTTCTCTTTTTCCCAGAAATTGAGATTCAAAGTTACCGGGCAACAGGATACAACGGTTTATCTCGTTCGCTACTACGGAAAAGGATTGTATTATGCGGATACAGCGCAAATGAAAAACGGAAACGTTGAATTCAACGGCGCGAAACAGAAACCGGGTATTCTTGCCTTGCTCCTCCCGGGACAGAAATATTTCGAATTCATTTACAACAACGAGGAAATCAACCTGGAGACTTCGAAAACGGATCTCGTAAATGCGATGAAAGTCAAAAAGTCAGAGGAGAACACTGTTTTTATTACGTACATCCAGTATATCAATTCACAGCGAACAAAAGCCAATGAGCTGACCACAAAAAGAGAAGCGTTGAAAAAAGACGATCCGCAGTACAAAGTGCTCGGCGACCAGATCGACGCAATCGCGAAGGAAGTGACAGCATACCAGAACAACATTGTCGCTACGCACCCGAAAAACATGGTTTCCAAGATCGTGAAAATGTCCATGGATGTCAAAGTACCTGAAGCTCCTAAAAAAGCGGACGGTTCACCAATCGATTCCAACTTTGCATACCATTATTACAGGGATCATTATTTTGACAACATCGACCTGAAAGACGACCGCCTCGTGAACACGCCTTTGTTTCACAATAAACTCGAATACTTTTTCGGCAAGAACATGCTGATTCAGCATCCGGATACGATCGTGAAATATGCGTACTGGTTCTGCGATCAGCTCGATCCGAAATCTGAGCTTTTCAAATACTGCGTGACTTACATTACGTCTACTTTTGAAAAATCCAACATCATGGGAATGGACAAAGTATTTGTGCGCATGGGACAACGTTACTATTGCCCGAAAAACGCCGAAGGGAAATCTGCGGCATTCTGGATGGCAGAAGACAAGCTGAAAGACCTCTGTGAAAAAGTAGAAACGCACAAGAACCTCGTTCAGGGTGTTGTGCCGCCAAACATCGCACTGCGCGATACGACAGATGTTATCTGGAAAGATTTCTACAGTCTGAAATCCGAATATACGATTCTTTATTTCTGGGATCCAGAGTGTGGGCACTGTAAAAAAACAACCCCGAAATTGCAGAAATTGTATGCTGAAAAGCTGAAAGCCCGCAATGTGGAAGTTTTTGGTGTCGGCAAAGCGATTGGTGAGGATTTCGGCAAATGGAAAAAATTCATCCGCGACAACAATCTTTCTTACATCAATGTCGGCCTGACAGACAAACTCTACAAGGCTGCTACGGAAGATGCGCGCCAGTTCGTACCGAAATACACGACGCTACAGGCCCTAAATTACCAGGATACGTATGACATTTATACGACACCGCGTATTTTCGTACTCGACAAAGACAAGAAGATTGTCGCAAAAGGACTTTCCATTTCACAGCTCGAGGACCTGATGGACAGATTGCAGGGCGTTAAAAACGCACCGATCCTGTTCCCACCGGATCCGGAAGACGAAGCACATTAAAAATTCAAAAACGGTTGTTCTGCAACCGTTTTTTTTTGCTTATCCATTTCAAAAGCTCCTGCATTTATGCGCCAGAAAATGTTTCTTTACCTGATGGGCATCGTCACGCTTGCCGTATTCCCCGTTCCGGCTTTGTGGGCGCTGTGGTATTTTAAAGACATCAGCCCATGGACGGTGATTGACCTGCCGGGGATTTTGCACGTGCATACTTTGCTCGGTCTCGAATGGGGATTCTTCTATGCAGCCATTTGCCTGCTCTTTTTCCAGGCGCCGCATTTCAAAGAAGAGCTTGCGCAGCAACACGCGCTGTTGCGCTCCCTGAAGTTGAATCTTTTCGATGCTTTTTTCCTGTCTTTCTGCGCCGGCTTCGGGGAAGAGATTTTATTCAGGTGTGGCGTGCAGCATTGGTTGGGCGTCGCGCTGACTTCGGTTATTTTCGTCGCGATCCACGGCTATTTCAATCCGAAGGAAAAGCGCATGGCCGTTTATGGATTTTTGATCCTCCCGTTTATTTTGTCGCTTGGCTACTGGCTTTCTGATCTCGGTATCTGGTTTTGCATTGCGGCACATTTCGCTTACGACCTGCTACTGTTTCTATTTCTGACCCGGAAATCAGCCTAAAGCACGCGGATCACGACGCGGGTCGTTTGGTGCACCAGCAGGCAGTTCGGCACGATGATCGTTCTGTCGATCACCAGCAATTCCAGCATGCGCAATTGACAGATCGATTCCGGCAGCTGCATCACGATAGGACCTCCCTGCTGATTCAGCGTCAATTCCTTCAGGTATTTCAGGTTTGACAACCTCACATCCAGCTCTGTAAGCTCGTTGCGCTCCAGCCGGATAAATTCCAGCGAACTGCAATCATACAGGCTAAGGGGCAAACTGTCGAGTTGATTAAAATTCAGCTGTATCACTTTCAGGTTTTTCAGTTTCCCGATGCTTTCCGGCAGGGTTCGGAGTCGATTCTGGTTCAGGATCAATTGTTCAAGCGATGTAAGTTCGCCTAGCGAATCCGGCAATATAGCCAGGTCATTGTATTGAATCGAAAGGATTTTCAGTTTTTTGAGCCTGCCAATAGATTCTGGAAGGCGCGTCAGGTTATTTTTGCCGATGTACAGTTCCTCGAGATTTTCCAGTTGTCCGATCTCTTCCGGGATCTCCGTCAGATTGTTCTCGAAAAGACGCAATACTTTCAGTTGTTTCTGCGCGAAGACTTCCGGTGGTATAGCCCCGAGATGTTGTTTATTGAGGTTTAACATCGTCGTTTCTTCATTGACCAGGTCCAGATCCCGCACTGCACAGGCAGAAGTAATGGCAAACAAACTGATAAAAACGAATCGTTGTATAAACATCAGTAACGGAAGATAAATCTGATCGGCAAGTTAAAAAAAAATTCAAATTCAGTACGTTAAGAGGCAACTTTTTAGCAAAAATGGTATCTTAGTAATATTAAAGGTGTGGCGATTGTCATGCCAACAGCTTAAAAATTAAAACCAAAGACGATATGAAAACTTTAAAAGCAAGCATTTTAGCGGTCCTTGTACTCGCAGCTACCAATTTCTCGATGGCTCAGGCAACTGCGCAGCAGACAGCCGCGGAAAGGGCACAATTTCAGACTGAAAGAATGACCCAGGAGCTCAACCTGTCTGAAGAGCAGCAAGCCCGCATTGCGGACATCAATTTCGCGATTGCTTCTAAAAATGAAGCTGTCAGAAAGGACCTGAATTTCACACCTGCGCAAAAACAGGAAGCATTGCAAGGCAATATCGACGGCAGATATGGATTGTTGAAACATATCCTCACGGCTGAGCAGCTGCAAATACATGATCAGAAAACAGCTACACGCTTGTCTGCCGGTATCAAACAGACAGACGAGTTTTAAGTTTAGCACAGCATACGAACAAAAAAGCACCGACGACAATCGGTGCTTTTTTTATGGGATTGATTTGGCCCTCAAGTGTTATCGGCCTATCGGTATATACCGATAGGCCGATAAACAGAAAATCTAGCTTTTCAGCCTATCCGCAAAAACTTTTCTGAATTTTTCCACCTTTGGGCGCACAATTGCACTGCAATAAGGCTGATCCGGATTGAGCGCAAAATAATTGTTGTGATAATCCTCCGCAGCAAAGAAATTCGTCAAAGGGCTGATCTCCGTTACAATCGGATTGGTCCACACCTGCTGCTCTGTCAGCTTGCGCTTGTAAGTTTGAGTCAACTCCTTCTGGATATCATCGTGGTAAAAAACCACGGATCGGTATTGCGTACCCACATCGTTGCCCTGTCTGTTGAGTTGTGTCGGATCGTGCACGAACCAAAATACTTCGAGCAATTCATCAAAAGAGATGCGTTCGTCATCATATACGATGCGAGCGACTTCTGCATGCCCTGTATTTCCTTCACACACCTGTTTGTAAGTTGGCAGGTCGACATGGCCTCCGGCATATCCGGAAGTCACAGAAAGTACACCTTCCAGATCGTTAAAACACGCTTCTACACACCAAAAACATCCTGCACCAAACGTTGCTTCTTTTACCATAACTTGCTTATTTATTTCGTCTACTTATTATGTATACCCAAAGTTAGAAGTTATTTCGACTTAAATTTCAGCGCTACAGAATTTATACAATATCTTAATCCTGTTGGATCGGGCCCATCGTTGAACACATGTCCGAGGTGTGCATCGCAACGGCTACAGACGACTTCGTCGCGCACCATGCCGATGGATTTATCGGTTTGTTTTTGCAGACAGCCTTTGTTGATTGGCTCGTAAAAGCTAGGCCAACCTGTACCTGAATCAAATTTGGCCCTGCTGGAAAAAAGTGGCTGACCGCAACATACACAAGCATAAGTCCCGGCTCTGTGGTTGTCCCAGTATTTGCCGGAGTAAGGTGCTTCCGTCCCTTTTTCGCGGGTTACGGCATAGGCTTGCGCTGACAATTGTTTTCTCCAGGCTTCAGCGGTTTTGACCACTTTGTACGGATCCTGCGCAGTCAGTAGGTTTTCCACTGGTTGCCCCGGCATCGGGCGATCTGTTTGCTGCGTGCAGCTCAACAGGCAAAAGGTCAGTAAAACGATTGGAATGACAATAGATCTCATATGCAATGAATCAAAGGATTATTCTCAGAAACGATTGAAACACATATCCAGTTTTGAAAGCTGGAGTTTTCATTTGTGTTTTAAGTTAATTTAACCTTTCCCGGAAAGCACTTAATCAACCTGAAAAGGGTACTTTTGCACCGTGAAAAATTACTCCGCAAGTTTCTGGTTCATGTGCATTTCGATGTTCCTGTTCACAACCAGTTTCAACCTGATCCTCCCTGAACTCAACGATTTCATCACCCAGCTCGGCGGTGGCGACTCCAAAGGCCTCATCATTCTCGTCTTCACAATTTCCGCTGCCATCTCCCGCCCTTTTTCCGGTAAATTGTCCGACATCATCGGTCGAAAAGCCGTTATGAACACCGGAATTTTCATCTGCATTGTCGTTTGCCTGCTGTATCCATTGTCCACAACAGTCTGGTTTTTCCTGGCGTTGCGTTTTCTGCATGGATTCTGCGCCGGTTTTATGCCCACAGGCGCTACCGCGCTGGTGACCGATATCCTGCCTGCGGATAAACGCGGTATGGGCATGGGCATTTGGGGAACATTTATTTCACTCGGCATGGGAGTTGGCTTTTCGCTCGGATCGGTTATTGCAAACTGGTTTGGACTGAATACACTTTTTATGATTGCTTCGCTGTTTGCCGTTGTATCTACGATTTTAATGTTCAAAGTCGAAGAAACACTTCCTCACAAAGAATCCTTCAAGATCAAACATTTGTACGTTCGCTGGACGGATGTTTTTGAGCCACGTGTGCTTCCTGCGGCGATCGTCATGTTCTTATCCTGCACCTGCTCGGGTATTATCCTGGTACTTTCTTCTGAGATATCCGACTTTCTGCACCTCCCTATCAAAGGCTGGTTTTTCCTCTTTTATGTGATGTCGACGATCTTTGTGCGCCTGCTGTCCGGTAAATTATCAGACCGCATCGGCCGCCGCGAAACACTGCTTGCCGGGATGATCCTGGTCATTGTGAGCATGCTGTTGATCGGCTACGCCACCAATAGCTGGAGCTATACGATCTCTGCGATCATCTTCGGCCTTGCAACCGGCATCACGAGTCCGACGATCTTCGCCTGGACTGCCGATCTTTCCGATCCGGAAAGACGAGGTGTTGGATCCGGAACGATGTTCATTGCACTTGAGCTCGGCGTCATGCTCGGTTCTTTTTCAACGACTTTACTCTACGACAATACTTTTGCTTCGATTCCGCGGGCTTTCCTGGCTGGAACTAGCCTCTCCGTGGTCGCCTGTCTATATCTTATATACCATCTGAAATACAGGAAATCCAGCACCTGATGCAATCATCAGGCAGAAATGAAAAGGAACGGAATTCTTTTCAAATAAGTTAAGTATGTTTGTAAACAAAACTACAAACCTTGAATTTAACTGCAATTCCCGTTTCTAAATGGGCTGTATTCCTGGCTGTCGTGCTCATCGGCTACCTGACATTCAATCACGGCATTCCTTTCATCATGGACTGGGACTTGTTTGGTCACAATGCATATTTGCCGCCGCTGTTCCATAACGGGACATGGATCGCCAAAGATCTTGGATTTTTTGAGCAGATTCAGCAGAAATACGGTACCAATCCGCAATTGTACCAGTTTGTACTGCTCGAAAACGGGAACTGGATGACCAAGTATACCTGCGGATGGCAATTACTACTCACCCCTTTTTACCTGATTGCGGAGATTTGGGCAGTTTCCGGCGGATTTCCACGGGACGGATTTTCCTGGCCTTACCACTGTATGCTGGCTTTCGGCGCTTTCGCCTATTTTGCACTCGGGCTGATCGTATTCCGGAAATTATTGCTGCGTTCTTTTTCCGACCATATCACAGCGCTGGTATTATTGCTTGTCGTATTTGGCACGAATTTTCTTTTTATGCAGTACGCATCGCTCGGCATCACACACAACCTGCAATTTTTTTTGGTTTCGTGCTTATTCCTGCAAACCATGCGTTTTCACGATGCCCCAACCCTGCGCAAAGGCATGCTACTGGGGTTCATCCTCGGAATGATCGGGCTTGTTCGCCTGCCTGATTTACTTCTCGCTTTGCTTCCGGTTTGCTGGAATGTTACAGCTTACGACGGTTTGTGGCCTAAAATCCGTTTTTTCTTCGGCAGACATCGCTCCGTGGTACTTGCAACGGCCGCAGCGGCTGTTTTAACGCTTTCTCCGCAACTTTTATACTGGAAACTGGTTTCGGGTCACTGGCTCATGAATAGCTACGCCAACAACCCCGGAGAAGGCTTTGACTGGTTCACGCCCTATACTGCTGAAGTGCTTTTCAGTTTTCGCAAGGGTTGGCTGCTTTACACACCTTTGATGATATTTGCCATCGCGGGTTTTTTCAACTGGCGCAAACACCAACGTGGAAATGCGCACGTTGCATTGCTTACCTTCCTGCTTTTCCTGTATGTGGTCAGTTGCTGGACCACCTGGTGGTATGCCGAAAGCTTCAGTCAGCGCGCGCTTGTCGATATTTATCCACTGCTGGGGATTGCCCTGGGATATTTTCTGACCTGGCTGAAAGGGTTTCGTTTGCGCATTGTATTTGGTACGCTGGTCGCGCTCGTCTTCGTTTTCAATCTGTTCCAGACTTTCCAGATGACCCGTGGGGTCCTGCATGGCTCTGCGATGACCAAAGCCTATTATTGGTCGACTTTCGGACAAACGACCCCACCGACCGATGCACAGCGGCGTTTACTGCTTCCCAATTGGGGTGAGCTTTATACGCAAGGTTTCCAACACAAGGAAAACTTTAGAAAGTGTTATGAAAAAACGGTGCTTATGCCTGCTGATTTTAAACTGACTGCCGAAAACATCTATACGCCTGCAATTGATCTGCAAACTGCCCAAATTTCTCCGAAAAGCTTTTGCTGGATCCGGGCAATCTGGAAATACAGAGGAAACGCCAGTCAGCTGGAAGGGAAAATTTTCAATGCTGCGGCACTTTATAAGGGGAAAGCGTATGGCTGGGTCGGCAAAAATTTCATGGATTCTTCCCTGATTGAGGTGGATACTTTGCGTCATGAGGTTATCTTCGATTATCCGTCTCCACATCTACGAATGCGTAGTGATGTGGTACGCGTATGTCTCTGGAGCCAATCCGGTCCGGATCTGGAAATAGAATCTGTGCAGATCAAATGTTATGAACCTTTGCAGTAAGGGGGATTGTATGCGGTTGGAGGTTTTGGGAATTGAGACATGGCGGGATGATGTTGGAAGTATGGTAATATCGTCATATTGCGATATAGGAATAACCCGAAATGTATTAGTAAATCTGTCCTCTTTGTGACTAAATCAGGTAAAAGTAGGTAGAATCAGCTCATCATTTGGAATAACGGTATATCGTCATATTCCGGTATAAGAATAATCCCAAACTATATACTTAGATCCTATTTTTGGATAATTGAAAAATAGGTAAATCAGCTCACCTTTTGAAATAACTGTATATCGCTATATCCCGATAAGACAATAACCCCAAATTTTGCGATCAACCCACCAATTCTGAAATTTAAAAATCCCGGAGAATTTTTACTTCTTCGTCTTTTCGCCGTAATCCAGGCGTTTAGTCGTGATATAACGCGGAATGTAATACTTGCTCGATTTGAAGTTGTCGATAACAACACCACGGGAAGTCGACGAATGGATGAAACGGATCGCATCCGGCGTGACTTCCACAACCATTGCCACGTGACCCACACGTGTTCCTTTTGAATTGGATCCTTTGAAAAACATCAGGTCGCCGGGACGAATGTCAGCCAGTTTTACTGTTTCCCCCAATTCTGCAAGGCCATAGCTGGAGTGCGTCAGTTGGAACCCGAAGTTGCCCATGACATAATAAATGAATCCCGAACAATCAAAACCAGACGGCGTTATCCCTGCGTAGCGGTAAGGCGTACCCAGGAATTTTTTCGCATAATTGATGATTTCGTCTACCTGCTGGGAGTTTTTAGGAGGCATGGAATCGGCAACGGCTACCCGGATCGTATCTGTTCCGGCAGTAGAAGTAGTTACCTGCACCTGGGTTGAATCCATTAATTCCTGCGCTGTCACAAAGGACATCGAAAAAAACGACACCAGGATTGAAATTGTTATTTTGAATTTGAATCTCTGCATTGCGGTTGCAAAAATATCACTATTTTCACCGTAAAAACAAATCTAGTTTTGAACAAAGTGACGGAGAGCGATTTAACAAAATTGTACTACACCATTGGTGAAGTATCAACGATGTTTAACGTAAACACCTCGTTAATAAGGTTTTGGGAGAAAGAATTCGACATTATTCAACCCAAAAAAAACAAAAAAGGCAATCGTTTATTTACCCCAAAAGACATTCAAAATTTTAACAAAATTTATCATTTAGTTAAAATTCAAGGATTCACGCTCGATGGTGCTAAGAAAACGTTACGGAAAAATGAACCCGTAGACACATCCGGCGAATCATTTCATCCTGTCGTGAATCAGCTCGAAGCTATTCGGGAGAAATTGTTGTTGTTGAAAGATAAGAAATAACCAAGGCATCTTTTTTTCGCCTGGCGACTACTCAGTCTTCATACTTTTCGAAAATACCAAAACTCAGCGGTGTCCAGCCACACGCCGGTAATCCGGCAACTTTCAACCCTTCGTTGATCCAGGAATTACACGTGTAAAACAAGCTGTATTTGCCGATAGACGGATAAAAAGCATCGTAATCCCAATACCCTTTGTTGGCGATGACTTGTGTTCTGCCTTTCCCGTCACGCAGAAATGAACTGCGCATGTAGGCCGTCAGATTTTCATATTGCTTTTCAGAGATCCGGAAACGCAGGCAGTACCTGGATTCCTCCGGCTGCTGCTTATACACGACATGCATCGCAGATTTTCCACGGTAGAACAATGCATCAAATGCTGTACTGAATTTCAGATCGCTCCATTCCGGTGTGTGCAGGAAAAAGCCCTGATCCCCCCAGCCAAGCGCAAGGAAACTGTAACTGGTGTCCTTGCCGCGCAGATCATGCCAGCGTGCATCTTTCGACCAATCATAGATCCGGGTACGCACGGGGACAATAAAATTCGTATGAATCCCATCCGTTTGCAGATAGATCGTAATACCATCCGGGACTTCCTGGTAATCCGGGCCGATCTGGATCCACATACCGATCAATGCGGAAAGTACATAAAGATGCAACAAGCCCAGGAACCATTCGAGCACGCTACCGGGAATTTTCCACAACCAATGGAGCCAATTAGTGCGATCTGTTTTCAATATGCTTTTGTAAACTGCGTGATGTAGTTCATGGCCTGTCCAAGCTCATCTTCGGAAATTGTCTGGTTCACAAGACTGCCGCCAATGCCATCGAGCAAGGTACACTGGATTTGCAGGTTGAAATTCTTTTTATCATTCAGCATCAGCGCAAAAAGTTCCGGTGTGATATGCGTTTCGAATACAGGCACTTCAAAATGTTGCAGGATCGTCTGGCTGATTTCCTCCAGTTGTTCTTTGGAAATTAAATTCCTCCGGAACGAAATGTAGGATTCGGCGAGCATCCCGATAGCAACAGCATGTCCATGCGCAATCGGCGTATCTTCGAGAAAATGGCCTTCAATCGCGTGACCGATTGTGTGCCCGAAATTCAGTTTTTTGCGTTCTTCCCTTTCCAGCGGATCGGAAGCAACGATCTCCATCTTGATCCGGATCGATTCTGCAATGATCTTTTCACCAAAAATATCTTCTTCGGGAACGATGCAGCGGAGAATGCTCCAATATTTTTCATCGGCGATCAATCCATGCTTCAGCATCTCTGCGAAGCCGTTGCGGATCTCATTCATCGGCAGGGAATTCAGAAAAGACGGATCCACATAAACCGCAACCGGATTTGCGAATGCTCCAAGCTGATTTTTATGTTTCCCGAGATCGATACCGGTCTTCCCGCCAATGGACGCATCCACCATCGCCATCAGCGAGGTTGGGATATTGATGAAATTGAGCCCGCGTTTGTAAACAGCCGCAATAAATCCACCCATGTCGGTCACAACACCTCCACCGAGGTTGATAACAAGGTCGCTTCGCTCGATCGCATATTCTGTCCATGCTTCCCATACCTGGAAACAAACTTCCATTACCTTGTTTTGTTCGCCTTCCGGCAGGAGCATAATTTCGGCATCTTTGAGTTCGTTGTAGGAAGTGAGCAGGTATTCGAGGCAGGCATCGTGGGTATTATCGTCAACTAAAATGATCTTGCGGGCATTTGCATAGGTGGTGCGAATCAATTCACCGAACGAAGATTCTACGATGGGACCTATCTCTATTGCGTAATGATCTGTGTGTATGGTCTTTGCCATAGATTGTATATTTTACTTAAGCAGCAATTTTTTTCAAAGTAAAGAATTTTTTTAAGTTCTTCCCTATTCTCGCATAAAAATGCCGAAAATGACCTTATTTTTGTTCCATGATTTCATTCGATAATACGGAAATTGCTTTCAAAAGTAAATCCAATAAAGACCTGTCACGCGCTTATTGGCTCTTCAAGATCATTGGCAATCCAGGTCTCGTAAAAATGGGAAAATGGGCTACCAATACAGCCCTGAATCTGCATTTGCCGATTGAAGGTATGGTCCGCAAAACGATCTTTAAGCAGTTTTGTGGTGGAGAAACCATTGCACAATGTGACCCGACGATCCAGTTGCTGGGCTCCTTTGGTATCGGAACGATTCTCGACTATTCCGTAGAAGGAAAAACTTCCCCGGAAGATTTTGAAAAAACAACCCAGGAGATTATCGCAACGATCGAAAAGGGAAAAAATAATCCTTACATTCCTTTTGCTGTTTTTAAAGTAACGGGTATTGCACGTTTTGCCCTGCTCGAGAAAGTAAACGATCCGGCTAACAGTCTCACGGAAGCTGAAAAAAGCGAGTTCCAACAAGTGGTAGACCGTGTGGACCGCATTTGTCGCCAGGGATTTGAATCCGGCGTGCCGGTTTTCATTGATGCAGAAGAAACCTGGATCCAGGATGCGATAGACCGGCTTACGGTAACGATGATGGCGAAATACAACCAGGAAACAGCAATCATTTACAACACGCTGCAAATGTACCGCCACGACCGTTTGGCTTACCTGAAAGCGTGCATTGAGGAAGCGCGCCGCGGACAATACCATTACGGGATAAAACTCGTGCGAGGTGCCTACATGGAAAAGGAACGTGCCCGCGCGGAGAAGCTTGGCTACCCTTCACCCATTCAGCCCGATAAGGCAGCCTGCGACCACGATTACAATGCAGCGCTGCAAATCATCATCGACAACCTCGACATCCTTGCTTTGTGTGCAGGAACACATAACGAACAGAGTTCATCCATACTTGCAGCCATGATGGACAAAAAAGGCATTGCACATGACGATAAACGCATCTATTTCGCACAGCTATTGGGCATGAGTGACCACATTTCCTACAACCTTTCGAATGCTTCTTTCCAGGTAGCCAAATATGTACCTTACGGACCGATACGTGAAGTGATGCCCTACCTGCTGAGACGTGCTGACGAAAACACCTCTGTAGCCGGCCAAACCGGACGCGAATTGAAACTCATCACCCGGGAACGCGCACGAAGAAGAAGTCAGAAGTAAATAACCAGTTCTCCACAGTTGGTCCAGGTTTAGTTCTGGGCTTAAAAAGCTTATTAGACGAACTATGTTCCATTCCTGATACAATGGGGAGAAATGTATCTCAATGGTCTGGAATAAAGATTTAGAGTATCTCGTTTCGCCCTGTCTATTTTTGAAAACAAATGCTCGAGGTACCCCGTGATTTGTTCCAATGCTTCTTTGACCGGCCGATAATAAGCGCCACTCCTGACCACTTTTACAGCCAGCATGCCTACCTCGCTCAATTGCTTCATGTGCTCGGAAATCGTTGATTGTGCAAGCTCGATAAAAGCTCTCAGGTCGTTGCAATTTAAATCTTCATGCTCCATTAGATTTTCCAGGATAGCGATCCTTGCCGGATGTCCGAGCGCTTTGAATAATCGGGCCAGTTCGATCTGTTCCTGTGTATAAATGTGGTTTTTGGTTACTCCCATGTTGTAGTTGTAAAAGGGTTGCGTTATCTAAGATAAGAAAAAAGGATAGTCCGTACAATAGCTGGAATGTTAATTTTTGGATTGATTGAATTGGTTGGCGATATCGCCATATAGCGATAAAGGAATATTCGTATCTGCCGATGGACGTCTATTAAACCTTCATTCTCCCATCCACGCCATTTTTAATCAACTCTCACACCTCCCCACCATATTAGTTGCTATCATATTCCCTTAAAAAGATCTCCGAAAGTCTATATTGCAATATCGCCATATGGCGATGCATTGTTGTCCACGACAAATCATTTTGCGGTTATTATCCGTCGGATGAACTCCTTTAGCGACATTAACTAAAATGGGAACTCACCCTTGCCAGCTGAGTAAAAAGTATAACAAAGTACCGGAAATACATTGTGTAATCTCCGCTAATTATGAGTCTCTCCACCAATTTCCGTCCACGAAAAAGCCCCACTACAAATTGTAGCAGGGCTTCATCATTTCAAGTGAATTTCTTAATACATCAGATTCACAAATCCATTGTAAGTATATTTCTCATCAGTTGATGCATCTTTGGCCTGTAAAGTCCAGGAATAGACACCTGCAGGCACAAGTTTACCATTGTAGGTTCCGTCCCAGCCAGCAGTAGCATCTTTACTTTCCCAGATGAGCTCGCCCCAACGGTTGAATACTTTCAGGTTAAAACTGTAAGGATCGATACCCGCCATGTAAACTTTCCAGGTCTGGTTGAACTCATTATCATCCGGTGTGAATGCATTTGGTACATACAGCAATACATCGCTCGTAATACTTACCTGCAAGGTCAAAGAATCGCGGCAGCCGTCTTCATTCTGTACAGTCAGCGTCACCGGATATAAACTCACGATATCTGTCGGATAGGTAACTTCCAGGCTTGGAACCGTAGCCGTAGCCGGTGTTCCCTGTGGGAGATCCCATTCATAGATAATGGCGTCATCGGAACTCCTGTCAACCAACTGAACAACCGGTTCGAAAATGGATGCAGGATTGGATTGAATCAGGAAGGAAGCTTCCGGATAGGAAAATGCTTCGATCAGGCTCGTATAAGTGGTATCATAAACACATCCGTATACAGAAGTGATACGCATATAAACTGTATAGACTCCAGGATGCTGATAAATGTGAATCACCGTTTCCTGACCTGGGATCGTTGCATTTTGCCCATCTCCAAAATCGTAGTAAGTAGTCGCTACCTCATTGGAAAGCGTCGCATTCACGAAATCAACAGAGACAGGGAAACAACCGTTCAAACGACTAGGAACGAGAACAGGGTGAATCACCTCCGGATTGTCAATCGTGAAACAGGAAGAAGTTACCGGTGAACCGCAGGCTTCTGACAGCGTTACACAATATGTGTTTGAATCCAGCGGTGGTGTAACCTGGATACTTGCCCCCTGTGTCAACGGCGCGCCATTTTCTGTCCACGTGTACGTGTATGGAGAGCTTCCGCCGTTACCAAGTGCTGCAATCGTAATGGTAGCGCCTGAGCAGATCGTCGTATCATTAGACACAAACGCCAGTTGAAGTGGGGCAGGTTCCGTAATCGTGAATGTCTCCTGATCCGTACAGCCAATCGCTGAAACAATGGCTACCGTATAAGTTCCAGGAGCAAGACCGGATAAAGTGAATGGAGAAGTAGCTGTTGTTTGCGCACCACCATTGACAGAATAACTCGTGAAGTTAACTGCTGTGATTGTAGCGCTTCCATCGGCTGCGCTGTTACAGGAAACATTCACAGGAGTGATGTTTGTGATCTCTGTTACAATTTCTGTCACTACTACCTTCGTAATCGTCGTACAGTTGTTGCTATCCACAGCATACGTATAGACACCCGGGTTCATGGTTACGGGAACGTAAGGCATTGTAACTGTATTTCCTGCGGGATTGGTCCAGTAACCTGTAGGGTTGGCACCAGGACCGATCAAAGAGAAAAGATCCACGGGAGCACCGGAGCTACAAACAGTCAGGGACGAATCGTGTCCTGCGTAAGCAGCTTCGATCATTGTCACCTGCATCGTATCATACGTCGCACACAAAGGATGCCCGGTCGGGAACATGGTGACGATCAATGTCTGATCTTCTTCTATTGTTGCAACCGGGTTCGGCACATGTGGATTATTCATCGAAGCAGCAGGTGTCCAGTCAAAGGTCAAGCCTGCATAACAATCTGCTACAAAGTTGTAAGGCATCGTCGAAGGGCTGTTGAAATTCATCCCGTCTTCGTGAACCAATTGTCCGTTCGGACCATGTAACTGGTAAGAGCATTCCCACTGAGAGCCGCCCATGCCGTCAAACTGCAGCGTAACAGCCTCTCCATGTGCTATGCTCATCGTAAAGTCATTGTCGCTTTGGTTCTGGCCGATCGTGTGGCTCGTTGTGACACCATCTATGGTGACCAGCAAATGATTCCCTTGCCAGCCGTCACCAAAATTGTCATGCAGGTGGAAACTGTAAGTACAAGGAGATCCCTGTGTACCGCCAATAACTTCTGCACCCAGCTGAAGTGGTGATTCAGGACAGATCAATGTATCATTACCTGCAAAAGGAACTGCGTTCTCATTGACTGTTACGACAATCGTTGTATCGTTGAAACAGCCGAAATTATCTATTACATTATAAGTATATGTGAATTGTCCGCCATAGGTCGGTGTGATCACCATTGAATCTTTTCCTGCGGAAAGATTGGAAGCAAAAGTCGCCGGATAAGTCCAGTAAGAAGAATCTGCGCCTGTACCGATTTGAGGCGTGAAGGTCACGAGATCAGGATACAAAGATGGGTCCAGTGTAAGACCGAAACTAAATAAAGTTCCGTCATCCGCAGCCCAGTTATCAACCACTGTCAAAGTCCATACACCGTTCGTAGGACATCCCACAAGGTTGCTCAAAGGCTGAATAGGCTCATAGGTTCCTGCCGGCAACGTTCCTCCGAATCCACTGTTGGTTACCCATTCCACCCAGGTTTCGGTAGCCGTAGCGTTGAAACAGTAGTTAAAAGGGGTTCCCTGCGTATCAGGATCTGCACAATCGACGTTGTCCTCCTGAACCGGAATCCCGATTTGGGTACCACCTCCACCCTGCTGGTGCAGCATGATAGATTGTCCGTTCGGACAGTCCAGGTAGATCACGAGATCCCCCATGAAAGAGTGCTCCAGCTCGAGACAGATTTCCTGAATCTGGGACACGTTGGTAATTGTCGTACCGGCAGCAAATCCTGTTTGCAGGATATCGATCTGCTGTGCGACACCCAATAAGGTATCTGAAAGACAACCGTCGTCAATGGTCTCGTAACCGCTGAAACCATCCCACAAAACTTCGTATAAATTAGGGGTTGCATAGGCATTCAGGGATTCACCGATACACAAGGTCGTATCACCCAGGAACCCGATAAAGGACGGTGTCGTTGCAACGAGTACCTGCACATCGATCAGGTTGTTGTTCGTACAGCCGTTGTCGTCTGTAACAAATAATTGTACTTTGTAATGTCCGGGAATGTCGAAAGCGTGCGTCACAGTAGCACCGGCAGCAGTTTCACCATCCATGAAATCCCAGGAATATTCCGCCAGCGTAAAGCCAGGCTGTGCAAAGGAACCGTTATTCTGAAAAGTCAGAGGCTGACCGATACACACATGGATACTGTCACTCGTGATCCCACCTACAACTTGTCCAGCCGCTACCGGGTCGTTACAAGGTGTTTCGCAGGTCGCGCTCGCAGAGAATGCTCCTGTGCCCGAAGTGTTGGAAACAAATCTGAAAGTCAGACAGC
>Ga0247806_10000566_pt1 | contig 22302 bp, 25 predicted proteins | sample UWRJL059202B1_FD_179935 | JGI IMG/M metagenome (GOLD analysis project Ga0247806, IMG submission 179935) | Plant litter microbial communities from Arlington Agricultural Research Station in Wisconsin, United States - UWRJ-L059-202B-1 | ecosystem: Environmental > Terrestrial > Plant litter >... | reverse complement strand
GTAAAAGGCACGATTGATTATAAAACCGACAGCATTATACAAATAAAGCTTCATCACTACACATTTACAGGTGGTGCCCATGGTTATGAAGGCGACAGGTCACTACTATTTAACGCTAAAACCGGCCGCTCGTTAAAATACTCAGATATTTTTAAAGACGAGAAAGCGTTTACGGCATTCGCCGAAAAGAAATTTAGGGCTAAATACAAAATCCCGGCAGGCAAAAACATTAATGCAACCGGGTTAATGTTTTTAGACGACGTTTTTGTACTGCCGCAAAATATTTTTTTTAAAGAGAACGGTATACTTTTATATTATAACGCTTATGAAGCTGCCGCTTATGCAGAGCAACAAAAAGAAGTACTTATACCCTACAGTGAAGCCGATGCTTACTTAAAAATGAAGTAAGTTAGTTGTTAGTCGCAGGTATCAGGATTAAATTGTGAATTTAGTTGCCTGCTTCTTTCTCGGCAATTTTTTGCTCAATGAAAGCAGTATGGCGTTTAGCTTCGTTATTTATAATTGTATCTATTTCTAAATCTGTAAGATAAAATCCATACGGTTTTTCAATTTCAATTATTTCATTTACAGCAATTGAATAAGAAATATCTGAAAATTTTATTTCAAATATTGACATATAATCAAAACTTCTAAATCCGAGTCGGTTAAATTTATCAAATATAACTTTTATTGTAAGCTGAATCGCCTCTTTAGATACGAGTGAAATGCATTCATCATAATCTGTTGAGAGTAAAGCTTCTTCACGATAAATTTCATCTCCAAATATGTCGGTATAAATTTTATTCTCTATAATTGCATATTGAGTAACTGTGTTAATATAAAAATTTTGAAATTTTAAGCCTGAAGTAATAATTTTATTTTTAAAATTAGTTAAGCCAAATAATAAATCAGTAACGCTATCGTCAGTTTTCCCAACTTTAGATTTCTCCCCCAAGCCAGTCAGCTTTTTCTCAAGCAATGCAATTTCCTTATCAATATCATCTGGCTCTTCAATGCTTTCTCCATTTGCGCCGGCAATCATAATATTTAAAGAATGCACTAAATTTTGAGCAATGTAATTTAAAAAAGCCTCAAGTTGTCCCGCATCGGCAAGTTGTAAAGCAGCAAAATAATCAGCTTTATCTTCGGTTTTAATGATTACGGGCGGATATCCAAACTTCATCAATATAAAATTCATGAGTATGCGTGCCGTACGGCCGTTACCATCGTCAAAGGGGTGTATGCGTATAAATTTATAATGAAATTCTGCCGCTAATAAAATAGGGTTAAAATCAGCTTCATCTATTCTCTCATTATACCATGCCATGAAGTCGGCCATCTTAGCAGGGGTCTCCTCAGGGGTGGCAAAATAAAACATCTCGCCGGTTTTAGTCTGCACATGGTTGGGTGATGTTTTGTAGCTGCCTACCTGTATCCATTTTTTTGTTGGCTTGCCATCGGGGGTTTGTGCATCTACCTGATAGGGTTCTTTTAACAAAAGTGTGTGCAGTTCGCGTATAAAATTTTGTGTTAAAGGATAATCACCTTTAACCACATCTATTATCCAGTTAATGGCTTCATTATGGCCGGTAACTTCAAAATGGTCTTTTAAAGGCTTGCCCTGTGCAGTTATACCAAACATTAATAATGCTTTGGTTTCGCCATAGGTTAGCGAATTACCCTCAAGATTATTAGAATGATAATTCCAGTCTAATCGAAATTTTTGCATTATCCTGGCTTCCTTTTCCGGCTCTATAGGGCGTAGGCTATCCAGTTGCTGTTTTAATGCTAATGCTTGTAATATCTCGTCCATTGGGTAATTATTTCAAGGTAAATATACAAAAACATCAAGACATTCTTTTACTGCCTATCGCTACTCAAAACTATACATATACGCTTCTACGGCCTTAAGCTCCTTGTCGCTAAACGTTTTGGTAAGGTAAAAATTAGTTTTCATAACCTCATATTGCGACGGGTCTACAATAGGTTCGCCGTTGCCTTTAAGGAATTTTACAATATCTCCATTTTTAGCCTTATAGATTTTTGCAATTTCCTGAATGCTGGGGCCTATAACTTTCTGGTCTGGCCTGTGGCAGGAAAAGCAATTGCCTTTACCATCAAAAATTTCACGGCCTGCTTCGGCTTCCGGGCTAAGTTTTACAACGGTGCCTTCAGTTTCAGCCGTGCCGGATTCAGGGTATAACGATTCTTTTTTTTCTTCGTTTTTACACGAAAAAAGGGATAGGGACAGAAATATAATAAAGAAATTTTTCATACTGTATTTTTTTACCACATAGAAACATAGCAATAACCGCGAATAAAGTATTTATAGCCACCTTCGGTGTTTCGTATAGTTTCCCTGGCAAAACTATGCAAACTTTGCCAAAGGCAAAACTATCCTGCCTAAATTATAATTATTCAAAACTATGTGCCTATGTGGTAAAATTTGTGCTTTTATCGGTTTAAAATTATAGCTGCTTCTTTAGCAAAGTACGTCGAAATAATATCAGCACCGGCGCGCTTAATGCAATGCAGCTGCTCTATCATTATCTTGTCATGATCCAGCCATCCACGTTCGGCAGCAGCCTTAACCATGGCATATTCGCCACTAACCTGGTACACGGCAACAGGAACGTTAACAGCATTTTTTACTTCGCGCACAATATCAAGGTAGGCCATTCCGGGTTTTACCATTACAATATCGGCACCTTCCTCTACATCATGCAGGGCTTCTTTAATGGCTTCAATGCGGTTGGCATAATCCATCTGGTAGGTCTTCTTATCGCCAAAACCGGGAGCACTATCCAGCGCATCCCTAAAAGGCCCATAAAAAGATGAAGCATACTTAGCGCTATAGCTCATAATACCCACATTGTGGTACCCGCTTTCTTCCAGTGCTTTCCTGATGGCATACACGCGGCCATCCATCATATCGCTTGGGGCAACAAAGTCGGCACCGGCTTCGGCATGGCTCACGCTCATAAGGGTAAGCGCATCTACGGTGGCATCGTTTACAATAAGGCCGTTCTCTACAATACCGTCGTGGCCATAAACAGAGTAGGGGTCTAACGCCACATCGGGCATCACGATCATGCCCGGCACGGCATCTTTAATGGCGCGTATGGTTTGCTGCATAAGCCCGTCCTTATTCCACGCCTCTTTACCGGCATTGTCTTTTAGCTTGTCGTCTACCTTAACATAAATATTTACGGCCTTAATACCAAGGCTCCATAATTCCTTAACCTCTTTTACGGTAAGGTCTATAGATCTTCGGAATAATCCAGGCATAGAGCCCAGCGGAACTTCTACACCTTTTCCCTCTGCCACAAACATAGGGAACATAAAATCGTTAGGAGATATGGTTGTTTCACGCACCAGCGAACGGATAGATTCATTGGTTCTTAGTCGTCTGTTTCTGTGTATTGGGAACATTTGTATAAGTTTTAAGTTGACAGTTAACGGTTAACAGTTTCAGCTACTTTCCTGATTAAAGCGGCAACCATTTTCTTAATTTCGTTAATGTCGGAGTTTAATTTGAAATATAGATCTTCCGGAATAAAATGTAGATCTTTAGAGACTAAAATGAGATATTCCAGTTCATGGGCTGAGCCCGATGATATATAAAGATAGCGTATTAATTCTTTCTGCGTTTCGCGCCCGCAACCTTCGGCAATATTTGTTGGAATTGAAAGGCACGCACGATTTATTTGAGAGATGAGGTTAAATTGTTCAGACCTAGGATATGTAGCCGTTACCTTATACATAGCTAAAACCAATTCGTGTGACTTTTGCCAAACTATGTATTTTCTATAATCAACCATATTTTTATCTTTTAGACTGTCGTTTACGTTTCACATGGCAACTGTGAACCGTAAACTGTACACTTAAAACTTAATGCCTCCACTCCCTTGGGTTCATTAGTACCTCAATCAAACGTGCCTCTTCGCTACCCGGTTCCGGATGGTGGTCATACACCCACTGTACATGGGGTGGCAGGCTCATTAAAATACTTTCAATCCTGCCATTGGTTTTCAGGCCAAAAAGCGTGCCTTTATCATGCACAAGGTTAAACTCTACATAGCGTCCACGCCTAATTTCCTGCCAGGTGCGTTGTGCATCGGTATATTCAAGCTGTTTTCTTTTTTCTACAATAGGCACATAAGCTTCAAGGAAACTGTTGCCTATTTCAGTTACAAAATTGTACCAGTCTTCCATACTAAAGGTTTCAGTAGCTTTACAATGGTCAAAGAACAGGCCGCCTATGCCACGGGCTTCGTCGCGGTGCGCATTCCAAAAATACGCATCGCATTGCTGTTTAAATTTAGGGTAAAATTCAGGGTTGTGTTTATCGCAGGCCGTTTTACAGGTTTGGTGAAAATGAATGGCATCTTCATCAAACAAATAGTAGGGAGTTAAATCCTGACCACCGCCAAACCAGCTGTCTACCACAGTGCCCAGCTTGTCATACATTTCAAAATAACGCCAGTTAGCGTGTACCGTAGGCACCATAGGATTTTTAGGGTGCAGCACAAGGCTAATGCCGCAGGCAAAAAAGTCGACATCGCCCACGTTAAAATACTGTTGCATAGCCGGGGCAAGCGCACCATGCACGGCAGATATGTTTACCCCGCCTTTCTCGAACACTGCGCCATTTTCTATAACGCGCGTGCGTCCGCCGCCGCCTTCAGGGCGTTCCCAAAGGTCTTCCTTAAACGTGGCAGAACCGTCTGCTTTTTCTAACCCTGCCGTTATTGTATCCTGCAGGTTTTGTATGTATTGATAAAATTTGTCTTTCATTTGTTATTAAGTTATAGTAAGGCAAATGCCTATATGATCGCTTAACTTTTTATCATGATTCCATGTTTCCAACTGTATATTCCTGTCTGCAATAAAATGAGAACTCAACGCAATGTGGTCTACATTTTCTTTTAAGCCTTCGGTAATACATTTTAGGTCAAGATCATCAAAAGCATCAAGCAATGATTGCCTGGCATTATGGCTTGGATAGGCATATCCTGAAAGAAATGTATTAAGATCTCCTGCGATACATATTGATTCGTTCTTGTCTAATTTTTTAAAATCAGATAGGCATCCTGCAAGGTCACTTTTAAAGCGTTCGCCTATTCCGCCAAAAACACCAATAATAGTTCCGTACACTCTTAAAATACCAAATTCAGTGTCAATATCTGTACAAAGACTGGTATAGCCATCATACGTTTGTGTTGAGCTCGTAACAGGATATCTACTCCATATCGTAGTCCTGTTTTCACCAATTTTATAATCTACTCCATCATAATGTGGAAATAGTTCTTTTGTTGCAATGCAGTTATATGTAGCACCAGGATTTATGACGGAATTTGTCTCTGTAAGGATTAAAATATCAGCATCAAAATGATTAAGCGCTGATAAAATTTTATCGCTATCCTTTTTCATCCGCTCAATATTCCAGGTTAAAATTTTCAAGGCTACTTCTTATAATCGTTCTTTAACAACCCAAAGTATAATATATCCTCCAGTTTGCCTTCACCGTTCCTGAATTCGTCCCTTAAAAGGCCTTCCTGAATAAAGCCATGCTTTAGCGCAACTTTTTGGCTGGCGGTATTGGTAAGCGAAGTAGAAATATACACTTTGTTACGGTGCAGGTCGCCAAAGCAATACGCAAGCACATCGCCTAAAGCATAAGATATAATGCCTTTGCCCTCAAAATCTTTATCTACAAAATAGGCAAGTTCGCATTTAGAAATATGTTCGTCGATGTTCTTAATCATCAGGTAGCCTATGAGCGCATTAGTATCGGTATTCCTAATGTAGAAGTAATAATTATCTTCCCATGTTTCATTATCAATGCTTTGCTCAATGTATTTTTTAGTCTTCTTTAAGTCGGCACACCCGGCAAGTGTAAGCGGGAACGTTTTTTTAATGTGTTCCCTGTTCCTGTCTATAAGGGTGTAAAACTCCTCGGCAGTAATGTTAGCAAGGGTATCGGTCTTCCAGTTTATTTGGCTCATATTGTTGGCGGCTTTTAACCACTTTTTGTTGTTTGAAGAATAATGAGATTTCTCCTTCGTCGAAATGGAAGAGCAGCGTGTTCCATTTCAAACGTAGCGCAGCGTAGTTGAGAAATCTCAGGAATTAAGCCTATTGCAGCTTGCTTATCTTCCCCATAATCCCGAAAGACATCATCCTGCTTTCCTGCTGTATAAAATTATAAAGCGAAACAGCCTTAGCTTTAAAACCTTCTAACCCTGCACTGGCAGAAAGGCGTGCCAGAACATCGGCAAACTGCTCCATATTAGCCCAGTCTAAATGAAACCTAACCAAATAGTGATTCAGCTCGTTAGCATCTATTTTCGTAAGGGCCTCTATAGAGAGTCCCAGTTTTTGCAACAGTACATCGGCATCGGCATTGTTCCAGCCTTCGGGCACAAAAGTAAGTGCCGTAAGCTGCTTAAGTACATTATTAATGCGTTCGTTCTCTTCGTCCCGTAATCCTTTTGTAAGCATGTTTATATATTAATTTTACCGGGTTAATATTCCCCAAAATTGTGATACTACTATTGTTAATACCATTATACATATCACAAACCCTACCGGAAACAGTATTAGCTTAATATGATTGTAAAAGGTTGTTTTTCTATCTGTGTCCTTATTAAGCAAATAAAAAATCCAAATTAGAACAGTGTATATAAAAATGATTACAACTGTAAAAAAAGGATAGCCTATCATTAAATGCCCTGAGCTGGCTGATTGAAACATAGACAACAACCATAAATAATAAACTCCAAAAAAGAGGTACTTAAAACTTACTTGAGCCTTTGTTATAAATTTAATGTCCATCCTTTTTAACTTCATTAAGATAATCTTACTACCGTTAATTCTATTCGTTCATGGAGCTACTGCCTACTGCCACTGAATACTGCACACTATTTATACTCCTTAACCGCGTCTATAAACGCTTTGGCATGGTCTACCGGAATATTTGGTAAAATGCCGTGGCCTAAGTTAACTATATAATTGTCTTTGCCAAATTCGTCTATCATTTGGTGTACCATTTTCTTAATAACAGGAATAGGCGAAAGCAGCCTGCTTGGGTCGAAATTACCCTGTAGCGTTATTTTACCACCCGACAAATAACGGGCATTGCGCGGCGAGCACGTCCAGTCTACACCCAGTGCCGATGCCTTGCTTTGAGCCATATCGCCAAGGGCAAACCAGCATCCTTTACCAAACACGATAACGTGCGTCTCGGGAGCCAGTGCTTCAACGATCTGGTTGATGTATTTCCATGAAAATTCCTGGTAATCTACCGGGCTAAGCATGCCACCCCAACTGTCGAATATCTGTACGGCATTAACACCCGCCTTTACTTTTTCTTTAAGGTAGGCAATGGTAGTATCGGTAATTTTTTGCAGTAATACGTGAGCCGCTTCAGGGTGTGTAAAGCAGAACCCTTTTGCCATATCAAAACTTTTAGAGCCTTTGCCCTCTACAGCATAGCAAAAGATGGTCCACGGGCTGCCTGCAAAACCAATTAGCGGAACTTCGTCGTTCAGCATTTCTTTGGTCAGCTTTATGGCATCCATAACGTAGCCCAGTGTTTCCTGAATGTCCGGTACGCGTACTCTTTCTACATCCTGCGGCGTGCGTATAGGGTTAGGTAAAAACGGACCTACACTTTCTTTCATCAGCACCTCAATGCCCATTGCCTGCGGTACCACTAATATATCGCTGAACAATATGGCAGCATCCGGCTTTACAATGCGTATAGGCTGTACCGTAATTTCAGATGCTAATTCCGGGGTCTGGCAGCGGGTAAAAAAGTCGTATTTATCGCGCAGGGCAATAAATTCCGGCAGGTACCTGCCTGCCTGGCGCATCATCCATACCGGTGGGCGCTCTACCGGTTCGTTGCGTAATGCTTTTAAAAAAAGGTCGTTTTTAATGCTCATTAGTTTGTGTTTATTAAACTATTATAAAGTTCTAAATTAAATATAGAGGCTTTAAATAACGTTTTATTTTTGGATTGTTTATAAAATCTTAAAATAAGATTACTTTTAATTATTAATATCTGGCTATTATTCTCATCAAAGTCAGTCGCTTTAAAATTTACATTGCACGTAGTTAAGAATTCAATACAATCTTCATAAGTAGTGGTATATCCAATATAAAAGTCGAGTTCCTTATCTCTAAGCAAATATTTTTTTTCTGTATCATATTCAAAATCAAATTCTATCCCAACAATTCTATTTTTAATAGTAGTTATCTGGAAGTAGTTGCCGTTACAGGATAAACGATACAAACCTGGTATATCACCCTCTTCTTCCTGTATTATATCTAACCGCGAGTTTTCTTTAACAAGATCAACATCATCGCCAACTACGTTATCAAGTAGTTTTCCATTAAATATGTATTCTGAAAAAATCATTCTAAATCTAATAAATTAAAACTTTTATTCGGAAGGCTGTCATTGCGAAGCACTCATTAATTATGGTTTCTCCCTTAGAGATGCATGCAATGCATTTTTACACCCAACTCTTGCCAGCTCACTCTTGGCTATCGCTGCAGACTATCACACTTGGAGTGAAGCTACTCCCTTCTCCTTTGGAGAGGGGCTGGGGGTAAGGACTTGCAGGTATTCTAATATCTTAAACAATTACATCAACACCCTAAAAAGGCACATCCATAACCCGCCCTTTATACTTTTTATCCTGAATAATTAAGGCAACACAGTATCCACCCGCACCATCGCTATTTACGGCGGTTATATAAAGCGTATCGGTACTGCTGCTATAATACACATGGGTGGAATCTAAATTAGGGTTAAACAGGTTTTGAAATGCAGTTTCCGGCAATTCTACTTTCTGTTCGCCAAATGTTACTGTAATATTGGTATATTGAGTAGCGGGCAACATGCCATCGGTTCCCCAAATTTCTTTCCCATCTATAGTTTCTACAATGTTGTTGTCTTTACTATAGGTGTAGGTATGTTTGTCTTTAATAAATTTGCCTTTAGTAATAGTAACTGCAATGCCATTTCCGGTAAAAAATGCACTATTGGCAGTATTAGCATTAAGCTTAATTTCCTTTAAAGTAGGAAGCAGCGTTGCGAAACTTTTATAAATGTAGCCGCTCACTACTTTTTTGCCTTCGCCAAATTCTACATTTATCCAGTTGTCTCTTTGCGAAAGTGCATACACCACCGTGCCGTTTGCCAGTTTTTGTAAAACCTTACCTTTAACCGATCCATCTGCCCTTAAATTCACGAAGCTGTCCTTGGCATCAGTAACCACAACAAACTCCATGATATCCTGCGCCGTGCAAATACAGCCGGCAAGCATAAATAACGCGACGAATATGTTTTGAAATAACTTCATATCAGTTTTTATAATGGTTGATGCATTGTATTATAACGTTCTCTACGCTTGGTTTATTTGCTACTACAATAGTATCTGTAATACCTTTAAGCGCGGCAGCCGTTGTAGCCCCAATGCAAAAACAAACCTCGGTTTTTATGACATTCGCCGAAAGGTAACTCTCAATAGCCGACGGACTAAAGAACAGCAAGCCATCCGATAGCGCCTTAATGGTGTGCGGTGTTAAAACCGTTTCGTACACCTCAATTTCATCTACGCTAATGTTGGCTTTCGCCAAAGCATCCGGTAAGGTATCCCTGCGCATGCTGCCACTAAAAAACGTAAAACTTTCGGTGGTATCGCCTTTTGTAATTATGTCCGATAGTTGTTCGGCAGTATCGGCATACGCCAAAACCGAATAGCCATTTTTCTCTATAACTTCTTTTGTTTTACTGCCTACGCAGAAAATCGTGTTGTGCTTAAACTTCAAGGCATGGTCATTCAGCAGGAAGCTTTTAAAGGCATTCTTGCTCGTAAAGATAAGGTTAGTGTTGGTATGTTGTATGGTAAATGGCTTGTAGTTAACACCTATAAAATCTGCCTCGATAACTGATAGCCCCGCATTAAGCAAATACTGCTTTTGGTTGGGCTGCAATTTTTTAGTAGATAGTACACGCGCTACAGCCATTGCTATTTAAGTTGTTCTTTTATAGAGGCCATCAGTTCGGCACCGCCATTTGCAAGGATCTGGTCGGCACATTCGTTGCCAAAGTTCATGTAATTACTTCCGGCAGGCAGTACTTTTTCTATATGCAGTTTTTCGCGCCCATCTATAGATAGCAGTACACCCTCGAGCCTTATTTCGTTATCTATAAATGTAACCAAAGCGCCTATGGGAGCCGTACAGCCACCCTCTAAACGTTTAAGAAACTGACGCTCTATAAACGTAGCAACATCGCTTGGGCCGTGGTTAAGCTTGGCAACCGCCTGGGTACAAAAAATATCGTTCTCCATAGTTACCACAACCATAGCGCCCTGTGCAGGAGCGGGAATCATCCAGTCGAGCGTGGTAAATTCTTCGGGTAACAGGTTAATGCGTTCCAGCCCGGCTTCGGCAAACACAGCACCGTTCCAGTCGCTTTCGGCAAGCTTTTTAAGGCGGGTGTTTACGTTGCCGCGCAAGTCTACCACATTGTGGTGCGGATAGCGGTTAAGCCATTGTGCCTGCCGGCGAAGGCTGCCTGTTGCAATAGTGGCAACATCGGTATAAAAATTCGTAGTGCCTTTAGTAACTAATATATCGTGTACAGTGGCACGCTCTAAAACGGCTGCCTGCACAATGCCTATGGGTAAGGCTGTAGGTACATCTTTCATAGAGTGTACAGCAATATCTATGGTACCGTTTAACATGGCAACATCCAGCGTTTTAGTAAAAATGCCGGTTATACCCAGTTCATATAACGGCACATCGAGAATTAAATCGCCGGTACTTTTTACGGCAACAATTTCTGTATGGTAACCCATAACGTTAAGCTTGCGCTCTACCGTGTGGGCCTGCCACAATGCCAATTCACTATCGCGGGTACCTATCCTTATGGTTTTGCTCATTTTACAGGAGTTTCTATCCTAAATACTTTTTCTATCCACTCTATACTATCATCTACAACAGTATCGCGGTCTTTTAGGTGATTGGCAAAATGCGTTGTAATTTTATGAATAATACGCTGGCTGATGATCTCGGCCTGCTCTTCATCAAAATTATTTATTTTTTTGCGCTGAAAGTTCAACTCATTATCGGCAATCGTGTTCAGTTTTTCTTTAAGGGCGTTAATGGTAGGGGCAAACTTGCGGGCGTTAGTCCACTCTGTAAACTCTTCCATTCCCTCATTAATAATTGCTTCGGCAGCCGGTATGTGTTTTTTGCGGTTCTCCAGTGTGCTGTCGGTTATTTTAGCAAGGTCGTCCAGGTGCACCACGGTAACGCCAGGCAGGGCCTTAACATTATCGTTTACATTTTTAGGTACCGAAAGGTCTAAAATAAGCAACGGTTTGGTAAGTTGTAAAATATCCTTATCTATTGTAGGCATTTGTGCACCGGTAGCTACCACAAGCACATCGGCATTAGGTATCTCCAGCGGCAACAGGTCGTAGTCTTTAACGTTAAGGTTAAACTTGCCTGCAATCTTTTCGGCTTTCTCGCGGGTGCGGTTAATCAGGACTATGTGGTCGTTTTTGGTATGTTTAACAAGGTTCTCGCAGGTATTGCGCCCTATTTTTCCGGTACCAAAAAGCAGTATGTTCTTGTTAGAAATATCGTCTACATTATTCATAATATACTGAACCGATGCAAAAGATACCGAAGTTGCACCAGAGCTTAACTCGGTTTCGTTCTTAATGCGTTTGCTTGCCTGTATAACACTGTTTACCAGTTTTTCGGTAAAATTGTTTACCAGCCCCAGTTGCTTCGATTCGTTAAAGCCGGTTTTAATCTGGCCAATGATCTCGAAGTCGCCCAGTATCTGGCTGTCCAGGCCGGTGCCCACGCGAAACACATGGTTTATAGCTTCGTTGTTTTTATATACAAAAGCAGCACTCTGAAATTCTTCTACCGTGCCGCGGCTGTTATCTACCAGTAATTTTATAAGCTGAAAGGGGTGCTGTGCAAAACCATAAATCTCGGTACGGTTGCAGGTGCTTGTAACAATAAGGCTGGTTATGCCTTCCTGCTGTGCCTGTGCCAGTACGCTTGCCCTTGCTGCTGCATCAAGATTAAATTTTCCCCTTGTCTCGGCATCGGCTTTGCGGTAGCTTAGTCCCACTGCATAAAAGTACTGATGCCTCGACGTATTGTTGTTGTCCATAGTGATTGTACACTTTTCCTAAAAGTTTCACAAAATTAAAGCTAACTACTTTTAAAAAGTAACGCTATACGTCCTTTTTGTGTCGCTGTGGGATATTTTGCCGCCAAAAGGCTTTTTTTAACCTAAAACGCCTAAATTTGCAATGAAATCAATGCCTTGCGGATTATTAGTTTAGAACTATTCTAAATAAAAATAGCAATTACATTCGCACTGCTGTCAAAAAAAATACCGCTATGGGGTCTACAGAAGAGTTGATGATAGAAGATGGTTTTTATGTACTGCGTTTTCAGAACGACAGCGACGAAACCACCCATTTTGAAAGGGAAGTAGACACAAACCTTATACAGTTTCACTTTGGGGTTAAGGGCCGCGCCAAGTTTATTTTTAACCAGGGCCGTTATGCACTCGACCTGCGCGAGGAGCTGTCGTTATTTTTGTACAACCCGCAAAAAGAGCTCCCTGTACACCTGGAAATAGCCCCGCATAGCTGGATTATTACCGTGCTTATTTCGATAAAAAAATTCCACGGTTTCTTTACAGAGCAGGCCGACCATATTCCGTTTTTAAGTCCGGACAATAGCGACAAAAAGTACTATAAGGACGAAAAGATAAACCCTTCTATGGCTATTGTACTGAGCCAGCTGTTTCATTTTAACCTGCACCCATCCATCAAAAAATTGTATTTTAAGGGGAAGATTTACGAACTGCTAAGCCTGTACTTTAACCGTGCCGAAGACCCTAATGCAGAGCAATGCCCGTTCCTGATTGATGAAGAGAACGTTATAAAAATACGTAAGGCGAAAGACTTTGTAATCGCTAATATGGCCGAACCACCCGGTTTGCAAGAGTTAGCCGATGAGGTGGGCATTAACCTGAAGAAGCTTAAAATGGGCTTCCGCCAGATTTATGGCGATAGTGTGTACAGCTTTCTGTTCGACTATAAAATGGATTATGCGCGCAAACTGTTAGACAGCGGCTCTTTTAACGTAAATGAGGTAGGGCTGCGCATAGGCTACAGTACATCGAGCCACTTTATTGCCGCTTTTAAAAAGAAATTTGGCACTACGCCCAAGAAGTATTTAATGAGTATAAATGAGAAGGTGTAGAACTGAAGTATGGATGAACAAATAGTATTGTCGAAACTCATTGCTTTTAAGGAGAAAGAAAAATTTGCGCCGTTAGCATGGGACAACCGCGGGTTAAATCCGTCTGAAGATGAACTGTGTGAAAAGCTCGAAAGTTTATTTAATCGTTGTGCCTCAGCGTTAATTAATGGCGTAAAATCTGGTTTTAACATTAAGCAACTTAAAAACATATTGAAGGCTGAACTTAAAAACTTTAAGAGCTTTGATTATGATACAGAAGAAAAAGAATTTATCTGTGATTATTTCGCTGAGCTTTCTAAAATAGTTGAGGTCGACTTTAAAGAAAACTTAAATTCCTGGTTATACGGATCTGTACTTAATACGCTGTTTAGAGCTACATCCTTTTTAAAAGGAAAAGAAAAAGTAGTGGAAACTTTATCGCAGGATTGTACGAAATGCGGGGCTAAACTCGAAACATTTATTTTGAGAAAAGAAATAGGTATACCTGATTATTCATGGAATATAATTCAGTGCAATAGCTGTAATGAGTACAATTTGTTTTCAGGAGGGCCTGATATAAAGCAATTGAAATTTGGAGAATATACTCTGACAGAACAATTAGAAAAATCGGAGTATAACGAAGAAGAAGCTATGACAAGGCTTAAACAGATTAAGTTTTTTAGAAAGATGTAAACGCCAACATTACCCCAGTTTTTTTTTGTTGAGGGGTGATGCCAGATAAAGATTTATAATAATTTAGATTAACCCCTCTCCAAAGGAGAGGGGTTAGGGGTGAGGTCTAAAAATAAACAACAATAAATGTGGCAACCAATAACCGTTAGCGAACTGCACACTGAAATACAGAAAACTGAGCACGGCCTTACAGAAGGGCTTTTGCGCTTTTGGGAAATTATAAAGATCACTCCCGAAAAATGGCATGAAAAGAGTTATGGTAATGAAGGCGATGGCTTTTGGGTCGTAGCTATTTTTGGCAAAAAGGTAATTTGGTACAATGATATAGAAGATGGATTTAATATTTCGGTATATACAAAGTATGGAGAGATAGATGAGTACTGGTGCGATCAGAATGAACTAAGATGGGTTGTAACCAACCTGTTTAATGCGTTACTAACAGGTAATAAAATAATCAGCCGCGGTGGACCTGAAAAATTGGGTTAAGTAGTCCTCACCCCCTCCCGATAGCTATCGGGACTCTCCGAAGGAGAGGTGAGCAGCTACAGTCGGTCGTTTATTGCCGTGGAAAGTACAGACGCATTGCAATGCGTCTAACATAAGAGTAAGAACAGGAGAGTTCCCCTCTCCTTCGGAGAGGGTTTAGGGGAGAGGACAAAACAGAGGCGTTTTACACAAAACGCATAGCAATGCGTCTCTACCGGAAAAACCGCTTTGCCGTGACACTTGCACACAAGAGTAAGCACAGCAGAGTTCCCCTCTCCTTCGGAGAGGGGTTAGGGGTGAGGTTATTGGGAGAGTGAGGTTATCTCGAAGAGAGAAGCCAAATAGTAACTTTACGTTAAATAATAAAACAATTACACTTGTTGCACGGTTTTTGAAACACCATGCGGCAGGCATAAAGCAAATAAACAAAACACACAGATGAAAGGAGTACTTTTAGTAAACCTGGGATCGCCTAAGAGCCCTACTGCAAAAGATGTTAAGCCCTACCTTGACGAGTTTTTAATGGACAAATATGTTATAGATGTCCCATTTTTAGTGCGTGCACTGGTGGTACGTGGCATTATATTAACCTTCAGGAAAAGACAGGAGTCGTCGGCGGAAGCCTACGAAAAAATATGGTGGGACGAAGGTTCGCCGCTAATAGTGCTTTCTAAAAGGCTGCATGACAAGGTTACAAAAAAAGTAGAAATGCCTGTTGCATTAGCAATGCGCTACGGCGAACCCTCTATAGAAGCCGGGCTGCAGGAACTGGCAGATAAAGGTGTTACCGAAGTATTGCTTTTCCCACTATACCCGCAGTATGCTATGGCAAGTACACTAACCATACTGGTAAAGGCAGAAGAGATACGGAAGAAGAAATTCCCGCAAATGACCTTTACCGATGTGCCTGCATTTTACAATAAACCCGACTACATTACGGCATTGGCCAACTCTATAAAATCAGATCTTGAGGGGTTTGATTACGACCACCTTTTATTCTCCTACCACGGCATCCCCGAAAGGCACATCCGTAAGACCGATGTAACCAAATCGCACTGCAGGATAGATGGCAGCTGCTGTGTTACAGAGTCGGCGGCACATGCATTTTGCTACCGCCACCAGTGTTATGAAACTACTCGCCTTGTGGTAGAAAAACTGGGCATACCTAAAGATAAATACTCGCAAACATTCCAGTCGCGCCTTTCGGGCGATAAATGGCTCGACCCTTATACCGATGTTGAGGTAAATGCCATGCCGGCCAAAGGAATTAAAAAACTGGCAGTGGTAACCCCGGCATTTGTATCTGACTGCCTGGAAACGCTGGAAGAAATTGCCATGCGTGCGAACGAAGACTTTAAAGAAAACGGCGGAGAAGAGTTTCATGCCATACCGTGCCTTAACGATGGCGACGAATGGGTGGGCGTACTGGCCAACTGGATTAACGAATGGGCCTACGCAGAAACACCTGTTGTATAAATGGCTGTATCATCTAAGGACCTTGCAAAAAAAGATATCAAGAGCCTGCTGATAAAGCAGAGCATCCCATCATCTGTAGGTATATTGTTCATGAGCGTGAACATACTTATAGATACTATTTTTGTAGGCCGCTGGATAGGTTCGCTTGCCATTGCGGCCCTCTCTGTAGTCATGCCCATTACGTTCTTTATATCGTCGCTGGGTATGGCCATAGGTATAGGGGGCAGTTCTGTTTTATCTCGGGCTTTAGGTGCGGGCGATAAAGAAAAGGCATACATAACCTTTGCCCACCAGATCATGATGACGTTTATAATATCATCGTTGTTTGTAATAGCGGGCATTTTTTGGGGTGACGAAATACTCTATATTTTTGGTGCCAATGGCGAAATTATGGCTCCCGCCAAAGAGTTCTTTTTACCTATATTATTATCGGTACCGTTTCAGGCATTTTGCATGATGGGCAACAACGTTATCCGTGCCGAAGACAAGTCGAAACACGCCATGAACTCCATGATCGTTTCGGCGGTAGCCAATATTGTTTTAGATATTGTGTTTATCAAAATATTTGGCTGGGGTATAATGGGAGCAGCATTGGCAACAGCCACATCATTCTTTTTATGCTTTGCCTATATTTTATGGTTCTTTATTTATAAAAGCGAACTAAAGCCACAGTGGAAACACTTTGTGTTTCATAAAAAAATATCGTTCGAGATACTCTCTATGAGTTTTGTAACCTTTGCACGCCAAGGGGTTATAAGCCTGCTCACGGTAGTGCTTAACCATACCTTATATGCACAGGGCGGCGAGCATGCTGTAACAGTTTATGGCATTGTAAGCCGTATGCTCATGTTTGCACTGTTCCCGGTGCTGGGCATAACGCAGGGTTTTTTGCCTATTGCGGGTTATAATTTTGGAGCTAAAAACTATGACCGTGTGCGGCAGTCTATAGGGCTATCTATAAAATATGCAGCGGCACTTGCCATTATTATTTTTGTTGTTATCCTGTTTTTTGCCAAGCCCATTGTTGCCATTTTTACTACAGATCCTGCCATTCTTAAAGATACTCCCGGTGCACTGCGCTGGGTATTTGCAGCATCGCCTATTATAGCGGTGCAGCTCGTAGGCGCGGCATACTTTCAGGCAGCAGGCAAACCCATAAAAGCATTATTGCTTACATTAAGCAAGCAGGGATTTTTCCTTATCCCGCTGGTTCTCATATTACCACAGTTTTTTGGCATCTTCGGGGTATGGGTCGCATTCCCTATTGCAGATGTGCTGAGTACCATTATAACCGGTATTTTCCTAAAGAAAGAAATGGCAACCCAACTTAAAGAGGAGTAAATGAAACAAACTTTACTATTGTTATTATTGTTTGCAGCTTCCGGCTCATTAAAAGCACAGGACACACTACAGGAGCGAAAATCTATAGTTACGCTAAGCCTGTTTTCGCCTACTATAAGCTATGCGCCGCGTTACAACATAGGCTATATGCACAAGGTTTCACGCAGATGGTGGGCAGGCCTCGAAGCCGGTTATGGTAATTATGGCACAGCTTTTGGCATTGGTGCCGAAGGTGGCTCAGATTACATAACTAACGATTACAAATTGTTCGAGGTGCGCCCGGAAATTTATTTCGACCTGCGGCCATCATCAAAGCTCAAGCATTTGGTTTCGGCGGAGTTCTTTTACATTAACCATAAAGACCATTTTATTACCGACCGTTATTATGCACCCAACGGTTTTACCGAGTATAAATATGACGCTGCCGATTATAAGCGGATTAAAACAGGTGTAAACCTTAACTACAGCCTTATGTTTTATTTTACCAACCGTTTTGGCCTGCTCTGGAAGACAGGTTTTGGCATAGCAAACCGAAATGTAAAGTACAGCAATGTGGTTAATAAAACCCAGCTTGCCTACAATGGCAATGATGACGAAGGTAATATTTTTGGCACAGACAGTTATCTTGAAAACAGCGGTACGGTTAACAAATTCAACTTTAACCAGGACCTTAAATTATTTTATAAATTTTAATTAACAATGGATTATAACTATATAAAATCGCTGCACCTTATTTTTGTAATAACCTGGTTTGCCGGGTTGTTTTATATAGTGCGGCTGTTTGTATACCATATAGAGGCGAATGATAAACCGTCGCCCGAAAAAGAAATTTTAATAAAGCAGTACAAGCTTATGAGCTACAGGCTGTGGTATATTATTACCTGGCCCAGTGCGGTACTGGCAAGTATTTTTGCCTACTGGATGATATTTTTTACCCCAACCGGGCAGGCTTGGCTTACCCAACCGTGGATGCACGTTAAGCTGTGCTTTGTGTTGCTGCTGTATTTATACCACGCAAAATGCCACCAGATATTTAAGCAATTGCAGCGTGATGAGGTAAAGCACACCACCGGTTTTATGCGCTTATGGAACGAGGGGGCAACCCTTATTTTATTTGCCGTGGTATTTTTAGTAATTTTAAAAAGCGCCATTAACTGGATATATGGAGTGGTGGGCATTATGGCATTCAGCATTTTAATAATGCTTGGATTTAAGTTTTATAAAAAGGTAAGGGAAAGGAATGGATCTTAAACGACCTAACTTTTTTCGAGGGATTGTCAATGATAAATAATTGTAATGATGTTTTAGCCAGTGACGGGTATTGTATGTGAATTTTGTTTTTAAGGAGGATAACATTAGCTAACTGTATTTTATTGACCGGAGTGTAGCTACTCGCTCTCCTTTGGAGAGGGCGGGGAGAGGACAAAAGTTGCGTAAGCAGTATTGATAACTATCGTGAAGGGCTAAGACCGAAATATCCCATTAGCCCCGATAGAGCCGGCAGCCTCGCAGCGCAGCGAAGAGCAATAGGCGAAAGCGGGTATCACGATTGCAAAAATGCGCTTAGATGGCTGCTCCTGTACACTTTTTAAATGGAGATTAGAAAGGCAGATTCAAACAGATTAAAACAAAAATTTGGGGTAGATTTATTAAACAATTAATGAAAGAAAAGCTAAATATAAAACGGTGGTCGCTGCGGGTAAGGATATTCCTGTCGATGATATTTATTACCCTTATAGCCTCGTTGCTTATAGCGGTAGTATCTATATACCAGTTTAAAAAAGAAGCTAAAGAATACCACCAGGACAGGCTGGAGCGCAAAGAGAACTCTATAAAAGAGCATATAAACTACATCCTTGCAACCACCACTTATCCGCTTAATACCGAGAATTTACCACTCATTTTCCGCGAGCGCATACACGAGCTGGCAAACATTCATGGCACAGAGATTAATATTTACGACCTTAACGGCAAGCTCCTAAAATCCAGCAAAGCAGCATTCTCTGTAGATACCGTAAGCCAGATAATACCCGTAAATGTACTGCGTGTTATCCGTTCTACAGCAGAGAAACGGTATGTAGACCTTAAATCAGAGAATGGCATAAAATACCGGTCGGCATATAGTTATATAAAAGATACACGCTTTAAACCCCTTGGCATACTTAACCTGCCGTATATAGAAGACGACGGTTATTACGAAAAAGAGATCAACAATTTTCTTATCCGCTTTATGCAGGTGTACTCGTTCATGCTGCTTATATCGGTTATAATTGCCTACTTTCTTTCCAGTTACATTACCAAATCTATTAAAGAAGTCTCAGACCGTATTAAGGAAACCCGACTTAACGAGGTAAACGAAAAAATAGACATGGGCGACTCTCCGCAGGAAATAAGCCTGCTCGTTCATGCCTATAACGACATGGTAGAAGACCTTGACGAAAGTGCTGCCCTCTTAGCCCAAAAAGAACGGGAAGAAGCCTGGCGCGAAATGGCAAAACAGGTGGCGCACGAAATTAAAAATCCGCTTACGCCCATGCGTTTAACGGTACAAAGCTTTCAGCGCAAGTTCGACCCTAACGACCCCGATATAAAGCAAAAGCTTAACGAGTACAGCGATACGCTTATTCAGCAAATAGACACCATGACATCGGTAGCATCGGCATTTAGCAGCTTCGCATCTATGCCGGCACAGCAAAACGAAACCCTTAATGTGGTTAAGGTTGTGCAGCTCGCGCTGGATATTTTTAACGAAAGTTACATTACTTTTTATGCCGAAGAGCCGCGCATTGTTACCCGTATGGACCGCACGCAGCTTATCCGTATCATTACCAACTTGGTTAAAAATGCCACGCAGGCCATACCCGAAGATGAGCCACACCCTATGATAGATGTGCGCATTTTCCGCGATGGAGATAAGGCAAAAATCACGGTGCGCGATAACGGCAAGGGCATTAGCCACGAAGACAGGCACCGCATTTTTGAGCCTAAGTTTACCACCAAGACCAGTGGTATGGGGCTGGGCTTAGGCATTATAAAAAACATTGTAGAAAATTACCACGGTACCATAACCTTTACCAGCGAACCCGGCTGGGGCACCGTATTTTTAGTAACGTTGCCCATTATTGAGGCCGAAACGACCGAAGAACATAACGAAACAACAAACCACTAAACTATAAACTATGGCTCACGAAAATGTTATTACCACGACCGAAGGAGGCATTGGTATTGTAACCATTAACCGACCTACAAAACTTAATGCCCTTAACCGCGCTACTATTTTAGAGCTTAGCGAGGCCATTACCGCGCTTGATGATGATGCTGCTACACGTGTAATTATTGTAACCGGCAGCGGCGAAAAAGCCTTTGTAGCCGGTGCAGATATTGCCGAATTTTCTGAATTTAATGTTGAAGAAGGCGAACAACTGGCATCGTTAGGGCAGCAATTATTGTTTGATATGGTTCAAAATCTTGCCACTCCTGTTATTGCAGCCATTAACGGTTTTGCACTGGGCGGAGGTTTAGAGCTTGCTATGGCAGCGCACTTTCGTGTAGCATCAGACAATGCTAAGATGGGCTTGCCGGAGGTATCGCTGGGGTTAATTCCCGGATATGGCGGCACGCAGCGTTTACCACAACTTATAGGCAAAGGCCGCGCTATGGAAATGATAATGACGGCTGCAATGATAACAGCAGAGGAGGCTGAAACCTACGGGCTTGTAAACCACGTTGTACCACAGCCGGAACTTATAGATTTTTGTAAAGGCATTGCCGCTAAGATCTTAAAAAATTCACCGGTGGCTATTAGTAAAGCTATTACGGCTATAAACGCCAGCTTTACGTCTGATGGTTTTGCCACAGAGATTACCGGTTTTGGAGAGTCTTTTGGTACCGACGATTTTAAGGAAGGCACTACCGCTTTTATAGAAAAAAGAAAAGCGGTTTTTACGGGAAGATAAATATGTTACTACCTATAAAACCAATGGCTTACCTGTTTTGGGTAAGCCTTTAGTTTATCTGCAGATTAGTACTTACTATGGTGCGGGTGTAAGTGCTATGTTAACATTTTGGGTTATAACATGGCAGTCATCTCGGGTAACTGTAATAGCTTCAGATACGTAGGGTTCATACCCATTTCCTGTAACAGTAATGGTGTACGTGCCTGCCCTTTCGCCGGCGGCACTAAACTGATTTGTAGGGGTTAAAAGAACAAACTGGTCTATATAATCGCCTTCGGTAGCAGTAAGGGTAATGCCGGTTGTAATTGGGGCTCCGGTTGCCGCATTTGTAACGGTAGCTACGAGTGCGGGTACAAATTCGTCGGTGCAGGGTGTGGTGTTTACCTTATCATCGTCAGAACAGGCAATGGTCATGCCTCCAAGTATGGCTAAAAATAAAATAAGATTTTTCATAACGTTTTGTTTTTTAAGTTAGTAGATACAAGTTACAAAACCATTTTCCCTAAAAAATGTCAACTAACTGTTATTCTTAGGTTAATATGCAACTCTTAGAAGCATGTAAACACCTGTTATATTTTGGTTAAAGTGATTTTAGGTATTTCATGGTATTAACATAAATTGTACCTTGTATGCTTACCCACTTTACTACAACATGAGCCTCTCTGAACATTACCATACCGTAAGAAAACATACCGAAACCATTTGCAACCACCTGCAAACCGAGGATTACATTCCGCAGCCGGTAGACTTTGTAAGTCCGCCCAAATGGCATCTGGCACACAGCACATGGTTTTTCGAGACGTTTTTGCTTACCCCATACCTGCCGGAATACAAAGTGTATAACGACGATTTTGGGTTTCTCTTTAACAGCTATTACAACAATGTGGGCAAACGGGTTTTTCGTGCCACGCGTGGTAACATTACCCGCCCAAGCGTTGCCGAAGTGTACTCTTACAGGCAGTATGTAGACATGCACATGGATTTGCTCCTGCAGCTTAAAAGCGGCGATGCAACCGTGCACCAGCTTATAGAGCTTGACCTGCAGCACGAG
>Ga0247806_10000565_pt1 | contig 22329 bp, 30 predicted proteins | sample UWRJL059202B1_FD_179935 | JGI IMG/M metagenome (GOLD analysis project Ga0247806, IMG submission 179935) | Plant litter microbial communities from Arlington Agricultural Research Station in Wisconsin, United States - UWRJ-L059-202B-1 | ecosystem: Environmental > Terrestrial > Plant litter >... | reverse complement strand
GCGCCTATATACAGAACACTCTCCTATGGATCCAACCAAATTACCGCCATAGGACAAACTTGTTATTAAGGCATTGGAAACCGTGAAGCTTCCAACGAGTCCACCATCTCTATAGCATCTCAAGGTAGTACCGGACTTAACCATACTAAGCACCAAAGGACCTGAATTGCTTGCGCCTACCGTGAATGTTTGGAAAGATGTTGCTCCACCAGCTGAAAATTGAGCACCCCCAGTCCCAGTCAAGACAATCCCGAAGAAAGCAGATGAGCCTTGTTGGCCGAACAGTATCGGCTGATTTCCAGCAGCAGATTTCTTTACCACGCAGTGAAAGGTCATGTCACCCGTGGAGAAATTAAATGTCCCGGCCGGGAGTGCCAAACTCCTAGAACCTCCTATAGAGGCGAATTCTATAGCTGGCAGACCGTTTATCGTACTTGTTCCATAAACAGGTTGGGTTGCCGTGATAGCGTTCACAGCATTATATGAATTAGATGTTTTATCAGTCCATTGAGTTACATTTAAACCTGATCCAACTGAACTAACAATTCCTGTTTGAACAGTACTCGGATCATCGGCTTTGTGCCACATAGCTAGGCCAGGAACCAAGCTTTCCAAGCTCAAAACCCCACCATTCGTCTTATACTTGTTCTGGTGAGCATCATCCGTATAATACTGGTTCGTCTTGGCATCGTTTGTGAAGTAGAGGTTTGAGGACGCACCGCCGGGACTTCCGATGGTTTGTAAATTCGTAACAGCTACTCCCGTACCAAGCTTCATAGCAGTCCAACGATCCCTGTTGCTGTTGTACCAGTTGCATAAACCCAAGCGAGTTTAATCGGAATAATCTGACCAGCCGCAGCAGGAAATACAGCCGTTACGCCGTTACCTGATTGGTAGGTCACGTTGCCAGCCACATTGACGTAAAAACTTCTCACACCTTGGCTTCCGGGCGTTTGAGGTATGGGGACCGTGTCGCTTGGAGTAATGTTAATTACCCCTGTTGCCGGGTCGTTATTTGCGCTCATGTTATTCTCCTATGGCTTTGCTATAAAGTATGTATTCCAGTTGGCAGCAGTTCCAGAATTAGACGCGCCCGTGGTCTTGTTAATAATTGTCGGGGCATTCATTCCATTACCGTATTTAACGTAAATGTTGGTTATGTCCCAATAAATCGCCATTGTCGATCCAGCGTTTACATCTTGAACTACTTTATAAAAGTCTCCCGTTGACCAACCCAGTTGAGAGCTTACACAATAATAATAGGCATTAACATCAGACGGAATTAGTCCAAGACCATGCGCTATGATTAATGTACCCCCTGCGCTAATTGACTGGTTCGCACTGGTAAAACCAGAACTACCGCTAACGCTCAATACTGTCCCGGTCATAGTAAGACCAGAACCCAATGTAATTGGTGCAAGGTTTCCAGTTGATCCTCTGCCAGCTAATGTAGATGCGGTTAAAGTAAACGCGCCCGGTACAGCAGAAGAACCAGAGTTATTTGCTAGAAAGCTGTTCGCCGCGATAGGAGTGGAAGCCCCCGCAGTTGCTCCCCTTGATCCAGAAATTGACAAGTTCCAATCGGCAAAGGTTCCTGAGCCACCCGTATCAGTAATATTAAGTGTAAGGGTCGTGCCTGTATAAGATACGACATTACCGTGCATATAATTGGTATTATTGGCAGCAGAAACCGCCGACATAAATTGTCCAGCCGTATAGGCTTTATTTGCCTGAGTTGTGAATACCTTCGTTCCCAAGGCGATTAATAGGGAAGTCGTAGAAGTGGATGTTAAAGCAGTCGAATACCCCGCAGCCAAGTTAGCGGAGTTATTAGCCGCTTGAGCGAAAGCTTCCGCAGCCGCCGCGCTCGCACTAGCAGCCGCAACCAATGTAGAAAAAGCGTACATAGCTATGTTGTTCACGCCTGTTTTAGGAGTCATAGCTAGCGTAAAGCTTGTATTGTTTAAAGTAAACTCTGTTGGGTAAACGATCTGGCGACCCGCACCGGAAATTGCACGAACCGATACGTTGTCAATCGTTCCTGTAAATCCTGTGCCTGTGAAGGCGATTAGTTGAGTTGCACCAGCTACAATGGTTTCAGTATATGTTCCTGAAGTAGCGCGGCCCGTTCCATTAGTCCCACCAACAGAAACAGTAAGAGACCCCGCCGTTTGCGTCATGGTAAATGTGACGGTATAGCTTTGACCAGCTATTAAAGTGGAATTGGCTGTTTGACTTAGAGCCGTAGAAATTGCCCCTGTAGCTGTTGCCACACCTGAGCCAATGGTCCATCCTGCCCCTTTAGTCCATACTGTATCAGTAGCAAAATCACCATTGGTTACAAAGTTTGCAAGTCCGTTATCGACAAATAGTAAGACGGCGTTTTCATCAGTTCCCAAAGGTTGTGACAGTGTAAATGTCGCAGTAGTTCCATCACCTGACCATGTCTGAAAAAATGATGCACCAGCAGGAGCGATTGTATTAAATGAGGTTTCGTTTCTAACAGTTACCGCATCCGTGCCATCAGCATTGGTTACAACGAAGTCATAAGCTCCAGTAATCCAGATCATGCCTACATTACCCGACCCATGATCCGGCAAACCAGCGGCATTTAACACAACTGGATTTTGTGCCTGAGTTAATCCATCAGCAGAAGTGAAAGTTGCTTTAGGTGTCGTGGTATTCGCCGCATACGTGTAGACAAGGCCACCTGAGCGAGGTTCGCCGTTGCTGTCTAGGTATTGTTGGTATGGGATTGATGGAACGGCCATTATTTATTCCCTCTTTCAAGCATGTCTATAAGAGCGTCCTCAAATTCTTCACCATCCAAAACACGCATATATAAAATTTCAGCCTCTTTATCTGTTATATCAGCACCAAATTTGGCAACTTCTTGCTTAGTATCTTTTATCACAGAACGCCTTACTTCAGATATTTTTTCGTTCTTTTTTAGTTTCAACTGTTGAAAATGAGCATTCAGATTATCAGCCGTTGGATCTTGCGCTAAACTAGGTAAGGATTTTTTGCCAGCTTCTTGCTGTAGCTTTTCAAATACCCAATCTGAAGAAGCGTATCCGTTGCCATCTTCTATAACATCATCAAAGCCCATTGAGCGAAGTTCACTAGCCGGAATATTGTCTATCCCTTGACCATCTTTCCTAAATAGACCTACTTGAGTTCCCTTTTTACCCGCGCCCATATCTTGCGATTTAAAATCACCAGATGCTTTAATGCCGCCTCTTTTTTTCAAGAATGAAGTTAGGCTGTTTTTTGAATCCTGATTGTTATATGAAGCTGATCTCTTGGCCTGTTCTATAGCTTGTTCAAGGCGGTTAGGAGCAACCCTTGCCGTCTCTTTAACTGGAGGGAAAGGAATGGAACCTTCCTCAGAGCCATACATAACGCTAGGAGTCTCAATTGTTTTATTGGCTTTATTTAGTTTCAATTTAGCTATTGCTATTTGCCTATCAGACATAGGAACCCCTGGCATTTTATCAGGAGCCGCCAGTAATAATTGTTTTTCGGCTTTTTTAGCTTCAAACGATTGCTGAATATCGGGCTTCTTTAATCTGGAAGCCAGCCTATTAACCGCAGTTGGTTCAGCAGGGACAGAAATACCTTTAGTGATGGATCTGGCAAGCTTGTTAGCTTTTGCTGTTTGTAATGCCGTAGCACCCGCAGCAGCCGCTACATTGCCCATGTAAGCAACCCCAGCCCCTAAAGGCCCACCGCTTGCACCAGCAGCAATGGGAATGAGTTTACTCGAAGCCAGCTTTAGCGCATCGAGAGACAAACCACCCTTAGCGGCCTTATCCATGATTTTGATTTGTTCTTTGGTGTAACCGCTACCTTTTTGGCGTGCTTGGTTAGAAAGATTTCTATAGCCAGTTTGGATAATTGCCGCTTCATTAGGGCGGCCTTCAGCATTCCTGAAAATCTTTTCAACATCTTCCATTTGATATTTACGGCGAAAAAAATCTGTCGCTTGCGCCAAGGTTTTACCGCTAGCCGATTCGGAAACAGAACCCCGCAAAGAGTTCTGTATGCTTGCCAACTTACCAGCGAATTGATTTTTGCCTGCGCTGTAGGCTTGGTCTTTAAGGTTACCCAAATCCTTGTCAATAATGTCAACTTCATCAATGCTCAGCGGGCGACCACTTAATTCTTTGTATTTACCTAAAGCGGATTCTAAATCTTTGGAAAGTTCAGTTTCTACAGTTCCACCAATTTTAGACGGTTTAGCAGATTCAATCGCACCAACGAATTTATTAGTAACAGTCTTGGGATCAAAAACCTCACCGCTTTTACGCGCAGCTTCATAAGATTTAACGCCTAATTCTGCCAACTGCTCAGAGTTAGGCATAATCATTTTAGGAGTTGCTAAACTATCTACTGCTCTTTCAGTGCCCTTTTGAATAACCGGAACTGAGGCTTTTGCGGCATTGGTAACAGCAGGAGCCGTTGCTGAGAGGATTCTTGCTGCGGGTAAGACACTCCCAATATTAGCCACGGATTCGATGTCTGCGGCGAGAGCTGGGTTGTTTTCTGCAAAACTACCATATTTTTGAGCTGCCATATTTGCACCAGAAGCCACCAGCTTGCCCGGAGCAGTATCACCAAGATAATTAATGATACCATTACCAGCATCCTTTAAAAATTGAGGCGTTACGGCACTCACTGTTTCATTAGCTATATCAATACCAGTTCCAACACCTATTTTACCAGCAAATTGAAGGCCAGTTCTAAAAGCGTTTTGGTCTCCAGCCACATACCTATCAGCAGATGCCTGACCTTGAGATAGTCTATTCTGGAAATTATTCGCAACTCTATCGCCAAATCCTTTTTTCTCTTCAAAAGCCGCTTGTAACTGGTCTTTTTGTGTGGGAACTGTTTGATCCACTACAGGAATTTCAATTCCAGCAGCTTTCATCAAATCCTCATCAGATAGTTTAGAAAAATCTGGTGCAGACGGAACGCCCATTATCTGCTCAACATCACCTTGTCCTATATCAGCAATTCCTAATTCATCAACAACACCTCGCGGTTTTGCTATTTGATTAGTAAAACCAGTAAATCCCTGTAAATCCATGCCAGTTGGCGTGTCAGGTTGTCCTGCCAGTGCCATAAGTTCTTCATCGGATAATTGGGATAAATCAGCCATTATTGCGTTTGGCCTCTTGCGGCTGCGCGCCTAGCTAACTCCGCCCTTGCATCAGCAGGACTAATAGTTACTGACAAACCGCCACCGTTTGAGCTAGTAGGAGCTTGCATATTGTTAATATTACCGCCACCATATATATTATTGAAACTACCCTGTAATCTAGCTTTTGAATCGTTCAGTTCTTTTTGGTAAATCTTTAAGTTTGCAACAAAGCTAGGATAATCCTGTGAGCGTTTTAAAGCAGCGGCAGCAGCCTGTACCTTGTCGCCCTCACGTTCAGTGGCGGAGCCTAATCCAGAAGCTCCAGTGGCAGACTGAGCTTTCATAGCACCCAAGCTATCAATAAAAGATTTAGCATCTAATCTATCTAGCGTAGCGGCGGCATTAGCAGCATCAGAACCGGGAAGGTTGGGAATTACCCCACGTAACCCAAAGTTGCCCTCTACACCTTCAAGCTTATTAACCAATGGTTTTCCATCAGGGCCGACCTTACCTAAAACCTGATCTATCAAGCCTAGTTGGGTATCAATAGAAGATGATGTGCTTCCAAGTAAATTCTGATCAACCAGCATTTTCTGGTTTTTCTTTTCATCCAGTTTTTCACGCATTAGATCAGATTTAGCTTGGTTATTCTCCCTAGCTAGATCCTGCCTCATCATCATTTCTTGCTGGCGCATACCCATGGTGTCAGTATGATTTTGCTGTGCCATTTGGAAGGTCAAAAGGTCCTTAATAGACAAATCATCAGGCTTAAAAGCGTTCTCAAGTTGAGCCGTTGCCATAGCTTTTTTCAACTCAAAATCCTGCTGTAACCTCTGGTAGTCCAGAAGAGACCGCTTGTTATTCAATATGCCGGGGTCAAACTGTGCCATTAAGCGTAAGCACTCCTACTGCGATATTTAGCCAAAAGCGATTCCAAAGAGTCATCCGGCTGTAAATAATTAGCAATCGAATCAGTCCATGAGTTAGCATTGTTAATCGTGTTAGTGGCTTTGGTATTACCCATATCGCCAAATATTCCGTACTGAGCCGCAACGCCTTGCATACCTTGTTGCTGTTGACCCAGCCATCTTTGGTAGGCAGAATTTGCCGTGGTGTCGGCTAATCCCTGAGCATATTCACCAGCAGAACGCAGCGCATCGCCAGAGTAGAAGTTACCACGGGCGGCGGAAGCTCTATCAATACCTTTCAATCCCTGATCCAGTTGGAACTGATAACCGGGATCATTTTGTAAATCCGCGCCAGTCCAAGTCTGGTTAAGATATGGCTTTAAAGCTGCAAGACCTTGCTTCTGATACTTTAAGAGTTGATCCGCTGCTTTATTGTTTGCGTAAGTATCAATCCCTGCACTTGCTAATGAATTTAATCCGCGATTTGATGCCATGTCTTCACCTGTAGAGTTTACTACCCTGTCGAATAAGTTGTCTGGTTTTGGAGTGTTCCAAGTTATGGTCTCGGGAGGGAGAGTGGTTGAACCGCCCTGATTCCAATTAATAGTTTCTGGTGTAAATGAAGATGTTCCTCCACCAGCGGCACTTGGCGCGGTTCCGGAAGTCGCTTGTAGTATATCACCAGTTCCGGATATATTGGAACCGAATTCTGACAACGTATTAGATAATCCGCCTTCTTTAAATGCCCTACCAAGATTGTTAAACGCTCCCGATTGATAAAGAGAACCAAGCCCCCCAATCCCTCCAGAAAGCAAAGCTCCTTTGGTGTCAGCCCCGCCTAACTTCGCAGCAGTAGCACTTGTCAACGCAGTTCCCAATGACTTCGATGCCAAGCCAGATAATCCAGTTTTAGCAATCTGACCACCAAGAGAATTACCTATACCCGGAGCGGCTGCACCAATAGCTCCTGCAGCAATACCTTTTAATCCATTACCGGAAATAGCTCCCAATCCAGCACCTACACCAGCACTCGCTAATGTAGAAAGTCCTAAACCAGCAGGGCCTAATGCAAAGGGAAGGGCCGCAGAGAATATAGGGTTGCTGGTTACTTTTTTAACAACCTTTTTAACAGATTTAAAAGCCTTACTAATTGATTTACCAAACCCAAACTCAGGCAGTCCAGTCTCAGGATTGATAGACATCTCCCCGCCAACCATATATTCAGATGGATCAATTCCCGCCGCTTCCATCTCAGCCAGCAACCGCGCTTTTGTTTCCTCTGATATAACCGGAGGAACTACCATTTCTCCAGTTTGCAAGTGGGCTAAGTGTGTATCACCATTCCGGCCCTTTTTGGCAATTGCGCCAAGTCCTTTATTCTTCATGTTTCACCTTTAACCAAAATACCATTAAATACCTGTCTCCCGATTCAACTGCTAATCCTCTGTGGAGATGGGTGAATCCGGGGAATATTAGCCCGTGACCGTTAGGAAGTGGAGGCACGGACCCCCTGTTATAAAACTCAGTACCGCCGCCTTCGTATTTGCCAGTATTTAACGGAACAACGATAGTAATGTCTGAGCTATGATCATGATGCCAAGCCCCCTTAACTTTACCTTTAGGATTGTAATTTGCGACCTGAACGTGAATATCTTCAACTGTTCGCTGCCATATAGACCAGATAATGGGATTAATGACAGATTTAACCACCTTCTCTAGAGAGGCGTAAAACTCTGGCAGTCTTTCAGATAAAATAATCTCTGGAATTTGCCTTAGTTCATCTTCATCATCATTAGGAACAAAGTTCATGTTCTGGATTTCATCTTTTACCAGATTGCAGAACTTATCTGAGAATATCGGCGCGGTGAAAACTTCTTTTAAGACTTCTTTTGCCAAGCACTCAACTTGGGGATCATGAACACCCTTGCCAGCATAGAAGTCTTTAATGCGTGGAATAGCCTTTTTAACCTTTGACAATGTTTCCTTGTCAACGGCCCAATCTCCCAAATGTGCGAGAAGTAGGTTTTTCACTTAGTAAATACTCTCCCAGTAATAGTCACAACTTCTGAAGTTGACCATGTAGGAGGGAAACACCTGTTTGTGCTAGGATCTATAATCCCCTGTGCCACTGTAGAACCATACACGACATTACACGCAGTCGCAACGGTTACGTCAAAGGGCATCTCGAAATATGATGATCCGAAAGTAGACGCTGAAGTTGTCGAAGTATCGATGGTAATCCAGAAATCTATAAAGCCTGAGTTGGCAAAATACTTACCATCGTACGTATTCGTGCCCGTGATCCCCGAAGCTGTAGGTGTCCAGTCAGTACCCTCATCACCGCTTTCTAATGCGCTGAAATAGATAAACCATGACTTTTTTAGTGCGCCAGAGGTTTTGCCCTGTTGGTCAACTTCAATTATTGGATCGTTAGTTGGTGCGCCTGATAATGTAATTGCCATTATAAATTCAAATAAGCTCCAATTATTGAAACTTTAACCGGGTCCGAAACCCTCACTCTAAACGTTCTAATTCTTGACTGCCCCAACCGTCTCCAAATAGCCCGAGCCATATACTCTCCAACCTTACCAATAGAAACAGACCGCCCGCCTGACCACGTTCTGCCGCCATCATTAGAGACAAATAGAGTGGCCTTTGGATCGCGTCCCGGCTCAACCTGATTACCAGTCCCCGCCTCGAAACCAATGGTTAAATTAGCATATTGAACGCGCTTGTTCTCATCAGCGAGATGAGTAAATACGCGATCCCTGACCAGTTCCTCTCCATTATCAGAATAGTAATTTAGAGACTGCTCATGCACCTTGTTTGAATCCCGGTCAAAAGTCAGATGTTTGCCAAAGGCGAATATACAATCAATTGCTAATGGAAGCTCATAATTACCAAATTCATTAAGATAAGCTCTCTCGTGGAATTGCTGAGTGGTAATATCATAGACAATTGCCGTTTCCATACCGCCGCCAGTGATGATAAAGAAACTATGGCCCTGTTCCTGATATGAAAAGCATTTTAAAGTATCAGGGCTTGGCGCAGATTGAAGACGTAGCTCAATAGCCTCGTTAGATATCCTTTGTGGTGTAAATCCAGAGGCTCTATAAATGATTCCTGAGCCTTGTTTATCCCGCCCTACCCAAATAGCTGTATTATCCACTTCATCAACGGCAAATCCACCAATAGCCCCCACTGCCATATCAGCACCATTAACCCGTGAAAATGGGAAGAAAGCAGAACCGTTTTGCCCCCATATTTCAGTTGTGCGGCTACCGTATAACCAAAGTTGCCCAGAGATATTAATAACCCGCAAGAGGTTATCAGGTGAGCTTTCGGCCGTGGCAAAGTCAAGCGGGTCCCAAGTTAAACCGTCATAAACACCGGACGTTCTAAAACGACCGGAAAGGATTTCGTTAACAATAAAATATCCACCAACAAACGTAACAGTTCCGGCAGAAGGCAAGCCAGCCGTTACGACTTTCTGAAATACATTAGTGGCGTAAGTTAAAATATACAGGCTTACACCGTCACATACAGCCAGTTGAATGCCATTCTCTGCAAAGGTTAAATACCCTTGCGACTGGTCTAATGTTCCACGTGAAATGGGGGTTGAGCCATCGGAGTTTAATTCATAAACTTGTGAACCTGATACACCAAAAGCGCGACCATTTGCCGCAGTGAATCCGCCTCTACCGGGTCCAGAACCAAAATTAGTAAATTCAATACATCCGGGGGTGCCGTATAATGCCGTGGTTTCTTTACCTTCTTGATCGACTACAGGATAAAGGTTGATCGACCTTTGCGCATCCCAAGGCAGGGACATTTGAGATTTAGAAGGTCCTGCTAATGGAATTTTCAAGAGCTACCGCCCGGTCTCCACCTATTAGAGCGCATATCATAGTAATAACCTGATCCATAAGTCAGCAGTTCATTAACTTGCAAATTCTTACTGGAAATAAGATTCTGTGACTTTGTAGCGGCGAGTTGAACAGAGGCAGGAACTGCCACCTGATAAGAGCCGGAGAGTTCAATTGCTAAATTAGATACGATCAGCGTTCTATAACCCGGAGGGAACATCATAATATCATCAAGGGCAAGGTTCCCAAGCATCCCTTTGGTATAAAGGGCAATTGAATATTGATTAGATAAGGGCGTGGGATTCAAATAAGCATTAATAAATGGGAATTGGTAGTCGAAATATATCCCAAACGCAGGAAACGTCCCGGTCCATGTCTTAAATGTCTGGGAAGCCCATTCTTGGTCATTGTAAATCTGTAATGGGTAATCAGCGCGGTTTGCCAAGTCTGTAGTCGTATCAAAGTAATATGCCGAGAGAATTTCATTAGGCCGTGGTATATCTAAATCACCACCAGTCCCGATAGTATAAACGGTTTTATCAACGGTAGTAGTCAAAATATTCCTAGTCATGCCGTAAACTAATTGGTTATCCAGACCCATCAGGTCTAGCATGCCGTTTAGCTTTTTAAGTCCGAAGGCGGCATCTACAGCCGCCAACGGTTCTCCTGCGTCCAGAACGGTCAAATCAATAAGAGCCTCAGTGATTATATCCCGTGCTGTATCGGCCATTTTTATTTCACATCATAGTGTTCAAGTGACTCATTAATGTAATCGGCATCATTGACCGGAAGGTCTTTGCGACGATCAAACTCAGCTTGAGAAATTACCCTCTTTTTGGGCTTTTCTTCTTTAAGCTTTGCTTCCGCTTGTTGAACGGTATTAACAGCTTGGGCGGCAGTTGCCGGATCGCGAAGATCAATAGCAGGACTGCCCGGTTGCCAGTTATGTTCCAAGACCGAAGGGTCAGGGAATGTATTATCTGGCAGTGTAGGACGGTCAGGATCATTGATTTTAGCAAGAGCCGCTGCGTCTGGTGCTTTTTCTTTTGTCATGTGTTTTCTCCTTAAACCCAGTTAAGACCAGTATCGTCAATACAGACAAAGTTCGTTTTTGTACGAGCTGTGGCTGCTACTGAAGCGTTTACTGTTCCGTTAGCGATTGTTCCACCAACCGGAGGGTAAACCTTCGGAGCGTTGGTGATAAGAGCAGGATAAACCGTGATGGATTGTCCTTTAACACCAAGTGGCAGAATGACACCGTTAGCCGCAGTATTGTTAGTAATACGGACATAACGAGCAGAAATAGGAGCAGCATCCGTTTGCACAGTGCCAGTAGCTGCTACGTCAACAACTGAAGTAGTTGTTTCGACGACTGCATCGGGCAATGGATTTGCACTATTGATTAGATTTCCCACTTTCGTGGCGTTTGTTGCATTAGCCATAATTTAATATCCTTTCAATTATGAGGCTGGAGACTGATAACGAACAGCCAATTCAGGATAGGTTGCCAACCATGCGTAGAGAACGTCGAAACGTGTCATAACTTGGTTAGTAGGACCATCATAGAATTGTGTCATTGTGATAGACATACCGCTTTCTTCATCCGAAACAGTGTCAGAAGAAATAACGCCTTTACCACCCGGTACAGTTGCCATAGGAACACATGCGAAAGTAAATGCGCTTGGGTCCATAAGGAGAGACTGCTTAGAAGATACACCGGAAGCTCCGGAAGTAACTGTAATCGCACCAGCAGCACCAGTACCCGGTGAGTTACTGACAGATTGGAACTGAGCGGAGGTTACGATACCATTCTCACCAAGCGGGATCGTCATGTTACCAGAACCATCAGCCGTTGTAGTCGCAGAGACAACAAAGAACTTCAGTTTACCAGATGATTGACGTGTTTGCGGATTGATCGAGAATACACCAGAGATAGTAAATGTATCGCCAGCATTCAGGATAGAGCCAGCAGTCCAGCCGTTAGTTACTAGGAAAGAGCCAGTTTGACCCGCGCCGTTAACCTGTGGAATACCACCGTAAACACCAGCAGTGTGAGTTTGAGTGAAGGCTTCTTCATAGAATGTAAAGCCGTAACCGCGACCCTTCATAACACCTGATTTATAGATATCAGAGATTGTGTCGGATGGAGCGTATACGAGCTTCAAGCTGTCAGCCAAAGACGAATCAACAAACGGGTCAAGCAAGGCAACTTTGTTAGATGCCATACCGCCAGCAGCCGTAATATAGGCACGGGCTGTTGAGATACCAGTTGTAGATGTTGGTTGTGCAGATGTTGAACCTACAGAAGTAGCTACCTGACGATACAATGCTGTACCATTCGCTTCGACTTTAGAAGCAATAGAGGCAACGATAGGCTTAAGGAACATGTCCGCTCCACCATTACGTACACCATCGGCTGTCAACTGCAAGTCAGTCAGAGAGAACGAAACGTCCTGACCGGATTGTGTTAACGCCATGGAAACAGTAGGCATAACGGTTGATTCCACTTTCATCAACTCACCATCACGGCCTGTATAACGAGGCGGCTTAGAGATGTTGATAATACCGCCATTTTTAGCTTGTTGCTTTGAAATGTCGGCTTGATAGTCTTTATTCACCACGTTGATAAGCGGTGTTTCATTGCGCAGAATTTGTAACGCTCTGCGGGCAATGAGGGTGTTAATAGGATAATTGTTAGCCACTATGGCCTCCTTATGGGTTTTTGTTGACCCAAAGGAGTGACCCTTTGGGGTTATGCTTTACCTTGCTTGAACCACTTCTCAAAATCCCTCTGGCTTTTCGTAGGGTCCGGACCCTCTGTTGAAGCGGGAACCCTAACCGGAGTTATCGGAGCAGCGGCTTTTGTCTGACGTTCGGCAACCACCTCTTTAGGCTGTGAATTTACGTGCTGATCCAGTGTCCACATAACCCTGTCTAGCTCTCGACCTTTCAATTTAGAAATGATCTCGGCTTCCTCGGGGTGTTGCGTAAGATAGAGACTTATATTTTCACCAGCGGTTGATTCATACTTTATGTATTCAACCATCGGATCAGTGATTAGCCCATCTTCATAAAGCTCTAATACAGTTTCAGCGTAGTCTGGATGTTCCTTGATGACCGCTTGTTCACGCTCAATAAAGTTCATCTCCTTTTTCTGTATTAAAGCCTGTGTCTGGCTTTCCGTAAGTTCTTTTTGAGTTTCTGTCTTTAATTCTGCTTTAAGTTGTTTAAGCTCGTAAGCTCTCTCAGCTTTAAGAAAATCAAGAACATTCTCAAAATCAGCTTCATTTGGGGGGCCTGCTTCGCTTGGCTTCTCGGGTTCACGTGCGGGTTGTTCGACCTTGGCTAATCTGGCGTTAATTGCTTCCAGTTCAGCTTTTAATCTAGCATTCTCCCGCTCCACCTTGCCGGGGCGTTTTGGCTTATCGCCTTCTGGTTTCGGCTCAGCTTCCGTTTCCGGTTGCTTAACTTCTTCCTCAGACTTTGGGTCATTAATGACTTCTCCATCGGAGACAGCTTTTATGCCTTTTAGATCATCAATTTCCGGGGTATTTTGGGGGATCACCACATCGGGTTCAGTAGACATCTTCTCACCTTTCAAGGTTTTATAGAATTATGGACATTGTATGTTTAGATAATGTGCGTGTCAAGTATTAGGTTTTGGTTTATTAGCAGGGGTTTTATTAGATGATTTGGCATTCTGAATAGCAATTGTATTCTGCAAATTCAGCTTAATAATCTCATATTCCTGCATGTTATCCATATAATCCTGTTGTAACTGCATATTCGCTAGATCGTTTTCACGCTCCATGGCAATGCGTTTAATCTCAAGGTCTTTGGATAGTAATTCGGCCAACAGGCGGTTTTTCTCCTGCTCCTGTTGCGAATTCTCCATGAATTCAGCTTGTAACTGGTTTAGTTGCTCTTGCTCACCCATGATAGATTGCGCTCTAAGTTCCATTTTGGCAGCATCAGCCGCCATTTCAGCCTTGGCGGCGCGTATTTCTAATTGAAGCATTTGCGATTGTGAATCCTGCGCATTCTTAGCCAGTTGGCCTTGTAAGGCCGCTTCTTTTTGCTGGATATCCAAAGCTTTCGAGTTCAATTGACCTTGAGCCGCTTGCAACTCCTGATCCATTTGCTGAATGACCTGTTGCATCTCCTGCATTTGTTGCTGGATCTGTGGGGGAATCTCAGGCGCATCTTCATCACCAGCCGTAATCTGTGGCGGAAGCATTTTCTTATAACGATCACCAATTTCTTGAGAACCGGGGAAGTCTTGGTTTTTATAGAATATATCAGGAGCTATTTCCATCAGGTTAGTCTGGCTTGCCAATTGAAGCATGGCATCGGCAGTTTCTTGACGCTTGGTCGTATAACTTGGCCCAGTCGTAATCATAACCTCATAAGTTCCCACGGTCATATCATGGGTTTTAGTAACGGTTTTTGCGCCTTTTTTAACTTTATACGGCTTGTTAATAGGAACCCGAGCAATAGTCTTGTCCTCTTTCATGGTCGTAACCATGCGGGAACCATCGTAAATATGCGTTATTAGATCGTTCATAATCAAACCGCCAGCGAGTTTCCCACGGTTGATATTGTCTACATAGTGGAAGGTGCTGACTTCCCCCTCGACCTTACGGGCATTAATCGCACGGCCTGAAGTCTCGTTACCTTGCTTACCTAATGAGGCCGGAAAGATTCCAGTTACATTATAGAAATTGTTCTGCGCCTGTTGAGTAAGTGTAATACCAGCAGCCAGATCAACCCCGCTCGGCATACGCTGAGGCGGATTAATAGGATTGCCTTTTTCATCAATGTCATTGAAAGGAAGGAATGCCCTTGCCTCGATATTCGACATATCCCAGTATTCTTCATAGCCTTTAATAGCACGAGCAGAGGCAATCCATGGGGATTTTGGAGCCAGTGCAGCCATATAAGTTACGGAATTTGATTGATAATTGAAAGCCCTCTGGGGAGCCATCATGTGCTCAACCAAACCCGTTAGATGACGCTTACCGTCTACAACCTTCTCTTCACCCGCCACAAACACATAAGGAATATAGCAACCGGGCCAGTCTTTCTCTTCCAGTACTTCGCAAGCCGTACACTTACGCCACTTGACCTTGTTCTTAACCACTTCACGTGAGTCATAATTACTAAGGTTTTTAGGCTTTTCTTCAGTGATCTTGCCGGATTTCTTATCCCTGTACAGCATGGACTTTTCTTTATCCACTGACCAGTACTCAGCGACCCTTACATAATCCTGACCCATCCATGAAGGGGAGCTATCGCCAACGCTTCTTAACTCATCCTGACCATATTCACGGTCATATTCATTATTGAAATCATCTGTTGGTACATCAGAGACTTCTAATAGAAACTCACGATCAAGCAGACCATTTTCAATTGCATTAGGATCGTCATATATAACCAGAGGATTTGGTATTGAGCGGAGCTTGATGATCTGATCAAACGTCTTATCATTCTCATAAGATGTAATATACCGCCAATAGGCATAACCACCCTCGACACTGTTTTCAATCGCTGTATCGTAAGCAACATCAGCTTCAGCACCAGATTGAATATTACGGGCTAAATCTTCCCTGACCTCAGCAGCCTCTTCATCAGCATCCTCACCCGGCACAAACTTAGTCTGTGTCGAGTTCATCCTTGCGTCATTAGTTACTTGGTGAGTGAATTGAGGGATTTGATTGTAGGAATCGCGGGGCATGTTGTTATTGCCACGGAGTTCATAAATAGCGGGGTCCCACTGGTACTCACCACCAAGGGCAAACTTCTTCGCCTCTAGGAAACGCTTCCGGTTGTCTTTCCATGCCTCGGCAGACAGGTCAAAACGCTTGAGCATCTTGGCAATAACGGGGGAAACGCCTGTTGTGTCTTCGTCAGCCAATTAATAAACTCCAGTATGTCGCCCTGCATAGTAGCCCGGCATGCGTATAGTTTCAACTACTTTATTAGAAGCAATAGATATACCAGTTCTGACAAGATATCGCATACAATCCATAAGGTGATCAAAGTCTTTAACAATCTTGCCCTTTTCATCACGGCGATACAGCCTGTATTCTGTCAAAGTCTTGCCACAGGATTTGAATATCTTTAATCTGCCAGTGACCATCCTCTCGTAAACATCAAATAAACCCGCCTCTACAGAGTTATCAGCCTTAGTCAGATTAAGCCCTAGCTTTCTGTATTCGTCCATTAAGTTTTCACCATCACGTTGATTGGACCCCACACTAGCCGGATCAATCGTGCCGGGAATCCAGTCGCCCGGGGCCTTGATACTAGCGGCGTGGCTAGGCGGTTCGGCCTGACCCCGTTTATATTCATTAGTAATGTATAATGTGTCACTGTCTGGGTCATAAGCCCCCCATAGAGCGGCCGTGTTATTCCAGCCAACGTCCATGCCATAAGCGCGTTTCCAATGTTCGGGGATGGCAAAGTCATCAACTACGATTAATTCTTCACTGACCGGATAAATAGCACCAGATCCCAAGGCCGGAACACCTTTAGTCCTCGCATCCCTTTGGTGAGGTGGCAAACTGGCCCAAAGTTCTGACTTTTGCTTTTCTGACAAGTGAGGACAATCATCCCAAGTGGCGGTGATAATAACTCCTACACCATTGGTTTCTTTTTCCTGCAAACTCATAACAGTTTCACTCATGCCTTTTAAGGGAGTGAATGTAGATATAACCATGCCATCTGTTGTGGCAGTACGTATTAGACCTTCTGCATATATGTCCAATGGCGGTTCTTCATCGAACCAAACACCGTCCCGTTCAGTAGCCTGAAAAACCTCACGACCTTGGTCATAGGATTGAAATTGAATAACCGACTGACCGCCTGATACATGCCTAATATATATTTCATCAACAGCCTTTGGAATACCCTGTTTTGGCGTGGTGTCTATTAGATCATCAAGGCGGATAAGCCCAGTTCCCTTGTCATGCAAAGGCCCTAATAGCTTTAATTGAATTGAATCCCTAACTAGTTTGCTGGTTTCGCCAGCGACAAGCCAATTACCCGCCTTCTTAAACCTACGGCCCTTCCACCAATCAGGATATTTACCCGTGCAATGGAGAACAACCTCATACCCACCCATACCCTCGGTTTTCCCGATACGGTTAGCGGCCATCGCAGTGCGTTCACGATGAGTTGAGCCAGCGGCAAAGAACTCCATGTGCTTTACATACATTTCACGGCGAAGCGGACCTTCATCGGGGAAATAGCTATCAATCTTATTGTATTTTCTGCGCCAGAGTTCGCGCCTTACGTCCTCAGTGGTAATTTTCAGATTGGGCGGTAGGTTCATCCAAAAGCCCTTCAAGTTTCTCTGTTGGGAGAGTTGCTAGTATTCTGCTTGTAACGTCAGTGAATTCCAATGGTTTCTGCGGATCTGTACTTAGTTCTACAGCCTGTAAATCGGGCAAAGACTTCTTTAGCAACCCTAATGCAGCCGTTACCTGTGCAGGAGTTAACTCAATCTTAGAATTAACGAATTCTGTCAAACGGTTAATGAGCTGACTGGTTTGTATCTTCAGTCTATGTTCATGAGATAAATGCTTGGTTACTCGTGCGGCCATGTCGTGATTATAGCAAACCTATTAAATTAATCAAGAAACAATTTGTTCTTCAGGCGCGGGATTAGATAACTTGTCACGCAAAGCCTTAACCTTCTGCCTTCCAAGCGTTGCCTGAGCCTGAGCAATTACCTTATAATCATCCTCTGACCAGTTGTCTGCGGTTTCCGCTAGGATTGTTTCTAGTGTTCTCATGGCTATTTATACCTCATTGTCCTATTCCTCGGCAATGTAATTAATTGTTTCCATAGTGTTATTATGAATTTAATCATGCGTTTAAATATAATTCCCGTTCTTGCGCTCTTCGGCTCGTTTTTCATTGATACCTTCCGCTGGCTTGTCGGGCAATGCGTAATCTCCGTGGTAGCGAGGGTGCAAGTGTATATAATCCTCGTTCTGAATCCCGTATGTTTCATGGTCTGGGCGGCAAACAACACAATCTGTTGGTTTAACGCCATATAGCTTCATAAGCTTTGATGCGCTTATAAAATGAATATCACCGTCATTTTTAGATGGCACATAACCCGGATGTACTGCGTATTTCTTCATGTCTACTTTCTTTCAATCTTTCCAATCGGCTCTATTTTCCATCGGTAATCGGAGAAATCGCGGGAAACTAAGGTCATTTCTCCGGTTTCATTATTAATGACCATAATTCCACCTTCAAAATTGCACATTGCGTAACTCATCCCTCACCGCCTTTCCGCAGGGCAGATGGCAATGGCTTACCACCGACTGATAAAATCACAGGCTTTCCGTTTTCAATTTTCCATTCTATGCAGGTATCGGGTCTAGAGGCTAAATCCCAAGCAACAAATATTCGTTCACTCATCGCATCCCTCCGTTTTGTTAAAGTCCGGCCATAAATCTTTTAAACCGGGCGAAAACACCGGGCTTTGCCTGACAAACATAATCACCGTTTCTATTTACGCGAATTTCCCATTTATCATTGGCTTGGATATTGGTGCCGCCCTTGATGGTAAAAATTATATTGCCGGGTTCGGTTGGCAGGATTACGCCGGACGCTAGTGTTTCTATGTACATCTATTCGCCTCCTGTGTGTTCACGCGCATTCATTAAACAATAAAGTTCGCTCAGATACGTCAGGGCATTTTGCTTTAATGTTTCATTCGGCAACGCGTACAGGCACGTTTTCAACGCTCGGTAAGTTTTGTTTATCTCAGCATCCTTGGCTACTTTGGCATACATGCGGTCCATAACCATGTCATCCATTTCATCAATTGCGCCTTTATGCCTTGGTGTGTAGGTCATCTACCGCTCTCCTTGTTCACGTGTCATGATTTCCTCAATGTCGTCGTCAGTAACATCAAGCCAATCGTTCTCCTCCGGGTCAAAATACTGAACACCGTTCACGTTGGCGTAATCTGGCTTTATGTTGTTCTTAAACTGGAAATCATCATAATCTGCCAGCATCTCGCAAATACGCTTCCCATCGTGATAATCCCAAACAGGAACCTCAAATGGCTTCATGGGAATTTGCGGTATATGCCAAACTCTAAATTTAATTTCATTCATACCCATCCCCTATCCCTTGTTAATGTTTTCACTCATTGGTCTAGTCCTTTGGTTTGTCTAGGGTGGTTTCGGGCGCGGTTGGTAAAGGTGCCCAAAAGCCTTCATCTATATTAAATGCCCTATAACCCGTTCTGGACATGAAATCCCCATAAGAATCTCCGCAATAATAAATTATTTCATAGTTTGAGCCGTCATAAAAAAGAAAATCACTACCGTTTTTCGGGGCGCTATCCAAGGTTTCCCATATTATGTTCTCAGATTTCATCCGTAATCCCTCCCTGTGGGTTTGAGTTTGCCAATGGTTTAAGAATTATCCCCTCACCGTTAAAGTCTCCGGCTTTCTGCCAGCGTCCGGGCGAAATTTGAACTATGCATCCATCTTTGGAATTATACTCAAACGGAAGCCCGTACTTAGAAACCCTATTCTGGCAAAACTGTGCTTTTTCTTCTGGACTCTGAGAGATGTACCAAACCCCGAAACCTGCGGCCAAAACTAAGCATGGAAACAATAACCACCATGGCGCGAATAATATGCCTAGCAAGATTGAATCATTATCAGACATAAAAAAATCTCCATAAAAGTTAGCTCGGCTTCGGGGCCAAACTAACGTCTATAGAGATTCAACTGCCCGAACAGTCTCAAGGATTATATACGCATAAATACAAATTGCAAGCGGGTATTTCTCTATCTGTGCAGATTAGAAATCGGTGATATACAAGAGTAGGCGCGCAATCGTGCCTCGTGTTATTTGCTCCGATTTCTCGGCTACCTTTTGGGAAGGGAACGGAGTTACACTCTCCAAAGCCAATGAAAGGCGGACCCTGACAGTCTATAAGTCTAGAGCCCCAAAAGCTCTCTTGTTTAAATATTATGCTCCATTCCCATGCGTTTGGTCAAGGGGTGCGTTCAATTAAGCGATAACCATTCCATTTGCCTTTGAGGATCTTCTTATCAATGGACTTGACTTTGTCCTCTGTTAGACTTCTACAAAAATCTGCAAACTCTTCGTAATTCAAGTTACCCTTCATGACATTGCATCTGTAGCAAGCAGCAACCATATTTTCCCAATCGTCTTTTCCTCCTCTGGAAACGGGCTGAACATGATCTATCGTGCAATGAGTTAATTTAGTTTTACCAAAGTTTCTTTCGCAGTAGTAACATTTGAAACCCTGTTCTTTCCGTAATGCTTCGCGAATGAAAAACTTAAACCCATCGTGTCCGGTCATCTCTCACCTTGCCTTGGGTTTATCAATGGGGATTATGGGCGGATTCCATTCAGGAGTCGGTTGGCTTTCAACGGGTTCGGGCAGATTTAGAACTTGTCTTACAAGGTCAACATCGTAATGCTTCAGGTAATGAAGCACGCAACTCAATGGAACATCCACCTGAGTCGAACCTAGGCCAGTTATTAAACCATAACATATTTCATCACGGTTTTCATCAAATCTTGAACCCCTGAGAACATTTATAATCCTCTGAATAATTTCTTCCCTACTTAACATTTGGCATACCGTTTTTGTCTACACCATGAGGAAACATAACCATAGCATCGTTCATATCGTCTTGACTGTAAACATATCTAGGCGGCTTGCTGATAGTTATCGTTTTGCCATACATTTCTAAATCTTTCCTAAGCTGCTCGTCAGTCGGTTGCACTAACCAACCTTGCGCCAGTTTCTTCAGGGCCATAAATTGGAATATCTGGAAGTTCGGGCTCCCTTTAAAAACCTTGAGCTGTTTAGGCTTACGAGTAACCCATTGCAAAAAGGTCTGGCGTTCAAAAACCCTATCGTCGGTATAATGGTCTTTATCTAATATGTTAAACGGGTGTTCTTTCATGATTAATTCCTATTCAGGGCATAAATACCAGCCAAGCCAATAACTGCCAAAAATACTAAAGTTGCCAAAAGTGCTATTAGTTCTTGTTCCATCTTTCCATCCTGCCTTGTTTTTATGGGGTTGTAAATTGTTTGGTGGTGGGGGTAGGGGGCTCAATCGGGCAGATTTCAAATTTAAGGGTTTTTATATCATATCCTCGATCTGTTAATATCTGCTGAATATTTTTACCATCAAGCAAAGGTGTATTGATCCACAAGTGTAGTAGATTGCCATCGCCCTTTCTCCCCGGCCAGAAATACATCATGTCATTTTCTGATTTAGAAAACTTCATTCTAAGTTTTTGAATTGCTTTCATAGCTACCTCAATACCGTAAATAAAATTATTACCCAAAGAACTTTACAGGCCACATGCAAGGATTGATCCACATTCAATCCATACTTTTCATCACATTTACCGTAATCAATAGCCGTGTGAATTACAGTTTCAGCCAGTCCAAGCCATAAGCTCTGAGTTACCAGATAGACCACACCGCCGTGAATTAGGGCGTGTGACACGAGACAATGATAAAATGGTATTCCGGGTATAGGATTCTTGTGGTTCTTGCCACGGGCTAGGAAATCTCCTTGTAGCGGGTAATCGGCTAGAGCATGTCCTGCCAGTAGTAAAAATAATACAGTTACCATTTCCGTCACGTTTCCATCTCCATTTTGTTTAGGGTTAATATACTCAAAAATTTCCCTACCGTCACCCTTTGCTTGCGTCTGTTATCCCGGTGATAACCGGGTAACTGTCGCTGCACAGGAGACTATCGGGGTTAGTGTTTCGTGGTCATTTGCGCCAGTGCGCCAGTTAGTTATATATAGGGAACTGGCGCAAGTGGCGCACTGGAACATATTTAATAAAATCAATGGGTTATACCTGCGCCAGTTATAGGGCTAAATTAGCTAATTTTTCGACATCACAACGCACCCACCAAACCCCTTTTCTGGTGTCTGGATTTGTCTCTATGTCAAATACAAATACCTCGTCTTTGGTGAATTTTCTAATCACTCTTTTGGCCTCTGCCTCGTTCATATTTAGCTCGTCCATGATAATATGACCAACCCATTCCTTAGCCCTAACGTCCTTACGATACCTCCCTTCATTTATCATAAGTAACATTGACTCAATATCCTTTGCGGTGTTTTTACCGAAAGCAGATGGCGGTTTCCAGATACCCAACGTCCCTACCTTATCTCCATTCGCAAGGTCAACCGAATGCCGTTCGAGCCAACTTGTGAACTCACTGGGCGCACTCATATTTGCCTTTGCACTGTCAACCCTAACGAACCAACTCCGGTCCTTGACGTTAAATCCTTGCGCCTCTTCCTCGGTCATACCAGTAAGGGTACGGGCAGCACGAACCGCCCCAGACAGTGAACTCGCTCCCCTAGC
>Ga0247806_10000562_pt1 | contig 22517 bp, 9 predicted proteins | sample UWRJL059202B1_FD_179935 | JGI IMG/M metagenome (GOLD analysis project Ga0247806, IMG submission 179935) | Plant litter microbial communities from Arlington Agricultural Research Station in Wisconsin, United States - UWRJ-L059-202B-1 | ecosystem: Environmental > Terrestrial > Plant litter >... | reverse complement strand
GTTTTTCTGGGGCTGGTACTGGGCCTGCTATCGCTTCAAGCGGCCTGGGCATCTCCACGGTTGTTATGGGTCTGGCTGATTCTGCTTGGCGTGTTTGTTGTCGACGCAACGTACACGCTGGTCCGGCGGATGATTAGAGGTGACAAGGTCTACGAAGCACATAGAAGTCATGCTTATCAATTCGCTTCGCGACGTTTTGGTCATCTGCGTGTCACATGGGCAGTAGGCCTTATCAATCTGTTCTGGCTGCTACCGATAGCGATGTGGATAGCCTTGACCGGCAACGAAGGCTGGCTCGGTATTTGCCTCGCTTACTTGCCTTTGGTAGTCCTGGCCGTCAAGTTCAAAGCCGGTGAGCTGGAACCGGGTTGAATTTGCAACCGGTTGATATCCAGATAAATGTGAATAACCTCATCCTCGCCTGATGCCCTGTAGGTTGCGTAGATGACCCCCAATGCGGAGCAAGAGGTGCTTGAAGGAATCATGGAAAAGTTACGAGCTTTTTTACTGGCGTTGCCACGCCGTCAAAAGCGAATAATTCAGGTTGCCGCTGACGTATTTCTGGTTTGGGCTGCGCTCTGGATGGCTTTCGTCGTGCGCCTTGGCGTGGACGATCTGATCAATCCGTTCGAAACCCATACCTGGCTGTTCATCCTCGCGCCGATTGTTGCCATCCCGCTGTTCATCCGGATGGGGCTGTATCGCGCTGTCATGCGCTATTTCGGCAACGATGCGCTGATAGCCATCATCAAGGCTGTCAGCCTCTCTGCTCTAATCCTTGGCTGTCTGGTTTATTTCTATAGCAACCACAAGCAAATTGTTCCGCGCTCCATCATGTTCAATTACTGGTGGTTGAGCATGGTGATGATCGGCGGTCTGCGTCTCGCCATGCGCCAGTACTTTCTGGGCGACTGGTTCTCGGCGGTTCAGCACATGCCGTTCACCAATCGGGACGACGGTTTGCCGAAAGTCGCGATCTACGGCGCCGGTGCCGCAGGCAATCAACTGGTGGCGGCGTTGCGGATGGGGCGGTTGATGCGACCTGTCGCGTTCATTGACGATGATGAGTCCATCACCAACCGGATGATTTCCGGACTCCAGGTATACAAGCCGCGGCACATTCAGCGAATGATGGAAGTGACCGGGGCCCAGGAAATCCTGCTGGCTATCCCGTCTTCGACCCGTGGTCGTCGACGGGAAATCCTTGGCTTCCTCGAAGGCTTTCCTCTGCACGTACGAAGCGTTCCAGGGTTCATGGACCTCGCGGCGGGGCGGGTCAAGGTCGACGACCTTCAGGAAGTAGACATTGCCGACTTGCTGGGCCGGGATTCGGTACCCGCCCAGGCTGAGCTGCTGGAGCGCTGCATCAAGGGACACACCGTCATGGTGACGGGGGCGGGCGGTTCAATTGGTTCGGAGCTATGTCGGCAAATACTGCTGCTTGGCCCTACGACGCTTTTGCTGTTTGATCACAGCGAGTTCAACCTTTACACCATTGCTTCGGAGCTAGAGGAGCGCGTTGCGCGCCTGTCCCTGCCGGTGAGGCTGCTGCCGATACTGGGCTCGATTCGTAACCACGCGCGATTGCTGGACATCATGAAAACCTGGGGGGTGACGACCGTCTATCACGCGGCCGCCTACAAGCATGTGCCCATGGTTGAACACAATATTGCCGAAGGTGTGATGAACAACGTGGTGGGCACGCTGAATACTGCCCAGGCAGCGCTGCAGGCTGGCGTGGCCAATTTCGTGCTCATTTCCACCGACAAAGCGGTTCGGCCTACCAATGTGATGGGCAGCACCAAGCGCCTGGCGGAATTGACCTTGCAGGCGCTCAGTCTTGAGGCTGCGCCAGTTATGTTCGGCGACCAGAGCAATGTTTATCAGGTTAATAAAACCCGTTTCGTCATGGTGCGCTTTGGGAATGTTTTGGGCTCCTCGGGATCAGTAATCCCGTTATTTCACAAACAGATTCAATCCGGTGGACCGTTAACCGTCACTCACCCGAAAATCACTCGTTACTTCATGACCATCCCGGAGGCCGCACAACTGGTTATTCAAGCGGGCTCCATGGGGCAGGGTGGCGATGTTTTCGTCTTGGATATGGGGGAGCCCGTCAAGATCATCGAACTTGCTGAAAAGATGGTGCACTTGTCGGGCCTTAGTATTCGCTCGGAAAAAAATCCCCAAGGTGATATTTCAATCGAGTTCACCGGGTTACGCCCTGGCGAGAAGTTATACGAAGAATTACTGATTGGCGATAACGTGGTCTCAACCGAGCACCCCATGATCATGAGTGCGCATGAAGATCATATGTCCTGGGACGTGCTTAAACGCTGTCTGGCGCGCCTGCTGGATGCGGTAGATGACGATGACTATACCCGTGTCAGGCATATCTTGCGGGAGACTGTCAGTGGGTATGCGCCGGACGGTGAAATCGTTGACTGGCTGTATCAGGAGCGGCGGCAGGATCCTCGTTTGTAAGTGTCAAGGCCTTCTATATATTTGCTAATAAATAGAAGGCCATTTATATAATGATTTCAAACTTTTACATGTAATAGAAAGACACGCATGCTTTCTTTCGAAAACCCTCCGGCTGGACTATTTTTTGGACCGCAGCATAAGCAATGTTGCGATCACTTAATGAAGTCACGGAGTTCTTCATGCGTAAATCGATTGTGTACTCACTGATATTTGCTTTGTTGGGAACTGCCTCTGTTGCCGCGACGGCTGCCACGGATATGGCGCCCGCAATGGGTAGCTCAATGAACGCCACCGCACCAGCGATGAGCTCATCCATGGCTGCACCTGCCATGCAAGAGCAGTTAAAGGGCCAGGTCAATATCAATACGGCGGACGCAGAAACGCTTCAGAAGGAACTGTCAGGCATCGGCAAGGGCAAGGCGTTGGCCATCGTTGCTTATCGTGAGGCCAATGGCGAGTTCACCTCGGTGGATGAGCTGATCGAAGTCAAAGGCATCGGCAAGGCCATCCTCGACAAGAACCGCGACAAGCTTACCATCCAGTAACGCTTTAACCCCCGCTGCACAGGCCGGTCTTTGACCGGCCACCTCTCCAGGAAAGCTTTTAACGGTTCATTTGCAGCCTTAGGCCGCTCCTACAGAATCCTGCATTGCAAAGATCCACTCATCTCCTCCCGGTTACGCGTGCGCTTGACACATTGAATGTTGATCGACATACAATCCATTAAATTATGGTCGTAATACTAAATCGGTTTTCATCTGGAGATTTTCAATGAGCGGTGTCTATTCAAGCGCTACTGCGCTAATCAATGGGGAGTGCCGTCAATGAGTGCTCGACGCATTGTGGTGACCGGCATGGGTCTTGTGACGCCCTTGGGCAGTGGCGTCGAAACGGTCTGGCAGCGATTGTTGTCGGGACGTTCGGGCATTGTCCGGCTGGCAGAAGAGTTCGTGGCGGATTTGCCTGGCAAGATCGGCGGCCGGGTGCCGTCGCTGGCTGAAGACACCGAAGCCGGTTTTGATGCCGACAGCGCAGTGCCTGCCAAAGAACAAAAGAAAATGGATCGTTTCATTCTGTTCGCTCTTGCCGCAGCGAAGCAGGCGATTGATCAGGCAGGCTGGGTCGCTCACAGCGAGCAGGACAAGGAGCGAACCGCCACGATCATCGGCTCCGGCATCGGTGGGTTCGGGACCATTGCCGATGCCGTGCGCACAACCGACACTCGCGGCCCGCGACGTTTGTCGCCTTTCACTATCCCGGCGTTTCTGGTCAATCTCGCGGCGGGGCATGTCTCTATTCAGCACGGCTTCAAGGGGCCATTGGGCGCACCGGTTACGGCCTGTGCGGCGGGCGTGCAGGCGATCGGTGATGCTGCGCGAATGATCAGGTGTGGCGAAGCAGATATTGCTATTTGCGGCGGTGCTGAAGCGGCCATTGATCGTGTCAGTCTTGCCGGGTTCGCTGCGGCTCGGGCCTTGTCCAGCGGCTTTAACGATACTCCCGAACGAGCTTCAAGGCCGTTCGACCGAGACCGTGATGGTTTCGTCATGGGTGAAGGTGCCGGGATTCTGGTGATCGAGTCTCTGGAGCATGCGCTTGCTCGGGGTGCCAAGCCTATTGTCGAGCTGGTCGGGTACGGCACCAGCGCCGACGCTTATCACCTGACGGCCGGGCCGGAAGATGGCAGCGGCGCCCAGCGTGCGATGCGCACAGCAATTGCGCAGGCTGGAATCGATGCGTTGCAGATCCACCACCTCAACGCTCATGCGACCTCGACCCAAGTGGGTGATAAGGGCGAGATGGCCGCGATCAAAGCGATATTCGGTGATCAGCAATCCATCGCAGTAACCTCAACCAAATCCGCGACTGGCCATCTACTGGGGGCTGCGGGGGGTATCGAGGCGATTTTCACGGCTCTGGCGATTCGCGATCAGATCGCCCCAGCGACCCTGAATTATGAGAATCCCGATGAGGCCGCTGAGGGGCTGGACATTGTCCATGGCACCGCGCGGGCCATGGATATCGAATACGCCTTGTCCAATGGCTTTGGGTTTGGCGGGGTCAATGCGAGCCTGTTACTGCGCCGCTGGCACGGTTGATCAAGCGTCGCTGCCCTGTTGTTTGAGCCAGTCACGGGCGGTTTCCAGGATCCGGGTGGAAAGCGCCGGGTCCTGAGTGCTCCGCGACAGCAGCAGCGCGCCCACCATCGTTGACAGGATCACCACGCTGTTCATGTCCGAGCCGGTGCCAGGCAGCGCATTTTCCACAGCGGCCAGTCGTGCCAGCAAAAGCTCATCGGTGATTGCGCTGGGTTGGCTGCGCTGGCCCAGCTCTGCCGCCATGGTCGGTAACGGGCAGCCTTTTTCCGGGGTGTCGCGGTGAGTTTCGCTCAGGTACAAATCGACGAAAGCCGCCAGTGCTTGCTCCTGTGAGAAAGCGTCGCGGGTGTATTCGCTGGCCTCGTCGGCGGCGCACCGCAGGGCCTCTTCGACCAGCTCGTCCTTGGATTTGAAATGCGCATAAAAACCGCCGTGGGTCAGGCCCAGTGCCTTCATTAACGGCTGCAGACCGGTTGCACCAATCCCGTCCCGGCGAAAGCGCGCCGAAGCTTCCTGAAGAATACGTTCACGGGTCTGTGCTTTGTGATCTTGCGTGTAACGCATACAGCGAGCCTCCCAGGCGCTCATAGAATGTCGGTCGACATCTTCACATGGAAGGGGGAGGCCCGGGCTATTAAGTTTTCAACTTACGGCTCGGGAGCAGAAGCATCGCCAAGGCTAAATTTCACTCGTCGGTTGTCGTTTCAAGAGGTAATGACCTCAATTCGTGAGCCCAAAGCATGCCCCAGTCATTACCACTAACCGCCCGCTTTTTGCCACGTCCACCCAAGCCTGAAGGCGAAGTCTACCGCCGTTACGACGCCAGGCTGGGCGCTTGGGTTTCCCTGCGAACTCTGGACATTGAGCATGACCTGGAGCGATTTCACCGCTGGCAAAACAATCCGCGCGTGGCGCAGTTCTGGCAGGAGCAGGGCGCGCTGGAACAACATCGCGACTATTTGATCAAGCTCGCCGACGATCCCCACACACTGACCCTGATCGGTTGTTTCGATGATCAGCCGTTCGCCTACTTTGAAGCCTATTGGGCCCGGGAGGATCGCATCGGACCGTTCTGCGATGCCCAGGATTATGATCGGGGGATTCACATGCTGGTGGGCGAGGAAACCCATCGCGGGCCGCACAAGGTTGCCAGTTGGTTATCGACACTGGTGCACTTCCTGTTTACCGACGATGAGCGCACTCAGCGGCTCGTCAGCGAGCCGCGAGCGGACAATGCGAGGATGATCGCTTACTTGCAGGGCCAGGGTTTTGTGCGGGAGAAAGAGTTCGATTTTCCGCATAAACGTGCAGCGCTGATGACCCTGGATCGGCAGCGGTTCTATGAGCAGTGTGAGTGGATTTGATGCGTGGCTTCTTGTAGGCGCTGGCTCTTTTTGGGAGCCAGGAGCTGCCGCAGGCTGCGAACGGGGAATTCCTGAAACACTGCTTTCGCAGCCTTCGGCAGCTCCTAAAAGTCCGTATTGGTTATGTGACGCGCGGGCAGGATGACCTGCCCGATGCTGTTCAGCGGCGTACGGCCCGGGCTTCCTGTAGCGAAACCTTGCGGCAGTGCACCAGGGCATCACGAATCATGAAGTTCACCAGCGTCGGGGAGACGCCCAGTTCCTTGGCGATGTCCTTTTGCGGCACACCGTGCAGCCTGTACATCTCGAAGGCGTAGCGTGTGCGGCTAGGCAATTCGGTCAGGGCGTCGGCGATGGTTTCAAGGGTGGTGAAGTTGATGTGCGAGGTTTCAGGGGAGGCACCGTGGATCACCACATTCAAGCCCTCTTCTTCGCTGCCCGAATACTTCTGCTCCAGTGCCTGTTTCCGGTAGTGATCGATCGCCAGGTTGCGCACGATCTGAAACAGGTAGCTGAGCTGGGCCTTGATGGAGGAGGTGATCTGTGGCGCGGATTGCAGCCTGAAGAATGCGTCCTGCACGACATCCTCTGCTCTTGATCGGCAGCCCGTGATGCGAGCGGCGATCTTGACCAGAATCAGACGGTTTTCAACGAACGCCTGGAGTAACGGTGAATCGCACGTACTTGTGGATAATTGTTCCGGCATGGAAATCACCTTGCAGCAATGGGCAGCTGAAGCTCAGTAGGGAAGCTCCCTACACACCGGGCAACAAATTAGGCTGGATGATAATTATTGTCAATTGAGAAATATATCTATCACCGGGTTTCGATCCCTGCGTCTGGCCTCATCGCTTGCTCTGCCTGAGCCTGAGCAATTTTTGCGTTACTAATTATTTTTCGACCCCATCCGTTCTCCTTGGTGACAGCCCCGACTCCCCGCGCGGGCCTCTACTGAGCAGGAGCACGACATGGTATTTGATCGCGAAGACCTCACGTTTCAGGTGGTCTGCAACCACGAAGAGCAGTACTCCATCTGGCCCGATTACAAGGCTATCCCCACGGGCTGGCGTGCAGTTGGCGTCAAGGGCTTGAAGAAGGAATGCCTGGAATACATCGAACAGCACTGGACTGACATGCGCCCACTGAGCCTGCGACAGAAGATGGATCAGGACAAAGTGGTGGCTTGAAGTGAGCGCCTTCGACCGCCTTCGTCTGTTCTGCCTGCCGTATTCCGGTGCCAGCGCAATGGTCTACAGCCGCTGGCGGCGGACCTTGCCGCAGTGGCTGGAAGTCCATCCGCTGGAGCTGCCCGGGCGCGGCATGCGCATGAACGAGCCGCTGCACACGGATATCCGGCAACTGGCAGCGCAACTGGCCCTTGAGATTCGCCACCAGTTGCTGCTTACCCCGGACCAGCCTTATGCATTGTTTGGTCACAGCCTGGGCGGGCTGCTCGCCTATGAGCTGGCTCATGCGTTGCTGGAATTGCATGTCGCGCCGCCGCTGTGCCTGTTCGCCTCGGCCACTGCCGGACCTGCGCGCCGTGATGTCAGCGAATACCGTCAGGCCAAGACCGACGCCGAATTGATCGAGCGGCTGCGCAGCCTGCAAGGCACCGCCGAAGAGGCTCTGGCCGACCCGGAACTCATGGCGCTGATGTTGCCCATTCTGCGGGCCGATTTTTTGCTCTGCGGCAGCTTCCACTATCAGCCTCGCGAGCCCTTGCCGATGCCGCTGCATGTGTTCGGCGGCAAGCAGGACAGTGTGCGCGTCGAGGAGCTGCTGCACTGGCAGGACGAAACCCTGGTGGGCTTCTCCCTGGACATGTTCGAAGGCCATCACTTTTTTCTCCATGACCAGCAAGCCCCGTTGTTGCGCTGTGTGCGTCGCTACGCCGAACAGCATCTGGCGCGGGCCAGCCGGCAGCGCTCACCGGCCACGGCGGTCAGCTGATTCAGCCGCGACACCTTTGACTGCGACATCGGGCGCGCCCAGTGCTGCGCCCCTCTTTTGTGAATTTCCGATTGCAAGCCGGACTCAGGCAGGAACAACCATGAACGACGCGTTCGAACTCCCCAAGACACTGGTGCAGGCCCTGCAACAACGTGCAGCTGGCCAGCCTGATCGTATTGCCCTGCGGTTTCTGGCAGAAGATGCCCGCGAAGGTGCAGTGCTCAGCTATCGCCAGCTGGACCTGCGGGCGCGGACTATCGCCGCCGCCTTGCAGGCACAGGTCGCCCCCGGTGAGCGCGCGGTGTTGTTGTTCCCCAGCGGTCCGGACTATGTGGCGGCGTTCTTTGGTTGCCTGTATGCCGGCGTGATCGCCGTGCCAGCGTATCCACCCGAGTCGGCGCGCCAGCATCATCAGGAGCGCTTGCTGTCGATCATCGCCGACGCCGAGCCGCGCCTGATCCTGACCCGCAGCAACTTGCGTGAGCCGTTGCTGCAAATGAGCGAGCAGTTGAATGCCGTGAATGCGCCGCAATTGCTGTGCGTTGATGGCCTCGACAGCGAGCAGGCCGCGAGCTGGCAAGAGCTGGAGTTGCAGCCCGACGACACCGCCTTCTTGCAATACACCTCCGGCTCCACCGCGCTGCCCAAAGGCGTGCAGGTCAGCCACGGCAATCTGGTCGCCAATGAACTGCTGATCCGGCGTGGCTTCGGCATTGATCTCAACCCGGACGATGTGATCGTCAGCTGGTTGCCGCTGTATCACGACATGGGTCTGATCGGCGGCTTGCTACAACCGATTTTCAGTGGCGTGCCCTGCGTGTTGATGTCGCCGGGGTATTTCCTCGGCCGACCGCAGCGCTGGCTCGAAGCGATCAGCGAGTATGGCGGCACCATCAGTGGTGGCCCGGACTTCGCCTATCGGCTGTGCAGCGAGCGGGTCAGCGATGCAGCGCTTGAGCGCCTGGACCTGAGCAAGTGGCGGGTGGCGTTCTCGGGTTCCGAGCCAATCCGGCAAGACAGCCTGGACCTGTTCAGCAGCAAGTTCGCCGTCAGTGGTTTCACGGCAGACAGCTTCTTTGCCTGCTACGGTCTGGCCGAAGCCACCTTATTCGTGACCGGCGGCCAGCGTGGACGCGGCATTGGCAACCTTGAAGTCAGTGACGCGGCGCTGGCACAAAACCGTGCCGAGCCTGGGGCTGGCAGCGTCTTGATGAGCTGTGGAGCCAGCCAGCCGGAGCACGCGGTGCGGATTGTCGACACACTCTCCGGCGAGCCATTGATCGAGAATCAGATCGGTGAAATCTGGGCCGCCGGGCCGAGCATCGCTGGGGGTTACTGGCGCAATCCGGAGGCCAGCAGCAAAACCTTTGTCCAGCTTGATGGACGCACCTGGCTTCGTACCGGCGACCTGGGCTTTTTGCGCCATGGCGAATTGTTCGTCACCGGACGCCTGAAAGACATGCTGATCGTGCGCGGTCACAACCTCTACCCGCAGGACATTGAACAAGCCATCGAGCGCGAAGTGGATGTGGTGCGCAAGGGCCGGGTCGCGGCGTTCGCTGTGACTGAAAACGGCGTTGACGGGATTGGCATCGCCGCAGAAATCAGCCGCAGTGTGCAGAAGATCCTCAAGCCGGACGCCTTGATCAACGCCATCCGCCAAACCGTCGCCGAAGCGTTTCATGAAGCTCCATCGGTGGTGGTGTTACTCAACCCCGGCGCGCTACCCAAGACCTCCAGCGGCAAACTGCAACGCACAGCCTGCCGCGCTCGCCTGGCTGATGGCAGTCTGGACAGCTACGCGCGATTCCCCGACCGACGAGGCGTTGAGCCGGTTGGGGTCAATGTCTCTGAAGGCTTGCAGGCACAGATTGCGGCCATCTGGTGCGAGCAACTGAAGGTCGAGCAGGTTGGCGCTGATGACAATTTCTTCTTGCTGGGCGGCAACTCCATCACCGCCACACAGGTCATGGCGCGCCTGCGGGAAGTGCTGGGCCTGGAACTGAACCTGCGGTTGTTGTTCGAGGCCCCATCTCTGGCGCAGTTCGCCGCTGAGATCGCTCGCCAGCAAAGCTTGGGTACAAGCACTCCAGGCACCATTGCGCGGTTGCCACGGGGCGGCGACTTGCCACAATCCCTGGCCCAGAACCGTCTGTGGATCGTCTGGCAGCTGGACCCGGCGAGCGCCGCTTACAACATTCCCGCTGCCTTGCGCCTGCGCGGCGAGCTGGATATCCAGGCCTTGATCAGCAGCTTCGAACAGCTGATCCAGCGTCACGAATCCCTGCGCACCCGTTTTCTTGAGCGCGACGGCCTGGCATTGCAGCGTATCGACCCGATGTCGGCGTTCACCTTGCATCAGTCGGACTTCAGCCATCTGCCCGCGAGCGAGCGCGAGGCGCAGGTTGCCCAAGCGCGGGAACACGATGCGCAAAGCGCTTTTGATCTGGAGCGCGGGCCATTGCTGCGGGTGAACCTGGTACGTCTTGATGATCAGGAGCATCAGCTGTGGGTCACCCTGCATCACATCATCGCGGACGGTTGGTCGCTGAATGTGCTGATCGACGAGTTCTCCCGCCTATATGCCGCTGCCAGCCAGGGCCAGATCCTTGCCCTCGCGCCGCTCGCGTTGCAGTACGCCGACTACGCTCAGTGGCAGCGCGACTGGCTTGGAGCCGGCGAAGCGCAACGCCAGCTGGCGTACTGGACGCAGCAGCTAAGTCAGCAGTCGGGTGATGAGCATCCGGCCCTGAACTTGACCACCGATCATCCGCGCGGCGCGTCGCGTACCCATCAGGCGGCACGCTACAGCCTGTTGCTTGATGAAGGATTAAGCACCGCACTGCGCTACACCGCGCAGGAACATGACGCGACGCTGTTCATGATTCTGCTGGCGGCGTTCCAGACGTTGCTGCATCGCTACACCGGACAAATCGATATCCGCATCGGTGTGCCGGGCGCCAACCGACCGCGCCTCGAAACCCAAGGGCTGGTCGGTTTCTTCATCAATACTCTGGTGCTGCGCGGCACACCTGAGTCACGTAAGACCTTTGCTCAGTTACTGGGCGAAGCGCGACTGACAGCGCTGGACGCCCAGGCCCATCAAGACCTGCCGTACGAGCAACTGCTTGAAGCCTTCCCGCAGGCTCGTGAGCAGGGCCTGTTTCAGGTGATGTTCAACCACCAGCAACGGGACTTGAGTGCCTTGCGGCGTTTGCCCGGCTTGCTGGCGGATGAATTGCCGTGGCACAGCCGCGAAGCCAAGTTCGATCTGCAACTGCACAGCGAGGAAGATCATCGCGGCCGTGTGGTGTTGCACTTCGATTACGCCGCCGAGTTGTTCGACGTGCAGACCGTGCGGCGCATGGCCGAGCATTTCAACAGCCTGTTGCAGCAGGTCAGTGATCAACCGCTGCAATGCATCGGTGACATCGCCTTGCTCAGCCCGATAGAGCGGGCGCAGCAGCTGGACTGGGGGCAGGCGCCCTGTGTTGCCGCCACTCGTTGGCTGCCGCAGCTATTAGCTGAACAGGCGGCACTCACCCCGGAGCGGGTGGCATTGGTCTGGGACGGCGGGCAACTGAGTTACGCCAGCCTCGATACCCAATCAAACCGCCTGGCCCATTACCTGCGGGATAAAGGCGTGGGGCCAGATGTCTGCGTCGGCATCTGCGCCGAACGCTCGCCGCAACTGTTGATCGGCCTGCTGGCCATCATCAAGGCCGGTGGTGCGTATGTGCCGCTAGACCCGGACTATCCCGGCGAACGCCTGAGCTATATGTTGCGGGACAGCAACGTCCAGTTGTTGCTGACCCAAAGCCACCTGTTGCCAGGCCTGCCCCTTGGTGACGATGTCATCGCGATCACCCTGGATAACTTGCATCTGGACAGTTGGCCATGCGGCGCGCCGGGACTGCATCTGCTCGGCGACAACCTGGCTTACGTGATTTACACCTCAGGCTCCACCGGCCAGCCCAAAGCCGTCGGCAACACCCACGCCGCCCTGGCCGAGCGCCTGCAATGGATGCAGGCCACCTACCAGCTGGACGCCGATGATGTGCTGATGCAAAAGGCCCCGGTCAGCTTTGATGTGTCGGTGTGGGAGTGCTTCTGGCCGCTGATCACCGGTTGCCAACTGCTGATTGCCGCACCGGGCGAGCATCGCGATCCGCGCCGTATCGTCGAGCTGGTCCAGCAGTTTCAGGTGACAACCCTGCACTTCGTGCCGCCGCTGTTGCAGTTGTTTATCGCCGACGCGCAGGTGGCGCAGTGCAGCAGCCTCAAACGCCTGTTCTCCGGGGGCGAAGCACTGCCCGCCGAACTGCGCAACCGGGTACTGGAAACCTTGCCCAACCTGCAGCTGCACAATCGTTACGGCCCTACTGAAACGGCGATCAACGTGACCCATTGGCATTGCCAGATCAGCGATGGCGAGCGCTCGCCCATTGGTCGGCCGCTGGGCAACGTGCTGTGCCGGATTCTCGATGCCGAGCTCAATCCGCTGCCAGCCGGTGTGCCGGGAGAGCTGTGCATTGGCGGCGTCGGCCTGGCCCGTGGTTATCTGCGGCGGCCGGGTCTGACGGCAGAGCGCTTCGTGCCGGATCCGCTGGGCGAGGAGGGCGCACGCCTGTACCGCACCGGTGACCGGGCGCGCTGGTCGGCGGACGGCGTCATCGAATACCTGGGCCGTCTCGATCAGCAGATCAAACTGCGCGGGTTCCGGGTGGAGCCGCAAGAAATCGAAGCGCGTCTGCTGGCTCAAGCGGGCGTGCGTCAGGCGGCAGTGCTGCTGCGCGAAACCCCCAGCGGCACGCAATTGATCGGCTGGTACACCGCCGACAGCGATGTAACGCCTGAACATCTGCGAACTGCCCTTGCCGTGGAACTGCCGGATTACATGGTGCCTGCGCAATTGACGCGTCTGGACAGCCTGCCCCTTGGCCCCAGCGGCAAACTGGACCGTCGCGCGCTGCCGGAGCCGCAATGGCAGCAACGTGAATTTGTCGAACCGCGCACCGAGCTGGAACAACAGATCGCCGCCATCTGGCGTGAAGTGCTGGGTCTGGAGCGCATCGGCCTGACCGATGATTTCTTCGCGCTGGGCGGCCATTCATTGTTGGCGACCCAGATTGTTTCCCGCACTCGTCAGGCCTGCGATGTGGAACTGCCGTTGCGGGTGCTGTTCGAGGCCAGCGAGCTGCAAGCTTTTGCCGAGCAGGTGCGCCTGATTCAGCTGGCGGGCGACAGCAATCGGCAACTGCCTATCGAGTTGGTGGATCGCAGTCAGCCGGTGCCGCTGTCCTATTCCCAGCAGCGCATGTGGTTCCTCTGGCAACTGGAGCCGGACAGCCCGGCCTATAACGTCGGTGGCATGGCGCGGCTGCGGGGTGTGCTGGATGTCAGCCGTTTCGAAGCGGCCTTGCACGCGCTGATTGCTCGCCATGAAACCCTGCGCACCACCTTCCCGAGCGTCAACGGCGTGGCGTTCCAGCGGGTGCATGCCGAATCCGGATTGCAGATGCAGTGGCAGGATTTTTCTGCACTGAATGAAAGTGCTCGCCAGCACCGCCTGCAGGCATTTGCCGATGCCCAGGCTCACCAGCCTTTCGATCTGGAGCGCGGGCCGTTGTTGCGCGCCTGCCTGGTCAAAGCGGCGGAGCAGGAGCACTTCTTGGTGCTGACCCTGCACCATATCGTCACCGAAGGCTGGGCGATGGACATCTTCGCCCGAGAACTCAGTGCGCTTTACGAAGCCTTCATCGATGACCGCGAATCGCCTCTTGCGCCGCTGCCGGTGCAATACCTGGATTACAGCGTCTGGCAGCGACAGTGGCTGGAGTCCGGAGAGCGTCAGCGGCAGCTGGATTACTGGACTGAGAAACTGGGCCACGAACACCCGCTGCTGGAACTGCCAGGTGATCGGCCGAGGCCTGCGGTGCAAAGCCATCGCGGTGGGCTTTATCGCTTCGAGTTGGGGGATGAACTGGGGGCGCAGGTGCGTCGTTTCAATGCCGAGCATGGCCTGACGCTGTTCATGACCATGACCGCTGCATTGGCGGTGCTGCTGTATCGCTACAGCGGCCAGCAGGATTTGCGCATTGGTGCGCCGGTGGCCAACCGCATTCGCCCGGAAAGTGAAGGGCTGATTGGCGCCTTCCTCAATACCCAGGTGCTGCGCTGCCAGCTCAATGGGCAGATGAGCGTCGCAGACCTTATCAACCAGGTTCGGCAGACGGTGATCGAAGGCCAGTCCAATCAGGACTTGCCGTTTGATCATCTGGTCGAAGTCCTGCAACCACCTCGCAGTGCGGCCTATAACCCGTTGTTTCAGGTGATGTGCAATGTGCAGCGCTGGGAGTTCCAGCAAAGCCGCCGTCTGGCGGGCATGACCGTGGATTATCTGGTCAATGATGCCCAGGCGACCAAGTTCGACCTCAATCTGGAAGTCACCGATCTCAACCAGCGCCTGGATTGCTGCCTGACCTACAGCTGCGACTTGTTCGACGAACCACGCATCGCGCGCATGGCCGAGCATTGGCGCAATCTGCTGCGCGGTTTGCTGGCTGATCCGCAACAGCGCTTGAGTGAGCTGCCATTGTTTGCCGCCCTTGACCGCGATCAGTTGCTGACCAGCCTGGCTGCGGAGCCGGGCGAGCATGACCTGTCCCACTGCATTCATCTGCTGTTCGCCGAGCAGGCCGGGAAAACACCGGATGCCGGGGCACTGACCTTTGCCGGGCAAACCTTGAGTTATGCCCAGCTCAACCGCCGCGCCAATCAACTTGCCCGAGCGTTGCGCGAGCAGGGCGTCGGTCCGCAGGTGCGCGTTGGTCTAGCCGTTGAGCGCTCTCATGAGATGGTCATCGGCCTGTTGGCGATCCTCAAGGCGGGCGGCGCCTACGTGCCGCTGGACCCGGAATACCCGCTGGACCGCCTGCATTACATGATCCAGGACAGCGGCATTGGTTTGTTGCTGGGTGACGAGGCGCTGTTTGAGGCGCTAGGACAATTGCCTGCGGGGGTCGTAAGCTTAGCGCTGACCTGTAGGAGCGAGCTTGCTCGCGATGCGGCCAGTACATCCGCTGCATCTTCTGCGTCTGAAAATCCGTCATCGCGGGCAAGCGCGCTCCTACAGGGGGGCGGTGGAACGCAGGGATCAGGTCACCCCGAAATTTGTGGGAGCGAGCTTGCTCGCGAAGGCGGTGTCAAAATTTCGGAAGATGTATCGAATGTACCGGCCTCTTCGCGAGCAAGCTGGCTCCTCCTGAATACACTGGAAATATACGACGACTCCGACCTGCCCAACCTCACGCTACCGCACCATCAGGCCTATCTGATTTACACCTCGGGTTCCACCGGTCAGCCCAAGGGCGTAGCAGTCAGCCATGGGGAAATCGCCATGCACTGCCGCGCGGTGATTCAGCGCTTTGGCATGCGCGCCGACGATTGCGAGCTGCATTTCTATTCAATCAATTTCGACGCCGCCACCGAGCGTCTTCTGGTGCCATTGCTCTGCGGCGCGCGAGTGGTCGTGCGGGCGCAGGGGCAGTGGGATGCCCAGGAAATCTGCGCGCTGATCCGCCAGCAACAGATCAACATCCTGGGCTTCACTCCCAGCTACGGCAGCCAGCTGGCGCAATGGCTGGCCAGCCAGCAACAAACCTTGCCGGTACGCATGTGCATCACCGGTGGCGAAGCGCTGACCGGCGAACACTTGCAGCGCATCCGCGCCACGTTCCAGCCGCAGCAGTTTTTCAACGCGTACGGGCCTACTGAAACCGTGGTCATGCCATTGGCTTCTCTGGCACCGGAGATGTTGGAGGAGGGCGCTGCGACCGTACCTATCGGTCGCATCGTGGGGGCTCGCAACGGCTATATCCTTGACGCCGACCTGGCCCTCGTCCCACAAGGCGCGACCGGCGAACTCTACATCGGCGGCGCAGGTCTGGCGCTGGGTTATCACCAGCGGCCGGGGCTGACGGCCGAACGCTTCGTGGTTGACCCGTTCTCGGCGGATGGCGGCCGCATGTATCGCACTGGTGATCTGGTCCGCCAGCGGGCTGATGGCCAGGTTGAGTACCTGGGGCGCATCGATCATCAGGTGAAAATCCGTGGCTTCCGTATCGAATTGGGGGAAATCGAAAGCCGTCTGCTGGAGCACCCGTCAGTCCGTGAAGCCGTCGTGCTGGCGCTGGATGCAGCCAGCGGTAAACAGCTGGTGGGCTATGTGGCCGGTGAAGGTGATGCCGCGCAATTACGCGACGCCCTCAAAGCCCATCTGCTCAGCCAGCTGCCGGAATACATGGTGCCTGCGCAATTGATCGTGCTGGACAGCATGCCCCTGACCGCCAATGGCAAACTCGACCGCCGTGCTTTGCCCGCGCCAGACCCTGAGCACAATCGCCAGCAATTCGTTGCCCCGCAAAATGAGCTGCAACAGGTCCTGGCGGCGATCTGGCGCGAGGTGCTGAATGTCGAGCGGGTCGGTCTGTTGGACAACTTCTTCGAACTGGGCGGTGACTCGATCCTGTCGATTCAAGTGGTCAGCCGGGCGCGACAGGCCGGGATTCATTTCAGTCCTCGGGATATGTTCCAGCACCAGACCGTGCAGAGCCTGGCCAGCGTTGCCACGCGCAGTGCACAGGTTCAATCCGAGCAAGGGCCGGTGTCGGGCGCTGCCCAGCTGACGCCGATTCAGCACTGGTTCTTCGACGCTGAAATACCTCAGCGTCAGCACTGGAACCAGGCCGTCCTGTTGCAACCGACTGAACAACTCGACCCCGTGCGACTGGAGCAGGCCTTGCGGTTGCTGCTGGTGCAGCACGACGCGCTGCGCCTGCGTTTCACGCTGAGTGGCGGCGCATGGCAAGCCGAACACGCGCCGTTGGAGCAATGCGCGGTGCTATGGCGAGCAGAGGCGGCTTCGGCTGAATTGTTCGCCGATGCCCAGCGCAGCCTGACTCTCGAACGCGGTCCACTGTTGCGTGCCGTACTGGTCAGCAATGGCAGTGCGCCGCAGCAATTGTTGCTGGCAATTCATCACCTGGTGGTGGATGGCGTGTCCTGGCGGATTCTGCTGGATGATCTGCAATCGGCCTATCGCGACCAACCCCTGCCCGCCAAGACCAGCGCGTTCCGTGACTGGACCCAGCGCCTGCAGGCCTACGCCAGCAGCGAGCCGTTGCGTGAAGAACTGGACTGGTGGCAGACGCAACTGGTCGGCGCCAGCGCTTTGCCTTTCGATAATTCTCAAGGCCGACAGCAACAGGCGCAGGCCCACACGGTCAGCGTGCGCCTCCAGCCGCAACAGACCCGACAACTGCTGCAACAAGCGCCAGCGGCGTATCGCACTCAGGTCAACGACCTGCTGCTGACTGCGTTGGCACGGGTGGTGTGCCGCTGGACAGGTGCAGGGTCCGCGCTGATCCAGCTGGAAGGTCACGGCCGGGAAACCCTGTTCGATGACATTGACCTGACCCGCAGCGTGGGCTGGTTCACCAGCGCCTATCCATTGCGCCTGACGCCGTTGGACGTGGCAAATGACGCCGGTCGTGCCAATTCCATCAAAACCATCAAGGAGCAACTGCGCCAAGTGCCGCATAAAGGCCTGGGCTACGGCGTGCTGCGCTATCTGGCCGACGAATCATGTCGGCACTGCATGGCCGCGCTGCCCGAGGCGTTGATCACTTTCAACTATCTGGGGCAATTCGATCAGAGCTTTGCCGACGATGCCTTGTTCAAACCTTTGGACGCTTCGGTAGGCCCGACCCACGACGCGCTTGCGCCACTGCCCAATGCCCTGAGCATCGACGGCCAGGTATACGGCGGCGAGCTGGTGCTGCACTGGACCTTCAGCCGTGAACGCTTCGAGCCGCAGAGCATCGAGACATTGGCCAACGCGTACCTTCAGGAGCTTGAAGGCTTGATCGACCATTGCCTGAGCGATGAAGCCAGTGGCCTCACGCCTTCGGACTTCCCATTGGCCAACCTGACTCAAGCACAGCTGGATGCGCTGCCGATTCCGGCGGCTGCCATTGAGGATGTTTACCCGCTGACGCCGATGCAGGAGGGGCTACTGCTGCACACTTTGCTGGAACCTGGCACCGGCATTTATTACATGCAGGACCGTTATCGCATCAACAGCGAGATCGACCCGCAACGTTTCGCCCAGGCCTGGCAAGCCGTGGTGGCCCGCCATGAAGCCTTGCGTGCTTCGTTCTGCTGGGACAGCAGCGAGCAGATGCTGCAGATCATCCACAAGCCGGGTGGTACGCGTATCGATTTCGTCGACTGGAGCGCCGAACCGGAAGCGGAGCACGAAGCGCGTCTGCAAACCTTGCTCAAGAACGAGCGCGAAGCCGGCTTCGATCTGCTCCGAGAGGCCCCTTTCCACCTGCGTTTGATCCGGGTCGGCGAGGGGCGCTACTGGTTCATGATGAGCAATCACCACATCCTCATCGATGCCTGGTGCCGGGGTTTGCTGATGAGCGATTTCTTCGAGATCTATACCGCGCTCGGTGAACAGCGCGAAGCGCAATTGCCCCTGCCACCGCGCTATCGCGACTACATCAACTGGCTGCAACGACAGGACATCGCACAGTCGAAACAATGGTGGCGCGCCAACTTGCAGGGCTTTGAGCGCACCACCTACATCCCCACCGATCGGCCGTTGCTGCGCGAGCATGCGGGGCACAGTGGCGGCATGCTCGTCGGTGATCGCTACACCCGGCTGGATGAAAGCCACGGTCAGCGTTTGAAGGAACTGGCCCAGCGTCACCAGCTGACCGTCAATACCTTCGCCCAGGCAGCATGGGCGCTGACCTTGCGCCGTTTGAGTGGCGAGCTTGATGTGGTCTTTGGCGTCACCGTTGCCGGTCGCCCGGTGGACATGCCGCAGATGCAGCGCACCGTCGGCCTGTTCATTAACAGCATTCCGTTGCGGGTCAGCCTGCCCGCCGATCATGAGCGCTGCACGGTGCTGGACTGGCTGCACGGCTTGCTCGATTGCAACCTGCAACTGCGTGAGCACGAATACATGCCGCTGGTGCAGATTCAGGAATGCAGCGAACTGCCCAAGGGCCAGCCGCTGTTCGACAGCCTGTTCGTGTTCGAAAACGCCCCGGTGGAAGTCGCGGTGCTGGACCGCGCTCAAAGCCTGAGCGCCAGTTCTGATTCCGGCCGCACCCACACCAATTTCCCGCTGACGGCGGTGTGTTATCCGGGGGATGAACTGGGCCTGCACCTGTCGTTCGACCAACGCTATTTCGATGGCGAAACCGTGGAGCGTCTGCTGGGCGAGTTCAAGCGCTTGCTGCTGGCTCTGGCAGACGGCATCGAAGGTGACATGTCCGCGCTGCCATTGCTGGCCGCCGAAGAGCGTGAATTCCTGACCAACGGCTGCAACCAGAGCGAGCACGAATACCCCCTGGAGGAGGGCTACGTGCGGTTGTTCGAAACTCAAGTGGCTGCCCACCCACAGCGCATCGTAGCGACCTGTCTGGAACAGCAATGGAGCTATCAGGACCTCAATCGTCACGCCAATAGACTCGGCCACGCTCTACTGGAGGCTGGCGTGCAGGTTGATCAGCCGGTGGCGCTGCTGGCCGAACGCGGGCTGGATCTGCTGGGCATGATCATCGGCAGCTTCAAGGCCGGGGCGGGCTATCTGCCGCTGGATCCGGGCCTGCCCGCGCAACGTCTGAGCGGCATCATCGAGCAGAGCCGCACGCCATTGCTGGTGTGTACCGCGGCTTATCAGGAACAGGCAATGAGCCTGCTGGAAGGCTTCTCCTGCGCAGGCAAGCCTCGATTGCTGGTCTGGGAAGACGTCCGGCAGGGCGCTGGCCCCGTGGATAATCCCGGTGTGTATGCCGGGCCGGATAACTCGGCGTATGTGATATTCACGTCCGGCTCTACCGGGCAACCCAAGGGCGTGATGGTCGAGCAGCGGGGCATGCTCAACAACCAGTTGAGCAAGGCGCCGTATCTGGATCTCAATCAATTTGACGTGATCGCCCAGACCGCGTCGCAAAGCTTCGACATTTCGGTCTGGCAGTTCCTGGCTGCGCCGCTGTTCGGGGCGCGAGTCGACATCGTCCCCAACACCATTGCCCATGATCCCCGGGCGCTGCTCAAGCATGTGCAGGACAGCGGCATCTCGGTGCTGGAAAGCGTGCCGTCGCTGATTCAGGGCATGCTGGCCGACGATCATCCGCCACTGGAGCGCCTGCGCTGGATGTTACCCACAGGGGAAGCGATGCCGCCGGAACTGGCGCACCACTGGTTGCAGACTTATCCACAGGTCGGACTGGTGAACGCTTACGGGCCAGCGGAATGCTCCGATGACGTGGCGTTCTTCCGGGTCGATCAGGCTTCGACCCAAGGCAGCTATCTGCCCATTGGCACGCCGACCGACAACAACAGGCTGTACCTGCTGGATGAAGCGCTGGAGTTGGTGCCGTTGGGCGCGGTGGGTGAGTTGTGCATCGCCGGTATCGGCGTCGGCCGTGGCTATGTGCATGATCCGCTGCGTACTGCGCAGGTCTTCGTGCCACATCCATTCGGCGCGCCGGGAGAGCGGCTGTATCGCAGCGGCGATCTGGCCCGGCGCAGGGCTGATGGGGTGTTGGAGTATGTCGGGCGTATCGACCATCAGGTGAAGATTCGCGGCTTTCGTATCGAACTGGGGGAAATCGAAGCGCGCCTGCACGAGCAGCCGCAAATCCGCGAGGCGGCGGTGGCGGTGCAGGAAGGGGCAAACGGCAAATATCTGGTGGGTTATCTGGTGCCGGCTGATGAGCAGGCTGGAGAACTGCCGGAAATCATCAAGGCCCGGCTGCGGACCTCGCTGCCGGATTACATGGTGCCGCTGCATTGGTTGGTCCTTGATCAGCTACCGCGCAACGCCAACGGCAAGCTGGACCGCAAAGCTTTGCCAGATATGGACATCGGTCAGCTGCAAAGCCAGGGCTATGTCGCACCGCGCAACGAGCTTGAACAGACACTGGCCGATATCTGGGCTCAGGTGCTGAAAGTTGAACAGGTGGGCGTGCGGGATAACTTCTTCGAACTCGGCGGCCATTCGCTGCTGGCGACGCAGATTGCTTCCCGCGTGCAGAACGCGCTGCAACGCGATGTACCGCTGCGAGCGATGTTCGAGTGCAGCACGGTGCAAGCGCTGGCCGCTTATATCGAGGGGCTGGAATCCAGTGTGATCACCGAAGAAAAAGTGGATCGCCTGAGTGACCTGATGGCACAGCTGGAGGCGTTGGATTGAGGGAGAGTGTATGAGATGGCGCGGTGTTCCTGACACGGCGCTGTCTGGCCGATAACGCCAGACCTGTGGGAGCGGTGCTTGCCCGCGATTGGGACGATGCGGTCCAGCAGGCAACCGAGGTGCTCTTATCGCGAGCAAGCTTCGCTCCCACAGGGTCTGCGGGTCATCCAACAACCCTTGATCCATCTCAAGAGCCAGCATGCGGATCGACGCCATGATGGCCACCCCGCAGGATCAAGGTCTCCTAATGAATAGCTTTTCGACCACCCCCGAACAACCGCCTGCCAAGGTCAAGGTGCCCATCGGGCTGTTGTTCGGCATTGTCGTCATGGTCGGCGTTCTGTTGCTGCCATTCCCGGCGGATCTGCCCATTGCCGGGCAACGCATGCTGGCGATTCTGGCGTTTGCCGTGGTGGTGTGGATCACCGAAGCGGTTTCCTACGAAGCCAGTGCAATCATGATTACTTCGCTGATGGCGTTCTTGATCGGCACTGCGCCGACCCTCAAGGATCCATCGGTTATCTATGGCTCTTCCGCCGCCATCACCATGGCCCTGACCGGCTTTTCCAACTCGGCACTGGCGCTGGTTGCGGGCGCGTTGTTTATCGCCGCCGCCATGACCCATACCGGGCTGGACCGGCGTATCGCGCTGGTGACCTTGTCGCGGATCGGCACCAGCACCCGGCGGATCATGCTCGGCGCCATCGTGGTCACGATTTTGCTCAGCCTGGTGGTGCCCAGCGCCACGGCGCGCAGTGCCTGTGTGGTGCCGATCATGATGGGGGTGATCGCTGCATTCGGCATGGATAAACGCTCGAATGTCGCCGCCGCGATCATGATCATCGTTGCCCAGGGCACCAGTATCTGGAACGTCGGCATCCAGACTGCCGCAGCGCAAAACCTGCTGACAGCGGGCTTCATGGAAAAAATGCTTGGCGCGCGAGTGTCCTGGCTCGACTGGCTGATCGCTGGTGCGCCGTGGGCGATCATCATGTCCGGGGTGTTGATCGTGCTGGTGCTCAAACTCCTGCCACCGGAGAGCGACAACATCCCCGGTGGCAAGGAAGCGGTGGCGCAATCGCTGGCCGAACTTGGCCCCATGAGCGGCGCGCAGAAGCGCCTGATGGCGGTCTCCATCGGCCTGCTGTTGTTGTGGGCCACCGAGGGCAAGCTGCACAGCTTCGATACCACGTCGACCACCTATGCGGGGTTGGTCCTGCTGCTGTTGCCACGCTGGGGGGTGATGACCTGGAAGGACGTGCAGTCGCGGATTCCCTGGGGCACGGTGATCGTGTTCGGCGTCGGCATCAGCCTGGGGACCGCCTTGCTCACCACCCAGGC
>Ga0247806_10000561_pt1 | contig 22601 bp, 18 predicted proteins | sample UWRJL059202B1_FD_179935 | JGI IMG/M metagenome (GOLD analysis project Ga0247806, IMG submission 179935) | Plant litter microbial communities from Arlington Agricultural Research Station in Wisconsin, United States - UWRJ-L059-202B-1 | ecosystem: Environmental > Terrestrial > Plant litter >... | reverse complement strand
GATGTTATTTTTATAAGCAAGAAGGAATTACGCTCTGCGATAATTCATTCTTGCTCTGCGAGACTAAAAAATTGATTTTCAATTAATTATAAAAATGTAAATAATATTTTGATATGGTATAAATATATTTTAATTAAAAATAGTGTATTAAAATCAAAATAAGGTTATTTTTAATATATCAAATGATATATTAAGCTATGGAAAACAAGTATAACAAGTCAGTCCGTTTCACGGAATCAACAGATGAGAAATTTGGCAAGGTTGCCGAGAAGTTGGGGCGCAGCAAGCAGGATCTGCTTGCTGAAATGGTCGACTATTTTTACAAATCCAAGAAGGATCCCAGTGATTTAAACGACGAAATTTTAAAGAAAGAACTAGGGCAGGGGATCAACCGGATCATCAGTTTTGTCAAAGTCCAGGAAAAGGATATCCTTTCCCCAATGCTTGCCGAGCAGAAGATCCAGCGAGAGCAGGTTAACGGATTGGGGGAACAATTTGAAGAATTTTTCCAACTCCTTCCGGAAGGGAAAATACGGGGCAGGTTTGTTAGCCTGGCTAATGAAATGCTTAGAGCTTCGAAGGAAAGCAGGGAAGTACTTTTGAAAGTGCAGGGAAATCAGCAAACGATATTGGATGCGATAAAAGGCAAAGAGCGCCTGCAGGATCATTACAGCAAGATCGTAGAGAACTATATGCAGGTACGTGAGGGATTTGGTATGATGACAAGCTCCAAGATTATTAAAGATTTTCAGGACGAAACGCGGCGTCAGCTCAGAGCATTTTAATATGGCGCATGTTAATATTACATCGAGCGAAACGGGCGGCAATACCGGCAGCTGCGGGCAGCTGACAGATTACCTGGAAAAGGAGAACCAGAAGCTGGGCAAAAATGAATTGTGGTTTGACCAGGTGCGTGATGATCTGGTTCCTGACGATGTCAAATCCGGCATAGACCGCAACGTGGCTAAGTTGAAAAAAACAGAAGCTAAATTTTACCTGATCAATATCAGTCCTTCCGGAAAAGAGCTCGATCATATCGGCAATGATCCGCAGCAGTTGAAGCGTTATGCGCGGGAAGTGATGAAAGCATATGCTGAGAATTTCAATAAGGGATTATCTGAAAATGATGTCAAGTATTACGGTAAGATCGAGTACCACCGCTATTACACACATGAGGATCCGGAAGTAAAGCAAGGCCTCCGTAAACGCGGCGAGGTGAAAGAAGGAAACCATATGCATGCCCAGGTTATCGTGAGCCGTAAGACTTCGGACAATGGCCGTCTGATTAGTCCGATGACCAACCACCGGGGGAGCAATTCCGGGCATAGTCAGAAATTCGGGCAGTTCGACCGGCTTGATTTTACCGATCGTTGTGAGAGGGCTTTTGATCAAACTTTCTCCTACGAACGTGAGCTGACAGAAACCTTTAAATACCGGAAAGCAATGCTAAACGGCAGCGCGCATGAATGGGCTGATATGATTGTGGCCGAGCGGAGCCTTCAGGCCAAGCAGGCCAAAGAGCAAAGCCAGGCTTTGGAGCAAAACAAAAGGGAAAAGAAAGAGCTTACGCAGCAGGCAGAAATCAAACCCAAGCAGGAGCAGCAGAAAAAGAAAGGCTTCGGGTTTGGAATGTAAACAGAACATTCTTTGGAGTGCCTGGTAAAAATTACGCTCCGGGAGGCACGGACAGCACCAGATCTTGTCGTGGCCGGTCCGATATCCGGAGCAAACCAGGTTAGCGGGCAGAATATTGTTTGGTTTTTGGAAAATGGCGTGTAACCAAATTACGGCTGTGGGATTTCCCTGCCGAGCTCCTGGGCCGTCTGGATCCACAGGGCTATTACTACCCGGATATTTTCCAGTGCTTCTTCTTCTGTATCTCCATTTGCCATACAACCAGGTAACTGGGGCACCTGGGCAATAAATGCATAGTCTTGTTGACTGAACCAGGTTATGATTTTATACTCTTTTCCCATTTGTTAGTTTCGTTAACAGTATAAAAAAGCCCGGACAACGGTGTCCAGGACTTGAAGAATGCATAACGTGTTATTATACTATAGTAGGTTATTGTGTAAATGCTTTAACGTTTGTATCTAACCAGGTTTGAATCATTTCATCAATGGCTTAACCGGTGAGCGGGGACGTTTTCCCGTCCAAAACTTCAAATACATGCAGGTTCCAATCGTTTTTCTTCCCTAAAGTTATAATATATGATGGATGATAAACGACTCATAATCGTCTTTCTCGATCTCTGCAATGAGATCAATGCGCTGTTAACTCGCTGTGCAAAACCGTAGCACTTTTGCACTTTCTTTTAATTTAACTAAATATAAATATTTTTAAAAAAAAATGTATTATTGTATAAAACTAGTGACTTGTCAAGTATAATTTATTAATTCATTTTAAATCAAACTAAGCGATGAAAAAACTTTTATTAATCGCCTTTTTGGTAAGCTGGATCAATGTTACGGCGCAGGATGAGCGTAGAGTCGTCAATGGTAAGGAGTTTCCCATTTGGTATAGTAAGAATCGGGTATTAGTAAAGTTTAAAGAGGCTTCCCGCGCATTTTCGACACAGCCAGCATTACTGGCGAAAGGGGCAACTAAAATAATTGAAATACCTAGTATTCCCGGAATGGCGTTTCTTGAGTTTGCATCTAATGACTCGAAGGAGGCACTTAATGAAGCCATTTCTGGCTTGCGTGCAGATAATAACACATTGCTTGCTCATCCATTGTTACTTAATGAAGAAGGTCAAGAATCAGCAGGTTATACTGAATCGATCCTTGTTAAATCTAAGGAAGGTGTCTCCGCGCCAAGTATCAATTCCAATCTGAAATCAATAAATCTTCATGTTCAAAGCGACGAGAAAAATTCTGATCCTACATTATTTATGGTGACAGGGACACAGATTTTAAGCGATCCGTTAGCAGTATGTGATCAGCTATATCGAACCGGTCTGTTCGAGTTTGTGCAGCCAAACTGTCTTAGGTTCGTTGTGCCGGCAGCAACGCCAAACGATCCGTTATTTGGCACGAACTGGGGTTTGGCAAAAATGAGTTTACCTGCTGCTTGGGATATGACAACCGGTTGTTCTAATATTAAAATTGCCATTATTGATGATGGAGTGCAGTTAAATCACCCTGACCTTACACCTAATTTACTTTCAGGATTTGATGCAACGCCTAGCGGAACAAATGGTGGTGACCTTGCTGGAGAGTTTCGCCACGGAACAAATGTAGCTGGTATTGCTGCGGCCAAAGGAAACAATGGCACAGGAGTAACTGGTGTAGCTTACAACTGCAAGATTATCCCAATTAGAGCATATAGTACTAACAGCAGTGGTGATGTCACAACTGATCAATATATTGCTAACGCTATCAATCATGCCGTTAATGTAAAGGGTGCCGACATTTTGAACATGTCTTGGGGTATAGTCGCAAGCACATATCCGATAAATACTGCTATTGAAAGTGCTTTGAATAATGCCGCTAGCAACGGTCGTGGTACGAAAGGCACAGTACTAATAGCCTCGGTCGGAAATAAAGGTAATAATACTATCTCACCACTCCCTGGAAATGTAAGTTCTGTTTTTGTTGTTGGCGCGTCTAGGGCAAATGATACCCGATGGTCAGGATCCTCATATCCACCGGGTCAAGTGGATGTTGTCGCTCCGGGGCCTAATGTGACAACCGTTTCTGGTAGTGGTTATGCAACAGGAGTAGGAGACAGTGATATCCGGACATCTTGGTCTGCACCAGCAGTAGCAGGGATTGCTGCCTTAATCCTTTCTGTCAATCCAAACTTAACACAGTCACAAGTACGCAGGATAATAGCGGAAACTACTGATAAAGTTGGTGGATATACCTATAACGTAGGAAATGGATCTACATTTTCAGACTTGTCTCATCACAATGAGATGGGATACGGACGCGTTAACGCTCTAAAAGCTTTGGAAAAAGCGGCTGGTGCTCCTATTACTGGCCCTGGTTTAATTTGCACGAACGGTGGTTACACTCTTACGACCTTCCCTGGTGGCTCATCCGCTGTGTGGTCAGCATCAGCAGGGTTATCAATGAGTGGAAATGTTGCTAATCGTCAAAGTGGTTATAGTGGGCCAGCAACAATAACGGCAACATTAACTGTACCTAATGCATGTGCTACAATCCCTGTAAAACGAAATATTTGGGTTGGCAACCCTAATTTAACAAAAACAATAAATGGAGTCGTCGCAGGGACTACTTCTGTTGTTGCAGGAAATATATATAATTTAGCTGCGTCATCTAGTAGTCCAAGTACAACATTCAGTTATAACAATTACGCTGGTTCAGGGAATATTACTATAGATTTATATTCCCCCAGCAGTCCTACAACCCAAATGTATGTTTATTCGAGCTCTACATCTGGATATCGTCAAGTGAAAGTGACAGCCACAAATACTTGCGGTAATTATGCAGAAGATTTCGTTTTCTACTTGGCATCTGGTTTAATGAGAGCATATCCCAATCCGGCAACCGACAAGATCATTCTTGAATTTACAAGTCCTGAAATTTTGGATGCAATGCCTGTGCGTGTTGACCTTTATAGTGAAAAGTCAACAGTACCGGTACAAACTATTAACGTTAAAGAAGTTTTCGAACAGAAACGATTTGAGGATGGAAATAAAGTAATATTAAATGTGTCATCCTTACCACGAGGCAATTATTATTTGCATTCGGTTACCAGAGAAGGCTCGAAAGAAATTGTTGAAAAATCGAAGGTGATATTACAATAATTAAAGGAATTATGAAACACCTCATTTTTGTATTTTTTATTATACACTTGACAACAAAATTGTCATCGCTAGCAATTGCCCAGGAAGTAAAAGGGATTGATTTAGGAATTTCCGTGGTATCGGGACAAAGCAGTTATAATCGAAAGTATTATGGTCAAGCACAGTTGCCCCCTGGACGAATTACAGATATCAAATCAAATTATTTAATTGGAACAAGTGTGTGGGGAGAAAGTTATATTACATCTCACTTGTCTTCAATTGTGGAAATAGCATATACACAAATTGATGTCCCAACAAACACACTTTGTGACTGTAATTATCGAGGCAGTATTTGGCTTCAAAATGAAAAACACCATTGGGGCTCTTTTGGAACAGGCGTTCGTTACTATTTTAATCCAGAATCAATTATAAAAATATTTGCGAGTGTCAAATTGAAAGGTGATTGGCTAGTTGCAAACACTATAAAAAAAGATGATGTTAAGAAAACAAATTGGGATGCATTCGGATATCGACGTTTCGCACCAAGTTTTGAATTTGATATTGGAGTAAAATGGAATAGATTAGCTTTGGACCTTGGCTACAGTTCTAATATTGCTAGAACTTTTACTCGTGATGCAGGTGAATACGATCAAGTTATTTACCCTTTCAAAACAGGAATTTTAACGCATCAATTATTTGGTAAGTTGTCCTATACAGCTTTTAAAATTAGATAGATCGGTTTAGGACTCGTTTTCTTCTTAACGTCAAGAAAATGAAACTAGAAACGCCCACCATCGGCGGGCGTTTCTAGTTTGAAGTTAAAACCAATTGTCCGCCACTGTATGGACCCCATTTTTCAGACAGCCATTTGTTGTTGTTTTTCTTTTTTCAGCAGCAATTCTTTCCATTCAAAAGGGGTCATATTGCCGAGTCCTTCATGAGGTCTTCGCTGGTTGTACTCTTCGATCCACTCCGCTGTTAATTGTCTGACCTGGTCAAGGTCGAAAAATAAATAAGCGTCCAATATTGCTTCTCTGTAAAGCCGATTAAACCGTTCAATGAACCCGTTCTGCGTGGGTTTTCCTGGTTGGATAAACCGAGTTTCGATATTCCTAGCTGCACACCAAATTGCAAAATCCTTCGAGGTGAATTCTGGTCCGTTGTCTGACCTGATCACTTTTGGAAAGCCTTTGCTCAGCCCGATCCGTTCCAGAACCCTGGTAATTCTCTTTGAGGAGAGCGAAGTATCAATCTCAATGCCTAAGGCCTCACGAGAACAATCATCGATCACGTTGAACGTCCTGAATTTGCGATTGCCAATCATAGAATCACTCATAAAGTCAACGCTCCAAGTATCATTCACCTGCGCGGGCTGAACCAGCGGTTGCTTAACCCGGGCTGGCAATCTACGCTTACCTTTTCGTCTTTTATTTAGCTTTAAAGCCTGATAAAGGCGGTGCACCCGCTTATGGTTCCAAGGCTTTCCCGCTCGCCGCAGGTAAGCAAAAAGCTTTCTAAATCCGTATGAGGGATGCTTAAAAGCCAATTCCTGCAACGATTCGATCGCCTCGGAATCATCCTTGCGGCTGTTGTAATAGTATTGGGAGCGGACAAGGTCAACAATTTTACAGGCTCTGCTCACAGCGATATTGTACTCCTTGACAATCTGAGGTTTTCATTACAAATGGACGAAAAATAGCGGTTTGCTACCTAACGCTTATCGGCCGGCTGGCGTAAAGGTCTCAGCCCATTCTCTTGTAACCTGATTTCATCTTTGAAATCATATTTTCCTAACCGGTTTATATGCTCAAAAGGAGCCGGAGAGATATGTTCCAGATCTTTTTCATCGACTTGATACCCTTCGTTTTGGAGCTGTTTAAGGACTTCCTGGATGTAAACAGTATTCCAGACCATTACGATATTTGTCAGCAGATTAAGGCACCTGGCTGTAACTTGCTGCTGTTTTTCTTGCTTCTTACGGATGATTCCATCACCTCCGAACCAAAGATAAACGCGCAGGTTATGGAGCTGCTCCCCTTTATTAAGCTGGGTGTTGATTCGGTGCCTAAGAGGCAATTCTAGTAAGTATTTACATATAAAAATCGTTTTAACCAATTGTCCGTATGACTGCAAAACATACATGAGATTATTTTGCCTTGGGTATGATTGGAGTTTATTGATTAATAATGAGGTCGTTACTGTTCCTGTTAAAACGGAAGCAGACACTCTTTTAAGCTCATCGGCATGTTTTTTCAAATAGTCGATATTGACCGTACCCGTAAACTTTAATTGCGGGTACTCTATTTCCACCAGGTTTTCTTTGTCGGTTTTTATCTTGCACAGGCGTTGATTTTTAATATCGCGAAGCCTTGGGGCAAAACGTTTGTTGGCCAGATCAAAGAATGCGAATATTAAGTCTGAATACCCATGTGTATCTGTGGTATGTTCAATAATGGTCAACTCGGTTTCGTTCATTAGTATTTCATCTAATACGTATGGGGCATCCCGTTCGGTGCTGCTGATCACTTTTGTGCCGTATTGGGAATACTGGTCAGAGGTGTGGGTGTAAAAAGTAACTCCTTTACCATACCCAAAATACTTTGGCAATGCCTGGGCATTGCGTATTTTACCACTTGTCGCAAATCTTTGCCCATCGGAAGATGATAGTGTCCCATCACCCCAATAGGATGATATCCATTGTCGGTGATGAAAATTTACCAACAGGTCATTGGCACGTTTAAGATTCTCGTCAGAAAAGTAATTATTGGCAACCCACCATAACGAATGATAATCCAATTCGGAAGAACGCGCCAGATCAGCCAGTGTCAGGTTACATGCATTACCCAATAAAGCAGCAAATCTCAATGCATCATGTTCCGGATTACGGGGCAGCATTTCTTCCCGTAATTCCTTTGCATAGTCCACCCAGGTATCTACTTCACGGATCATTTCCACCAGGCCGACGCGAGGCAACCGTTTGTTGATCTGTTCCTGTAAATCTTTTACAGATTCAGGGAGATTTTCAGCTTCCAATGGTGGAACTATCAATATTCCATCTTCTAACCTTATCTGGGTGCCTTCTGATAACAGATCTGTCAAAGGTCCCAGCAGGTCCGTTAATTCAAGAACCTTTTCGTCAATCCGTTTTACCATATCCAACCCTCCAAAAGGAAGGCATATTTCTGGTGAGGCCAACTGCCACCGTGTCTTAGGGATCAGGAAGCTATTAAAATCCGCATATTTTCTGGATAACTCGACAAAAACGTCACCGGACTGGAGTCTGTCGTTGAGCACCGACAATACACAAAGCTCGTAGGCGGGGGTTTGTAGCATCTTGTCAATGATGACTAATTTCTGCCAGGACTGTGTAATAAAATGGGTTGGGGCAGATTCCGGCAATTTTCGTTTTGTTCCATTTTGAAATTCAGTAACCAGATTGAGACCGGTACCAAAGTTATCTTTTGAAAAAGCTACTTTAAAATCCAGTACGCTGAGCAGGTAGGGTGTAAACTGTTTGAACCGGGCGTAAGTCCTCAGTAAAAAGAATAACGGTGTCTGGTAAGCCGGTTTGGTTATTTTCAAGACTAGGTGTAATGCCTCTTGTATCGTTTCCTTTGATAAATTTTCAAATATTTTGCTTCTCAGGTACTGATTTTCAATAGTATCATCAACAACCATTTCAACAGTCTTAGTGAGCGTTTTCACAGCCTGATTTTGAGATTTGATAACCCCGAGCTGATAGGCCTCCAAAGATTTTTTTGCATCGCTCATTGATTGCGTCCAAAAATCACGATACATTATCAAAATGTTGTCGGTTGTATCCAGCAGCGTTTCCCACAGGAAACATACCAGTAAAGGATAACGCTTTTGTGGCTTGATACGCTGTAAATAATGATTTGAATTATTTCGAACGATATTAGCTAAACGTTTTTTCCGGTTGGCTGGAATGACCGATAAATCCCAGGTATCCACTTTGATATTTTTCAAAAAAGTAATTTTATCAAGTGTTTGTCTGAGGCTTTTAGGCGTATTGGCCGTTGGCGCCATACACAGCCAGCGGTGGTCTGTTAATTTTCCAATAGCGGATGTTTCAAGAAGATCGTCCAGCTGATTAAATAGTTCAGGCTGCCATAAAAATGATAACCGTTGATAAGTCTCAGCATGAAGAAGCTCGTCAATACCTCCAATAACCCTTTCCAGGGTACCAATGGATGGCCGTAAAATTTTATCCTGATGGAGTTTTTGGCAAAGTTTATTCAAAAGGTACCGCTCATTGTCATGCTCCATGCCCTGATGAATCAGCCATTTTTCATACAGAGGGTCGTCCATTGGCTGCCACTTTCTAAAATTTAGATGTCGGAGTATCTGTTGAAAATGAAACGAGCGGGTCATTATCCTGCTTCCGTAGTTTATTAAGTCAGCAACTGGTGCATCGTTTCCACTCTCGAGTTGATATGAAACAAAGGAAACTATGTTATAGGAAATCTGGGTTTTCCATCCATCATCTAAAAAGCCAAAATATCTCACTAAACAAAGTTGTATTCCGATTGCCAGGCGGTTGGTTGAACCATGGAATGACCGAATAAATATGATATCAGGCTGTGTTAAATAAAATCCTTGCTGTAAGTCCGTTTCGTCCAGATCAGGGATTTGATTATATTGATCACGCTCCGAAATTGTTAAAAAAGTAGCCGGCATAGGTTATCAAAAAGGGTATGGTTAAAATCAATAAATTATCCCTGTGAATCAGTAATTTATAGATCAGAATTTTATATTTGTAAAGGATTTCCTTTTTGATAGGCAATTAAATGAAAAAGCAAAAGAATATCACCAAACGGGTTGCCCTGTACGCAAGGGTATCCACCCTGGATAAAGGACAGGATCCGGAAACTCAGCTAACCCAGCTAAGAGAATACGCTCTGAGACGTAGTTTTGAAGTCATGGGAGAATTCATAGATTACGCTTCCGGAACAACCCAGGACAGAATTCAGTACAAATTGATGATGGCAGCGGCTAAAAAGAGAAAATTGGATGTAGTCCTGGTTTGGCGATATGACCGGTTTGCCCGTTCAACCCAGGCACTGGTCAACGCCATGAAGGAATTTCAAAGTATGGGTATTGATTTTATTTCCTACCAGGAAAATATTGATACCACCACGCCGACCGGCGAACTGATATTTCATGTGATGGCTTCATTAGCACAATTTGAGAGCTCGCTGATCAGCCAGCGGGTAAAAGCCGGTATGGCTAGGGCAAAAGCTCAGGGAAAGCAAATCTCCAGACCCAAGCTACACATAAGTAAACTGAATCAAATCTTGGAACTTCAAAAAATAGGATTGTCAATGAATCAGATCAGCATTAGGTCCGGTGTTGCTTACGGAACGGTGTATAATTATCTGGCTAAGAAAAAAGAGTAGGTCAAGTCGTTTTTGTCCATTTGTAATACTTCATCATCACCGAGGACTAATTTCATGAAAAAAACAACATTTATTTGCCCGGCATGTAAAAATGATCTGGCTTCAAAAATGTCATTAAAATCGCCGATGGCCACGACTTCAAATGCCCCCATTGCGGCACATTGCTAACACCCAAACAATCAAAAACTTGGCGCTGGGGTTTTCTAATTGGTTCAATTAGTGTTGTAGTTCCAGCCAAGATATATTTAGAATATTTTCAGGATAATATTTTCGTCGCATTGATGATCGGAGCCGCATGTGGCGCGACTGCCGTTATGGGCATCTGTGTTTATGTATATAAGAGTACAATCTTTCACATTAAGTGATAGTGGCAAGGAAAACTCAAACCGCTATTTTTCGTCCATTTGTAACGAGAACCTCATACACCCAGGCAGCTGGGGAGCCTGGGCAATAAATGCATAGTCTTGTTGACTGAACCAGGTTATGATTTTATACTCTTTTCCCATTTGTTAGTTTCGTTAACAGTATAAATTTCATAAAAAAGCCCGGACAGAGGTGCCTGGGACTTGAATAATGCATAACGTATTATCATTTTTAGTGGGTTATTTAATAAATGTGTTGATATGTTTGTGAAACATACTTTCAAGGTAGCACTGCTAATGCCGAAATGAATACTTATTTCTCACTACTTTCATTTGGTACTGGTGACTGGTATGGGATATTATAGGTGTTAACGGCCAGTTTTAGGTTTTTTCTGGCGAAGCTGTCAAAAAGAACACCAATTAAAATGCCGCCAATGCCCGCACCAATCACCCCTGTATTGATTTTTCCGCCACCAATAGCTGAACCCAATGAAAATCCAACAGCCCCGCCGCCTAAACCTGCAAATGCAGCAGCCATCCCATTGTTAGTTTTGTATTTTTTGATATACCGGGGCATGCCCGGAGATGGATTTTGCAATAGTATCGAACCGATTTCCTTGGGTTTGATTACCCGCTGATTATGATAAATGATTTTACCTTTTGAATATTGGACTTGATCCGTGGTTAATTGTGCACAAGCGAATATGGAACAAATTGCTGTCAATAAAAGGGTTAAAAAGCAGGTTTTCATGGAATGGTACATATTTATTAATGCACAAAATTTACTCTTTTACAACCTTACTGATTGTAGAAATGTCTTTCAACTTAAAGTAAAAACAGTTAACGAATAAGATGCGATTCGTTCTCCAATTGTTCATAATAGCATATTAAAATTAATGCTGATCATAAGAAGTGTAATGCCTATTCTATAACATTTATTAATTGAGAACAGGGTATACTTTCACTAACCAATTTTCCCGAATCATCTATAATTTCCAAATACGCTGTATATAGACCAAGTTTTACTTGCTTTGGTAGCGTAACTGTTGGAGGGTCTACACCTCCTGTATGTGGTTTAACTTTACCATAAAAAACTTCCTTGTTATCAGCTTTAGAAACAAGTTTCAGTCTTGGCGTACCAGCTTCGATCTGTGTATAAGTGAAAAAAGTTTCTTTCTGTTTTACAATTTTTATCGGTTTTAGAAGTGTGCATGGGGCAAAGGTGTCTCCAATTGTACCGATAAATGACACCTTTTTTTCATCCTTAAAAATATTTACTCGATAACAAAGTTCGTTCCATTTACCATCCTGAAACATTCTTAGGATATATTGTCCAGGCTTCAAATTGGACGAAATGGGTACAATTATATGATGGCCGGTATTTTCGAATACAAGGTTATTTAGCTTTACGGTTTTTCCAGTGTTGTCGGTTAGATCTAGTGCAATATGCCCTTCGAAAAGATTGTATCCATGTAAATTCAAATTAGCTCCGGCCGCCACCTCGTGACCAAAGTATATTCGCGAATATTCCAGATAAGCCGGGCCAATTTTTACATTTACGGGTTGGGGTACTTTAAATATCTTGCCTTGTGAGTCCAAAATAATAAGGTCATAAGTACCTGGAACCAGGGTTGATATTCTATTCGGATATACCCCTAAATGATTGGTCATCTGGTCGACACCTTTTAGCATTGCTTCCTTTTTTAAGCTAAACTCTTGCCCAGTGGCACGGTTCTTCAATATAAATGACGCAGGAATTTTGTTTCCATATAAATTAGAAAATGGAATCCATATTGCATCGTTGTTGTCATTATACAACTCATAATCCAGGGGATGTGTCACTTCTCCCATGGTAAGCGGTCCTGTTGCTTCGGGGATAAAATAATATGTTACGACTGGATTTGTTGACAATGTGTCATCTCTTTTGACAAGTGGGAGAAAAACAGAATCTGCAAGAAAAAAACCAAGTCCATTGCTGTAATTTTCTCTTACATTCGTCATCCCACCCCAAATGGACGCATTAGGTGTCAAAACAATCTTTGGTATCATCTGCTTTGGCAGCAATGCAGGTAATTTAACTCTGACAAGATGGTTCTTTTGGTCAATTACAATACTATTGTCTTCTAAGCTTGGAAATGCTATTGAAACAATCCTTAATGTACCATCCTGCAAAGGATCAATATTTGGGTCGATTTCACGTTTACAGTAAGTTAAACCTGATACAAAGCATAATAACACCAACGAAGATTTGAGAAATTTTTCTATGTGTTCCATGTCAAAGGTTTGTTACGAAAAATATATACGTACCTGCTACCAATAGTTAACTTCATGTTCGTAGTATTTTTCGTAACTATGATGAAGTTAGTTGGATTTTAGTAGCTTTTTAGTTATAGCCAATCCATTCACAGTCAAACGGTAAAAGGAGATACCACTATTTAATATTTGGTTATTAACAGGATATTTATAGGTTCCTTTTGCATGTGTATTTTCCGACAGCTTTGTAATTACTTCGCCATTCGGACCAACCAAATCCAACTTGACCATACTTTCATTTGGTATGGTAAATTCAATAGTCACATCCTTATCAAATGGCAAAGGATATGCTTTAACTTCTATCCCAAGCTCTTGTTCAACCCATTCCGTGGTTTCAGAGATATCAGTCCGACAACTACCACAGCTTGTATAAATTGTTTGAGAAATCGTCCAATTGCCAGCTGCATTCTTCACCATGCAAGCATAAGCTCCGAAAGAACTGCTTCCAGATAAGGAAAAACCTGTACCAACAGGTGTGTTAGGGTCCGGTGACCACATATTTAACCATCTGTATTCGGAATAAGATCCAGCAACTGTAAGCGTCCAATTGCTTCCACTTTTACTCATTGTCACAACTGGGGGAGTTGCTGCACCGATATTTGAATACCAGTTTGAAGCAGTAAGTTTTTCGTACCAACGGTCCGAAACATATGTCATTGCATTTGATCGGTCTTGTCGAAAATGAACCTTATCAGTAACATCTCGATAACCAATGCCCGCATTATCTACAGTAACACCCTTAAAACTTTTGTCATCTATTGTGCTAGTAGTACCATCAAAGTTAGGTATGATAACGTCATTTTGTGCTAGGGTGATATCAGTCCGAGTGACTGGCTTGGGAGTACTAGCGTCATCATTTTTACCATTGAAGGATGCCTCTGACACTAACCATCTCAACTTGCTAGCAAAATCCGTTCTTGACTTGTCAATTACAAAATCAAGACTGTCCCGGTATGTAACCCGACTGGTAAATCTGCCTTTTTCAGCATTATTGTCGGCTTCTCCCTGGTGCCATAATACTGCTTTCACTCCAAAGATCGAGCCATAATAGTTTAGGGTTGTTTTAAAGTCGAAGTAAGGCTGTGGTGGTCCTGAATAACCGCCTATCGCACAAAAGAGTCCACTATAGTCGTGGTAAGTGTTATAACCCGCCGCACTTTGCGACCAGTTTACAATACTTGATCCTCCCGCCGCGGCATTAAAAAATGCAATTGGTTTGCCACCCGCAGGTGTACCGGATTGCATTTGAAGTTTTTGGCCTAATTTTGCCCAATACCAGCTATTATTGCCACTTGGTGCTATGCGATTGTATCCATTTAAGGCACTCATGCTCGGAAAAGGTGGAAAATTAGCGTTGCAACTACCATTATAGTTATGACTCAGTATACCGTCATATGTGCTGATACTTGGAAGAGACCATGTACCACTTGCTGGATAACCTTGAGCATTTGACTGCCCTGCAATTACATAGACATCTCCTATTCCAAATTTTGTAGTATAAGTGTATGAAAGAGGAGTACCTGTGGTAATGTTAAATACGCGAACATCCACTTGATACCAACCTACCTGTAAAGACATTGACAGACGATACAAACCATACTGAGGATTTGTAACGATACTGGAGTATGTTGTCACAGGAGTATGTATTGTTCCATTTGAAACATTAAGTCTTTGTAATTTATATTCAATTCGATAATTAGCCAATGAAGGACCTATATATTGACCAGCTAAAACAATCGGGGTATAGGTCCCAGTTGTTTGATATACTCCTGGAATAGGTAAACTTACTGAAAGTTGTGCCAGTGAGGTCGACTGACATAAGATAAGGCAGACAAATAATATAAGATATTTCATATCCTGTTCTATTTAAAATGTTTGCTATTTTAGATAATCTGCAAATTCGCTTACGTTTATTAATGGAATTTTAGATTTGAATTCCTGATTAAGGATCTTAATAGTTTCGTTTGCAATGATGGCATGACCAATCGTGGATGGATAAAGTCCGTCTTCCGAAAAGAAACTACTATTTTCACCAGGTTCTATTATAAATCCATCAAATGTTTTTATACCCTCTAAATAAATTGTTGCATATAAAGCAGCCAAGTCGACTACTAATAAACCTTTTTCTTTGGCCTCACGCTTGATTCTCACGTTTATTGCAGCAGAAGAACCCCCAATAATTTCTGATTCATCAGCAACATCTTTGTCTTCAAGAGGAAATTCTGCTGATCCTGCCGTTCCGGCTTCATTAAAAAGCATTTCTGTATTTTTAGTAGGTAAAAAAATCATCTCTCCTCGAATAGGTAAATTCCCAATAACGCCGATACGGGATCTTTTTAGTTGTACTTTGGAGTTTAGCTCATCTAAGTCCATTTTCTTGTACCAATTAAAGTATGGTAAGTGCTTGAAATCTGGAATAGTAAACACAATACCTTTTGCTCCATTTTTAGTTGCAAGCTCAGCTACGGAAATAACTAAAGGTGATGCTTCTGATGAGGCTAGACTCCAGCTCATTTTCACATTTTCACTTTTAATATTTTGTTGGGTCATTTCGTCAAATCCAAATATGGAAAAAACTAATTGGGGTTGTTTTGATTTTAAAATATCTTGCGCCATTCCCCAATATGTAATTTTGGATTTGTCTGCACCTGCGTTTAATCGCCATAAAAACGGCATATCATCCGTGTAACGACGTCCAGAACCATCAAAAATCCAACCTTCGTTTTCTGGCGAAAGGGTGGCAGAAACACTACCCGTTGAAATCCTAGGAATGGCCAAATTTTCAGCCTCATCGCCTTGGTATTCAACAAATTCGGGAATACTGTATCCATTCTTAATTGCTAAATTATTTTTAACTTCTTTCCATCGGGGATATCTCGAACTTTTTTCTCGAACTAAAAAGCCAGTTCCATTACCATGTTCAACATCAAATATTGGGGAGTTGAAATTTGTAATTCCTAGTTGGTGAGCTACTAAATTTGGGAAAGTGAACTGTTGCGCATCTCGGAACAAACCTCCATCTTTCCAACCGGCTGCCAATCCGTCACCTAGTACAATCAAGGATAACTTTTTATTTGGAACATTCAAATCCCCTTTCTCTGTAAATTGGGATGGAGTAATTAGCCAGTCTTCTAAGACAGACTTCTTAGGTTCTACAATAGTATTTCCAATCACGAAAGCTGAGTCAATCCATTTATTGAGAAACCCACTTTCTGACTTTACACGAGAAATTAGGCTGTCAGGAAAAAAGGTAGGTATATACAGATTCTTTGATGACACCGAGATAGTGACAAATTGTAACATAATTGTAATAATCAAAATTTTTGAGCAAACTAACATCTGCCTCAGATAAGTAAATTTTCTTTTCATGAGTTAGGAATTTTATGGTGAAATTGTATTGATAAACGCTGTCAAATTATACTATCATGGACTTTTGATGATACTTGTTAATTTTTCGGGTTTATCTCTGTTCAGCTTGGTACACTACTAATAATTTTTGTTAAAGTCTTCATAAATTAGCCACGTAACTGTCCTTAGAACTTTTAATAAATTCACTGTATAATCCAGAAAAGCATTAAATGTATTGGTTGAAAGTTGCTGTCTTCTTATTGGGCTGCAAACAAAACAATTTTTTTAAACTATAATAGTTCTTGAATTTTGAGAAATCTATTCGTTTATTTTTTACTAAAATCTAATCACTCAACTTCACCACCTTGCCAGAAACCCGACTCCCATCTTTCTTTAAAATAGATATGATGTAAACTCCGGAAGAGAAACTGCTCATATTGATTCCTTCAACAGCTATTTTTTCATTTTTGTAAACCGTTTCTCCGGCAGTATTATATAGCAATACCATTTTTACGTTTTCTGCATCGACGAACAAAATGTCTTTGACAGGATTAGGATAAAATTTTGTTAAAATCTCCTCCAGGGGAGCCGGTAACTCTTCCGCTGAGACTCTTGCCCCGGAACCAGTAAATCTTTTGATTCTGTTTCCTGCGGCATCGTAGGAGAAATTTACCTGCCCAGTTGAACAGTAACCGAGCATCAATAGAACGAGCAATATGTAATATCTTTTCATTGGCTTATTGATTTAAAGATCATTACTCAAAACATGTAGTTTCACTTTTCGATTTAGATTTATCCAGATTTCCTGCATTCCCGGCCTGGGAAGGGAAAAAGCAACCTTCTTTCGTTTTGAAAACCTTAGCCTCTGCACCGCATCGTATTGCACAAGCACTGCCTTCTATGATGCTGAGTTGCTTTTCATCGTTATAAATGGACATTTTGTATTTAAAAAGACCTGTATATGCAGATCCATCCGGTCTGGTACCATTCCAGGCGTACTCTTCAAGCTGTTTAAAATTAAAGGATGGCCGTTGAAAAAGGACTGTATCTCCTTCTGCACTATAAATGGTGAAAGCCTGCACATCCAACACATTTTCATTGATATAAGGCATAAAAAATCGACTATTTCCTTTTACATCCGGGGTAAATGAGTTGGGGACATAAATACGCCCTTTGCCTTTGCTGAACTCTACGGGCTCAACTCCACAGCAGGCTTTGTATATGGTGGAGTCAGGTGTGGGTACTTCTTCTCCTGATGAGCATGTAAATGCACAACTAATAATTAGGAAAGTTATTTTTGTTATTGAATGTTTCATGGTAGATTGTTGTTAAGGTTAGTTTAAATTCAAGAATTGATTTGATTATTAATGGAAAGCTGACCTTGTGAATTTGATTTTATTTATAAATTATCTTCCAATTCAATTTCTCTAACTCCGCTACCGAATACCTGTATTTTTTGGTATAGAGCTGCTTTTCTATTACGTCACTCCATTTGTATTTTCTTAAAAATTCTTTATTAAAAATAAAAATGGTTATATAACCCCCGTGACGTTCCAACTCAATTTTTGCGGAGCTCCCCCTGAACCCGTATTCGATCCGCCCCCCGCCGATAATACGCGCTGATGAATCAGGAAGGAGTTTATGTCCTTCAATGCCTTTTAGTACTACATTTTTCCCTGTCCCCATATAGTTCTCTATTTTTTGGTAAATTGGGGTTAGGGGATAGGGAGTGTTAGCAAACAAACTATCCTCTGAATCCCAAACATAGAAAATCGTTTCTTCAGATCGATTGACTAAATCAAGCCCTTGATGCTCTTTCAAGCAGGATGCTAAAAGTAAAGGTATTACAGAGCAGCAGATAAATTTAAGCATGAAGTTAGTCATATGGATTAAGAACGGTTAAAACTCTTCGTGCATCCCAATTATTTAAAAATTGCAAGGGGAATCTTTTAAGAACATCTCTCACTAGCCAACCAGCAGGTTTCCCAAAGTGGTCATAAGAAAGTTGATTTGCCCAAACCTCCGTCCAGAACGTATTGTGCGAGTGTCCCATAAACCCATGTCTTGTTGCGCTTGAAAGACTTGATACACCTATTTTTGAATAAAAATCTACATTCCCAATCAAACGTGCCTGCAATATATGCCCGAACTCATGTTTTAGTAAAAAATTTGATGGATCCAAGCTAAACGCTCCTTTCCCAACAAATATCCCTTTGCCAGGTAGAGTAATGCCTGCACTGTTTTGTCCATAGCCTAATTGAGCACTTTCATAAACGTTGATCCCTTCAAACTTCCCTGCAAATTTTGCATCAAGTTTACCATTGAACCCCACTCCCGGAGTGCCAGCAGCGCCACCTGCGGGGATATCGAAGGTGGCCTTACCACTAAAGAAATTGACATCTTTTGTTAATGCATCGATTCCTCCTAAAATACCGCCGGATAAGCCTCCAATCATACCTTGTTTTACTCCGCTGGTCAAACCCGCGGCCAACGAATTCCCAAAACTACTGCCTCCCAACAGGCCATTTCCAGTACCTGAAATAAGTCCATTAGTAAAGCCAGCCGCAGCTCCTGTTGCCGCACCTGCCACAAATCCTGTTGATGCGATTCCTCCTGCTGTACCTGCAAATCCGGCGGCAAAGCTGCCTCCAGCCATTGCCACGTTCACCCCTGCACCAATTCCTGCGGATAGAGCACCGGCGAGAGCTCCAACGCCAAAATGACCTAATCCTTTCATATTAAATTTTGCACCATTAGCTACCCAATTTGTAACGCCACCTATGACGGCTCCTACGGCTAAATGTATCCATTGGCCATCTGGATCTGAGTATATTAAGGGGTTATTCTTACTGTATGAATACCTATTATGGTCTTGGCTCGAGTAAGCGTTTTGAATAAAGTTATCCGGGCTCAACACCCTGGCGACCACCGGATCATATATCCGCCCGTTCATATTGATCAGCCCGAAACGGTCCAGATGCTCATGGCTTGTGTATCCTCTGAAAAGCCACACAGGTAGTCCTGTTGCGACCGTCGGGGCCAATGCCACCCATGTGGACGCGTTACGTCTGCGGCCCCAGGCATCGAATTCCTGTTCGGCCACGATAGCGCCAGTGCTGTTGGTTACCCTTAGGATGGATCCCAGGTGATCTGTGTAGGTGTAATAAATAACCGGTGCGGCCGTTCCTTCATTTACGACAATCGCTACCAATCCGGCCGGAGCAGCAACATACTGGATGTACCTGGTGACACCGCCGGTAACATCCTTTTCATAACCTGCACCAAAGTAATACCTGGTGTTGATTACGCTTCCACTTTGTTTGGTAATACTTTTAATCCGCTCGTAGTCATATCCGTACGTGTAGGTCAGCTCAAAAGGCACTCCCGAACTTGTTTCAGTGATCTTTGATGGCTGCATAAAAGCGTTGTAAGTCACATCCTGGGTCAAGGTGGAGATGACTGCGGCACTGTTGGTAACCTCGGTTACTGCATTTTGATTGGTAGCATGGTAGGAATAACTCCCGACATCACTTTTTGATACAAAACTTCCGCTGGGGTGGTACACCATGGTTTGAGCGGCTAAGCCCGTCACGGTGGAGGAGAGCAAGCGGTTCAGGTTATCGTAAGTAAAGTTTTCTTCTTTACTCTTAATGACGTCCTTGCGTTTTGTCAGGTTTCCGGATAAGTAGTTCCATGTAAATTCCAGGTCGTGTACTGCCGCAGTACTGTACTTTAATGGCATCCCGTGGTTGAAAGTCCTTGTTGTAGCTTTGGTATTGCCCAGGGTATAAGTGGTATTCTGCCCAAGACCATTCATACCGGTATTGGTATAAATGGTAACCGTATTGGTATTGTTTTTGATCGTTGTCGGAAAGCCATTCGCATCATAGGCATGATTTGTACCAAACCCGGAAGGATATACGGTTGTCACGATATCCCCATAAGTGTTGTAGCCGTAAGTGGTGGTATGGGCGGTTGCATCAACGGTTTCCTTTTGTGTTGCAGTCCTGCCAAAGCTGTCATACGTGTACTCGACCAGATTTCCGGCAAATCCTGTAATCTTTTTTATTTTGTTGACCGATGCAGCCAATGCGCCTGTTCCAACAGGGAAATACTCATACGTGGTTGTACCCTCCGGCCCAACCCTGGAAGTATTCCTTCCCAGCAGGTCATAAACCATTGTGTGCGTTTGAGAATTGGCATTGGTTTGGCTTGTGAGCTGCGAGAGTGCGTTGTATGCATAGGTAGTGGTCCCTGCACTTCTGTCAATCAGTTTGGTTTGATTTCCATATACATCGTATTCATTGGTAACAATGACCGGGGTGCCCGCTTTAACAGTCAACATATTACCCTGACTATCGTAGGTATACGTGAGTGTCCCGGCATGATCGGTAGCCGAAATGACCTGACCGGAAGCATCTGTTACATTGCTTGATACCTGACTGGCAGGGTTCGTGGTAGTAGTGGTAAGGTTTCCTGATGCGTAGGCGTAGGAAATGGTAGTAGTCCCAAAAGTTGTATTGCCTGAAGTGATCAACCTGTCGTAGGTATCGTAGGTATTTGTGGTTGTTAACGCAGTTTCTCCTGTTTTATACGGCCGTGTAGAAGTAGCCAAATTACCTTTACTGTCATAGGTTTGCGTCTGTGTAGTCCACTGGCCTGCCGGGAAAGCCTCAGTTTGCTGCTTCACCTGTCGTCCAAGTATATCAAACCAGGTTTTCACATCGGGCTTGCCGGGGTGGCTTGCAAGGTTGTACCACACGGATGTGCCTGAGATATCCCAGCCGTATGTATAGTTTACACTGAAACCTTCCGGATTTGTAATTTTTTTCTGCCTTCCAAAACCATCATACTCGTATGTCGTCACAAGGCCACTGATACCTGTTACGGTTAATGGTTTTCCCCATTTTGCATCATAGGTGGCACTTGAAACCTGTCCTAATTCATTGGTATTGGTAACCGCGAAGCGCCCCTTAGAATCATAGGTAGAAGACGTCGCACGTGCTGTCATTGAAGCAGGAGTGATTGTCGTTTTTTTAAGATTTCCCAGCGGAAAGTATTCATATGTGCTGACAATGTTCTGGGTTAGCCCACTAAAATCGGTTTTAGAAGTCATTTGACCCAGGGTATTATAAGCATATGTAGTCTTTACACTATGCACGGGCTGTCCTGTTCGTGTATTGGCCACAGTCACCGAAGTCGGACGGTTAGGAATTGAAGTTACGTATGCACCATAAACTGTGGTAGTCGTTGTTGTTTGAACCGTTGTTCCGCCCCCAGCAACTGTGCTTGTATTGGTAAGGACATTTCCGTTACTATCCCAGGTATTATTTGTAGAAACTGCAGTTCTTCCTTCGAAGGCTTTGTTTTCCGAAGTACTGTTAACCCGGTACCAGTAGCGTTGGCTACCTAAGCCCATTAATTCATTGGTATTGGTAACCTGGTTGAGCAAAGCAGATGTGGATGTCAGGTAAGTGCTTGTTCGGTACGGTACGTTGACAAAAAAGGTGGTGTTAAGTTCATTTTCAGATACGGTCTTGGTTCCCGTGGTAATATTGGATGCAGTTATCTTTTTGAACCCTAAAAACCCTTTGCCGGTTTTGTGAATTTTTGCTTCTTCATAACTGTATTGCGTGCTGGTATAGCCACCAATTCCATTTTGACCCTTAAAGTCAAATACGCAGTAAAGTGGTGGCTGTATGTTATTTACAGGATGTGCACTTAATGCCCCCCGGGTGTAAAATGTACCTGCGTCAGGTAGTTTTTTGTAAGTCCACTCGGTAATGTGGTTAAACCCGCTTCGAACTTTTGAAAGTAAATGTTCTTTGCCATCCTTTTTAAAATAGAAGATATCAAAAGGAGATCCATAGTAAGTAAGGTTTACGTTATCGGACCGGCCATCACCATTTAAGTCAAATACCTGATTGCCTGTGAATCCCAATGTGGCACCAAATGTATATTGCCTGTGATAAAAACCATATGCCCCTGTAGAATAATACATATCAAGGCGGGATGTACTGGCACTTCCACTCACAAAATAGTTCCAGCCGTGGTAAATATCCATCTTACCATCTCCATTGTAATCGGTAATTGACAGGTGGTCGTCAGAATAAACCCCTGTAATATTGGGGGTTTTTTGAAAAGTAAAAGGTGTCTGTAGAAAACCTGTTGCATATGAAATTGCATAAGTCCATGGGGCTGCATTATTCGTTAGGGAACTTCTAAATAATAAATCGGTTTTTCGGTCCCCATTAAAATCTCCCAGATACACCAAATGGTTTTTGGTGACAAAGAACGTAGAGTAATATACGCGACGTGCTTCCCAATTATTAAAGGTTAAGATTTCACAGGTATTGTCCTTGATCAGCATGAGATCGCTCTTCCCATCACCATTAAAATCCAACACAT